>ERZ1370068.1942-contig-1190_pt1 | contig 157235 bp, 193 predicted proteins | sample MGYA00561227_ERZ1370068 | MGnify/ENA primary metagenome ERZ1370068 (study PRJEB38410, sample SAMEA6850437) | metagenome | study: Metagenomic assessment of the ecological functions of the soil: analysis of the soil microbiota associated with the... | reverse complement strand
TTGTACTTCCGTTCAGTTACGTATTGCTAGGTTCAGCAGGATCTGCTTGACCTTCCGCTCGTCCCCGACGAGCGTCCCAGCTCGCGGGTCCACGCGTCAGGTCGAGGCTGGAGCCCGCGGCGCCCAGCGCGCTCTCCTTGACCAGGGTCACGGCGCTTCTCGAGCGCCGCCGGCAGGTCGAACGGCGCGAGGTCGAGCTCCATCCGCCCCGCCTCCACCTTCGAGAGATCCAGGATGTCGTTGATCAGCGAGAGCAGATGGCGGCCGGAGGCGAGGATGTCCTGCAGGTACTCGGCCTGCTTCTCGTTGAGCTCGCCGAACATCCGCTCGCGCGAGGACCTCCGAGAAGCCGATGATCGCGTTGAGCGGCGTCCTGAGCTCGTGGGACATGTTGGCCAGGAACTCGGACTTGTGCTGGTTGGCCGCCGCGAGCTGGCGGTAGAGGCGGCCCAGCTCGTCGCTCATCCGGTTCAGGTTCGCCGCCAGCGCGCCCAGCTCGTCCCGGTTCGAGATCTCCACGCGCTTGGCGAAGTCGCCCCCTGCGATCTCGCGGAGCCGGACGTCCATCTGCTGCACCGGTCCGATGACGGACCACGAGATGCCGTAGCCGAGGAGCAGCGCAAGCAGGATGCTCCCAACCGCGAAGCCGACGACCGACCCGCTGGGAGGTCACGTAAGCGTCCTGGCTGGCCTCGATGCTGGCCACCATGTCCGCCTCCGCCTTGTTCACCAGCTCGTTCGTCAGCCGCTCGAGCCGGTCGGCCAGAGGGCCGGCCCGGCTCAGCTGCAGCTCGCGGCCGGCCGGCCGCCTTCCCGGCTTCGGATCAGCTCGATCACCTGGGTGACGATCTTGATGAACTCCTCGTAGTCCTCGCGCACACGCCCGAAGAGCTCGACCTCGTCCTGGGCGACGAAGGCGAGCCGGTCGAGATCGTACCCGAACTGGTTCGAGCTGGCGGAGCGTCGCCTCGAGGGTCCGGTCGTCGGGAACGAGGAGGGCCGAGGACACGCCGTAGAGCTGGCTCGTCGTGTCGTGCTGGAGCTGCCGGTAGGCGGCGATCTTGCGCTGAAGCTTGACCATGTCCTCCGCGCGCCGGTTCACGCCGCTCAGCACCTGGAGGCCCACCGCGCCGACCGCGATCAGCAGGCCGACGATCGCCAGGAAGGCGAACAGGAGCTTCCCGTGAACGGCTCAGCGGCAGGCGGGCAACCAGCCGCGGGAGCCAGCCGATCACGGGGCCTTCGCCTCCCGCAGGAGGCTCCGGACGTCCCGCAGGAATTCCTCGGGGTCGAAGCGAATGCCGAGGTACTGGACGCGGAGAATCCCGTGCTGGTCGATGATCGAGGTCAGGAAGGTGTGGTCGACATCGCCCCGGTCGGTCTTCTTGGCATAGATTCCATACCGTCGTCCGACGTCTCGGATCTCACGTCGGCGTGCCGGTGAGGAAGGCCCAGCCCGCCGGATCGACACCGTGGTTCCGCGCGTACTGCGCGAGGATCTGGGGCGTGTCGCGCTCGGGATCCACCGTGATCGACACGAACCGGACCTTCGGGCCGAAGTCGCGACCGAGCCGCTTCTGCATCCCTGACCATCTTGTCGGTGAGGAGCGGACAGGCGTCCGTGCACGTGGCGTAGATGAAGGTGACCGCGACGACCTTGCCGCGCAGGTCGCCGAGCGACAGGCGACCGCCGTCTGTCGTGGTCAGCGTGAACTCCGGCGCCGGGGCCGATCTTCGCGAGTCGGCCGCCTTCCTTCGCCTGGTGGGCATTACCAGGGGCCGGCCAGAGGAGCAGCACGAGGGCAGCCACCGCGGCAACGTGGGAGGCCAACTGGCCATCTCCGATGATCACGGCGAGGGTCCGCCGTGCGGGTTTCAGCTGCCACGGACCTTCCTTCCCCTAGACTTTCAGTTTCCGATTCAGCTCGTTTTCCCCTACGCCTTCAGCTCCTTCTTCAGCTCGTTGAGGAGCCGCCAGTCGGTCCCCTGGGCGATGATTTTCTGCGGGCTCGACTTGACCATGCCCGCGCTCGTGGAAGGCGGAGAGCCTAGAAGCGTACCGTGTCTCCTCGGGCTGGTACTCGCGCCACTTGCGCGTACGGACGTCTCTGCAGCGCCTGCAGGGCGTAGTCGTAGCTGGTTGACGACGCCCTTGGCCACGAGGAGCCGCGCGGCCCGCGTCTGGCTCTAGCGAGCGCAGATGTCGGTCGCCTTCAAGATGGCCCGCACTGTCCGTTTCGTGGCGACCGGGGACACTCTGCGCACGAACTCCCGATGTCCGGACCACCACGCAGCAGAAGTACTGACGACCACGGCCGGTCGGTGGCGCGTGTTGACCACCAGCTGGCCGATCTTCTTGGCTCGAAGCTCCTGCGCGAGCTCCGGCGAACCCCAGGCAGAGCATCAATTTTGCCCGGCCGCGAGGGAGCCGATCGGCTTCCGCCGAGCCATGGCGCCACCCAGGTGATGTCCTTTCGCCGGGTCCGCACGGCCGCATGCCGCCATGCTGGCGATGATGGACTTCTGTTGGGCAGGCTTGCGGGCCGCTCGAGCGCGGGCACCGCCGGTCTTGCCCTTCAGGTCGCGGACAGTCCGGACGCCGGTGGCCGCCGAAGAGCTCATAGCACCCGACATGGACGACCCGCCAGCGATCACGAGCGGGTCGCCGGCGTCCATCTGCGACTGAGCTGGGTCGGCGCCGAGATCCAGTCGCAAAGCTGCGCGTCGCCGGAGGCCGAGGGACTTGTAGACATTCGTCGCCGACGCTGATGCTTGACGTACTCGACATGCGTGAATCCGTCGGCCTTGCAAGTAGCTCTTTCGGCTGCGTGCAGCGGGCCTGAAGCAAGCGCTAGCCAGTTGTGCAGCAGCCTCACCGTGGTCGTCTCGGGCGGCGGCTCGGCCACCGTGACGCCGGACGGCGCCGAGCGTTGCCAGGAGTCCCGCCGAGCGGCCGCGACCGCGGCTCAGGAACTGGCGCCGGCGAATCATCCCTTCAGCTCCTTCTTCAGCTCGTTGAGGAACCGCCAGTCGGTGCCCTGGGCGATGATCTTCTGCGGCGTCGCCTTGATCATCCCGCCGTCGCGGAGTCGCAGCGCGTAGAAGCGGAGCGGTCGCCTCGGGATCTGTCCGTCCGCCACTTCGTGTATGTGACATTCCGGAGCGGTCTCGGTTGGTGTACTCGAGATTCGTCGTGTAGCCCTTGTCGACGGGTAGCGGGCGACACGGTCGGGCTCGCGGGCGCAGAGGTCGGTCGCCTTGAGGATCGCGCGCAGGAAGCGCTTCGTGGCCACGGGATACTTCCGCGACGAACTCGCGGCTCCCGACCGCCATGCAGCAGAAATGCTCCGACCAGGGCCGATCCGTCGTCGTGTTGACGATGACCCGACCGATCTCGCTTCGCCCTGAGCTCCTGCGGCTCCGGAGGGAAGGCCATGTAGGCGTCCAGCTTGCCCTCGGCCAGGAGCCGCTATCGATCTCCTCGAACGGGATGAGCCGCCCAGCTGATGTCCGCCGGGGTCAGGCCCCACGTAGGCGGCCATCGCCGAGACCAGGATGCGTTCAGGGCATCCTCCGACGAGGAGGCCGACCGTCTTCCCCTTGAGGTCACGGATCGAGCGGACCCGGTCGGTCCCGAACAGCTCGAAGCACCCGCCGTGAATCCCGGCGAGCGTGACGACAGGCTCACCGGCGTCGATATTGGTGACGATCGAGCAGGGCGTATCGAGCATGAAGTCAGGCTCGCCCTTGACGATGACGTGGACGTCGACCCCTCGCCAACGTCCACGCGCTGACGCCGGAGAAGCCCTCGGCCGCCAGGAACTCATTGACCACGTACTGGGGGCGGCACGGCAGGCGTAGGGCTCCTTGCTGAGCTTGAGCGTCGGATCTCGGGCGGCGGCTCGGCCCGGGCCGGCCGAGCAGCGAGCCCAAGGCCGGCCATGGCCGGGGTACTGGTTCGGAGAAAGTCACGGCGGGTGCGACGGCCAGCAGGCTCCGGCGGGATCATATCCACCTTCCCACCTGCGGCACAGACCTTTTTGGAGGTCTCTACTTTCTGGAGGGTCTCATGCCGACCGATCGAGGGCCGGCGCCCTGGCCGGACCCTCTTGGCTTGCTCAGGAGTGCCGCTCGAAACGCGCCCGTTGATCCGGCCAGGTGTCGCCCGGGACAGCAGAGGACTGTAGCCCTATCCCGGGCGGACGCGCCAGTCGGGAGAAGCCTGGCAGAACCCGCCCTCGGCCGAGGAGGGCCCGCGGGTCGGCGGAGGCGTAGCGCGTTGGCGATCACCGGGACCGAGCTGAACGTCATGGCGGCGCTCGCGGCCATCGGGCTCAGCAGGAGGCTAGCACCGGATGAAGGATTCCCGCCGCGAGCGGGCCAGCACTCCGTGGGTGCTGCACCACCCACCGAGGGATCGGTGACATGCCAGTGCCAAACTCCACCGAACTCCACCACACGCAGGCGAACATCGGTCAGGCGGCTTCGCAGGAAGATACGTAGCGCTTAGATCGTCCTGAGTGCGTAGGAGTTCGGTCCCGGAACCACCTCTTAATCAGTAGGTTGAAGGTTCGATTCCTTCACGGCTCACCATCAAAATCAGGGGTTGCCGGGCACCCGGCACCCCCTGATCCTGTTTCTGCTACCACTTTGCTACCATCCCGCTCGCCGACCGCTCTGAGATCGGGGAGTCGGGCGCCCCGGACTAGGGTCCGACCTCGGGACTGTGGCCCTGGTCCCTGACTGTCCGGGTGGTCTCCTTGTCGTCCAGTCCGTCGATCGCCGCCTTGTTGCCCATCGGGAGCCATCGGCCGTAGGTGTCGACGGTCAGCTTGATCGACGCGTGACCCAGCTGCCGCTGGACGTAGGCCGGGCTGACCTGGGCGGAGAGGAGCAGGGAGGCAAAGGTGTGGCGAAGACCGTGGGGCGTGAAGTGAAGGGGAGCCCGGCGGCCTTGAGGACCCGCTTGAAGGATGCTTTCGCGACGTTATTGTGGTCCAACAGGGGTGCCGGCTTCCGAGCGCATGCCGAGCTCGGTTGCCAGCGCGAGAGCAGACGGCCTGCGGGGAAGCGCAGCGGCCGGTGGCGAGCGTGCGGACCCCGGTCGCCTGCGCGAGGGGCCACTGCGATGACCGTACAGCAACGTGCGTCCATATGCCAGAGCGGGCCCGGGAGATCCGCGCGGATCATTCGCGACTCGGGAGCCCTGCCGGAACACGCGCCCTCGGCCCGTGCTAAGATCGCGCGCGGACGAAGCCCGGAGTGCGACATGCGACTGGGCGCCGGCCCGACCCGATGACGACGACGCGCTTGATCGGTGCGCGCGTCCCGCGAAACGAGGATCCGCGGCTGCTGCGCGGGCTCGGATCGCTTCGTCGACGACATCGAGCCCGCGGCGTGCTCCACGCCGCCTGCCTCGCGAGCCCGCACGCCCACGCGCGCGTCATCGGTCGATCGACGCCGCCCGGGCCCGCGCGCTGCCCGGCGTGCACCTGGTCCTGACCGCCGCCGGAGCTCGGGTCGAGCTCAACCAGCCGTCGCCGCTCCTGATCCCCCATCCGGCGCTGACTCACCGCGCGGACCCAGCGGCCGCTCGCGGCGGACGAGGTGCGATACGTCGGGGAGGTCGTCGCGCTTCGTCGTGGCCGACGACCGCTACGTCGCCGAGGACGCCGTCGGCCTCATCGACGTCCAGCTACGAGCCGCTCGCCGACCGTCGTCGAGCTCGAGGCGCGCGCTCGAGCCCGGGAGCGCCGCTCGTGCACGCGCGACGTGCCCGGGAACCGCGCGGCGCGCGTCCTCCCAGCGGGCCGGCGACCGGACACGGCCTTCGCCAGAGGCGGCGCACGTGCTGCAGGAGCGGCTCTACATCGAGCGGAGCTGCGGGAGCCCCATCGAGGCGCGCGGTGTCGTGGCCGAGCACGATCGACGCGGACGCGGCCAGCTGCGCGTGTGGGCCTCGACGCAGGCGCCGTTGCCGATCAAGAACAGGTCTCGCGCGGATGTTCGGCCTGCCGGAGTTCAAGGTCGAGGTCATCGCGCCGGACATCGGGGGGCGGCTTCGGCACGAAGATCATGCTGTTCTATCCCGAGGAGATCCTGCGTCCCGCACGCCGCGATGCGCCTTGGCCGGCCCGTGAAGTGGACCGAGGACCGCCGGGAGCACTTCGTCAGCGCGAGCCAGGAGCGCGGCCAGCGTCCATCGACGTCGAGGTCGCGTGTCGACGCGACGGGCCGCATCCTCGGCCTCCGCGACCGGTTCCGTCCACGACGCCGGCGCCTACACGCCCTACGGCATCGTCGTTCCGCTCATCACCGCCGACCCAGCTGCCCGGCCAGTACCGGCATCCGGCACTACGAGGTCGCAGTTCGACGTCGCCTACACCAACAAGGTGCAGGTCAGCGCCGTACCGCGGCGCCGGCCGCCCGCACGGCGCCTTCGTGATGGAGCGGATGATCGGGCTGATCGCGCGCGAGCTCGGCCTCGAGCCGGCCGAGGTGCGCCGGCGCAACCTCATCCAGCCCGACGAGTTTCCGTGGGACGTGGGCCTCACGTTCCAGGACGGCAGCCCGACCCGCTACGACAGCGGCAACTACCCGGCCGGCCTCGAGATGGCGCTCGAGCGCGATCGGCTGCGCCGACTTTCGCGCGCGCCAGGCGGCGGCGCGCGCCGAGGGGCGCTACCTCGGCCTCGGGCGTCGCGTGCTACGTCGAGGGGACGGGCATCGGCCCGTACGAGGGCGCCCACGTGCGCGTCGAGCCGAGCGGGCAAGGTCCTCGTGGCGACGGGCCTCACGACGCAGGGCCAGGGCCACCAGACGACCTTCGCCCAGATCGCCGCCGCGGCGCTCGGGATGCTCGACCTGGCCGACGTCACGGTGGTGACCGGCGACACCGCGCGGTTCAACTGGGGCGCCGGCACCTACGCGAGCCGCGCGCTCGTGACCAGCGGCAACGCCGTGCCATCGCCGCGCGCACGAAGTTCGCGACAAGGCGCTCCGGCTCGCGGGCGATCTGCTCGAGCGTCGCCCGGCCGATCTCGAGCTCGTCGGACGGCGCGCGTCCGTGTGCAGGGCGTCCCGGGCCGGGCGCTCACCCTCGGCGCCCTCGCCGACGGTCGGCCAACCCGATCCGCTACGCGTACTGGCAAGGAGGCGGCCGAGGCCGCGCTGCGCCTGGTCAAGCCTCGACAGGGCGCCGTGCTCCGCGCACGGACGAGGCAGCCCGGGCTCGAGGCGCACGGCTACTACGCGCCGCCGCAGGCGACGTTCGCCAGCGGCTGCCACGCGGCCATCGTCGAGGTCGATCGTCGAGACCGGCGAGGTCACGCTTCGCAGCAGCTACGTCGTCCAGCACGACTGCGGCATCGATCGTGAACCCGACCATCGTCGAGGGCCAGATCCACGGCGGCGTCGCCCAGGGCATCGGCGGCGCGCTCTACGAGAAGCTCGTCTACGACGAGCGACGGGCCAGCTGCTCACCGGCAGCTTCATGGACTTCCTGATGCCGACGGCGACGGAGATCCCCGACGATCGAGATCGTCCACCTCGAGACGCCGTCGCCGCTCAACCCGCTCGGCATCAAGGGCGTCGGCGAGGCCGGCGCGATCCCGGTGCCGGCCCTGGTGGCCGAGGCCGTCGACGACGCGCTCGGCTCCATTCGGCGTGCGCGTCCGCGAGATGCCGCTCTGCGCCGACCCGGATCCGGGAGCTCATCGAGCAGGGCGCGCGCCGGGCCAGCGGTCACGAGTAGGGGTGATGCTAGCCCCTGACGCCCTCGCGCCCGTGCGGGACTGTCCGGTCCGGATCCCGCTTGACCGCGATCCGGGTGAGCCGATGTGTCCGGGAGCGTCTCGACGCCGGAGGCCGAGCCGTGGTGCGGGAGTCCAGCGTCGCGCGTGCCACCTGGCCGTCGACGATGGGCCGCTCCTGATCCTCTCCGATGCCGGACGTTCCGCTCGCGCCGAACGCCTTCGCGGTCGACCTGGGCGCCCTACGCGACTCCGGCGGCTGCCGGGTTCTCACGTGGGCCAGTCGGTCTCGCTGGGCGTCGGTGCCAGGCCCGAGCGGACCGGCGGACTGGTGGGTGGCGTCTCGGAACGGGCGCGACCTGGGAGCCGCGCCCCGCGTCCCGCGGCCCGCTCCGTCGAGACCTGGTCGATCGGCTGCGGATCACGCGCGCCATGGTGGTCGCCGAGGGAGCGCGCGACTCGCTGCTGCCCCTCCTCTGGATGGCCGAGTCCAACCGCGCCGGATCACCGGCCGGGATGCTTCCAGGGCGGCTTCCGCCGCGCGGCTTCTCGTGGCCGCGGCGATCCGGCTCGCGACGCGCCGTCGATGGCGTGCGCGGCCGGGAGCCTGGCGGGTCTGGGACCGGGGCTCACGCCGTCGGGCGATGACCTCCCTCGCCGGCTTCGCCGCCGCCTGGGCTCTCCTCGGCGCGTCGCTAGCGCTCGACACGCGCCGGCGAAGAGCCTCGTGACGACCGCGCTCGTCGCGGGCGCCAGCGCGCGGCGCCTCGCCGCTCAGGCGCGCACGGGCCCGACCACGCGGGCCGGGGGTGAGCTCTTGGAGCCCATGACCCGATTCGTGGCCGTGCTGGTAGCCCCGGGCGTCGCTCGACCTCGGCGCCGGCGGTGCGCGGCGCGTCTTCCGCAGTGGATCCGTCGTCCGGAACCGACTGGATGGTGGGCTTTCTTCTCGCGAAGCGGGGCGGTCCTCGAGGCGGCGACGGCTGGATCGGCCATGGTGACGCGGGGCCGGGTGCGGCCCGACGCCTTCGTCGACTCGGTGGCGCTGATGCAGGTCACCGAGCGCGTCCGCGCGCTCCCGGTGTCCGCGCGGCGGCGCTGAGTGATGGCGACGGAGCTGAACCGCCGCCTGCTCGACGAGGCCGACCTCCTCCCGGCGGAAGTCAAGCGCGCCGGGCCGGCCGGACCTCGTCATCGCGGTCCCGCGCGGAGAGCTTCGGCCGCGGCGGACGCCGCCCTCGCGGCAGGCCGAGGCGTTCCTCGCCGCGCGCCGCGGCGGACGACGGCGCCCAGCACGGCGCGAGCCGCCCCGCTCGATCGTCAGCGCCGCGCGCGGCGGCTGCCCGGGGCCAACGTGGCCGCTGGTCTCGGTGCCCGGCGCCCATGCGGCGGCCGAGGCCCACCAGGCGCTCTCGCGCGGGCCTCCACGTGTTCCTGTTCAGCGACGGCGTCCCGCTCGCCGACGAGATCGCGCTCTGAAGCGCGCGGGCCGGCGGCGCGTGGGCTCCTCGTGATGGGACCGGAGTGCGGCACGAGCCTCAGTCAGCGGCGTCAGGCTCTCGGCTTCGCGAACCGCGTCCGCCAGCGGACACGATCGGGCTGGTCGGCCGCGTCCGGGACCGGGCCTCCAGGAGGTGACGACGCTGATCCATCGCGGCTCGGGCGCGGGAGTCTCGCAGGCGCATCGGAACGGGCGGGCGCGATCTCCACGCAGCGGTCGGCGGGCTCGCGACGCTGCAGGTGCTCTGCATTGGCTCGCGCGCGATCCCGAGACGCGCGTGATCGGGCTCGTCTCGAAGGCGCCGTCGCCCGCACGTCGCCGCGCGCGCGTGCTGGCGGCGGCCGGCGCGACGGCAAGCCCGTGGTCGCGTATCTGCCCGGCTGGAGCGGGACGCCGCCCGCCAGCGTCGTGAGCGTGCCAACGCTCGAGGCGACAGCGCTCGCCGCGCGTCCGGGCGCTCGGGCGGAAGCGCCCGCCTTCGCCGGCCGGCGAGCGGGCCGCGTCGCGCGGCACGCCCCGGCGGGCGGCGTGCTGGGCCTCTTCACGGGCGGCACGCTCTGCGAGGAGGCGCGGCGCCATCGTCGGCGACGCCGGCGCAGGGTTCGTCGACTTCGGCGGCCGAGAGTACACGCGCGGGCGGCCGCATCCGATCATCGATCCGAGCCTCCGGCAGCCGCGGCGGTCGCGCGCGCCGGCGGTGACCGCGGGCGTCGGCGTGGTGCTGCTCGACCTGATCCTCGGCGACTGGCGCTCATCCGGATCCGGCCGCCGCGCTCGCCGGTCGCGATCGGCGAGGCCGCGGGCTCGCGCGCGCGCGCGCGCGCGCGCGATGCTCGAGGTCGTCGCCCACGTGGTCGGCACCGACGCGGATCCTCAGGGTCTCGCCGACCAGGAAGGAAGCTCCGGCGCAAGCGCGGCGTGCGTCGTCTGCCGCGACGAACCGCCTGGCCGGCCGAGCTCGGCCCGCGCATCTCGCGAGGGGCGCGCCGATGGCGCGCTGACGGCCGAGCTGCTTCGGTGCGGAGCTGCGCGTCGTCGACCGCCGGTCGACCTCTTCGCGGACGCGCTCGCGGCGCGCAGGGCGTCGCGGTGAGCCGCGTGGACTGGCGCCCGCCGCCGCCGGCGACGGCTCGGCCGCGCTCTGGCGCGACGAGGTCGGACGCCGCCAACCGCGAGGCGCCGTCCGACCGGCTCGCTGGCCGCCCAGCCGGTCCTGGTCGACGTCCGCCCGGCCATCGAGGTCGTTCCGGGCATGACCGCCACGACCGTTGCTTCACGCTGGACCGCCGATCGCGTGGGCGCGCATGAGCGGACCGCTGCGCGGCGCGGTGATCGGGCGCCCTGCTCTACGAGGCGCCTCGCCGCGACGCGCCGAGGAGGCGCGAGCGGCTCGCCGCGTCGGCGGCGCCGTCACGCTTCGATCCGTGCCACCATCACGCGCGCGGTCGGGCCGATGGCCGGGATCACGACGGCGCCGATGCCGGTCCTCGTGGTCGAGAACCGGACCGCCGGGAACCGGAGCTACTCCACGCTGAACGAGGGGCTCGGCAAGGCGCTCCGCTACGGCGCCTTCGCGCCCGACGTGCTCGAGCGCCTCCGCTGGTTCGCGGCGGTCCTGGGCCCCGCGCTGGGCGAGGTGCTGCCGGCGCATCGGCGGCGTCGACATCCGCAGCGCTGATCGCGCCAGGCCGTGCAGATGGGCGACGAGTGCCACAACCGGAACCGCGCGGCGTCCGCGCTGCTCATCAAGGCGCTGGCGCCGCACGTCGCCGGCGCTGGACCTCCGCGCGGCCGAGCGCGAGCGCATCCTCACCTTCGCCGGCGGGCAACGACCACTTCTTCCTGAACGTCGGCATGGCCGCGTGCAAGGCGGCGCTCGACGCGCGCCCACGGCGTGCCCGGAGTCAGCGCTGGTGACCGCGATGGCGCGGAACGGCACCGAGTTCGGCATCCGCGTGAGCGGCCTCGGCGACCGCTGGTTCACCGGCCCGCCGCGGCACGCCGGTCGGCCTCTACTTCCCGGGCTTCAGCGCCGGCGACGCCAACCCCGACATCGGCGACAGCGCGATCACCGAGACGGCCGGGCTCGGCGGCTTTCGCGATGGCCGCGCGCGCCCGCCATCGTGCAGTTCGTCGGCGGCACGCCGGCCGACGCGCTCGGCTACACTCGGCTGCATGTACGAGATCACGCTCGCCGAGAGCGAGGCCTACCGGCTGCCCGCGCTCGACTTCCGCGGCACGCCGACCGGGATCGACGTGCGCCTCGTCGCTGCAGACCGGCATCCTGCCCGCAGATCAACACCGGCATCGCCCACCGCGCGCCCGGGATCGGCCAGATCGGCGCCGGGCTCGTCAATCCGCCGCTGGCCTGCTTCGAGTCGGCTGGCCGAGCGCTCGCGGCCGAGCTGACCCGCGCTCGCCGGTGACTCCGCGGCTTGAACGGGACTGGCCGAGCCGGCGGGCGCGGCGGTGGCTCGCGTCCCTCGCGGTGGCCGCCGCGATCGCCCTCGTGTGGGAGGAGCAAGGCGCTCTTCGCGATCCCGCGCTACAAGCTCCCGCACGTCCACGAGATCCTCGCCGAGTTCCTGCGAGAGGGTGCGGACGGCACCCCTGGCTCCTCATCATGGCCCACAACGCCGCGTACACGGCTCTCGAGGCTCTGATCGGCTTCGCGCTCGGCGCCGTGACCGGGCTCGCTCTCTGGCCGTGCTCTTCAGCGCGCTTCCGGCTGCTCGAGCGAGGCCTGCTCCCGTACGTGATGGTGTCCCAGACCGTGCCGATCCTGCGCGATCGCGCCGATGGTGGTCGTCTGGCTGGGCACCTCGTGGGTGTCGAAGGCGGTGATCGCCGCGTACCTCACCTTCTTCCCGGTGACCGTCAACATGCTGCGGGGGCTCCGCGTCGATCGAGCCCGGACGCGCTCGCCCTCATGCGGGCGCTCGCCGCGACGCCCGCGCCAGGTGTTCCTGAAGCTTCGACTGCCGGCCTCGCTGCCCTATCTCTTCACGGCGCTCCGGATCTCGGCGACGGCCAGCGTGGTCGGCGCGATCATCGGGGAGCTACCCGTCGGCAGCCGGCTTCGGCATGGGCGTGGTCATCATCAACGCTGCCCAGTACTACAACTGGCAGCCCGCGAACCTCTGGGCGGCGATCCTGGTCTCGGCGCTCCTCGGGATCGCGTTCTACCACGCGGTGGCCGCCGTCGAGCGCCGCTGCGTGCGCTGGCAGCCAGCGACGCTGGCCGTGTGACGGGGAGGCGTCCATGCATCCGATCGAGGTGAAGCAGGTGAAGGAGGTCATCCTCGTGAGCGACGACGTGGACGCGAGCCGTCGCCTCTACCGTGATGTGCTCGGGCTCGCCATGCCGGCGGCGCCGGATCGGCTGAACCTGGCGCGTGTCGGGTCGCAGTACCTGGGGTGTCACAGGTCGGGACGATGGTGCACCCTGGATTCACCGGGCCGTATCCACGTGGGTCTGGAGATCGCGCCGGCCGACCTCGAGCGTGCCGTGGACCACCTCCGACGTCAGGGCATCGAGGTCACCGTTCGCGCCCAGCAGCCGGGGTACATGGACACGTCCGAGGGCGTCGGCGCCTACTTCCTCGATCCCGACGCGAACCTGATCGAGCTCTGGGCGCCTCGATCCGGCCCCACTTCGACGTGAAGACAGCGAGGGCGCTCGGGCTCAGGATCCTGCCCGGAGTGCGGCGCGGGCGCACGAGGTGATCCAATAGTGGACCGGCGGGCCTTCACCACCGGTGCCGTGAGCCTCCTCGCCGCGCCGCTGGCTGCCGGCCCGCAGGAAGCGGGCCGGGTCCCCTGATCGGTCTCCTGTTCACCGGCGCGCCGCCGCCCGAGTCGTCGCGGTCGGTCGCCGCGTTCCGGGCCGGGCTTCGAGACCTTGGCTATATCGAGGGCCGGAACATCAGGCTTGAATACCAATGGGAGACCGAGGGGCGATCGGATCGACTTCCCGTCACACAGGCGGCTGATCTGGTCCGTCTTGGCGTGGACGTCATCGTCGCTCAGGCGACGCCGCATGCCCTTGCGGCGACACATGTGACCTCGACGATCCCGATCATCTTCGGCGCCTCGAGCGACCCGGTGGGAAGCGGTCTCGTCGCGAGTCTCGCCAAGCCGGTGCGGAACGCGACAGGGTTGAGCCTCCTGGCTCCGGAGGTGACTCGGAAGCTGATGGAGCTCCTCAAGGACACGGTTCCGAGGATCTCCCACGTTGTGGCCCTCGCCTACGCATCAGGGTTCAACCGGGCCGAAGTGGAATCGGCGGCCAAGGCGTTGGGCATGCGCCTTGACGTGCAAGAGGTTCGTGAGCCGAAGGATCTGGATCAAGCCTTCCAGGCCGCCGCCACGGACCTCGCGCCCAGGGTGTCATGACGCTCCCCAGTCACTTCTTTGCCACGCATCGCGCCCGGGTCGCGGAGCTCGCCCTGAAGACCCGGCTCCCGGCGGTGTCCATCGAGACGGGGTTCGCGGAGGCCGGTGGCCTGCTCTCCTACGGACCGAATATCCCGGATAACTTTCGCCGGCTTGCGAGCTACGTCGACAAGGTCCTCAAGGGAGCCAAACCGGCCGAGCTTCCCGTGGAGCAACCGACCAAGTTCGATCTGGTCATCAACCTGAAAACGGCCAACGCGCTCGGCCTGACGATACCGCCGGCGGTGCTGACACGGGCGGACCGGGTGATCCAGTGACGCGGCGCTTGCGGCTCGGGCCTGGTAAGGGCGCCGGATGGCGATCATCGCGCTCGAGGGCGTGAAGCAAGACGTACCCGAGCCAGGCCGGCGAGACCGAGAGCGCTCCACGACGTCTCGCTGGCCGTGGAGAAGGGCGAGTTCGTCTCGCTGATCGGCCCGTCCGGATGCGGGAAGTCCACCCTCCTCCGGATCGTGGGCGACCTCGTGGCGCCGTCGGCCGGATCGATCATCGTGAACGGGAAGGCGGCCGAGGCCGCCCGCCTCGATCGGGATTACGGCATCGTGTTCCAGACGCCCGTCCTCTACGACTGGCGCACGGTGGACGCGAACGTGAGGCCTCCCGCTCGAGGTGATCGGCCGGCCGAGGCCCGAGCGGGACCAACGGGTGCGGGCCCTGAAACTGGTCGGGCTCGACGCCTTCCGCCGCCACTATCCCCGGCAGCCTCGGGTGGATGCAGCAGCGCGTCGCCATCGCCCGGGCGCTCGTGACGAACCCGGCCATCCTGCTGATGGACGAACCGTTCGGGGCGCTCGACGAGATGACGACGCGCGAGCGGCTGAACGGGGAGCCTCCTGAACGTGTGCCGCGAGACGGGCGCGACGGTGCTCTTCTGTCACCCACAGCATCGCGGAGGCGGTAGTTCCTCTCGAGCCGCGTCGTCGTGCTGTCGCCCCGCCCCGGCCGCATCGAGCGCGTGCTGAACGTGGACCTACCGCAGCAGCTCGCAGCGAGAAGACGCGCGCACTGCCGCGCTTCTTCGCGCTGGTCACCCTCGTGCGGGAGCACCTTCGGTGGAGGATCCGGCCCTGACGGCGGCTCGCGAGCCGGACGGCTAGGGCGGATAGCGGATGCGGCCGTTCCGGGAGTACCTGCCGGACTACCTCGCTGGTCGGGGGCGTCTTCGTCCTCGGGCTCGCCCTGTGGGAAGCGTTCGTCTTCGCCTTCTCGATCCAGTTCTACCTCCTGCCGGCGCCGCACGTGATCGCGGCGACTCTCCGGGAGACCTACCCGGTGCTGCTGGAGGCGGGGCTGTACACGTTCCGCGAGGCGCTGGCCGGCTACGCGCTCGGCTGCGGCGGGCGTGCTGGCCGCCACCCTGGCGAGCCGGTTCCTGGCGGTCGCCGGCGTCGCCCTTCCCTATACCATCGCGTCGGCCTCGGTGCCGATCGTCGCGCTGGCGCCCCTGGCGATCGTCTGGTTCGGCATCGGTCCGGGGTCCAAGATCGCCATCGCGGCCCTGATGACCTTCTTCCCGACCTTCGTCGGCACGGTCCGGGGCCTCCTGGGCGTCGAGACGCGGAGCCTCGAGCTGATGCGGAGCCTCCGCCGCGACCGAGTGGCAGGTCTTCTGGAAGCTCAGGCTCCCGCAACAGCCTGCCCCACATGTTCACCGCGTTCCGGGCCTGCACCACGCTGGCCATGATCGGCGCCGTCGTGAGCGAGTTCTTCGGCGGCCCGATGAAGTCGCTCGGCGTGTACATCAAGAGCACGGCGAGCCTCTTCCAGACCCGTCAGGCGTGGTCGGCCATCCTGGTCGCCTGCGCCCTCGGGCTCACGTTCTACCTGGCGGTGGCGCTCGTCGAGCGTCTCGCGATACCGTGGCGCGTAGGGGAGGAGCGCGCGGCGAGCGTGATCGCGCTCCCGCTCCCGGGGTCGAAACCCATGCGACTGGCGGAGGGACCGGCAATGAGAAGACGGCAGAACGGGACGACGTGGCTCGCGCTGACCGTGCTGACTCTCGCCGGCCTCCTGTGGGCGGGGCGGTCGCGGCGCAGGCCACGAAGGTGCGGCTCCAGCTCGCGGGTGACCCAGGCCCAGTTCGCGGGCTACTACGCCGCCAAGAGCCAGGGCTTCTACCGCGCCGAGAACCTCGACGTCACCATCATCCCGGGCGGCTCCGGACATCGTGCCCGAGCAGGTGGTGGCGGGCGGGGGCGCGGAGTTCGGGATCGACTGGCTGCCGAGCCTCCTGTCCGCGCGCGAGCAGGGCGTGCCGCTGGTCAACGATTGGCCAGATCTTCGGGTACAGCGGCATGCGGGAGCTCGCGTTCAAGACGTCCGGTATCAAGACACCGGCGGACCTCAAGGGCCGGAAGGTCGCAGTGTGGTTCGGCGGCAACGAGTTCGCCCTGCTGGCAACGCTCGCCAAGTACAAGCTCGACCCGCAGAAGGACCTCACCCTGGTCCAGCAGCCGTTCGACATGAACCTCCTGCTCCAGAAGCAGGTCGACGCGGCGGCGGCCATGACCTACAACGAGTACAAACAGGTGCTGGACGCGGGCGTGAAGCCCGAGGACCTGGTCGTCATCGACTTCAACGCCGAGGGACGGCCATGCTGGAGGACGGGATCTTCACCCGCGCGACTGGCTCCGCGCCGGCAAGAACAAAGCAGACCGGGGCCCGGTTCCTCCGCGCCTCCCCAAGGGCTGGGAGTTCTGCCGGGACCAGGCGGCCGCCTGCGTGGACCTGGTCCTGAAGGAGAGTCCCGTGCTCGGGAAGCCTCACCAGACCTGGATGATGGCCGAGATCAACAAGCTCGTCTGGGGCCCGCCGGCGCCCAAGACCCCGGCCGGGAAGATGGACCCCGAGGCCTTCAAGCGCACCGCCGACATCGCGCTCCGGTTCGGCGTGATCAAGAAGCCCGCCGAGCCGGCCGCCTACACGCACGAGGTCTGGGAGCTCGCTCGAACTCTCAAATAGGCCCCGGGGAGACCGGCCTGTGGACCTGGTGATTCGGCAGCGCGCGCGTCGCGGGGCACGACCGGCCTGTGGACATTGGCGTCCGCGGCGAGCGCATCGCGCGCATCGCCCGGACTGCCCGAGCGTGGCGCGGCCGAGATCGAGGCCGAGGGCCGGCTGGTGACCCCGGCCCTCGTCGAGCCGCACCTCCACCTCGACGCGGTCCTCACCGAGGGCCAGCCCCGCTCCAACCGGAGCGGGCTCGCTCTTCGAGGGGCATCGAGATCTGGGCCGAGCGCGTGAAGAGCCTGACCGTGGAGGACATCACACGCCGCGCCGACACCGCACTCCGGTGGCTCCTGGCGCACGGCGTGACCAACCTCCGGCTCACGTCGACGTCTGCGACCCGGCGCTCACCGCGCGTGCGGGCGCTCCTCGCCGGTGCGCGAGGCGTGGCGCGGCGTCGATCGACATCCAGCTCGTCGCGTTCCCCAGCAGGGGATCCACTCGTTCCCCGACGGCGAGAAGCTCATGCGTCGAGGCGCTCGAGCTGGGCGTCGACGTCGTCGGCGGCATCCCCACTACGAGTGGACCCGCGGAGTACGGCGAGCGCGACGTGAAGACCGTGCTCGCGCTGGCCGCTCGGTACGGGCGGCCAGGCCGATCTCCACTGCGACGAGACCGACGACGACCAGAGCCGCTTCCTCGGAGGTGCTCGGCGGCCGAGACGATCCGCCTCGGCCTGCAGGGCGGGTCGACGGCGAGCCACACGACCGCGATGCACTCCTACAACAACGCCTACGCCTACAAGCTGATCCGCCTCGTCGCGCGCCGCCGGCCTCCACTTCGTCACGAACCCGCTCGACAACTCGGTCCTGCAGGGCCGCTTCGACAGCTATCCCGATCCGGCGCGGCTTCACGCGGGTGAAGGAGCTGCTCCGCGCCGGCGTGAACGTCGCCTTCGGTCACGACTCGATCATGGACCCCTGGTATCCCTTCGGGGTCGGCGACCCCGTCCAGTCCTGCTTCGTGATGGTCCACTACGGGCACATGTCGGGCCACGACGAGCTCGCCGCAGATGCTCGAGTTCGTCACGACGCGGCGCGGCCGCCTGCCCTCGGCCTCCCGACTACGGGCTCGCCGAGGGTCGGCCCGCCGACCTGGTCGTCTTCGACGCGCCGACGCCCGTCGACGCCGTCCGCACGCTGGCCGTCCGGACTGCGGTCATCTCCCGGGGCGCATCGTGGCGCGGACCACGGCCCCTCGGACGATCGTGAACGTGAACGGGCGCGAGTCGCTCGGTGGCGTTCCTGTGAGCTCCCGGCGACTCTTGACCGCGCCGCAGCCACCGAGAGCGGTGAACCGCGACGGCAGCGCGATTCTGCCGCGAGTGCGGGCACCGGCGCGTCTGCGCCAGCTGCGGTGCACAGGCGGAGTCCGGCAGCAAGTGTTGTGACTGCTGCGCCGGGCGCCGCCGGCGGTCGCAGCCAGGTCTGACGGGCGCCAGCGGAGCCGGTGCCGCCTCCGAGTCCGCCGGCTAGATCCGAAACCGCCTGCTCCCGTTCTCCGCCTGTGGGCCAGCGGGCGGGAGGCGCGATGTCCGGCGAGGAGGCGAGATCCGGGCCAGAGTAGTCCGTTCCATGGCTGGCCACGAGCTGTCCGGAGGCGTTTGGGTGAGTGAGCCAAGGAAGCGCCGCGCCAGTCTCGACAGCGTTCCGGGAGCTGCGGAGCTGGCTCTGTGTCTGGCGTGATCGCTCGTCTCGTGGGAGGTGGCGTCGCGGCTCTACGCGCAGCCCTACCTCCTCCCGGCGCCGTCCCAGATCGCGCGGGAGCTGGGGGACCACTGGGATCTCGGTGCTCGCCTACGCCTGGATCACCGCGCAGGAGGTGGTGGTCGGGTTCACCGTCGGGTCGGTGGCGGCGCTGCTGGCCGCCATGCTCTTCCTGTGGCTCCCCGGATGGCTGGAGGACTTCCTCTACCGCGTCATCGTGACGCTGAACAGCACGCCCGTTCGTGGCCCTCGCCTCGCTGGCGGTGTGTCTGGTTCGGGCTCGGGATCACGAGCAAGATCCTCATCGCGGGGATGTACACGTTCTTCGCCGTGCTCTACACGACCCACAAGGAGTTCATCTCGGTCGAGCCGATCCGCGAGCAGCCGTCTGGACGTCTACGGCGCGACGTGGTGGCAGCGGATCTTCCTCCTGAAGCTGCCCTCGGCCCTCCCCATCGTCTTCGTGAGCCTGAAGGGCGGCGTGATGGCGGCGGTCAACGGGGCGATCGTCGGTGAGCTGTTCGGCGCCTTCGAGGGGCTTGGCTACATGATCCTGGACTCGCGGTACGTCGGGAACACGGTGCGGGTGTTCCTGGCGGCCGTCTTCTGCACGCTGATCGGCTGGCTCCTGGGCTTGGTTGCGCTCGCCGAGCGGGCCCCTGCTACCGTGGCACGTGAGCATGGCGCGCGACCGAGGTGCGCGCTAACGGTCCCGTGAGTGTGGCCGGCTCCCTCACCGCCAGACGAATGGAGGACACGACGATGACGATGATGCGATCGCTTCGGTTCCTGGCCCCTGCGCTGGTGCTCGTCCTGGCCGGCCTTCAGGCGGGGAGCGGCCTCCCGGACGCGCTGGCCCAGGCGAAGACCAAGGGTGACGATCTTCGAGGCCTGGTTCATCCACAACGAGTCCATGGGGCTCGCCTGACCGCGGTCGAGAAGGGCTTCTTCGAAGGGCTCGATGTGAAAGTCGTCGGCGGCGGCCCCGGGCTCTCGTCCATCGATCGCGTGATGGCGGAATCGAAGGGCGGCGGCATCGCCTTCGGCGTCGACTACCCCTACAACGCTGCTGGAGGCGCGGGAGAAGCAGAAGCTCCCGCTCGTCGCGTCGTGTCGCACGACTTCCAGAAGTCCGGCGGTGCGCCTCATCTCGTGGAAGGAGATCAAGAGCCCGCGAAGGACATCGAGGGTACCGGTCGCGACCTGGATCGGCTACGACAAGCAGGTGAAGGCCGGCGATCGGGGCGCGGACTGGGCGAAGCAGCAGTCAAGGTCGTCAACCAGCAGGGCGATCCCGCGACGATCGGCTCCTGGCTCGAGAAGGACCACCCGTTCGCCCACGCGATGATCTACAACGAGATCCTCGTCGCCAAGCGGACGGGCCGGGCGACCGCAGCTACTTCGACGTACTCGTTCAGCGACTTCGGCATCGACTGGCCGGAGAACGTGGTGTTCACGACCGAGGACACGATCAAGAAGAATCCCAAGGTTGTCCAGGCCTTCTGGCGGGCGGTACAAGGGCTACAAGCACGCGCTGGCCAACCCGGACGAGGCCGTCCACGACCTCATCAAGTACAACAGCAACCTGAAGGGGCAGGAGAAGCACGAACTGAGGGCATGGAGGCGATCGCATCCGTCATGGTGACAGCCGACCTCGCAGCGCCAAGGGGCTCGGCTACATCGATCCTGCCGGGTGGGACCGGGTCGCCCGCGACCTGACCAAGGCCGGGTTCTACACCGCGGCGCCGAACGTCAAGGCGGCCTACACGGCGGAGTTCAAGAGCGGGGTGATCTGCAGGAGTGTGGCGCGCTGACCCGGCGGGCGCGACGACCGCCAGGTCACGGTCCGAGGCAACCTGGGGGCCGTCCGCGGCCCCCCTGGGCTGTCTAGCGAGGATGGCCCCGCCGCTCGTCCGGCTCGAGGGTGTCTCGAAGCGCTACGACGTTGCCCGGCGCCCGGGACCTGCCGGCGCCGGCGAGGAAACCGCGCTCGCCGCGGTCGCCGACTTCACGCTCGACGTGGCGACCGGCGAGTTCGTCTCGATCATCGGCCCCTCCGGATGCGGCAAGACCACGGTGCTGTTCCTCCTGGCCGGCCTCCGACCGCCGAGCGCCGGTCTCGTGGAGGTCTGCGGCCAGCCAGCCGCCGAGGCGATGCGGAGCGGGCTGGCGAGCGTCATCTTCCAGCAGGCGGTGCTCTTCGAGTGGCTGTCGGTGGAGGACAACGTTCTCCTTCCGCTCCGCATGCGGGACGCGCGCTGGTGGGCGTGGCCCCTCCGGCGGCGGCACTACGCGGTGCGCGCGCGGGAGGCGCTGGCCACCGTCGAGCTGGACGAGTTCGCTCACTACCGGCCGGACGCGCTCTCGGGGGCATGCAGCAGCGCGTCGCCATTGCGCGGGCGCTGACCCTCGCGCCCCGGGTTCTCCTTCTCGACGAGCCGTTCGGGGCGCTCGACGAGCTCACGCGTGACCGGATGAACCAAGAGCTGCTCCGCCTCTGGGAGGCGCGCGGCCTCAGCATCGTGTTCGTGACCCACTCGATCGAGGAGGCCGTGTTCCTCTCGGACCGCGTCGTCGTCATGGGCCGCGTGCGCCCAGACCGGCCGGGCGGGAGCATCGTGCGCATCGTCGACGTCGATCTCCCTGCGGCCGCGCCGCCTGGCCGTGAAGGAGGAGGTCGCGTTCTTCCAGAAGGTCCGCGAGGGCCGCGAAGCGCTCCGGGAGGCCTGAGTTGCGCCGCCGAGACCTCCGGGGAGCGGTGGGGTGACGCGCCGGGCCGGACCGAAGCGCGGCACCGGCGAGGCACACGGGGCCCGCCCCGGCGGCGCTCGGGCGTTTCAGGTCCGGCGTATCCACACGTACCTGACCCCGAGCGTGCCCCGGAGTCTGTTCGCCTATCTCGCCGGATAGCTGGGTGAGCGCCTCGAGGTGGCGACCGAGCTTGAGGTCGAGACGCTGCACTCCGGGCCGTCCCCGGGGATGCCCGACCCGTTCAGTGACCACCCGGATCGGGTGTCTCCGGAAGGATGGGCCTGAGGGCCCTGGCGGCCCCTGCCCTCTGGCGTGCTCCGCCGGGGTTGGCTATAACTTGGCGATGCGGCGAGGCCGGTGGCCAGGGCGTCGTGCGGTCGAAGGATGCAGCGCCCGTTGCCCCGTGCTGGCGGCACCGGCCGTCGGTAACGGAGAGGGTTGTGCGCATCCGGAAAAGCCGTTGGGAGCGCGCGACGCACCGGGAAGCGTGGCCACACGGAGCATTCGACGGGATGGTTGACACACCGCCCCGGCTCCGCATCGGCATCGACACCGGTGGCACGTTCACCGACGTCGTCGCGGTGAACGGATCGACCGGCGAGGTCTTCACGACCAAGACACCGTCGACCCCCGAAGATCCGTCGGTGGCCGTACTCGAGGGGCTCCGGCGGGTCCTCCGCCTCGCCGGCGCGCCGGTGAGCGCGGTGGCGGCCGTCTCGCACGGGACGACGGTCGCGACCAACGCGCTTTTGGAGGAAAAGTTCGACGGTCTCGCGCTGGTGACCACCGAGGGGTTCCGGCACGTCCTCGAGATCGCGCGGCAGAGCGTGCCCCAGGGCTACGGGAACTCCTACTTCTGGGTGAAGCCGGAGCGCATCGTGCCGCTCCAGCGCGTGCGCGAGGTCCCCGAGCGCGTGAGCCACCGGGGCGAGGTCCTGCGGGAGCTCGACGAGACAAAGGCGGCGGAAGTGGGGCGCTGGTGCCGGCAGCATGGCATCTCCGCGATCGGTGTGAGCTTCCTTCACGGCTACGCCAATCCCGCCCACGAGCGGCGGATGCGTGACCTGCTCCTACGCGAGCACCCGGAGGCGCATGTCTCGCTCTCTTCCGAGGTCTGGCCCGAGTATCGCGAGTACGAGCGCTACGGTGACGACGCTCGTCGACGCCTTCGCCAAGGGCCGGGTCTCGAGCTACGTGGAGCGGATCGGCGCCCGCCTCGACGCCGAGCTCCGGTCCGGCGCGCCATTCCAGGTGATGAAGTCCAACGGCGGGGTGATCTCGGCTCGTGAAGTGGTCAGCCACCCGATCACGACGATCCTGAGCGGCCCGGCCGCCGGCGCGCTCGGCGCCGGCTTCCTCGCCGCGGCCGCCGGTTGCGATCGCGTGCTCACCCTGGACGCGGGCGGGACCAGCACCGACGTCTGTTTGGTCGAGCGCGGTGAGCCGGGCGTCACGACCGACGGCGCTGTCGGGCGGTTCCCCTCAAGGTGCCGATGATCGATCTGGTCACCGTGGGGACGGGAGGCGGCTCAATCGCGTGGCGAGCGCCGGACGGTGGCCTCCGGGTCGGCCCGCGAGCGCGGGCGCCGACCCGGGCCCGATGTGCTACGGCCGGGGCGGCACGCGTCCCACGGTGACGGATGCCCAGCTCGTCCTGGGGCGCATCCCGCCGCACCTGCTGGGCGGGGAGGTGCCACTCATCGCCTGACCTCGCCCGGGAAGGGATCGAAGCCCTGGCCGCCGAGCTCGGCCTGTCCCCGGAGCGCACCGCCGACGGGATCATCGAGATCGCGGCCTGGAACCAGGCTAACGCCGTCGAGCAGATGAGCGTCAAGCGCGGCCTCGATCCGCGCGACTACACGCTGGTCGCCTTCGGTGGCTCCGGGCCTCTCCAGGCCGGCCGGCTTGTCGACCTCCTGGGCTCCGCGCGGCGCTGATCCCAGCGTCGCCCGGTATCGGTTTCCGCGTTCGGTCTGCTCACGGTCGACCTCAAGAACGACTACGTTCAGACGGCGGTGGAGCGCCACGCACGGCTCGACCTCGCCGTCGTCAACGGCCACCTGGCGCGGCTCGAGGCGAAGGCGACCGACGCGCTCGGGCGCGAGGGCGTTCCCGAATCCGCGCGCCGAGTGATCCGCCTGGCCGACCTCCGGTATTTCGGTCAGGCGTGGGAGGTCACGGTCGAGCTACCGCCTGGCGCGATCGACCCCGCGCGCGCCGCCGAGACCGTGGAACGGTTCCACGCCGCCCACGAGAAGCGCTACGGCTACAGCTACCGGGAGGACCAGCCCGGACCGACCGGAACACGCCAGGGCGTCGAGTGGGTGAACCTCCGGGTCGTGGGCGTGGGCCTGACCGGGCGGCCCGAGCCGCGCGCGTCGGCGGCGGGCGACGGCGCGTCGATCGCGCCCGGACGGCGACCCGTGCCGTCAGATTCGACGGCCGTGCGGTCGAGTGCCCGGTGTACGACCGCGCGCGCCTTCCAGACCGGCGATCGCCTGGCCGGGCCGGCGATCGTGGAGGAGTTCGGCGCCACGACCGTTGTGTTCCCGGCCAGCGCGTCGAGGTGGATCGCTTCGCCAACATGATCTTGACCGCTGCGGGCGCGGCGGTTTCGGCGGAGCGGCTCGACACCGCTCGCCTCGCACGGTCTGGCGAGGTGTCAGCCGGTCCCGGGGGACAGCCCGATCCCATCGTCCTCCAGATCGTGCAGGGAACTCTGGCCTCGGTCGAGGCGGAAGTTGAGGCGGCCATCGAGCGGACCGCCCGCTCGCCGATGATCCGGGAAGCGCGGGACTTCCGCGCCGGCATCCACGACCGCCGTTGCCGAAAGCTGACGGGCCGCTCGTACTCGTCGCTCGTCCAGCCCGTCGTCCGCGACTTCCCGCTCGCGACGATGCGGCCCGGCGACGTGTACTTCCACAACGACGTCTACGAGTCGGAGGGCGGGATCGGTCACCTCCCGGATCTCTGCGTGACCGTGCCCGTCTTCGACGGCGACCGGGTCGTGGCGTTCGTCCAGGCATTCGGGCACCACGACGACATCGGGGGCGCCGTGCCGGGCTCGATGCCCTCTCACGCAACGAGCGCCCACCAGGAAGGCCTGATGGTCCCGCCGGTCAGGCTCTGACGACGCGGGCCGGCCGAACCGCGACGTGATGCCGGATCCTCGTGCGCAACTCGCGGCTGCCCGACAGCCTCGCGCGGAGACCTCGACAGCGAGGTCTCGGCCTGCCGCCTCGGCGCGCGCGCGGCTCGCCGCGCTCTTCGCACCGGTATGGCGTCGCGCAGGTCGAGGCGTGCTTCGAGGCGATCCTCGCGCGGACGACCGAGACGTTCCGCCGGGAGCTCCTCGCCCGGATCCCCGACGGCACCTACGTCTGGGAGGACTACGCCGAGCACGACGGCGTCGACCCGCCCCGGCTCCACGCGCAGCGCATCACGATGACCAAGAGCGGCGGTCGGCTGATCCTCGACTTCGCGGGCACCGAGCCCTCAGGCCAGCGGCCCGATCAACCACGCCGGCAACTACGCGGACGGCGTGTTCCTCAAGAAGTGGCTCGCGCCGATCCTGCGCAACCTCGCCGACACGCCGGAGCGCATGGCCGAGCTCGACGTCAACGAGGGCGTGGTCCCGCTGATCGAGCTGCGCTTCCCGCCGCCGGGCACGCTCCTGACGCCGGTCTTCCCGGCGCCGACCAACGCCCGCACGTTCGTGATCCTGCGCCTGCTCGGCGTCCTGGCCGGAGTCCTCGCCAAGGCCACCGGGGGCGGATGCCGGCCGACCAGGAGACCATCCGCGTACACCGGCTTCCACGGCGACGGACCCGCAGGGCGATTTCTACCTGATGCGCGAGGTGCTGGGCGGCGGCTCGGGCGGCCGGCCCTACGCCGGACGGCGCCGACGTCGTCCACATCGTGCCGGACAGCAAGAACCTCCCGTCGAGTTCACCGAGACGCGCTTCCCACTCCGGGTCGAGCGGCTCGCTCTCGCGACGAACTCCGGTGGCGCCGGCCGTCGGCGTGGCGGGCTCGCGTACCTGAAGGAGTTCCGCACCCTGTCCGATAGCTACTTCCTCTCGGTGGCCGACCGCTCGATCCTGTCCTGCTGGGGGCTCGAGGGCGGCAAGGCGGGGCAGCCCTTCCGCGTCACGGTGGATCCGGGCGGGCCCCGCGAGCGCGTGCTTCCCGGCCTCGTCGACGACGAGCCGATTCCGGCCGGCACCCTCGTGCGCGTCGAGACCACAGGCGGCGGCGGCTGGGGCGACCCTCTCGAGCGTGAGCCGCCTCGAGTGGTCCTCGACGTGATCCAGGGGAAGGTCTCCGTTCGGGCGGCGCGGGAGGCGTACGGAGTCGTGCTGGTCACGGGCCCGGACGACGAGACGCACCACGACCCGGATGCCACCCAGCGCCTCCGCAGCCAGCTGCGCGAGGCGCGGGGGCCGTCGCCGTTCTTCGATCGTGGGCCAGGCTACCGGCGTCTGTCCGGCCGGGACCACGCAGACGTGGACTTTCTCGAGCCGGCGGCGAGACCACGCCAGGAGTGTCCGCGGCTGTGAAGCCCCCGGTCTTCGAGTACACCGCTGTCCAATCGATTGACGAGGCGGTCGCCGAGCTCCGGCAGCACGGCGACGCGGCGAAACTCCTCGCCGGAGGGCAGAGCCTGGTGCCGCTCCTGAACATGCGGCTCGCCGCCCCGAGCGGCTGATCGATCTGAACCGCGTGGGAGAGCTCGCGTCACATCAGAGTCCGGTCGGGCGGCCTCGCCATCGGGGCGATGACCCGGCAGCGGGCCGTCGAAAGGAGCGCGCTCGCCGCGGCGCATGTGCCGCTCGTGACGGACGCGCTCCCTGGGTCGGCCACTTCCAGATCCGGAATCGCGGCACGGTCGGCGGCAGCCCGAGCCACGCCGACCCGGCCGCTGAGCTGCCGGCCGTCGCGCTGTGTCTCGACGCCCGCTTCACCGCGCGGGCCCCGCGGGCGAGCGGACGTTCGCGGCCGGGGACTTCTTCCGGACGCCGCTCACCACGGCGCTCGCGCCGACCGAGCTCCTGACCGAGGTCTGGTTCCCCCGACGCCGCCGGGGTCAGGCCTCGGCGTGGCTCGAGCTCGGCACGACGCCACGGGGACTTCGCGCTCGTAGGCGTCGGGGTAGTGGTGACGGTGAGGCATGAGCGGATCGAGGAAGCGCGAGTCGCCCTGACCGGAGTGGGCGATCGTCCCATCCGGGCGAGCCAGGCCGAGGCCCGGCTTGTCGGCGAGTCCTATCACCCCGGCGGTACTCGCCGAGGCCGTCGAGGCGGTCCGCCGGGCGATTGATCCTGGGAGCGACATCCACGCGACTGCGGCGTACCGCCGCCACGTCGCGGGCGTGCTCGGCGAGCGGGCGATCCGGCTCGCCGCGGCGCGCGCGCGAGGCACCGCGTGCCTGAGCGCTTCGTCCGGCCTCGACCGCCCATTCCCGGAAAGGTGGAAGGGGGTGTGGGGTGGGGGCTCCCGGATGATCCCGATGGAGGTGCGGCTTCGCGTGAACGGACGCGAGCACACGAGGGCAGTGCCGCCGCGCCTCCTCCTGTCGGACTTCCTCCGGCACCACCTGGGCCTCACGGGTACTCACGTCGGCTGCGAGCATGGCGTCTGCGGTGCGTGCACGGTGCTCCTCGACGGAGAAGCGGTGCGGTCCTGCCTGCTATTCGCCGTTCAGGTCGACGGTGCCGAGCTGACGACCGTCGAGGGGCTGGAGGGCGCCGACGGACAGCTCCATCCGATCCAGCAGGCGTTCCACGAGATGCACGCGCTCCAGTGCGGGTTCTGCACGCCGGGCTTTCTCGTGTCGGTGCTCGCCTTCCTGCGGGACGTTCCCGCGCCGTCGGACGACGAGATCCGGCTCGGACTGGCGGGCAACCTCTGCCGCTGCACCGGCTACCAGAACATCGTGCGGGCCGTCCGCCGGGCGAGTGAGCTCCTGGCGGACCGGCGCCCGCCAGCCTGACCCCGGGACGCATCGCGGCGAGACCTTGCACATCGAGGGAGAACCAGACGATGGCAACCGAGGTGGTGAAGGTCGAGCTCAAGAACGTGCAGGACGCCTCCGGTCTCGAGGCGGCGATCCACGCCGGGCAGTTCACGGCCGACCAGGTCGTGGCGGTGGTCGGCAAGACCGAGGGAAACGGCGGGTGAACGACTTCACCCGCATCCTCGCCGACCAGGCCTTCCGCCGCGTGCTCGCAGCGAGCACGGGCGGCGCAGCGCGGAGGCAGTCGCGCGCGTGCCCATGGTGTGGTCGGGCGGGTGCGACGGCGTCATCACCCCGCAGCGCCACGGTGTTCGCGCGCGAACGCGCGAAGACGGCGGCCGGCCAGCAATCCCGGCTCGTACGATCGGCGCTGCGCATGAGCGCCGGAGCTTCTGCCCGAGGACATCGGCCGGCCGGCGATGGTCGAGAAGGTCGCCGCGGGAGTGCGCGCCGCGATGCGGGACGCCGGCCTCGACGACGCGGCCGACGTGCACTACGTGCAGACCAAGACGCCGCTCCTCACCATCGAGTCCGTGGCGCGACGCGCACCGGCGCGGCCACAGCGTCGCCTGCGAGGTCCACGAGTCGATGGACGTGTCGAACGGCACGACCGCGCTCGGCATCGCCGTCGCGCTCGGGGAGATCCAGATGCCGCAGTGCCGGAGCAGATCTGCCGGGACTTCGACCTCTACTCCTCGGTCGCGTCGTGCTCGTCCGGCGTGGAGCTGACCCGGGCCCAGATCGTGCCTGATGGGCAACCGCGCCGGCGCCGGCGGCCGGTATCGCATCGGCCACAGCGTGATGAAGGACGCGCTCGACCTCGACGGCATCTACGACGCGATCCGCAGCGCCGGCCTCGCGCTGCCGGAGCGGCCCGCGAGCCGAGGATCTCGGCGGGCGCCTCGTCAACTGCTTCGTCAAGTGCGAGGCGGACCACCGCGGGATCCTGCGGGGCCGGCGCCAGATCATGCTCGACGACTCGGACGTGCATCATCACCGCCACGCCAAGGCCGCGGTCGGGGCGGTGGTCGCCACCGGCGATCGGCGATCCCGCCGTCTCTCGCCTCGGTGGGCGCCGATGGCAACCAGGGGCCCCATCGGCGGCGCCCTGGTCGTCGCGAACACGATCGAACGTCGGGGAGTAGACCGAGCTGAGCGCCGGTCGACGCACTGAGAGTTCGCGAGCCGTGCGCCTTCGCTTATTCAACGATTCGTTCCGCGCGCGGCCGGATGACTCGCGCAGATGGTGAGGCGCATCGCGCCTTGGCCGTCTTCATGTTGACTGGCGAATTCGAGCTTGGTGGCTCGCTCTACCGGAATGTCCGCGGGCTTGGTGCCTTTGAGGATTTTGTCCACGAAGACTGCACGCGGACGCGGCAGATACAAAGGCTGAGAAAGTCCGCGCCGTAGCTTCGAAAGAGTCCCTCCGGCGTTTCGGCATTAGAGTCGACAAAGCCAATCGACGGGAGGCGGAGCTTGATCGCAACCTCCGCGAATTTTCCTGAAGCTGCAGATGAGCTTCACGTCCTCGATCACGGTGCAGGCCCAGTCAAGATTGTCCCTCGCCATTTGAGCTGGAATGCTGCCGTCCAGGGCAGCGGGATCCCGCACACATCGAGTCCGCTGCGGCACCAGCTTCGCAGAGCCTTGGCCGATCGACTAGTGGCTTGGCATGGCGGCGCTGCCGCATGACGGGGTGTCCGGACTTGCCAGGATGGCTTCACGCGGCGTACGCTCCGGGAAACGCGTCGCTTGGGTAGCTCGAGTCGCTTCGCGCCGCGATCTCCGAAGTGAAGAATGTGTCGCCGGTGGCCATGTTACCGCTTCAGGCGCGCGGGCTTCGGCAACGCGGCCAGGCCCCACGGCATCGCCGACATTGAGTCGCCGGCGACCGGGATCGGATTCGCTGCGGCGCTTCGTCCAGCGGCGACGGCACCCGGTGACGAGCGCGTCACGATGACGTTGACACTGAGGCGAACGAGCTCTGAAGCCGCGAGTTCTGGGGAAGACGATCAGTACTGACCTTGCGCAAGCGATACTCTGATGACGATGCTCTTGCCATCGATGTAGCCCTGGTGGTCGCGAAATCCCGCTTGAAGCGCATCGCACCCGCGTCGCCCACGCCGCCGGCGTAGCCACGCCCAGGACCCCAATCCGCCGGATCGCCGCGTGGCCGGCTGCTGCCGCGAATCCCCGGAAGCGGCGGCGTCGCCGGAGTGCGCCCGCCTCGATCCAGAAACTGCCTGCGTCGAGTCTTACTCAACCATCCTCCCAGCGAGTGAGCCCGAAGCAAAGCTCCATACATTGGCGCGATATGCTGAACGCCCCCTCGCGCTCTCCGTGGTAGGCGATGCTGCAGCCGGCGAACCCGCCGCCGACGAGTGCACCCCGGCGACTGGCGTCGATGCACGCGCCTCCCCGCCCCGCTCGAGCCGTGCGGACGACCGCCCAATTGTTCCCGGCGCGAAGTGCGTCCTGGCAATCGCGGCGGGCAGACGGCCAGGTGACGATGCCAGCCGGGCTCAAGGGATCGAATGTGAAGGACGCTGCAGGTCCGCGAGGGGGCGCCGGAGGACGCGAGGTCCAGGCGGCCCGATAGGCCCGGGTGCGTCGGTGTGCGGGGGCTCGAATCTCGGTGACATGCCAGTGCCAAACTCCACCGAACTCCTGCGCACGCAGGCGAACCTCCGATCACGCGGCCGCGCAGGGAATTCATGCGACTTAGATCGCCTGAGTGCGTGGGAGTTCGGGTCCGCGACCACCTCTTAATCAGTAGGTTGAAGGTTCGATTCCTTCACGGCTCACCACTCGCGGCGGGGGCCTCCAACGCCCCCGCCGCTTCTGCATTCTGAGCGTCTCCGTCTCCCGCTAGTGCCGCATCAGTTAGGTTTGATGACCATCGCAGCCCCTCTCCGATGTGGCGCGGAGGTAGGATAGTCCCCGTGGAATCCGGGATCGCGGTCGCGACGGACGCCGACAGCTGGCGGGTGGTGCAACGCGCCGAGGAGCTCGGGTTCAGCCACGCCTGGTTCTACGACTCGCAGATGCTGTGCGCGGACTGCTTCGTCGCCATGGGCGCAGCGGCAGTGAAGACGTCGCGCATCCGCCTCGGCACCGGCGTGCTGATCCCCTCAACCGTATTGCTCCGGTCACCGCCGGGGCGTTCGCCTCGCTCAACAAGCTCGCCCCCGGGCGCATCGATTTCGGCGTCGGCACGGGCTTCACCGGCCGGCGAGCCATGGGCCTCGGCGCCATGCGGCCCAGGACATGGAGATCTACATCCGCACGGTGTACGCGCTGCTGCGGGGAGACAGGTGGAGGCGGAGTTCGAGGGCGCCGCCGCAAGATCCGCTTCCTCAACCCCGAGCTCGGCCTCATCAATACCCGCGACCCGATCACACTGCACATCTCGGCCTACGGCCCGCGCGCCCAGGCGCTGGCGGCGAGGCTGAAGGCCGGCTGGCTCTACTTCATCGCCGATCTCAAGGGGGCGGCATCGGCGCGCTCGAGCAGATGCGCGCAGCGTGGACGACGGCCGGCCTACCGCACCGCTGTCCGCCGTCGCCTTCGCACTGGGCTGCGTGCTGACGGAGGGCGAACCCTACGATTCGCCGCGGGCTTTGGCCCAGGCCGGGCCGCGGGCGGCCGTACTGCTGCACCGCGCCGCGGACGAGGTCCTGACCGGCCTGCCCAACACCTCGAAGATCCCCGCCGGCGTCGCCGAGACCGTGGCCGGCTATGTCGAGTTAGCGCGGACCTTTGAGCCGACCGACGCCCGCTACTTGCTGAACCATCGAGGGCATCTGCTGTTCGTCAAGCCCGAGGAACGACGCTTCGTCACTGCCGATCTGATCCGGGAGACCACCTTCACGGCCACCGAGGCCGCGCTCACGGACCGCATCGCCGCCCTACGTGCGGCCGGGTACACCCAATTCACCGTGCAGCTCGTCCCGGGCCAGGAGGCGGCGATCGAGGATTGGGGCCGCATCGATGCGGAGCGCTCCGCTGACGGGGCGGCGCGGTGCCGTGTCGTCCGCCCGTAGGGCCTTGACTCTGGTTCCAGTCTGGTTCCAACCCACCCGAATGTACGACGAGATACGAAGGGGAGCGTTCAAGACTCGCCCCGGTTTGACGGGCGGATGAGGGCCGGTACCGGCCGGTGCGCGGACGCCGACGAGGACTCTTAATCAGTAGGTTGAAGGTTCGATTCCTTCACGGCTCACCAAATCCGGGGGCGGGAACGCCCCTCTGATCGTTTTTCCGGAGGAGAGGCCGCAGTCGATGATGGCCCCCTCGCCGCGCACCCCGCCGGGTGCGCTATCGGTCGGGCTGCACGCCGGGCGTGCCAGGAGACTCCCAGCGCGGCCGCGACGGTCCGGGTGGTGCCGTGACCCGTCGAGCCCCCGTCGCGCCCTCGACCGCGTTTCTCGTGATCGGCGCGGTTGTCGGTTGTCCTGTTCATGGCGGTGACCCCACCGTTCTGCGGAGCCGACGAGCCTGCCCACTGGTATCGGGCCTACCAGGTCTCGGAGGGCTCGATCCGCGCCGAACGCCAGGGCGACCGAGTGGGAGGGTTCTGCCGACGAGCCTTCGGCTGTCTCCTCACGATCGGCCGTGGCGGGCCGCGCCGGCGCCCTGCGCGTGCGGATGAGCGCGCGTTCGTGGACTTCGGAACACCGCCCTATACGCGCCTGTGCTGTACCTTCCGCACGCCGTTGCCATCGCGGCCGGGCGCGTCGCCGGCTTGCCGCCATCGTGGCCCTGTTCTACCTCGCCTCGTGCCGCGGGCCTGGCGGCGCCTCGCTCGCGCTGGCGTTCCTCGCCATCCTGGATCGACTGCCGCTCGGGAGAGAGGACGTTCCTGCTGCTCGCGCTGACGCCGATGGCGGTTCGGCAGATGAGCCTGGTGACGGTGGACAGCATCACCAACGGCGCGTCCCTCCTGTTTGTCGCCCTCTGTCTCCGGCGCGCGCAGCCTCGGGCGGACCGCCGGGGACCGGGGCCACGGGCGTCCTCGCTGTCTTCCCTCGTCCTGTCGCTGTCCAGGATCGCGTACGTCCCGCCTTCACTCTGTCGCCTTCTCCCGGCGGCCGAAGAGACGGGCGTCGGCGCCAGCCGGGCGCGCTCGCTGTGGTCGGGCTCGGCGTTGCGGGAATCGGCGCCTGGCTGTGGCTGATCGGCGACCTTTACGCGGCGCAGCGTATCGCCCCCGACGCCGACCCGGGCCGGCAGACGGCGTTCATCCTTGCGGATCCCATCCGGTTCGGCCGCGGCTCTGCTGGCCGACCTCACGCACAACGGGGGCGGCGCACCTGTGGCAGGGCTGGGATACGCGGGAACACTGTCCCGGTCATCGCCCTGGCCGCATCTGGCGTGTCCTGATCGTGGTGGCGCTCCTCGACGGGCGCGCCGACGTGGGCCTCGATCGCCGGGTCGCGGGCTGATCGTCGCCGCCGCGGCCGCGACCTACGCGCTCGTCACCACGACGAACTACTTGCGTGGAACCCGGTGGGCGCGGCGACAGTGAGCTTCGTGCAGGGCGCTACTACATCCCCATCGCGCCGCTGCCGCTGGCTTCTTCTGACTGAACCGTCGCTCGCGTCCCTCGTTCTCGCGCCGCCCTCACCGCCGTCGCGGCATCGGCCGCCCCTACTCTTCGCGGGTGGCGGGTCCGCAACTTGTTCCAGCGCTGGTACGGCTGATGCGCCGGCGGGATCACCCTTTGCCGAGCCGGCATCGAGCATCAGGCGCGCTGCCGCAAACCCGTCGCGCCAGGCCCGCAGGCGAGAGGGTCGCGTCCGGCCGCCGGGTGACGCGGGGCCACCGGCGGCTCGACGATGGATAGGCGGCGGAGCGTTGGCCTACGATCACCATCCCGGAAGCGAACTCCATGCCCGAGGAGCGCAGGCCCAGCGCCAGCGCGGCGTCCCGGCGAAAGGCGCGCAGGCCGCAGTGAAGTCCCTCACCGGGCTCCGGAACAGCAGCCGTCCCGCCGCGCTTCAGCGCGGACCCCGATCCAGCGGTGGCTCCACGGCATGGCCCCGGGGGAGGATGAAGTTGCCGGCCGCGGGCGGAAAGCGACAGCCGATGACGAAATCGGCCCCAGCCCGCAGCTGATGCGATGAAGGGTAGATGGGCCCCTGAAGTCGGTAGGTGTCGTCGGCGTCGCCCATCACGACGTACGTGCCGCGCGCTGCTGCGCGATGCCTCGCCATCAGCGCGGCGCCGTACATCCTGGATCGGGCGCACTCACGCGGCGGGCGCCGAGCGCCTGGGCGATGCGGGGGAGCCGTCGCGACTCCCGTTATCGGCGACGACGATCTCCCGCGCGGAGGCCGTGCTGCGCGATCGCCTGGCGGGCCTTTGGGCGATGCGAGGCCCCGAGTGCTCCTCGGCTTCGTCAGGAGGCAGGGCATGACGATCGAGACCTCGATCGCCTCGGTGGTCACTGCGTCACGACCCCGGCATCGCCGTTCCCTTCCCGCGCGAGGTACGCGCGGCCGTCACCGGTTGACCTCCGTCGGCTGGCTATGCCGCCTCACGCCGCCATCGCGACGTGGCCTCCAGCGGGGTCCACAACGGCGCCGCTTCCGGGAGCTGTCGTGGCGTTCCCATACGGTGTACCCCATCGACCAGTTCGCGGGGAGCGCCGCATCCTTGACGGCCTCGTGGCGCCGACCGCACGATAGACGCGGCAGCTCTCCGTGGTGGAGGCGCCCTGGCCGATCGTCGCGCCTGGCCGGCAACCCAGATCGCCGGGGAGGTCATCCCGCCTTTGCGAGGGAAACATGTCGCGTAACGCGCTGGTGGTGTACACGGCCGCATCAGCTGGCGAAAGCTATGACGCCGGCTGAGGGAGCAACCGGGGCCTCTCGATGGCCGAGTGCCGACTTCTGCGTTGCTTCCCCTACGACGCGCCCGCGCCGTCCCGGACGTGGCGAGTGGCGGCCCATCCACACCGGATTCGACGACCCGGCACGGAACGCGAAGATCCACAAGATCCCTACCCCACCAGGTTTTTCCCGGACGCCGACTACAGTCTCTGGCCAACGACGGGTCGATCGCCGCCCACTGCCCCTCTCTCGGCCTGCCGGCCGGTCGACATGTGTTCCTCGCGGAGCAACAGACATTGCGGTCTTCCAGCACTCGCGGCGCACTTGCTCTCTACCAGGAAGCGAGCGTCTGCCAGCCAGTTCTGGTCTCGACGAGCCAGGGCGCATCTGGGAACAGGTGTGCCGGTACACGCAGGAGGGCTTTCCTGCAAACGCGGCGGGCCTGGCCGAGTGTCCGGTGGTGCTGAGGCGGCACACCACACGGGCGGTCCGGGCCTTCGACGAGGCGTGGTGGGACGAGATCATGCGGGGCTCCCGGCGTGACCAGGATCAGCTGCCCCGTACGTGGCGGCGTGGAAGTTCGGGCTTCCCTACGCCACGTTCCCGGGAAGGATCGAGGAGTCAACGTGCTGTTCCAGCCGGAACGGCCACGCCTCCATCCTCCCGCGCCTGGCCCGCCGGCTGGTCCGGCGCGCGCTCCGCCTCGAGGGTTGGGCGTCGAGCCGCTTGCAGGAAAACCGGCCTGCGCCTATGGGCCCGGCGGTCGAGGCGTGGTCAGAGGAGGCGTCCCCGCGGGCCGAGGCCGCGCACCCGTCCGCCCCGGTCGGAGCCCCGCGGAGACCGAGTCGCCCGCGTTTCGTGCGGCGCATCGAGCGGGCGCTCAGACGGGCATCGCGGAACCGGTCGGCCCACCGGAGTCCTCGCCCTTACCGACTCCGCGCCCCCACGTGGGCCTGCGACGCCCCGGCGGCCCCGGCCACGGCGGGACCGGTATCGGGCCCGGCCCGGTCCGCGCGCTACCCTCCTGGGATTGGGCGGGCTTCGATCCGGCGCGCGCGCACTGTCGCGGTACCACTGACATCGTCCTCTACGACTCGTGGGCGGCCCGGCCCAAGTGCGACTGACGCTGTTCATCGTCAAGGAGCCTCCACCCGCCGCCGTGTGCTGACAAAGCTGCGTCGGGAGCGGGCGCGGCTGGCCTACTGCCCGGTGCGATGTCTACTCACGCGCCGGACGAGCCGGAGAGGGATGCGGACCTGCTGGCGCGCTCGCGACATGGTGCTGGTGCACTCGAGGCGGCTGCTGCCCTTGGTGCGCCTCGCACTGTACGTGCCGCTCCACTTCGATGGACGCATCACCTGCGGTGCCGCGCCGTCGACGCGGGCTGAGTACCGCCGAGTCTGGCTACGTCCTGTGGATTGGCGGGTTCGCAGTACCTGCCGTACCTGCTGAGCTGGCGCGATAGTCACCCGCTCGAATGCGAGAGATGCGGATCCTGACCGGACATCGACAACCGCCGGGAATCGAGCCCGCGTGCTGGCCGCGACACCGCACGCCGTTCAGCCCCAGGTGGGGCCGACGGCCGGGGGCTACGCGATCGAGACGTGGTCCGAGCGGCGCCAGGAGGAGATGATGCGGGAGTGCAAGGCAGCGCTGGACGCCAAGGCCACGAACCGATTCAATCAGTACTACAAGCCACCGACCAAGGCACAGCAGTTCGTCGCTTCGGGCATCCCGTTCGCCGTCAACTTCGAGAGTTACTCGGCCGAGTACTCGCGCGCGTGGCTTCAACGTGGCATCTCCCGTCGACGTTTCCAGACTGGTGGTTCTCCCCGACAGTAATACTGGAGGAGACGCAGGACTGGAGTCGGTGGTTGCGCGCCGAAGGCCTCGCTCGACGCGGTAGGGGTCCGGTACCGTAGTCTGCTCGATATCGCCGTGGACTGGGCGCTTGACGCACCGTCCCGAATGCAGCGAGACCCGGCCTGCCATGCCTACTTCGGGCGCCGTAGCACCACCGTGACAGACCGACGCGCCGCGGACTCAACTTCCCGGGATGAGCTGCGCCCACGGGGAACTCCGGCCTTCGCCTCGCTCCACGTCCGCGTGCCGTTCCTCGTCGTCGAGGAAGCGAGCTTCTGACCGACGCCGCAGGCCGAGGCCGCCCGGTCCCCTCGTCCGCGCACCGACGCCGCCGGGGTCCGGGCGAGCTACCAAGCGACTTTGCCCGACTTGCCCGGCCACGACGGGTCGTCATCGCACAGATTGCCGTCGCGTGAGACGGCCCGGAAGGCTCTGGATTCATGTCGATCGTGTCGAATGGTGCCCATAGACCCTCCCGGCCAGAGAACTGCGGAAATCGCGGGCGCAGTCCTGCGCACCCGAGGTGCCCGATCGTAGGCCAGTTTCACCGCGGGTCATTGAGAGAGCCGGGCGGAGCATCCGCCCTAAGGGGCTTGGCCTCGATTAGGCCGAGAACCTGGCGGATCGAATCGCGGGTGTCTGGTCCGAGAATTGTCCGGAGAACCTACACCGTGCCTGCCCAACCAGCCTGGGCGGAGACGCGAAACTCGTGAAAACATTTGGTCTGGGGCTGACAGATGGACTGGCGGGGGTCACGCCCGCCGTCGGCCTCTCAATCAGTAGGTTGGTTGATTCCTTCACGGCTCACCACTCGATCGGTGGGCGGCGATCGGCCCCCGATTCGCCTTTTCTGGGCCTCGCGAATCCGCGCGCGCGAGAGCCGATGGTCCCGCGAGATGCTCCGGCGAAGTGGAGAGCGTGAGGGGCCCGAGGATGCCGACACAGTTCGGAGTGTGCTCCGTGTGCAAGACGTCGATCCCCGATGGGGACGAAGTACTACCGATGCCCAGCGCCGACCTGTAACTCCGGACGGCTTGCACCTTCAGGCCCTGCAGCTGCGCTGCTGGGACATCCACTTGCCCGAGTGGGGCGCGTCACCGGGACGCCGGCGCGATCGAGGAGATGGTCGTAATATCCAATCCCACGGTAGGGGCGCTCGCATGCCCAGGCGGCGAGTGTTCCGATGGGCAGCTCCAGCACGATGCTTCTCCACCGTCGTGCATCGCACGCCGTCCCAAGGATGCTTTTCGCGCCACCTCCGCATTGAGACGGCGACGGCTGCCTGAGAGCGTGGGCGCGACGGCGCACGGCGGATCTGGGGGCCGCGGCTCCAGGCCGGTTCCGACTCACGCGAAGGCGTCGCGTTAGGCGAGAACAGGTCGTCTCATGGCCTTCCTTGACTGATCTGCCATAGCTGCGGATGGGCTGTGGGGTGCGCAGCAGTATGGTTGGGGACTCCGCAATCAGTGGGCTACAGCGTTCTGAATCATCGCGCTCACCGCCCGACCGAGGCGCCGCCGCCCCGATTCCGTTTTTCCGGGCGAGCAGTTAGCCGCTCCATCCCGCCATCAGTAGTCGCATCCAGGTGAAGTGAGCGCAGGCTCCTCCCGAGCAACGAAGCGCTGGGCGGGCGTGGATGGCGAGCTGGGGCCGGATCGCATCGACGCGTTCGATGTCTTCGGCGCGGATCGACCGGGGCCTGGAACGGAGGCGCACAAGCTCCCCGGCGATTCGCTGAGGCGCGGCGGCGGCCGGAGTGGCGCGCTGGGCCGTCGGGCCCTGAAAGCGCCTCGGCGACCGACGGCCAGGCGCTGCAGGTCGGCACGCGTCTTCAGTGCGCTCATCCCCTAACTGTCCGTGCGGAGCACCATGGCCCGCATCGGCCCGGAGCGTGGACCTGCAGATAGCGAATCGCCATGGCCGTCGCCGAACCGACGGGCGGCACGGCGAGGGCGCTGTCGGCCATGGCGCTTGCGCGGCGAGCTGAGACGAGAAGTCGCGGATCAGGGCTCGATCTGTCGAACCACGCCAGTCGGTCAGGCGTGTCGGTCTCCTGATGGGTAGCGGGCCCAGCTGCCCAACAGTGCCAGGAATAGGAGCGTGCACGCCGCGCAGGCGAAAGGCGTGACGGTCGCTCATGTCGCCTGACGACGTCGCCCAAAGTGACCACCAGCGGGCAGCGCGGCCGGTCGCGGGCAGGCAACGACTCAGGCCGGCAGCGCGCCTGAGCTTCTGATACCGGGACGCCACGAGCAGATTGGCGAGGTCCGGTGGCGCGCACCGACAAAGTCGTGCCCCACCAGGATCCATCACGAAGCGCGGCGTGGAAAGCCCCGGGCGCCTGGCCTCGCTCGCGCGAGAAGCTGTGGAACCGGAGCCCGCGCGTCGGGGCCCAGGAAGCGCTGGCGGCTCGGCATCGGAACAGCGCGATGACGATATCGCGCGCCCGCGGGTGGCGCCGGAGCGCCGCCTGCCGGAGGATAGCGCGATGGCGACCGCCGCCGCGTTATCGTCGGCACCTGGATGCGCTGATGACGCCGTCAGCGCGCGCCGATGATCGGGCGTGCAAGCCGCGGTCGGTGCCGGGGACTCACGCTGATCCAAGTTGTGGCGATCTGACACCGCCAGCGTGAGTGTCGATGGCGATAGCCGCGAAGGTCCCTCCGCGGTAAGGCACGACGACCAGCAGCCTCGCCGAGAGACGTTGCTCGAGGTAGTGAGCGCGCCCGGCGGCCCCGGTTCTGACCATCCGGCCTCGGGCCGCGGCGCGATCGCCCGATCATCGACGCGGAGCGAGCCGGTGCAGCACCGCGCGACTGACCTCACGGCGCCAGCTTGCTCGTGTCGGCCATCTCGCGCAGGAGCCCCCGGGATCCCGCCAGTATGACCCCCGTTTTCAGCCTTTGGGGTTAATCATGGCGATCGTCGCGCCTCCTCACGATTAGGTTATCGAAGCGGGCCTCGAGGGGAATGCCCTTCGTCGCGCTCGACCACGACCGCCACGATAGCTGCTGCGCGTATGTGCGCGTCCTGAGCCGACGCCACCTCGGTTCCGCTTGATCCGGGCAATGATGGTAGACCCAACGCAGGTGAGTTCAAGATGGTTCGACGCGTTCCCACGTCGGACGGCTTCCGAGAATTGGAATGGGACCAGGTGGACCCACCGGATAGCCATCGAAATTGCTTAGCGCGAACCTGCCCGTCGCCGGGAACCGCGAGAAGGGCATGGTGAACCGAGTCCGTACCTGGGTCTCTCGTGGGGTTCGCGCACAGGCTCACGCCAATCGGACGGCCTCGGCGCCGTCCGGGCTAGGCGAGCGCATCGACGGTCACCCGGAGGTGTTGGCGAACGCGGAGAGAAGGCGCTCACCGCCGCAGCGCTTATGGCGGTGACGATAGCCGCAACCTCGGTACTCACCCCTGATGTAGCCTTGCTCGACAGCGGGAGGCGAATCCTGATCGCTCGCACGACAAACCGACCTGCGGCGCGGATTATGAACGAGTCTGTCAGCAAGACCTTCCCCAACTCCAGATGGACGTGGCAACATCCTGCGACGAGCACTCCAGCTACCAAGCAAGCGAGAACGACTCCTCCGCGCCGCGCCATGCGAGGTGGCGGCGCATCCTTCGCGGGCGGTCCCGTCAGCCCTGTCGAGTCGCGCGGGGTCCTCCACGTCCACGGGGGCACCTGAGGCGCGTGGGGCTGGGCCCATCTACGCCCGGCCAGCGCAACGTCCAGCCAGGTCGGGCGAGGGCTTTTCTTCGATCAACGCACAGGGCCGAATCTGTATGTGCACTCGACTGCGAGTACGAGGCCGACTGTCCTGCGTGGACCCGAGGCGCATGGACTGCATTGACGGGATTGTGAATCAGGGACCTCGGGTTGCGAGTTGTGGCACCGCGGCATGAGTACGGATCTGCCGCGCGAAAAGTTGATCGCCGACAGGGCTCTCGGTCAGCCGGGCGACGGGTAGCTGGTGCCGCGCCGGATCGACCCGTTGAAGCGCCGGCGGTCTCGCCGATTACCTGGTGACGAGAGCCAGAGCCCGCGGGTGGCCTCGGGCGAGCCGGGGGCCAGAGCGACGCGCTGGAACGCCTCGCGCATCGCGCGCCCCGCCCACCCCTTGAAATAGCCCACCCGAGCGCGGTCAGCAGCCCCGCTCGGTCCGGCCGCGCCTGACCACGCGCGCTCGAACTCCACGGCCGCCTCGCCGTAGCGCCCTACTTCGCAGAGGCTGCGCGCCAGCGCTTCGCGAGCTCCACCAGCTCCGGCGCACTGCGCCCGAGCGCCCCTCGAGGCTCGCCACCTGGTCGAGCGCCGGAACGGCGGCCGGATAGTCCTCCAGCTTGTAGAGCGCCAGACCGAGACCGGCCGAGAGCATCCGTGTACTGCGGTTGGCGTCAAGCGACGCGCGGAAGGCGTCTCGCGCGAGCTGAACCCGACCGAGTCGCAGCCGGCTCCACCCGAGCCTGTTGGCAGAGGCCTTCCCACGTCGGCTGGCGTCGGGAGCGCGGTCTTGAACGTCACGATCGCCGACCCGAGGTCTCCGCTGAAGTACTGTACCATCCCAGCAGCGCCCTGGCTTCGTCGCACTCGATCGAGCGCGGCACCGCCTGCCGACGGAACGGCCGCGCGCCGCGGATGTCCCGCGCTTCGTAGCGCTCCTTGCGCCGTGCGAACGCCGTCCGCGCCTCCAGCTTCTGCTTCATCCGCGCGAACCAGCCGAGCGGGCCCGGCCGGCGAGGGTCGAGATCTGCTGGAGGTCGTCGGTGACCTCACTCGCGGCTTCCTGGCGCGCGCCGCTGCCAGCTGAGCACGCCTCGCTGCGCGATTGGCTCGCCTGCTGAGCGCCGCTCGCTCTCCGTGCGTGGCTCGGCCGCTTCGGCGGCGCGCTGCGCCGCCTCGGTGGCGATTCGCCGGAGCCCTCGCTGCTGCGCTTCCGCGACGCGCAACGGCCGCCGGCCCCGGCCTCGCCGCCACCTGGTCGAGCTGGCTGCCGCCGTCACGGGCGGCCTTCTGCGTGGCCGCGGCGCGTCGCGCCGCCGCCGCGGCGGCTTCCGCGGCTCGCGGTCCGTGACGGGGACCCCGCCGGTCCGATCACGTGACTCAGACGGCTCGGGTTGACCCGCCCCGAGAGCGGCGCTGGCCGGCGCGCGGTCTTCACCGGGGGGCCAGGCCGAAGCCGATGGAGGTCGCGCCGCCACTCGACGTGCCCGCGGCGCTTCGCGTGCTGGCTGCGTTTCCCGGCGTGGCGGCCGAGCCGCGACTACCGGTGCGGCCATCCAGCGCCGACGCCCCGACGCTACCGCCTACGCCGATCCCGCTACCCCCTTGCCCGTGTCGACGCTCCCCTCGCCCTTTCCACTCCCGCCCTGCCGGTGTCGCCACCCTTGCCGTGGTCAGCGGCGCCGGCACCACCGCCCTTTCCATTGCCATTACCGTTTCCGTGGCCGTTTCCGTTGCCGCTCTCCAGTCCCCATTCCCTCCGCCGTTGCCCCCGCCCTTGCCACCCTTGGCGAACGCCTCCCGGACGTCGAGCGAGGACATCGACCAGTGGACAGGCTCAGAAGTGAGAACGACGACGACGAAGACAAGAGAGCGAAGGCCGGAGCAGAATCGCCACGTCACACACGGCGTGAGAGACTGAACCGTGGCGGCGAGGTCTTTTGCGCTCCGGAGGTCGTTTGCCCATGAGACACCGAGCACTTTCTCGCTGCACAACGCACGCCTCCGTCGGACTGGATGCAACCGTAGTACCATCGACGGCGAGAATGTAGATCGCTAGGGACGTTCTCGGCTCCGGCGCTGAGGGTCAGGTGCGGCGCCTTGACACGGTGGCGGCCCCACCCTAGGATCCGCCTGGGGATTTCTCGCCGGACCTCCCGGCCCTGGGATCCCCTGCCACGGCCTGCCGTAGTTCGCCGGCCCCAGGTGGGGACCGAGAAGGGGTAGGGCGTTGACCACCCTCCTCGCTTCGTGCCTCGACAGGCCCCGCCCGCCGCCGCAGGCGCCGCGGTCCGCAGCCGCGGTCGTCGAACCCGACTCCTTGCCGTTGCGGACCCCGGAGGCCAGATGCCCGCCGTCACGCGGAGCCGCGACGCGTGAAGATCGTCGATCTCCGCTGCGCGGTAATCGGCAAGAACCCGATCGTCCGCCTCGTCACCGACGAGGGCCTCAGCGGCTACGGCGAGGTCGAGCAGTACAAGCCCTACCTCAAGCCCTTCGTGCTCTATCTCCGCGAGGCGCTGATCGGTGAGGACCCGACCCTCGTCGAGCGGGTGATGCTCAAGATACGCCAGCGCGGCGCCTTCAAGCCCTACGGATCGGCGGTGAGCGCGATCGAGATGGCGCTGTGGGATCTCGCGGGCAAGGCGGCGGGGCTCCCGGTCCACCGGCTGCTCGGCGGCAAGATCCGCGACCGCGTGCGTGTCTACAACGGGGCGCTGCGCAAGCCGCTCGCGGGCCAGACTCCGAAGCACTACGCCGACGGAGATGAAACGGATGAAGGCGTTGCCCGAGGGCTTCACCATCGTCAAGCAGGGCATCGCCTTCCACAGCCCGATGAAGCACGAGGTCGCGGACTTCACCTACGGCGAGATGGTGCCGAGCGCCTTTCACGCCTGGACCGACCGCGGGCTACTGACCGAACGCGGTCTCGGCCATAGTGCTGGAGTGCGTCACCGCGATGAAGGAGGCGCTCGGCGACGGGATCGGGCTCGCGCTCGACTGCGGGCCGGGATGGACGCTGCCTGATGCCATCCGCTTCGCGCGCGCAGTGGAGAAGCACAATCTGATGTGGCTCGAGGACATGCTCACCGGCGACTACATCCCTACGTCAACGCCGACGTCTACGCGGAGGTCACCCGCGCGACCTCCACCCCGATCCACACCGGCGAGCAGATCTACCTGCGGCAGAACTTCAAGGACCTGATCGAGCGGCACGCCGTGCGCGTGATCGGCCCCGACCCGTGCGACGTCGGCGGCATCGCCGAGCTCAAGTGGATCGCCGAGTACGCCGACCTGCACGGCATCCTGATGGCGCCGCACGGGACCGGGAACGGACTGCTCGGACTCGCCGCCCTGGTGCAGGTGTCCGCGACCCTGCCGCAGAACTTCATCGCCTTCGAGTACCCGGCCGGCGACCCGGCGTGGTGGTACGACATCGTCGACGGCCTGCCGAGCCCGATCGTGAAGGACGGTCACATCACGGTCTGGGACCGGCCGGGCATGGGGGTCGAGCTCGTGCCCGAGCGCGCCCGGCGCCACCTGTTGCCGGAGGACGCGACCTTCTTTGACTAGTCCGCTTCAGCCTCGTCCGGCGTCTGTCGAGCGTGGCCGAATGCGGCGCAAGCCGCGGGCGGACCCGGGGCGACGCGCGCAACGACGAGCAGGAGGAGAATCACATCATGAGCCATTCCGAGGACCGTTCCCGAGATGAACCGTGCGCACCTTCCTCGCCGGCGCCGCCGGCGCCACCGCCGCGGGCCTCGCGGGCAAGGCGCTCGCGCAGGGAACAAGACCGGCGTCGACGCGGCGACGTGGACGCCGCAGCACATCGCCAGCATCGCCGGTACCGCCGAGTACGACACCGCCGCGGAATGCGCGAAGGTCGTGCCGCTCAACCACTCCGGCCGGCTGAGCTACTGGTATTTCGGCCCGACCCAGGCCTCGCCGCAGATCGAGCACGAGCTCGACGCGCAGTTCTGGGACGCCTTTGGCAAGCCTATCCGAACATCAAGGTCACCAAGCAGAACCTCAGCTACAACGAGATGCTCGACAAGCTGCGCACCGCCGCGCTGGGCAAGGCGGCGCCGATGGTGGCGCGACTGCCCATCCTGTGGGGCGTCGAGTTCGCGGCCAAGGGCCAGCTGCGCGAGTTCGGACCGGCGGACGTCGGCTACAACGTGGACGAGTTCTGGCCGGGCGCGCTGAAGTCGGTGACGTGGAAGGGCAAGACCTTCGGCGTGCCGACCAACAACGAGACGATGGCGCTGATCTGGAACTCGGGGATCTTCCGTGACGCGGGCCTCGACCCCGGAGTCGCCGCCCGCGACCTGGGACGATCGTCGTCGCCTACTCGCGCAAGATCAAGGAGAAGACCGGGAAGAACGGCTACGGCATGGTCGCCCGCGTCAACGCCGGCAACACGCCGTTCCGCTTCATGCCGCAGCTCTGGGCCTACGGCGGCGGCGCGCTCGACGAGGCCGAGGCCAGCCCGACCTACAAGAGCCATCTACGTCAACAACGCGGGCTCGCGGGCGGCGCTGCAGGCGTCCTACGACATGTACGTGCGCGACAAGTCGGTGCCGATCTCGGCCCTCACCAACACGCAGGTCGAGAACCAGGACCCGTTCATCGCCGGGAACCTCGCGATGATGATCGCCCATCCCGCCGAGTACGCGGTGATGGTCGAGCGCGCGAGGAAGGCGACGGGCGACGACCGCAAGACCGCCGACGCGGTGGTCAGCAACATGCGCTACGGGCTCATGCCCCAGGGTCCCGCGCGCCGCGCGGTCGTCTTCGGCGGATCGAACGCGCACGTCTTCCGCGCCGGACCTCGTCGACGGCGGCCTCGACCTCGGCGCCGCCAAGGCCATCATCGCCTTCGCCACCGGCCCGGAATGGTCGACCAAGATGGCGTGGGTGGGCTCGAACCCGGGCAACCTGCGCGGCTTTCGGACCAGTGGATGAAGCAGCGGCTCGAGCAGATCCGGTTCCTGAACGTGACGACGTCCATGCTTGCCGTACGGCATCCCCTTCCCGGTGCTGCCGCAGTCCGCGGAGATCATGAACATCGTGATCCCGAACATGATGCAGAACGCGCTCACGAAGAAGATGTCGGTGGCTGACGCGACCGACGACGCGGCGAAGAAGATCAAGGACCTGCTTGCCGACCTCTGATCCGGTTGCCGCGCGCGAGCGGCCGGTAGCAACGCCGCCGCCCGCCTCGCGCCCGCGGTCCGGCCGGGGTGCTTGTGCGCCTCGTCCGCCACCGCGCCGACTTATCTGTACGTGCTGCCCGCGCTCGGGGTGATGGCGCTCGTCATCGCCTACCCGGTCTACTACACGGTCTATCTCTCGTTCTTCAACACGCCGCCCAATCTCGCGCTCGAGGACAAGATCTTCGTCGGGCTCGCGAACTACGGGCGCATCCTCGCCGCGGAAAGCTTCCACGAGGCGACCTGGAACACGCTGGTCTGGACGATCTTTTCGACCTTCTTCGCCTTCGTGCTCGGCTTCGGTGCCGCGATCGACGCTCGACCGCGAGCTGTTCGGGCGCAGCGTGCTGCGGGGCACGCTGCTCGTGCCCTACGTGATCAGCGCGGTCGCGGCGTCCTCACGTCTGGCGCTGGCTCTACCACAGCGATTTCGGCGTCATCGGGGCAATGTTGGTGGCGCTCGGCCTGACCGACGGGCCGATCAACATCCTCGACAATCGCTCGCGGGTGATGCCGGCGCTGATCGTGCGTCAACGTCTGGAAGGAGTTCCCCTTCGCGATGATCATGATGCTGGCGGGACTGCAGACCGGTGCCTGACCAGCTGCTGCGGGCCGCCCGGGTCGACGGCGCCAGCGCGTGGCAGCGCTTCTGGCACGTCACCATGCCGCATCTCCGGAGGCGTCGTCGCTGGTCACCGTGCTGCTGCTGCTGGTGACCAACCTCAACAGCTTCACCATCCCTGGATCATGACCGGCGGCGGACCCGCGGGCGCGTCGGAGATCTGGATCACGCAGGTGTACCAGCTCGCCTTCGGCCGCATCCGCTTCGGCCTCGCCTCGGCCTACTCGGTCATCCTGTTCGGGGTGATGATGGCGATGGGCTGGTTCTACGTCCGCGCGCTCACGCGCGGCGAGGACCGGAGCCCGGGATGAGCGCCGCGACGCCGGCGGCCAGCGCGCGCCGGGCGACGGCGGATCGAGCCGTGGACGCTCGCCGGAGCCGCGCTGCTCGTCCTGCTGCTGTTCTTCTCCGATGCTGCCGATGGCGTGGATGCTGGCCACGTCGGTCGAAGACGCAGTTCGCCGCCGTGCAGTACCCGCCCGAGTGGATCCCGCGCAACCCGACGCTCGAGCAGTACTATCGGCTGCTGCTCGCCGAGGAACGAGGTCGGGCGGGAGTTCCTCGGCTACCTGCTGAACAGCCTCTGGGTCTCGACCGCGACCACGGTGCTCGGCGTGCTCGGTCGGGGTTCCCGCGGCCTACGCCTTCTCGCGCTTCCGATTCCCGGGTCGCAACCTGCTCTTCTACGCGGTGCTGGTTCGCAACATGTTCCCGGCGGTCGTGTTCCTCATGCCGCTCTTCATCATGATGCGCTGGATGGGACTGGTGAACACGCACGCCTCGCTGATCCTGACCTACCTCACCTTCGGACTGCCGCTGTCGATCTGGCTGCTGAAGGGCTTCTACGACAACATCCCGTCCAGCTCGAGCAGGCGGCGCGCATCGACGGGCGCGTCGCGATTCAAGGCGTTCCTGCTGGTGGTCATGCCGCTCTCCGCACCCGGGATCATCGCGACCGCGATCTACTCCTTCATCACGGCGTGGAACGAGTACGTCTACGCGCTCACCTTCCTCAACGACGAAGAGCCGGCTCACCCTGCCGGTCGGCCTCCAGCGCTTCTTCACCGAGTTCGCGAGCAACTGGCCGGGGCTGATGGCGGCGTCGTTCATCATGAGCGTCCCGGTGGTCGTGCTGTTCCTCGTGCTCGCAGAAGTGGTTCGTCAGGGCGCTGACCGAGGGCGCGGTCAAGTCGTGAACGGGACGCGACGGATCCGGCGGGGCGCGCGATGGCCAGGTGAGGCTCACGCGACGTGGTGCAAGACCTACGGCCGGCACCTGGCCGTCGATCGCGTTTCGCTGACCGTCGCGGACGGCGAGTTCGTGGCGCTCGTCGGGCCGTCCGGGCTGCGGCAAGACGACGACGCTCAACCTCGTGGCGGGGCTGATCGAGCTCACCGCGGGCGAGATCCGCATCGGCGACCGCCTGGTCAACGACCTGGATCCCAAGGACCGCGACGTCGCGATGGTGTTCCAGAACTACGCGCTGTACCCGAACAAGACGGTCTACAAGAACCTCGCCTTCCCGCTGAAGATGCGGAAGACTGCCGAAGGCGCGAGATCGACCGCCAGGTCCGCGAGGCGGCGAAGGTGCTCGACATCGGGCACCTGCTCGAGCGCGCGCCCGCGCGAGCTCTCCGGCGGCCAGCAGCAGCGCGTCGCCGCTCGGCCGCGCGCTCGTCCGCGACCCGAAGGTCGTTCCTGATGGACGAGCCGCTCTCGAACCTCGACGCCAAGCTGCGCGTGCAGATGCGAGGCCGAGCTCAAGCGCTTTCATCAGGACCTCCGTGCGACCGTGATCTACGTGACGCACGACCAGCTCGAGGCCGTGACCATGGCGGACCGGATGGCGGTCATGGACGGCGGCGTGCTGCAGCAGTACGACCGGCCCGAGCGCGTGTTCGAGAACCCGGTCAACCTCTTCGTCGCCGGCTTCGTGGGGCAGCCCGGCCATGAACTTCCTGAAGACGCGTCGGCGAGCGACGGGACCGGCGCTGTGCTCGAGGGCGCGGACGGTTGGCGGATCGCGCTCTCCCCGCAATGCGCGCGCGCGCGCCCTGGCCGCGTCCTCGGCCGAGGTGTGTGATGGGGCGCGCCAGCAGCACACTCCGGCTGTCGCCGGAAGCGGCGCGCCGCCGCCATTCCGGCCAGGTCTACACCGTCGAGCGACGGGCGACGTGACCTACGTTCACGTCCGGATCGGGGCGGAAACCGTCGTCGCGAGCGTGCCGCCGCACGTCCAGCTGGTGCCGAACCAGCCGATCTGGCTCGCGTTCGACCAGGAGAAGCTGCACCTGTTCGACGCCGCGACCGGACAGCACGCTGGCGGCGTCCTAGGACGTGGCCCGCGCACATCACGCCGGGCGGGACCCGCGCTCGGCGACCCAGCATGCGCCGGCGCCGCGCCGGAACGGGAGAACCACGCATGACCGACACGCCGAAGATCGTGCGCCCGCCGCGCGATCTGGTCGACGCGGTCCGCGCGATCGGCGCGCGCTACCGCGCAGCGCGACGCTCGCGCACATCGGGCATCCGCTGCGCCGCGATCGCCGGCCCGGTCCCGTGGACGAAGGGCAGCGTGGCCGCGGGGCCGGCGCTGACGCTCCAGTTCATGCCCAAGCGCGAGGATCTCTACGGCGAGGGCGAGTACAAGGACGTCGAGAAGCAGCTCCACCGCCACGTGCTCTACCACGTCGAGCGCGGCGACATGGTGGTCGTCGACGCCCGCGCCGACATGCGGAGCGGCGTGTTCGGCGAGATGATGATGACCTACTTCAAGGGGCGGGGCGGCGCCGGCATGGTCATCGACGGCTGTCTGCGCGACTGGCCCAACATCGCCAAGCTCGGCGTGCCGCTGTGGATGCGCGGCGTGACGCCCAACTTCCACACCCAGACCGACCTCATGCCGTTCGCCGTCAACGGCCCGATCGCGTGCGGCGGTGTCACCGTGATTCCCGGCGACATCGTCGTCGCCGACGACGACGGCGCGGTGGTCGTTCCCGCCGGACTCGCCGAGGCGTGCGTCGCCAAGGCCAGAAAGGATCACGAGTGGGAGGACTTCTCGCGCGAGATGCTGGCGCGGGGCGGGGATCTGCGTCGCTACTACCCGCTCTCCGACGCCGCGCGCCCGAGTACGAGGCATGGAAGGCGCAGCGGGCGGGGCGCGATCCCGTCACGCTGACGCGGGCCATCTCAACTCGCCTCTGACCCTAGAACCTCGACGCGACCAGCTTCACGTCCGCACCGCCCAGGCCCGCCGGAAACGGGCCGTCCACGGCGGCTGCCTCCTTGCTCTTCCCCTGCGCGCGGAGTGCCTGCGCGAGCCCGAACAGGGCCCAGCCGTTCTCGGGGAATCGGCGGAGGTCCTCGCGATAGACCTGCTCGGCCTCGGCGTGCTGACCCGCCTTCAGGAGCGCGGCGCCGAGCGAGTGCCGAATCGGGTAGTACCACTTCGGCGGCTCGAAGTAGAGGCCCGCGTCCTCGATGACGCACCGCCTCACGGAAGTGGGTGATGCCGGTGTTGACGTCGCCACGGCGGTTCGCGATCTCGCCGAGCAGCGCGCGCTCCGCGATGGAGAGCGCGGTCTTCGAGTCGGCGTCCGCGGGCGTGGCGGCGTTGATCGCCGTCACCGTCTCGAGCGCGGCCTGCGCGTCCGCCCACTGTCCCTTCGCGGCGTACGCGACGCCGCGGGCGTAGTGCGCCATCGCGTACGGGAAACGGATGTCCGACGGCGGAAGCGGCTCGGCGAGCACGTCGTCCCATCGTCCGAACGTCGTGAGCGTGAGCGCGTGGTACGGCAGCATCTCCTGGAGCATGCCGACCTGGCGCGCGGCGTCGAGGTTCACCTTGGACGTGAGCGTGCGCGACGCCTCGATCGCCATGGCGCTGCGACCGGCCATCGGTGGAGGCGAAGGCGAGGAAGTGAATGTTGTGCGGGTAGTACGCGAGCGGATAGACGCCCTGCGGCTGCTGCCCTTCGATGAACACCTCGTCGGTGTGGATGGCGTGCTGGTTGGCCTTCACGGCGTCGTTCCAGCGTCCGACGCGGATGTAGATGTGCGCGGGCATGTGGACCATGTGTCCTTCGCCCGGCATGAGCTGCGCGAGTCGCTCGGCGCACGGCACCGCGGCCTGCGGGTTCACCGCTTCGACGGCGTGGATGTAGTAGTGGCACGCGCCGGGGTGGTTCGGGTTCTTGGCAGATGACTTTCCGAAGCTGGCGCACGATCTCATCCGTGCCGGGGTATGGCGTGCCGTCCGGCCGCCAGTAGTTCCACGGGCGAAGGTCCATCAGCGATTCGGCGTACAGCGTCGCGGCGTCGAGGTCGTCCGGGTAGGTGCTCGCGCACGGTTGCCCATGGCGCGCGAGTAGAGCGGTGTCGAGCTGCGTCCGATCGGCCGGCGAGTCCGCCGCGTAGCGCTGCGCGACCGCCTCGATGTACGCGCGCTCGGCGGCGTGGCGTGGGACATCAGCGACCGCGCGCGCTGCACCGCGGCGTACGCGGCCACGCCGCTCGCCGGGTCCATGGGCGCGTTGACGTGCGGACCGTAGGCGAGGGCGATCCCCAGTAGCACATGGCGCACGTGGGATCGAGCTCGGCGGCGCGCGCTGGAACGCGCGGATCGCTTCCGCGTGATTGAACCCGTAGACGAGTCGCAGGCCCTGGTCGAAGTAACGCTGGGCGGCCGGGACCCTGGTGGAGATGGCTCTTGTGGTGGGAGCCGAGGTTGGTGTAGAGCGGCACCGGCGTCGGCAGGCGCTCCGTCGACTGCGCCGCGCGCGACCGTCGGCCCGATGCCTGAGCCAGGAGCCGCACACGCGAGCAGCGCAGCGACCGAACAGGACGATGCGGGGGGAACGTCATGGCTGCACTCCTCTTCTCTCGGCGGCGGAGCGCGTTGTTCTCAACCGCCAGTGAGACGGTGATGACCGAGGTTCTGGACGCCCATATACAGGGGCGGAAGGCTGGATCCTCACCGAGTTCGTGAGTTGGCGCGGCGCACTCACCGTGCGATGCATCGTCGCCTTCTATCGCGCCGCGCATGCTCATCCGCCAGGCCACTCCCAAGCTCCGACCGACCTCGACCCGGTTCGTGGTGCTGCTCTCCAGTCACACCCGTTAGTCCCGCGACAAGGCCGTGTGTTACAGCGATCGAGGTGGACCGTTGGACCGGGCCGGTCACCACGCGGTAGGATCGCCGTCGAGCGTCCGCGGGCCGGACATCGGAGGCAGCCAGTGAGTCAGGATGCGCGACAGCCGTCCGGAGGCCGTGTCGCCGACGCGGCTGAGAGGGCCTTCCCTCACTTCGGCGGAGCTTTTCGCTGGTCGAAGCGCTCCGGCGCACGGCGACGAGCAGGCCTTTGCAACCTGGTCGATACGCACCAGGGGAGCCTTCGGCGAGATTGAGCGCCTCTACGTCGACAACTCGGCCGTGGTCGAGGAGGTCATCAGGATACCTGGCTGGGGGTCATCAGGGGCTTTGGGCCTTCGAGGGCCGCTCGTCGCTGAAGACCTGGATCTTCCCGGATCCTCTTCCAGCCGCGCCAAGACCCGGGCGGTGCGGGAGGGCGCACCGTGCCGTTCGCGAGCCTGGGGTCGTCATCCGACCTGGACGACGCGGAGCTCGCGGTCAACCCGACCGTTTTCTCCCGGCGGATCGCCCGACCGAGCCCGGTCACTGGACGCGAGGCGCCCCCAAGACCTGGGACCGTCGCCAGAGCGCCGGCTTGTGGCTCCGAAACCCGAGACCGGCTTCGGGCCGCTATTGAGGATTGCGCCCGAACCAGCGTCTTGAGCCTCCGAGACGGCTGGAAGGATGGTCGACGGAAGAGGTTGATGCAACGCCTTGGGGCTTCGCGAGACCTTAACGTGCGCGGTGCTCCTGCCACCGAGCCACGGTCCAAGGTGCGAAGAAACGGCCCTGGCGCGTGTCCCCACTCGCCCGAAGGGGTGAGCCCAGGATGGTCCGGTCTGCTGACTTGCGATGCCAGGAGCTTGGGGAACGAGGTGACGGCGATACTTGGAGGGCGCGTTGGCCCCGGATGACCGGGACCGCTTCGAGCTGCATTGCCGGGTCTGCTCCGGGCTGGCGAAACCTACCTCGCCGAGACGCGCACGCTCGTGGTCGACGCAGCTCCACCATCTCGGGCAGGAGCCGCCGGTGGACCTCACGCCGATCCAGGCGCGCCTGCGCTCGGGGTCTTCCGGCCCGGGGACCCTCCAGCCACGCTCCCCGTGAGCCCAGCCTGCCCCTCGGCCTTCGGGGACGCGCTCGTGGCGCTGGGGGACCATGTCGCCTACCTCTGGGAGTCGGACCAGGAGTTCGAGGCGACGGCGGACTTCCTGGCGGTGAGGCTTGGCGCGCGACGAGATCAGGTGTGCTCGTCGGTCACGAGGGTGCCAACAACCGCGTGCTGGCCTCCCTCGAGCGGCGGGGACTCGATCCCGAGGGACTCGGCCGAGAGGATCGCCTCGCATGCTCGCCTCGGGCCTCCTCTCGGGCGACGCCATCCTTCGCCATCTCGACGACCGAATCAAAGCTGCCGTGGATCGCGGCGTCCCGGCAATCCGGATCCTCGGCAACGCTGGATGGGGCCAGCCAGGGCTGGCCGTCGGACGGCGTTACCTGCTGGCGATGGAAGCACGGACGACGGATGTCCTGCGGCTGGCTGCCCACGTGCGTCGCGGTCTGTGCCTATGACGTGCGCGGCCTGCCTGGGCGAATCCTCCCTCAAGGGGCCTCGGGTGCCATCCTCTGGACCTTCCGGCATGACATGCTCCGCCGAACCGAGAACCGTACGTCCCCACCACGCGGTTCCTAGAGGCATCGGCTCTGGAGGACGCCTTAGTACGACCGCCCCCGCAACACGTTCGTGGCAGACTTCGTCGGGTCGGCGAACCTCATCCGTGGCCGGCGACGGCCCGACTCGAGCAGGACGGGCGCGTGGTCATCAGACGCCGAGCGGCGCGCTCGTTCACGGGACCGCCCTCGACCGCCGGAGCGGCGCCGAGGCGCTCGTGGCCATCCGCACCGTGCGCCTCGCCTCGCGCGCCGTCGCCCGGATCGGTCAACGTGTGGCCCGCCCGGATCCGGCGGCGCGTGTTCCACCGCGACTTCACTCAGTACCACGTGGACTGGGACGGGCGGCGCCTCATCGTGCGCTCGGCGGCATCGGAGCCGATGGCCGAGGGCGAGGAGTTTCGTCAGCGCCGACCCCGGGACTGCGTGCTCCTCCAGGAGTACCTGACCCCGCGGACCAGGCAATCTGGTTCCGCGGATAGTCAAGTCACCAGATGAACGACGGCGAACGGGCGGGAAGCACTCGAGACGTGTTGCCGGTTGGCGGACGGATGGGGCCTGGTGAGTGGCGGAGCGCTGGCCCCCGGCGGGACTCTCAATCAGCAGGTTGAAGGCTCGACCCCTTCGCGGCTCACCACTCGATCGGGGGCGGCGACGCCCCGCTTGGCATTGCAGCATGGCGCCCTGTTTGCTGGGGCTGCGCAGCGAGCAGACTGCAGTGAAGCGACAATCCTAGATCAGGAGCCGTGAACATGCGTGGATTGAAGGGAACGCAGCCGCATCACCGGCGCCGCGGGCGGCATCGGTCGCGCGCTCGTGCGCCGGTTCTGTGAGGAAGGCGCCACCGTCGTGGGACTGGACCTGAACGCTGCGGGCCTGGAGGAGCTGGGCGGCCAGCTCGAGAAATTCGCCGACCAGCTGATCCTGCGTCCGCTGGACATCACCGACCATGCGGTCGCTGCCGTGACCATCCGGCAAGTCCACGTCGAGCGCGGTCGCATCGACATCCTGGTCAACAACGCCGGTTGGGATGTCGCGGATGCAGTTCGTGGAGACCACGCCCGAGTTCTGGGATAGCGGTCATCGCGATCAACCTGCGCGGCCCTCTGAACCTGCACCGATGCGGTCGGTGCCGCTGATGATCGACGCGGGCGGGGGAAGGGTCATCAATATCGCGTCCGACGCGGGCCGCGTCGGTTCGTCGGGCGAATCGGTGTACTCGGCGTGCAAGGGCGGCATCATCGCCTTCCGCAGTAAGACGTTGGCGCGCGAGACCGCGCGCAAGGACGCACGCGTCAACGTTGTGTGCCCGCTCACCGACACGGCGCTGCTGCGCCTCGTTCATGGGCGAGGGTGAGTACGGCCAGAAAATCTACGAGGGCCTCAAGCGCGCGATCCCCTGAAACGCCTCGGCCAGCCTGAGACATCCCGCATCGTCGCCTTCCTTGCGAGCGACGACGCCAACTTCGATCACCGGACAGGTCACCAGCGTGTCCGGCGGCTTGACCATGCACCGGTGACCGGTAGGGCCGCCCCTCGCCTGGTTGGCCGAGCTTTGTAGCCGACCGCGTTTGCGCGCGCCCTGTTCGCCGGGCCCGTCCCCACGTCGGCTTGTCGCGCCGTCGGCGAGTGTAGGTCAGAGGCGTCGGAAGACGCCCTGGAACGCCCGCGCTGCGAAGGACGTCCCGATCGCAGCGCAATGGCGCACGTCGACGCGTGCTTGATGAGCGCGATGCTCCTCGCCATCACGCGCGGCGGCCACGAGCGAAGACCTAGCCAGAAGTGAAAGTTTCGCGCATGATCGCGAGGACGGGACCGAGCCGGCTGATCGCTCGCGCCGCCTCCGGCCGCACTAGCTCGCCGGCCAGCATCGCCTCGCCCCGGCGGAACAGCGTCGGCCGCCTTGACGAGCCGCGCTCTCAACCGCGGCCCGCCGACGTGGCGCCGAGGATCCGGCGCTTTATGTTGAGAAGAGCAAGAGCGAGACCATCGAGCGGTGCCCGGCGCGAACCGTGCGCGCGAAGCGATCCTGGCTCGTGTGGATCTCGCCTGGACGGAGGCGCGTCAAGACGTCCGCGCTGCGTCGTCGTGGTCGTACCAGCGGCCATCCGGCGCTACGACCGGCATGCGGCGGGCCATGTGCTTCAGAGACCGCTCGGCGAGCCGAAGGACTATGGAGGAAGACCCCATGTCAATCCGAACACCTGGCGGCGCGATGGTCGTCGGCTTGCTGGCGATGGCCGCGATGCAGAACGCGTCGGCCCAGGCGCCGCAGTCGCCGACACCGGCGCCTATCGACGGCGCCGTCCGCGCCGAAACCGTCGCGCGCGGGGGCTCGAGCATCCCTGGGGCTGGCTTTCCTGCCCGACGGCCGCATGCTGGTCACCGAGCGTCCGGGCCGGCTACGCCTCGTCGATCGAGACGGTCGGCTGTCCGATCCCCTCCGGGGCGTGCCGGACGTGGCGGCGGGAGCGCCAGGGCGGCCTGCTCGACTGGATCGATCGATCCCCGCTTCGCCGAGAACCGCTGGATCTACCTCTCCTACGCGGAGCTGGGATCCGGCGGCATCGCCGGAACCGCGGTCGCGCGCGGACGGCTTCGGCGAGGGACGCCTCGAGGACGTGCACGTGATCTACCAGCAACAGCCGAAGGTGAGCGGAGGGAACCACTTCGGCTCCCGTGTGGTCTTCGCGCGCGATGGGACCTGTCGTTCGTCACGCAGGGCGACCGATTCGCTATCGCGACAAGGCGCGGACCTCGGTCGGCCTCGGCAAGATCGTGCGGATCAATCCGGACGGCCTGCGCCTCGGCGACAACCTGTTCGTCGGCCGCGCCGATGCGCGTCCCGAGATCTGGTCCGTGACACTGCAACGTGCAGAGCGCTGCCCTCGACTCCCCAGACGGGCCAGCTTCTGGACGGTGGAGCACTGCGCGCGCGGCGGCGACGAGCTGAACCACCCGGAGGCCGGCAAGAATTACGGCTGGCCCGTCATCACGTACGGCGTGGACTACTTCGGGCGCGAAGATCGGCGAGGGCACTGGGAAACCCGGCATGGAGCAGCCCGTGTACTACCGGGATCCCGTGATCGCGCCGTCCGGGATGGCCTTCTACACGGGCGACGGGCTACCCGGCTGGAAGGGTATGCATCCTCATCGGCTCGCTGAAGCCGGGGCTCTCGTCCGGCTGACGATGGCGGACGGGCGCGTTGTGCGCGAAGAGCGGTACCTGGCGACCTGAACGAGCGCATCCGCGCCGTGCGCCAGGGCCCGGACGGCTCCGTCTATCTCTCTGACGGGATCGCCGCGACGGCTGGATCCCTCGCGTTGCGCCGGCGGCGCTGACGCGGTGGAGCTGGACCGTGCGGGTCGTCCAGACGACTGCGGGCTCAGTCGCATTTCCACGCTCGCCACGTGAATGAGATGATGAAGTGAGTTGGCGTGTGAGTGACGAGTAAGCGCCGTCTCTGCCACCTGCCTGTGCGGGAGTGGTACGGCGCACGGTCCGGTCAGACCCCCGGTTGAATCCAGATGGACAATCCGTTCCGACACGGCTGGTCGAAGCATCTCGAGCGCCTGCGCTGCGCAGCCGTCCAGAGGTCTCGAAGGCTCCTCGGAAGCGACTGAGATTCTCTCGAAGCGGCTGGTGGACTCCTTGACCGAGCTGGAGCCCTGCCGCCGACGGTGGGTCACCACGCGCACCACAGCGAGGAATGCGATCGACACTGGGTCCACGAAGGACATGTCTCCAGCCATCCACTGGGCGGCGCCCTGCGCGGATCGGGGCCATGAGAGCGGCTGTTACAACTGCGCGGCCCCCGCTGGGTCGTTGGCCCGTCGTGGTTCGCCGCGATCGCCCCGAGCCTCTGCCGCCAGTTGAACGAGAGCTTCGGCGACAACCCGAGAATCACCTTGGTCGTCGACCGACGTCTGTGAGGCGCCGGAGACCGCCCGGACTGGGGCTGCCCTCAGAGCCGAGCGCCGACATGGGAGCGATCGGCGCACGTCGGCAGACGGACGGGGACGGTCAGGTCTGGGAAACCCTTGATTCAGGCCGCATCGCGCCAAGGCGTGATGACCCTAGATTACACGATGGACCCTCGCTGATCGAGGTCGCGAAAGGAGAGGCGGATGCGGCGGCTCGGCGATCAGCGAACCCGACGGAGTACGTAGCGGAACGCGAGAGGGCGCGGCCGCTCCCTACCGGGATCTCCAGGGAGCCTTGACTTCCCGTCCGCAGGCCGGCTAGCGTCCAATCCGATGATGACGACGCGCGCGCGTTTCGGCGTGCTCGTGCCCGCCGGCAACCCGACCGTCGAGCCGGAGCTGTACCGGATGGCGCCGCCGTCCGTGACGATCCACTTCGCGCGGCTCGAGACCGTGGCCGGCGATCCCGGCGCCGCCGAGGGCATGGAGCAGCGCACGCTCGGCTACCTCGACTCCCTGCCCGCCGCGACGCATTCCCTGTCGGCGCTCCGCCCGAACGTCGTCGCGCTGGCCCACACGGGGGTCGAGCTATCTGACGAGCTACGCGCGCGAGCCGGCTCTCCTCGACCGCCTCCACGGGCTGGCCGGTACGCGCGCCTTCACCACCGCGCGCGCGATCATCGCGGCCCTTCACCATCTGGGTGTCCGCCGGCTGGGCCTGGGGACGCCGTATCCCGACGCCATCAGCGTCGCGGGGCGCGCCTACTGGCAGGCGGCCGGCTTTGACGTCGTCGCGTACCATCGCCTCGACGACGTGGTCAACATCTACGAGGAGACGGAGGCGCGCGCCTACGCACTCGGGCGCGCGGCCGATTCCGCGGACGCGGACGCCGTCCTCATCAGTGGAACCGGGCTGCACGACGGCGGGCATCGTCGAGCGCCTCGAGCGTGATCTGGGCAAGCCGGTGGTGACCAGCCAGGCGGCGACGTTGTGGCACGCGCTCCGCATCATGGGAATTCAGGACCCCGTGCGCGGTTACGGGCGTCTCCTCGGTCAGTGAGTCGCGGCCATGACCGGGTGCCGGGGCAGCTCGGCGGTGCCAGGGGGCACTGGACAATGACGCGATCACGTTGATACGGCCGGCAGGGAACACAGGCCCACGAGCGAGGTGGCCTGTGGCGTGAGGAGATGGTAAGACTCTCCACCAGACGCGCCATCGGTACGGCGTACTGATAGATGAAGAGGAGATCAGGTCATGGCCAGAGCCAAGCTCGCCCCGAATCTTCCGGATTGATGGTGGAACACACCAACCGCTACCTTTCGAGCGGCGGCACCGACGGGCACATGTACAAGATGACGCAGCCCGGTCGGCCGGAGGCTGACCGTTCCGTCGTTGCTGCTGACGACGAAGGGGCGGAAGTCAGGGGAGAAACTTCATCTTTCCGCTGTTCTACGGGGAGGCCGGCGACAGCTATTTCGTGGTCGCCTCCAAGGGTGGCGCGCCGCAGCACCCGGGATGGTATCAAAACATCCTGGCTGACCCTGTGGTCGAGGTTCAGGTCGGGACCAAGAAGTTTCAGGCGCGGGCGCGAACCGCCACGGGCACGGAACGGACGCGACTCTGGGAGAAGGCGCTGAAATTCTGGCCACCCTATGCCGACTACCAGCGCAAGACCGAGCGCGAGATACCGGTGGTCGTGCTGGACCCCGTCCAGTAGGAGCCGAGACTGGGCAGCCACGCGTTTTTCCTGACGTGATTTCGGGCTGGCATCGAGGTCCCTTTGCCTCGCGGGTAAGACAGCCGCCGGTGTCGGGGCCAGGCACGAGATCGCCGATCGTGCGATCTTGCCCGGTGGCGCGGCGAGGAGACCGAGGAGCCGACCGGCCAGGCGCCGCTGCGTTACTCGATCACCTGGTTCGCCCGTACCAGCACCGCCGGCGGGATCGCGAGCCCGAGGGCCTTCGCCGTCTTCAGGTTGACGACGAGCTCCACGCTCGTCGGTAGCTCGACGGGGAGCTCGGCCGCCCTGGCGCCCTTGAGGATCCGGTCGACATACGTCGCCAGCCGGCGAAATGACGCGGGCAGGTTCGGGCCATAGGTCAGTGAGACACCCGCTCTCCGCGAACTGGGCCCAGCCCGAGACGCGACCGGCATTCGTTGATCGAGGCCGAACCGTGCGATGCGCTTCGCGAGCGCGCAGCGTCAAGGCGTCGGGGAACACCACCAATGCCTCGCTGCGTGCTCGTGGAATTGCCGCGAATGCTCTGGTCCATCTCCGGCTCGTCGCGGACCGGAAAATACTCGAGGCCCAGACCGAGCGCCTTCGCCGCGGCCTGCGAGACGCGCAGCTCCCCTTGCTCGCCCGGATGCTCGGGACCGGCGAGGATCGAGACCCGCGTGAGCTTCGGCAGCACGTCCTTGAGCAGCTCGATCCGCTTGCCGACAAGCTCCAGGGAGAGAAACGACACGCCGGTGAAGGTGTGCCCCGGCCGAGCCAGGCTCTCGCGAAACCCGCCTCCACCGGATCTCCGCTGTAGCCGAACACGATGGGGACGGCCGGCGCGGTCCGGCGAAAGGCTTGAAGCGCCGCCCCTTGCGTGACGATGACGTGCGGCCTCGACGCGACCAGCTCGGCCGCCATCAGCTCGAGGCGCTCCCTCGATCCCGCCGCCCAGCGGGGATCGATGATCACGCTGCGTCCCTCGATGTAGCCGAGCTTCGCGCAGGGCCCGCGCGAAAGGGGCCGAAGAAGGGCGAGCCTCGTCCCGGTCGAGGGAGAGCCAGCCGACGCGGAACGGCCCCGGTTGCTGTGCGTGCGCGCGCAGTGGTGGGCTGAGCGCGCCCGCGCCCACCGCGAGCAGTAGCTGCCTCCGGCTGATCACAGGATCCCCTGGTCCACTCGCGCCAGCCCCGGCCGGCGGGATCGTCAGGGGTCCGGACCCTCCGGCCCGTCCTCGGCTTGGCCGTTCGGCCGACGCGTCGAAACGATAGCGCGTGCCCGATGGGGCCGGCAAGGGCATCGGGGGCGCCGGAGCTCTCCCCTGGGCCGGCGGCCGGAAGGGGGCCCGCGGGGTGACGGACGGCGCAAGTCGGCGTGGGGCCCGCGCGACCGGAAGGCGACTTCGAGTTTCAAGCACGGCGGTCGGCGCTGTAGACTCGGCGGGTCCGACCACCTCCGAACGAAGGGAGACCGCGACATGCGCAGGAGTATGGCGCTCGGTATCGTGCTCATGACCCTGGTCGCGCCGTTGATGGCGGGGCGCAACCGCCGAGGCCCGCCGGCGCCGGTCCTCAGCGCGATCGTGCAGGGCATGCCCAAGGGCGAGCAGCAGGAGGTCCGCGTCATCGTCGCGACCCTCAAGCCCGGCGACGTGACGCCCTTTCACAGCCACCGGTTCCCGGTGACGTTCCTCGTGCTGGAGGGTAGCTTCACCTTGGAGATGGAAGGGCACACTCCTGTCACGGTGACCGCCGGTCAGGCGATGGTGGAGCCGCCCCAGGTGAAGATGACGGGCTACAACCGGAGCACGACCGAGCCGATGCGGGTCGTGATCTTCTACGTGAGCGAGCCGGGCACGCCGTTCCTCGACGTCGCCCAGCACTGATCGGCCGAGTGCGGGGCACGCGGCGCTCCTGGCCGCGTTACCGTAGGTCTCTCTGCCTGGAGGCGAACGACCATGTGGGAACCGAGCGAGCGCTATCCCGACCCGGCCGTCCGGGTCCTCGATCCGGCCTTCAACCAGTACCGGCTGATGCTGGCCTCCGTCGAGCGCCTCTACACCGGCTGCCGCTGGTCGGAAGGTCCCGTGTGGTTCGGCGACGGCCGCTACCTCCTGTGGAGCGACATCCCGAACAACCGCATCCTGCGCTGGGACGAGGAGACGGGCGCGGTCTCGGTGTTCCGCAAGCCGTCCAACAACGCCAACGGCAACACGCGGGACCGCCAGGGCCGGCTCGTCACCTGCGAGCATCGACGCCCGGCGCGTCACGCGCACCGAGCCCGACGGCGCCATCACCGTGCTGGCGGACTCGTACAACGGCCGGAAGCTCAATTCTCCGAACGACGTCGTCGTCGCGCGGGATGGCGCGATCTGGTTCACCGATCCGCTCTTCGGCATCCTCGGGCTACTACGAGGGCCACGAGGACGAGTCGGAGAACCCGCCGGCCGGTCTACCGGCTCGACGGCCAGACCGGGCAGCTCGCGGTGATGGCCGACGACATCGCCGGCCCCAACGGCCTCGCCTTCTCGCCGGACGAGACAGACGCTCTACGTGGTCGCGTCGCGCGCGATGCCGCATCGCACGATCCTCGCCTACGACGTGACCGCCGGCGGCGCGAAGCTCGCCCGCGAGCCGGGTGCTGATCGACGCCGGGCCGGGCGGCTCCCCGGACGGCTTCCGCGTCGATGTGGACGGCAACCTCTGGTGCGGCTGGGGCATGGGCGACGCGGAGCTGGACGGCGTGCGCGTGTTCACGCCGAGCGGCCAGCCGATTGGCCACATCGCCTTGCCCGGACGCTGCGCGAACCTGTGCTTCGGGGGCGCCACCGGAACCGCCTGTTCATGGCGGCGAGTCACGGCCTCTACTCCTCTACGTGAACGCGCAGGGCGTGGCGGGCGGGTAGGCCGGATCGGGCCTGTGCTATCCCTCCGGGTGGCACTCCTGCCGGACACGAGGGTCCCGCCCCGCCGTCGACAGCTCTTCGCTGCGCGCTTGAGCGCGCGGACCTCCGCGGCCGGCGGACTCACGTTTCAGGGGAGGCCACGCTAACGCCCGCGCCAGATCGGGGAATGCTCGCATGCCGCGACCGTCGGATCGCCTTCCGGACGCCGTCACCAGGCGCGCCGCGGCGCCGCCGTCCGGCGATCACGGGTCGCGCCGCGGCCTGAGCCCATGCGCGCGCGCTCGCCCCCGGGAGTTCCGGTGCCCCGTCGTGTCGGAGACGGTGATGATCCGGCTGACCCGACCGCCACACCTCACGCGTCCGAGCGGCTACTTCGTCCAGTGCAACCAGCTGGAGTGCCAGTATGTCGAGACGAACGCGCCGCCGTGCCCGCTCCACGTCGGGATGTTCGCCGAGGAGATCCGGGCGGCCGAGGCCATGCGGGCGGCCCGGCGCGAGGGCTACTGGAGCCGCGACCTCCTGGGCACCGGGCGGGGCGCGGTGCCGCGACCGGCGAGCCTCGCTCGGGCCTCGGACCTCCTGTCTCTCCGAGGATGCCCGGGCCCTGGAAGGGATCGCCCCGCACCCTAGCCCGGGGGCCCGAGCCGTGGTGTAATGCCGTCCCAACGGTCCTCGGAACGGGATTCTCTGACAGGCTCGCGTGGACTCGGAGCGCCGGCGCGAGGCTGGCGCAAGACAAGCGGCACAACTCCGGAGGGAAGAGGGAGCGCGGCCATGGCGTGGCGGATGGTGATCGGAGGGCTCCTGGGCGGCGCCCTGCTCGTGACGGGGTGCGCCACGAAGAAGTTCGTGCAGGAAGAGGTCGCCAAGAGCCAGCAGCGGACCGGAGCCGAGGTCGGCCGCGTCGACAAGTCGCTCGGCGACGAGAAAGCCCGCGGTCGAGCGGCTCCAGAAGGAGCTCGGCGAGACGCGCGCGGCGACCGAGGACGCCGGCCAGGCAAGGCCGCGGAGGCCGTCGACCGCGGCGAGCCAGGCGGGCACACGCGCCGACGAGGCGAGCGCGAAGGCCACCGGAGGCGGCCGCGCAGGCGGACGCGGCCGGCGCGACCGCGAAGGACGCCCTCGCCAAGGCGACCGACACCGACCAGCGCCTGACGAAGCTCTGGGCGAGCCGGGACAAGCGGACGCTCACCGAGACCGTGGTGGTGCAGTTCGACTTCGACAAGTGGCTGCTGAACGACGGCGCCCAGACGCGGCTCCTCGCGCTGGTCAAGCAGCTCCAGGACCAGCCGCAGCTGTCCATCGGAGCTCGAGGGCTTCACCGACAGCACCGGTCCCGTGCCCGTACAACATCCAGCTCAGCCAGCGCCGTGCCGAGACCGTCCGGCGGTTCCTGGTCGAGAAGGGCGTCGAGATCCCGCGGATCCACTCGATCGGGCTCGGGGACATCCGCCCGGTGGCCGACAACAAGACGAAGCAGGGCCGTGATCAGAACCGGCGCGTGTCGATCCGCCTCTACGCGCCGGCCGAGTGAAGCCCGGACCGCGGATGCCGTCGATCAGCCGTCGCGAGACGGGTGCCGCGTCGCTGGCCGCTTCCGCCGGCGTCCGGCTCGACGCGCCGGGCGCGGAGGTCTCCCGCGGCTCGAGGTGGCGACGTCCCTCGCCAGCGCGGAGGTCTATCTCCAGGGCGCGCACGTCGACGGCCTACGCGCCCGGCGGCGGCGCCCCGGTCCTCTTCCTGAGCCAGGCAGAGCCGCTTCGCGCGCCGGGGCTGCCGATCCGCGGCGGGATCCCGCTGGCCTTCCCGTGGTTCGGGCGCAAGGCCGGCGAGCCCGCGGCGCCGCTCCACGGCCTGGCGCGCCTCGTCCCGTGGCGCCTCGAGGCCGCCACGGTGGACGCGGCGGGCGTCGTCGAGCTCACGTTCGCACTGGCAGAGCGTGTCGGACCCGGCGTGGCCTGACGGTGCCGCGCTTGCGCTACCGCGTCGGGATCGGGACCGCGCTCCGCGCTCGCCCTCGAGGTCGAGAACCGCGGCCCCGGCGCCGATCGTGTTCGAGAGACGCGCTCCACACCTATCTCGCCGTTGGATGACGTCGCGCCGTATTCGCGTGACCGGGCCTCGAGGGCGCGGCGTTTCTCGACGAGGCCGACGGCTTCGCGCGGAAGCGGCAGCGGTCGGCGCCGCTCGTCGTCCGCGGCGAGACTGATCCGCATGTACGACCAGACGGACGCGCCCTGCGTCGTGTGAGGATCCGGGCGCGGCGCCGCGTGGAGGTCGACCAAGACGGGGTCCGCGTCGACCGTCGTGTGGAATCCGGGCGCGGCGCGGGCGCGGGCGCTGCCCGATCTCGGCGACGACGAGTGGCCCGAGTTCGTGTGCGTGGAGTCCGGGAACGTCGGCGCGCGGCGCCGTCACCGTCGCGCCCGGCGCCGGTCATCGCCTCGACCGTCAGCATCCGCAGCGAGCCCTGGAGCGGCGCCTGAGACGCGGTTTCTTGCCGGGGGTCTCCCGTCCGGTATACTCCTCCCGTCGGCACGAGATCACGCGCGGGGCAGGGAGGTCGAGGCCGCCGCGACACCCGGACGCGCGAGAGTGGCGGAATTGGCAGACGCGCTGGACTTAGGATCCAGTGGGCGCAATCCCTTGGGGGTTCAACTCCCCCTCTCGCACCACACCTCTCCTAGGACACTGGCACGGGTCCATTCGATGAAAGTCGAGATTCAAGAGCTCGATCCGTGTAAGCGTCAGCTGGTCGTCGAGGCGCCCGAGGAGGAAGTGCGGGCGGCCTGGACGGCCGCGTGCGGCCGTGTCCAGCGCGACGCCCGGCTGCCGGGTTCCGCCGGGGCAAGGTCCCCATGACCCTCGTCCGGTCCCGGTTCGGGGACGAGGTGCGCCAGGCGGTCGCCGAGGCGCTGATCCCCGTGGTCTACCGCCGGGCGGTCGACGAGACGCAGATCCGGCCCGTCGAGGACCCGGAGTTCCGCGGAGCTCCAGCTCGAGGAAGGGCAGCCTCCGCTTCACCGCCGTCGTCGAGATCAAGCCCGCCATCGCGCTCGGGAGTACCGGGCGTGACCGCCCGGCATTCGCCCCAGCCGGTGACCGAGGCCGACGTCGAGACGGACGCTCTACGGCGATCGCGGAGCAGCGGGCGACGCTCGTGACGGTCGCACGCCCGGCGCGGGTCGGCGACTTCGTGGTGGTCGACTACGAGCTCCGGCCCGAGCGGGGCGAGCCGCGCGCCGAGCAGGGCTACGCCTTCGAGGTCGGCGGCGGGCGCGTGCTGCCCGGAGATGGACGAGGCCGTCATGGGGCTCGAGGCCGGCGAGCGAGCGGCGCGTCCAGGTGCGGTTCCCCGACGCGCACCCGCGCGAGGAGCTTCGCGGCCGGACGGGCGAGCTCACCCTCCGGGTCGTCGAGGTCAAGGAGAAGGAAGTGCCGCCGATCGACGACGAGCTGGCCCGAGGGCTCGGCACGCCACGAGACGCTCGCCGAGCTGCGGGACGCGGTCCGGACTCGCCTCACGGCCGACCGGGAGCGCCAGGATCGCCAGGCGCTCGAGGAGGCGGTGGTGGACGCCGTGCTCGCGCGCCACGAGTTCGTGGTGCCCGAGAGCCTCGTCGTCCGCGAGGTCTCCCACCGGATCGGCCACGCCCGCGAGAACCTCCGACGGCAGGGCGTCGATCCGGACGCGGTACGCTGGGACTACCAGAAGCTCGCGGCCGACCTCCGGCCGGACGCCGAGCGCGCGGTGCGCCGCACGCTCCTCGCTCGAGGCGATCGCGGCCCGGGAAGAGATGACCGTCGAGGAGGCGCGACGTGGACGCGGAGATCGCGCGGCTGGCCCAGGACTCGGGGCGCGCGCCCCAGGCCATCCGGAGCCTGCTCGAGCGCGGCAACGAGCTGGAGGGCTCCGGCCTGACGCTCCGCGAGGCCAAGACCCTGGCGCTCCTCGTCGAGCACGCGAAGATCGAGCCGGCCGCCGCGGCCGACAGCAGCCCGAGTCGTCAGATGAAGCGCCCGACGGCACGTCGGGCCAGGTAGGAGGCGCTGTGGCACTCGATTCCCATGGTTGTCGGAGCAGACCCCGCGCGGCGAGCGCGCGTACGACATCTTCTCCCGGCTCCTCAAGGAGCGGATCATCTTCCTGCCGAGCTACATCGAAGACGACATGGCCAACCTGGTCATCGCCCAGATGCTGTTCCTGGAGGCCGAGGATCCGGACAAGGACGTCTACCTCTACGTGAACAGCCCGGGCGGCTCGGTGACGGCCGGCATGGCGATCTACGACACCATGCAGTACGTGAAGCCGGCCGTCTCGACGATCTGCATGGGCCAGGCCGCGTCGATGGGCGCGCTCCTCCTCGTGCGCGGGCGCCAAGGGCAAGCGCTTCGCCCTGCCGCACTCGCGGATCATGATCCACCAGCCGCTGGCGGGCGTGCAGGGCCAGGCGACCGACATCGACATCCAGGCGCGGGAGATCCTGCGCATCCGGGACGAGCTGAACCGGATCCTGGTGCACCCACACCGGCCAGGCGATCGAGCGGATCGCGAAGGACACGGACCGCGACTTCTTCATGACCGCCGAGCAGGCCAAGGAGTACGGGATCGTGGACCAGGTGATCCGTCTCCCACACGCCCGGTCCTCCGGGCGGCGGCCGCGGCGGGCGACGGGCGGCGGAGCTAGGCGGAGACCCGAGGGAGCGATGGCGCGAACGCGGGAGACGAACGGCGGCGTCCTGAAGTGCTCGTTCTGCGGCAAGAGCCAGAACGACGTGCGGAAGCTCATCGCCGGCCCGACCGTCTACATCTGCGACGAGTGCGTCGAGCTTCTGCAACGACATCATCGCCGAGGAGTGGGAAGAGGAGCGCAGCCGCGAGATCCGAGCCTGCCCAAGCCGTCGGAGATCAAGACGATCCTCGACCAGTACGTGGTGAACCAGGAGCGGGCCAAGAAGGTGCTGGCGGTCGCGGTCCACAACCACTACAAGCGGATCGAGGCCGGCGGCCAGCGGCGGCGGACGTCGAGCTCCAGAAGTCGAACATCCTCCTGATCGGCCCGACCGGCTCCGGCAAGACGCTGCTCGCCCAGACCCTCGCCAAGATCCTCCACGTCCCGTTCACGATCGCCGACGCCACCAGCCCTCACCGAGGCCGGGTATGTCGGCGAGGACGTCGAGAACATCATCCTGCGGCTCCTCCAGGCCGCGGACTACGACGTGGAGCGCGCGGAGCGCGGCATCGTCTACATCGACGAGATCGACAAGATCGCGCGGAAGTCCGAGAATCCCTCGATCACGCGGGACGTCTCGGGCGAGGGCGTGCAGCAGGCGCTCCTCAAGATCCTCGAGGGCACGGTGGCGAACGTGCCGCCGCAGGGCGGCCGGAAGCACCCCACCAGGAGTTCATCCAGGTCGACACCACGAACATCCTGTTCATCTGCGGCGGGGCGTTCGTCGGGCTCGACAAGATCATCGAAGGCCGGGTGGGGAAGTCCGGCATGGGCTTCGGCGCCGAGATCCGGGGCAAGTCGGACCGCCAGCTGGGCGACGTGCTGGCCCAGGTCCAGCCGGAGGATCTCCTCAAGTTCGGGCTGATCCCGGAGTTCGTGGGCCGGCTCCCGGTGGTCGCGACGCTCCACGACCTGGACGAGGCGGCCGCTGATGCGCATCCTCCTCGAGCCCAAGAACGCGATCGTCAAGCAGTACCAGAAGTACTTCGAGCTGGAGAAGGTGCGGCTCAAGTTCACGGACGACGCGACGGCGGCGATCGCGCACGAGGCCCTCAAGCGGGGACGGGCGCCCGGGGACTCCGGGCGATCCTCGAGGACGTCATGCTCGACGTGATGTACGACCTCCCGTCGATCCCGGGGCTGACCGAATGCGTCATCACCCGCGACGCGATCCTCGGCACCGAACGCCCCATCCTCGTCACCGAGCGCAAGGCGGAGAGCGCCTGAACGGCCCGGGCCGCGGCCCTGGCCGTCCCGGAGCCGGCTCTGGGCGATGGACGAGCCTCGCGCCGCCGCCGCCGGCGGCGCTGCCGGCCGGCACGCTCTTCGTCGTCGCCACCCCGATCGGCAACCTCGAGGACATCACGCTGCGCGCGCTCCGCGTCCTGCGCGAGGTCGACCTCGTGGCGGCCGAGGACACCCGGCGGACCCGAGCCCTCCTCGAGGCCCACGGCGTCCACGCGCCGCTGATCTCGTACTTCGAGCACAACCAGGCGCGGCGCGGCCCCGAGCTCCTGCGCCGGCTCCAGGGCGGCGCGCGGATCGCCCTCGTGACGGACGCCGGCACCCCGGGCGTGTCCGATCCCGGCTTCCGGCTCGTGCGGCTCTGCCGCGACGCCGGGCGTCCCGGTGGTGCCGATCCCGGGCCCGTCGGCCCTGCGTCGCCGCGCTGTCGGCGGCGGGCGTGCCCCGCCGACCGGTTCGTGTTCGAGGGATTCCTGCCGATGAAGGCCGGCCGCCGGCTCACCTGGCTCCGCGATCTCGCCGCGCTCGGGCGCCCGGTCGTCCTCTACGAGAGCCCGCACCGCCTGCTCGCGACGCCTCGAGGCGATCGAGGCCGTGTCTCGGCGAGGCCGAGGTGGTGCTGGCCCGCGAGGTGACCAAGCGCTTCGAGGAGTTCCGCCGGGGGACCGCCGCGAGCCTCCGGGCCGCGCTCGCCGCCGACGGGCGTCCGCGGGCGAGGTCACGCTCGTGATCAACCCGCGCGAGTCGGCGGCGCCCGACGCCGCGGACGAGTGATGTTCTTCAGGAAGGCGCTCCCGCCGGGGTCGACCCGCAGGACGTCGACGAGGGCCGCATGCCCTTCCTCGCCCATCTGGGCGAGCTGCGGCAGCGGATCATCGTGGCGGTGATCGCGCTCGGGCATCGGCTTCATCGCGACCTTCAGCTTCTCGGAGCGGATCATCACGCTGGCTCGCCCAGCCGGTCGAGCCGGTGAAGCTGGTCTTCCTCGAGCCGACCGAGCCGTTCTGGGTCAACATGAAGGTCGCGCTCATCGCGGGCGCGTTCCTGGTCCTGCCCGTGCTCCTCTATCAGGTCTGGGCCTTCATCGCGCCCGGCCTCTTGCCGCACGAGCGGAAGTTCGCCTTGCCCTTCGTCTTCCTGTCCACGCTCATGTTCTTCGTCGGCGCCGACGTTCGCGCTGAAGGTGATCATCCCGTTCGCCGTGAAGTTCCTGGTGAGCTACAAGACCCAGAACCTCGTGCCGACGCTTTCCGTGAACCGGTACGTGGACTTCATCCTGAAGTTCACGCTCGCCTTCGGCCTCGTCTTCGAGCTGCCGCTCGCGCTGACGCTCGGGACCCGCCTCGGCCTGGTGACCCCCGAGTTCCTGTCGAAGAACCGGAAGTACGCGATCCTGCTCTGCTTCGTGGCGGCGCGATCCTGACGCCGACGCCCGACGCCTTCAACCAGCTCTTGATGGCCGGGCCCCTCTGCCTCCTCTACGAGGCGGGCATCATCTGCTCCCGCCTGTTCGGTCGCCGGAAGACCGTGGCGGCCTGACGCCGTGCGCTTCGCCGAGCTCGACGTCCCGCCCGAGGTCCAGGAGGGCATTCCGCGCCGCGGGCTTCACGATCGCGACGCCGATCCAGGAGGCGGCGCTGCCGGTCGCGCTCCGCGGCAAGGACGTGGCGGGCCAGGCCCAGACCGGCACCGGCAAGACGGCGGCGTTCCTGATCGCGACCTTCACACGGCTGCTCCGGCACGCGCCGGCGGCGCCCCGCGACGGCGTCGCCGCGCGCCCTGATCATCGCGCCCGACGCGGGAGCTCGTCGTCCAGATCGATTCGGACGCCCGGCAGCTCGGCCGCTTCACCGGCCTCCGGACGGCGCTGGTCTTCGGCGGCGTGGACTACATCAAGCAGCGGGAGTCCCTCCAGGGGCCGCATCGACCTCCTGATCGGGACGCCGGGGCGGCTGATCGACTACCTGAAGCAGCACGCGTGGTCGCCGGCCCGGGTCGAGGTGCTCGTGCTCGACGAGGCCGACCGGATGTTCGACATGGGTTTCATCGCCGACATCCGGTGGATCCTGCCGTCGCCTCCCGCCGCCCGGAGGCGCGGCAGTCCTTCCTGTTCTCGGCGACCCTGTCCTTCCGGGTCCTCGAGCTCACCTACGAGTTCATGAACAACCCGGCGCAGATCACGGTGTCGCCGGAGCAGGTGACCGTCGAGCGCGTCGAGCAGGTGCTCTACCACGCGGGGCGCCACGAGAAGTTCGGCCTCCTGCCTGGCCTGCTGCGCAGCCGAGCAGGGCGGGCGGATCCTCATCTTCACCAACACGCGCGACGAGGTGCACCGCCTGGTGGAGCGGCTCGAGCGGAACGGCCACGCGGCGCGGGCGCTGAGCGGCGACGTCGACCAGCGGAAGCGTCTGAAGACCCTGGAGGCGTTCAAGGACGGGAGCGTGCCGATCCTCGTCGCGACCGACGTGGCGTCCCGGGGCTCCACATCCCGGACGTGACCCACGTCTACAACTGGGACCTGCCGCAGGATCCCGAGGACTACGTCCACCGGATCGGCCGGACGGCGCGGGCGGGTGCGACGGGGAAGGCGATCAGCCTGGTCGACGAGGCGAGCGCCTTCTCGCTCGAGGGCGTCGAGCGCTTCATCGGCCTGCGCATCCGCGTGGAGTGGGCGGAGGACGCGATGTTCCTGCCCGAGATCAAGCCGACCGCCGAGGAGCGCCGCCGCGTCGGCCGAGGCGCGCGAGGCGCGCCGGGCCGTGCACGGGGCCGCCGGCCGCGCCCGGGCGGGCCCGCCCGGCGCGCTGCCCGGCCGCCTTCGGACGGATCCCCGGCGCGACAGTCCGCCGCCGCCCCCGGAGCGGAGCGGGTCGACCGGGGCGAGCCCGGACGCGGCGCGCGCGCCGCCCGCGTCGCCGCCGGCGGGGGCGCCGGCCAGGCACCGCCCCGGGCCCGGCCGCCGCGCCGCCCGGCGTCTGAGCCCGCCGCTAGAACTTCACTTCGATCAGCGCGTGGAGCCATGTGCCCGCCGAAGTCCCCGTTGCGGGGCGCGTCGAGGCCGTATCCGTAGCCGCCGACCACGGTCACGCGCGGAGTCACCGCGACGGACATGTCAGCCCCGACCCCGCGCAGGTGCTCCCGCGGGAGGCTGTGTCCGTCGACGTAGTCCACGCCCGCCATGTCGAAGCTGATCCGAAGCTGGATCGTCCTCGTGACCCCGGCCAGGCTGGGGAACCGGTAGGACGCGTTCACCAGCCAGAAGCGCTTGGCGAACACCTCCTCCACGAAGTAGCCGTGCAGGACCAGCGGGAACTCGGTCCGGAAGGGGAGCGCGCTGCCCATGAGGTAGCTCGAGAGGAGGTCCACGTCGTGCGAGAACCCGGCGGTCGCCTTGACCTCGATGGTGTGCCCTCGGCGGGCGCGAACACGCCGGCCAGACGACCCCAGGCCCGCTGCGTGAGCGACTCCAGTGGCTCCGGCCGCCCGGGAGCCCGAACGTGTCGGTGTTCGACCGCCAGGTGGCCTCGTACTGTGCGGACGCCTCGAGGGCGATCCGGGGCAGGAGCTCTGGCGGCACCTCGCCGAGACGGAGTCCCGCCCGGCCCGTCAGGAGCCCGGTGTCCGGAGGCAGCACGAAGCGGTCGTCGGTGTCGGAGGACTTCTGGTAGACCACGAACGCCGGCGTGAGCGCGAGCTGGCCCTGGAGCGGGAGCTTGTCGAAGAGCTTCGTGCCCGCGTAGTAGGAGAGCGGTATCTCGGCGCCGTGGCCCCAGAACGACTCCTCGGCCTCGGTAGGATCCGTCCCGGTATTCCTCGTGCCCGAACCGGAAGCCGCCGCCGTTCAGGCCGATGCTGACGGCGTGGCGCCCGAAGGGCCAGTGGTCCTGACGAGCTCCGTGATCAGATTACGTCGGCGCGACCACCACCCGCAGGTACTCGGTCGGTCGACGGGAAGTTCGGTTGGTTCCAGAGGAAGAACGCGTACCCCGAGTTCGTGAGCGGGCAGTTGCCTCCTTCCCGCGATCTCCGTCCCCACCTCGAGGTACTTGCGCTCCTCGGGATCCGCCTGCGCGCCGGTTCGCGTGGCGGCGAGGAGCGAGAGCAGGACGAGACCGGCGAGCCGACGAGGGATCTGGGCCGGCCTAGAAGCGCCGGCGTCCAAGCAGCGTTTTCTCTCAGGCGCAGCGAGCTGGGGTGACCTCCAGCAGTTCGTCGTTGCGGATCCACTCCAGACACTGCTTCGAGGCTCATGAGGCGCGCCGGCGACAGGCGGATCCCCTCGTCGGAGGTGGACGCCCGCATGTTCGTCAGCTTCTTCTCCTTCGTCACGTTCACGTCGAGGTCGTTCTCCCGGACGTGCTCGCCGACGACCTGCCCCTCGTAGACCGGCGTCGCCGGGCCGGACGAAGAAGGTGCCGCGGGGCTGGAGGTGGTCGATCGCGTAGCCGGTCGCCCGTCCCTCGCGATCCGCGACGAGCGCGCCGGTCGTCCGCCGCGGATCTCCCGTGCCACGGCGCCCAGCCGTCGAAGAGGTGGTTGAGGAGCCCGCTGCCGCGCGTGTCGGTGAGGAACTCGAGCGGTAGCCGATCAGCCCCCGGGCCGGGATGCGGTACTCGAGGCGCACGCGGCCGGTCCCGTGGTTCGTCATCTTGACCATGCTGACCCCGGCGGGTCCCGACCTTCTGGGTCACGACGCCGATGTACTCCTCGGGGCAGTCGACCACCAGGTGCTCCATGGGCTCGGAGCCGCTGGCCGTCCTCGGTCCGGGTGATGACCTCCGGCTGCCCGACCTCGAGCTCGTAACCCTCGCGGCGCATCATCTCGATGAGGATGGCGAGCTGGAGCTCGCCCCGGCCCGAGACCCGGAAGGTGTCCGGGCTGTCGGTCTCCTCGATCCGGATGGCGACGTTCGTGCGCGCCTCCTTGAAGAGCCGGTCCCGGAGATGGCGGGAGGTGACGCACTTGCCCTCGCGCCCGGCGAACGACGACACGTTCGAGGAGAACAGCATCGCGACCGTCGGCTCGTCGATGTGGATCGGCGGGAGCGCGACCGGGCCGCTCGGGCTCGGCGAGCGTCTCGCCGATGTCCATGGCCTCGACCCCGCGACCGCGACCATGCTCCCGGGGCCGGCCTCGGGCACCTCCACGCGCCGGAGCCCCTCGTAGACGTAGACGACCGTCACCTTGGCGGACTCGACCGCCCCGGAGCGCCGGACCACGGCGACGCGGTCGGTCGCGCGGATGGTGCCGTTCGTGACGCGGCCGATGATGAGCCGCCCGACGTAGTCGTCCCAGTCGAGGCTGGCCGCCCGGAGCTGGAGGCCCATGGCCGGGTCGTAGCGGGGGCGGGCACCGTCGTCGAGGAGCGCCTCGAACAGGGGCTCGAGCGTGCGGCCGGGCTCGGCCAGAGCTCCTGCGTGGCGGTGCCGCGGCGCGCGTCGGTGTAGAGCACCGGGAAGTCGAGCTGGCTCCCGTCCGCGTCGAGGTCGATGAAGAGGTCGTAGACCTCGTCCAGCACCTCGGCCGGGCGGGCGTCCGACCGGTCGATCTTGTTGATCACGACGATCGGCGGGAGCCCGGCCTCGAGCGCCTTCCGCAGCACGAACCGGGTCTGCGGGAGCGGGCCCTCCGCGGCGTCGACCAGGAGCAGGACGCCGTCGACCATGGTCAGCGTCCGCTCGACCTCGCCGCCGAAGTCGGCGTGGCCGGGCGTGTCCACGATGTTGATCTCGCGTCCCGCGATAGGAGATCGCGGTGTTCTTGGCCATGATCGTGATGCCCTTCTCGCGCTCGAGGTCGATCGAGTCCATGATCCGCTCGGCGACCGACTCGTTCGCGCGGAAGATCCCGCTCTGCCAGAGCATCGCGTCGACCAGGGTGGTCTTGCCGTGGTCGACGTGCGCGATGATGGCCACGCTGCGGAGATCCGGCCGTGTCTGCATAACTCGTCCAGTGTAGCAGATGGGGTAAAATGGCCGGCGCTTCGACAGGGAGGAGGCGGCCGACATGCACCGGAGGCGATGGATTGTTCTGATGGTGCTCGTGGCGGCGCTCCCGGCGATGCCGGGCGGCGCGGAGGGGCAACAGCGCATGCATCCGACAGCGGTGATCACCATGGACAAGGGCGGCGAGATCCGGATCGAGCTCTATCCGGAGGACGCGCCGAAGACGGTCGAGAGTTTCATCACGCTCAGCAAGAAGGGGTTCTACGACGGGCTCACGTTCCATCGCGTCGTGCCGGGCTTCGTGGCCCAGGGCGGGATCCGAAGGGCGACGGGACCGGCGGCCCGGGCTATTCGCTCAAGGCCGAGTTCAACAAGCGGAAGCATGTCCGCGGGACCGTGGCCATGGCCCGCTCCCAGTCTCCGGACTCGGCGGGGAGCCAGTTCTACATCTGCTTCTGCGCCCGCGCCGCACCTCGACAACAACTACACCGTCTTCGGCCAGGTGACCTCGGGTCTCGGACGTGGTCGACCGCATCAAGCCGGGCGACAAGATGAAGAGCGTGAAGATCGAGGAGCCCAAGCCCTGACCGAGAATCCGGCCCGCCCCGCCGCGCCCGACACGCGGCGGGCCTGAGGCCGCCCGTGGCGCTCGACTGGCTGATTCGCGGGGGACGGTCCTCGACGGGACCGGCGCCCCGGCCGCCGCGCGGACGTCGCGCTGTCCGGGGACCGTGTCACGGTCATCGGCCCGGCGCTCGCGGGCGAGGCCGCCCATGTGGTCGATGCCGCCGGGTGCATGATCGCGCCCGGCTTCATCGACATGCACGCCCACTCGGACTCTCGCGCTCCTCGCCTACCCGTCGGCGGAGGCCAAGATCCGGCAAGGTGTCACCACCGAGGTGACGGGCATGTGCGGCTTCTCGCCGGCCCCCGCCCCGCTGGGAGGCGGGCTCCTCCGGGAGTGGGCCGCGTTCCTGTCCCCCAGCTCGACTGGAACTGGACGGGGTTTGGCTCCTGGCTGGACCGGCTGCGCGGCGCCGGTCTCACCGGCAACGTCGTGCCCTTCGTGGGCCACGGGACGCTCCGGATCGCCGCGATGGGATTCGAGCGGCGGCCCCCACGCAGGACGAGGCCCGGCGCATGGACGCACTCCTCGGCGAGGCGCTCGACGCGGGCGCGTTCGGGATGTCGACGGGGCTCATCTACGCGCCCAGCGTCTACGCAGACACGGCGGAGCTGATCGGGCTGGTCCAGACGCTCGGCCGCCGTCCCGGCCGGCTCTATACCTCCCACATCCGGGGCGAGGGCCCGACCCTCGAGGCCGCGATCGCGGAAGCGATCCGGATCGGCGACGAGGCGTGGGGTGCCCGTCCAGGTCTCCCACCTGAAGGCCTCGCCTCAAGGCCAACTGGCCGCAAGATGGGCGAGGTCCTCCGGACCATCGAGACGGCGCGCGCCCGAGGGGTCGACGTGACCGCCGACATGTACCCTTACACGGCGGGGTCCACCACCCTGGCCAGCTTGCTCTCCGGTATGGGCGCACGAGGGGGGCATGGCCATGCTCCTCGGCCGGCTCGCCGACGGCGCGACGCGCCAGCGGATCCTCGACGGCGGTCGGGCGGCCGAGGGGGAGTGGAACGGCCCGAACGGCGCCGTCGCCTGGACCGACGTCATGGTGGCCGAGTGTCCCCGGGTGCCGGGGTGTCGAGGGGCGGACGCTGGCCGAGATCGCCGCCGCCCGGCAGGCCCCGGCCGAGGAGGTGTTCATCGACCTCCTCCTCGAGGCGGACGGCCAAGTGTCGATGATCAACTTCCTGATGCTCGACGCCAACGTCGCTCGCGGCCTCCAGTTCGCCCACGTGACGATCGGCTCCGAACAACCTCGGGCTCTGCGCGGGGCCGGAGCACGACCATCCGGGGAAGCTCTCATCCCCGGCAGCACGGCTGCTTCGCGAAGGTTCTCGGCACCTACGTCCGCGAGCGCGGCGTGCTCACCTGGGAGGGCGCGGTCCACAAGATGACCGGGCAGTCTGCGGCCCGGCTCGGGCTCATCCGACCGTGGCGTCCTCCGCCCCGGCGCCTTCGCCGACGTCGTCGTCTTCGATCCGGCGACGGTCGACGACCTGGCGACCTACCAGGCGCCGCATCGGTATCCGGCCGGCTTCCGCGCCGTCTGGGTGAACGGCGAGGCCGTGCTCGGAGGGCGGTCGTTTCCACCCGCGCCCGAGCGGCCGCGTCCTCGCTCCGGTCCGATAGCTTCCCCTCGCGGAATTCCCCGGTAGCGACGAGCAGCGCTGCTCCACCGCATCCCTGGAGGGGGTACACCCGGCGTCTACACCACAACCTTCATCGGTGAATATTGTGGTGAATCACTGATCCGATTTGATCCAATTTGATTGAAATGCTAGTCTACCGCCCAGATGGAGCCGCGCTTTCTTACGGTGGCCGAGGCGGCCCGCTACCTGCGACTGAACCCGCGCTCCGTCTATCTGCTGGCCCAGCGGGCGGATTCCGGCGAGCCGGGTGACCGGAAATGGCTGTGTCCCCGCCCATCTCCTGGACGAGTGGATCGAGTCGAGCGCGCGCGGTCGGACGGGGCCAGCGACGTCGCCGCGGCGGCCCAACGCGGGTCGCTCCCGCCGGGCAGCTTGCTCCTCGCCGGGAGCGATGATCCCGGGCTCGAGCTCCTGGCCGATGCCCTCCGGGACCAGCCCGGTCAGCCGCTCCTCTTCAGCGCGACGCTCGGGCGCGGCGGCGGTCTCCTGGCGGCTCCGCGAGGGCCGGGCGGATCGTCGCCGCGTATGCCCACCCGGCGCCTGCCTCCGGCGAGCTCGACCTCGGCGACCTCGCCCGGGCTCTTCCGGGCCGGGCCCTGGTCGTGGTCAACGTGCTTCGGCCGGGAGCTCGGCCTCGTGGTCTGGACCGGCAATCCGCGGAAGCTCGAGGGGGTCAGGGATCTCGCCCGCCGTGGGGTCCGCTTCGTGAACCGGCAGCCCGGGTCGGCGACGCGTGCCTTCACCGAGGCGGCGCTGGCCGAGGCGCGGATCGAAGCGCAGCGCCGTCGTCGGGTACCGCGACGAGGTGTCGACCCACTGGGCGGTTGAGCTCCGGGTCCTGAGGGGCGAGGCCGACGCCGGGGTCGACTCGGGCCGTGGCCTCGGCGCTGAGCCTCGGGTTCCTCCCTCTTGCGCCCGAGCGCTTCGACCTCGTCGGTCCCGAAGGAGACCTTCTTCCGGCCGCCGGCCCAGGCCCTCATCGAGGCCATCCGGTCGGAGCGGTTCCGGCGGGAGGTCGAGCGGCTGGGCGGGTACGACTGGGTGCGCACGGGCCGCGTGGTCGGCGAGGTGGGGTGAGAGGGGTTGCTCGGCGAGAGGGGCGGCGAACCCTCGATATCGGTCATACTGGCCATGGCGAACCGTCTCCCTCGCACCGACAGGAGCCGCCCCAGATGACGCGACGTCGCTTCGTCCCTGACCGCCCTTCTCATGCTCCTGGTGGCCGCCGCTCTCACGGCCGCGCAGACCCTCGGCCCGCGAACGCTGGTCCTCTCGACGACGCACGAGCACGCAGGATTCGGGCCTCCTCGACGTGCTCGTGCCGATGTTCGAGCAGGCCACCGGGCTACTCCGTGAAGACGATCTCGGTCGGCACTGGGCCAGGCGCTCGCCCTCGCCGCGCGCGGCGAGGCCGACGTTACGCTCGCGCACGCGCCCGCCCGTGGAAGAAGTACGTCGAGGGAGGGCAAGATGCTGAACCGGCGGCTCGTCATGTACAACGACTTCGTCGTCATCGGCCCCGCCGACGATCCGGCGCGAGTCAAGGGCTTGAAGGCGGCCGAGGCGCTCCGGCGCATCGCGGAGGCCTCGGCGCGCTTCGTGTCGCGCGGCGACAGTCGGGAACCCACCTGCTCGAGCAGGCGCTCTGGAAACAGGCCGGCCTCGAGCCCCGCGGGACCTGGTACATCGAGTCCGGCCAGGGGATGGGCCAGACGCTCCTCATCGCGAACGAGCGGAAGGCGTATGCCCTGACCGACCGGGGCACCTACCTCGCCTTCCAGAAGCGCGTCGAGCTCCTGATTCTCGTGGAGAAGGACCGGCCGCTCCTCAACATCTACTCCGTCATGGAGGTCAATCCGGCCAACGGGCCCCGGGTCAACGCCGCCGCGGGAAAGGCCTTCGCCGACTTTCGATGCTGTCGCCCGCCGTGCAGGCGGTCATCAAGACCTTCGGGGTCGACAAGTACGGGCAGCCGCTGTTCGTGCCGATCGCCGGCCAGCGGGAGGAGGAGGTCGGCGGATAGCGGGCGCGCCGCGCCCGGCGCTCCGGCCCCGCGGTGATGGCGCGACGGACCCGTCCCGAGATCGCGAGGCCGCCCGGGTGGCGCTGATCTGGGACGGCCTCGTCCGCGCGGCCGGAGCTGATAGGGCGCGGCGATCCGGAGGTCCTGGGGATCACGTGGCTGTCGCTGCGGCTGTCCGGCACGGCGACCGTGCTCTCGCTCCGTGATCGGCATCCCGCTCGGGACCCTGCTGGCCCTCGCCCGTTTCCCGGCCGGCGGCTCGTCATCGCGCTGGTCAACACCGGGATGGGACTGCCGCCCGTCGTCGTCGGCCTCTTCCTCTCGATCCTGCTCTGGCGCAGCGGGCCCCTGGGATGCCTCGAGCTCCTCTACACGCCCACGGCCATCGTCCTCGCCCAGTTCCTCGCTCGCGCTCCCGCTGGTCATCGGCCTGACGCTGGCGGCGGTCCAGCAGATCCCGGATCGGTTTCGCCTTCAGATGCAGGCGCTCGGGGCCTCGCGCGTCCAGCTCCTCTGGGCGCCTCGTCCGGCAGGCGCGGCTCGCGCTCCTGGCCGCCCTGATGGCCGGCTTCGGCGCCGTCATCTCGGAGGTCGGTGCCTCGCTGATGGTCGGCGGCAACATCCGGGGGCAGACGCGGGTGCTGACCACGGCCACCGTGCTGGAGACGGGGAAGGGGAACTTCGATCGTGGCGATCGCCCTCTCGTGTGATCCTGCTCGCGGCTGACCTTCCTTCGTGAACTGGTCCTGACCGCGGTGCAGCAGGGGACGCCGTGTCTCGACCTTGTCGTCAGCGCACGGTGGCCAGCATTCCGCGGGCCCGTGCTGGCAGTGGATCGAGGTGCCGCACCTCGTCAACGAGAGCCTGGACCTGGATCGACGGGGGGACGTCTCGATGCACCGCGGGGCGCTCCAGGTGCGGGGCGCGCGTGTGCAGCGCCTCGTCCCCCGCGAGGCTCGCCTGGCCGCCGGCCGTCGGCGGAGCTCGCCCGCGTGAGCGCGTGCCCGTCCTCGAGGCCATCGGCCTCGAGGTCCAGTACGATGGCCAGCTGGCGCTTGGACGTGCCGGCGCTGGCGGTGACGCCGGGCGAGGTGCTCGCCGTGATCGGCCCGAACGGCGCCGGGAAGTCCACGCTTGCTGCGCACGCTCGCGCTCCTCGCCCGGCCGACCCGAGGCATCGTCCGGCTCCAGGGCGCCGCGCCGCGCGACCGAGACAGAGCGGCTCGCCTGGCGCCGGCGCATGGCGTGCGTCTTCCAGAGTCGCTGCTCTGCCGGGGCTCCGTGCTCTACAACGCGCGCCTCGCATGCCGCCTGCGCGGGCGTGGCCCGCGCGGAGGCCGACCGGCGCGCCCGGGACTGGCTCGACCGTCTCGGCATCGCCGCGCTGGCGGACCGTGCCGTGGACCGGCTGTCGGGCGGCGAGGCCCAGCGCGGTGAGCCTCGCGCGCCTTCGCGGCGGCGCCGGAGGTGCTCTTTCTCGACGAGCCGTTCGCCGCCCTCGACGCGCCCACGCGCGAGACGCTCCTCGACGATCTGGGGCGGGTCCTGGGCGCGTCGGGCACGACGACCGTGCTGATCACGCACGACCGCGCCGAGGCCCTCCGGCTCGGGGATCGCGTGGCGGTGCTGCTCGAGGGGCGGCTCGCCGAGATCGGCCCGCCCGAGCGCGTCTTCGGGGTCCCGTCAGCGAGGCCGTGGCCCGCTTCGTCGGCGTCGAGAATCTCCTGCCCGGGCGCGTGCATCTCGCACGGCGACGGCCTGGTGGAGGTCGACGTCGGTCCGCGACGGGTGACCGTCGCCGGGACCGGCGAGCCCGGCGAGCGTGTGCTGGTGGGGCTTCGGCCCGAGGATCTCACGCTCGAGGTGGCCACGCCGCGCGGCGCCACGAGCGCCCAGAACCGGCTCTGCGGGCCAGCGTCGTCCGCCTCACGCCGCTCGGGCCCCTCTGGCGGGTCACGGCTCGACTGCGGGATGCCGCTCTACCGCGCTCGTGACGCGTCCGGCCGTCGCGACGCTCGCGCTCGCGCCTGGATGTCGCCGGTCGAGGTGACGTTCAAGGCGACCGCCGTCGCACCTCGTCCGTCGGGCCCGGGCGCCGCGCCGTGACGGCCCGCAGCGGGCGGTCTCCGTGCCGACGCTCGGGCCGCCCGCGCGCGGCGTCGCCGCCCGGCTTGACACGGCTTCGGGCGGTCTGCTACAAGGGGGCTGAACGCGGAAGGCCCGACCCCGGAGGTCGACGGGAGGCCCAGTGCGTGGAGCCGAAAGTCGGATCCGATTGATTGCTGAGATGGCCAGTCGGCCCGGGTGGGCGCTGGCCGTTTTGCTTTCTGAGCCGGGAGGAGGACAGCATGCCCGATCGCGAGGTCGTCGTCCAGCGCCTGACCGAGCTCAACGAGGAGTTCCGGCGGTTGCGGACCGAGCATCAGGCGCATGGAGCAGGAGCTGGCGGAGCTTCAGGCGCGTCCGTTTCTCTCGCCCGAGCAGCAGTGGCGGGAGAGCGAGCTGAAGAAGCTCAAGCTCATCGGCAAGGACCGCATGGAGACCCTCATCCGCCAAAACCAGGCCGCGCCCCAGATGTCGGCCTGAGGCCGGCGACCGTCTCGGCCCATGCCCCGCGCGTCCGCGGGCACCCGGGCCCGCGGAGGGCGCGGTGCGTCTCGGCCCCGCCGCCCGGGGCCCTCTCGGCCGTTCTCGCGCTCGCTGATCCGGCGCCGCGTCGCAGTGCCCTGTCGCGCGGGCGACGCCGCGCCAGGCCTGTCCGGGCTCAGCCACGTCGATCCGTCGCGGGAAGGCCCGCATGGTCGATGTCTCCCTGAAGCCCGACACGGTGCGCGAGGCCGCGCGCCCGCATCACCCTCACGCCTCCGCCCGGCGACGCTGCGGGCGATCCGCCGGGGCGAGATCGTCAAGGGCGATGTCCTCGGCGTCGCGCGGCTGGCCGGGATCATGGCGCGCCAAGCGGACGGCGGAGCTCATCCCGCTCTGCCACCCGCTTCGCGCTCACGGGCATCGACGTGCAGTTCACCTGGATCGGGCACGCTCGGCGGTGCACATCGAGACGGCCGTGCGCACCGTCGACAAGACCGGCGTCGAGATGGAGGCGCTGACCGCGGCCGCCGGCGCGGCGCTCGACGATCTACGACATGGTCAAGGCGATCGACCGCGGGATGCGGCTCACGAACCTCTGCCTCGTCGAGAAGTCCGGGGGCCGAAGCGGCCACTGGGTGCGGCGAGTGAGGACGGCGCTCATCCACTCGGACGCCTACAAGCGCTTCGACTACGGGCCGGAGCACCCGCTCCGCATGGAGCGGCTCGGGCTCACCTTCGGCCTCGATGGAGGCCTACGGGCTCACGCGGCCTGCCCGGACACGGAGGTCCTGCCGCCCGCGCCCGCGCCGGACGCGGCGGTCCGGGAGTTCCACGACGACGAGTATCTCGCCGTGCTGCGGGCGGCCGGCGCCGGCGAGCCTGGTGCCCGACGCCTACCGGTACGGCCTGGGCCCCGGCGACAACCCGATCTGGCCGGGGGTCTACGAGGCGTCCGTCCTCGCCGTGCGGCGGCTCGATCCTCGCGGCCGAGCTGGTCGCGCGCGGCGAGCGTCGACGCGCGCGTTCGCCTTCGCCGGCGGCCTCCACCACGCGATGCCGGCCCGCGCCTCGGGCTTCTGCTACCTGAACGACGCCGTGCTCGCCATCCTGGCGCTCCGGCGCGCACGGCCTCGCGCGTCGCGTACGTCGACATCGACGCGCATCACGGCGACGGCGTGCAGGCCGCGTTCTATCGGACGTGCCGACGTGCTCACGATCTCCACGCACGAGCGCGGCGACCGCCTGTTTCCCGGGACCGGCGCCGTCGAGGAGCTGGGCGAGGGCGCGGGGCGCGGCTACTCCGGTGAACCTGCCGCTCAATCCCTACACCGACGACGCGGTGTACCTCGACGCGTTCGACGCGGTCGTTCCGCCGGTGCTCCGCGCGTTCGCGCGCGGATGTCGTGGTCGCCCAGCTCGGCATCGACGGGCACCGCACGGATCCCCTGACGCATCTCGCGCTGTCGGTCGACGGGTTCGCCGAGGCCGTGCGGCGCATCGTCGGGCTCGCCCCGCGGCTGGTCGCGCTGGGCGGCGGCGGGTACGACCTCTCGAACGTCGCCCGGGCCTGGACGGTCGGCGTGGGCAATCATGAACGGGGTGACGCTTCCGCCCGAGCTCCCGCCGCGGCTTCGTCGTCGACGCGGCGCCCTACCTCCGCGGCCGGCGCAGCCTGTGGGACGCTGCCCGCGGTCCTCCCGGCTCGAGGCCGTCCGCCCCGCGCGGAGTTCGCCGAGCGCCAGGTCGGCCGAGCTTCGGCCGCCGCGTCTTCCCGCTGCTGGGGTGCCGCCCGCCGGCGCGTGACGCCCCGGCCCGCGTGTGATAGCGTGACGACACCATGGCGGCCGCGCGTCCCGACGGCCCCCGGGGTCGCCTGATCACCGTCGAGGGCGTCGAGGGGCAGGCAAGTCCACCAGGTCGAGGGCCTGCGGGCCTGGCTGGCGGCGCGGGACGTGTCCGTCGTCGCGACGGCCGAGCCCGACGGAACGCCGCTCGGCGCCTCGCTGCGCCGGGTCCTCGCCGAGGTCGATCGCGTCACGCCCCTGACGGAGGCCCTGCTCTTCGCCGCGAGCCGGGCCGAGCACGTCCAGCGTGTCATCCGGCCGGCGCTCGCTGCGGGGCGAGGTCGTCCTCTGCGATCGCTACGTGGACTCGACGGTCGCCTACCAGGGGCTACGGGCGGGGCCTGCCGCTCGAGACCGTCGCCCAGCTGAACCAGCTGGCCACGGACGGCCTCATGCCCGACCTGACGCTGGTGCTGGACCTCGACGTCGCCGAGGGCCTCCGCCGGGCCCGCGCCCGCCGCGGCGCGCTCGCCGCGTGCGACCCCTTCGAGCGGCTGGCGCTCGAGTTCCACGAGCGGGTGCGGAAGGGCTTCTGGGCTGTCCGCGACCGGGAGCCCGACCGCGTGATCGTGATCGACGCGGATCGGCCCCCGGCCGGTCGTCGCCGCGGAGATCGTCCAGCACGTGGGCCGTCGGCTCGGGCTCGCCGCGCCATGAGCGCGTGCGCGCAGCCCGCGCCTGGGCCGGCATCGTCGGGCAGTCCGCGGCCGTCGCCCTGCTTCAGCGCGCGATCGCGGCCGACCGCCTGGCGCACGCGTACGCGTTCGTCGGTCCATCGGGCGTCGGGACGTCGGCTGGCTGCCGTCGCGTTCGCGCCAGGCCGCGCTCTGCCCGCCGCAGGGATGCGGGACGTGCGCGACGTGCCGGCGCGTCGCGGCCGGCCAGCACCCGACTGCCAGCGTCGATCGCGCCCACGCCGCCGCGGGACAATCCGAAGGGCGCGCCGATGATCCGGATCGAGGAGGTCCGGGAGCTCGAGCGCATGGCCGCGCTCGCGCCCCACGAGGCGAGCCGCAAGGTATTCATCCTGGACGACGCCGAGCGCATGACGCTCCCGACCGCGCAGGCCCTCTTGAAGACGCTCGAGGAGCCGCCGCCGCGGACGCACCTCGTGCATGATCATCGCCAACCCGCGAGCGCTGCCCCCGACCCTGCTGTCGCGCTGCCAGCGGGTGCGGTTCCGGCCGCTCGCCGACGAGGACGCGGCGCGGCTCCTGGAGGACGCGCGGCGTCCCGCCGACGCGAGCCAGCTCCTGGCCCGGCTGGCCGCAGGGCCGGCCCGGGCTCGCCCTCGCGCTCGACCTCGACGCCCTGCGGAGCCGGCGGGACGCGGCGCTCGCGCTCGCGGCCGAGCCGCCGGCGCGGCTCGGCGTCGCGCTCGACCGGGCGCCGACCGATCGCGCGACGGTGGCGGCCTACCTCGAGCTCTACTGGGCCTGGTACCGGGACGCGCTCTGCCTCGCGGCCGGCGGCTCCCGGCGCTCCTCGTCAACGCCGACCAGGAGTCCGCGCTCCGCGCGCTCGCCGAGCGGGTGCCGGCGCCGGTCCTCGCCGGCCGCGCTCGCGCGCGTGAAGGCGGCCTGGGTCGCCCTCGAGAGGCAACGTGAATCCCCGGCTCGCGCTCGAGACCGCGCTGCTCGGGCTCGGCGAAGCCGCGGCGTAGGAGGTGGACGCTATGCACGACCCGCTGGACCGACCTCGACGGCGCGCCGCCGCCGCGGCGGCTCGATCGGGCGTGCGCGTCCGCGAGGCGGGCCGGGCCGACGACTACCTCGTCGAGGAGCCTCGCGCTGCACGTGGGCGATCACTGCATGGTCGAGGTCCCGAGCGGACACGCGGTCGGCCAGGTCCGCCGTCCGGCGCGGGACGTGCCCGCCTTCAAGCAGGACCGCGCCTACCCGCGCGTGCTGCGCCTCGCGACCCCGGAGGAGGGTGGCCGAGGGAAGCGGCGGCGCGAGCGCGAGCTGGGCGCGATGCGGACCTGCCAGCTGCGCGCGCCCAGGGCCGCGGACTTCCCCTGAAGGTCGTCGACGTCGAGATGACGCCGGACGGCCGGCGGGTGACCGTGCTCTTCGCGTCCGAGACGCGGATCGACTTCCGCGAGCTGGTGCGGGACCTGGCGCGGGAGTTCCGGGCCCGCATCGAGATGCGGCAGGTCGGGGCCCGCGACGTGACGCGGGTGCAGGGCGGCATCGGCCCGTGCGGCCGCTCGCTCTGCTGCTCCACGCACCTCCGCGGCTTCGAGCCGGTCTCGGTGAAGATGGCCAAGACCCAGGACGTGCCGCTGAACGACAGCCGGCTCCTCGGCAACTGCGGACGGCTCAAGTGCTGCCTCCTCTACGAGTTCTCGCAGTACGAGGCGCCTCCGCGCCCAGCTGCCGCGCGTGGGCTCCGCCTGCCAGGCCGACTGCGGCGGCGGCGGGCTGCATGGAGGGGCGCGTCCGGGCCGTGAAGGTCCTCAAGGAATCGGTGCTGGTCGGCTTCGCCGACGGAACGGAGGCGGAGGTCCCGCTCTCCCAGCTCACGTGGGAGGGGCGCCCGCATGTCAAGCCGCTCTGACGGCGTGTTCTACCTCACCACGCCGATCTACTACATCAATGCGCCGCCGCACCTCGGCCACGCGTACACGACGATCGTGGCCGACGCGATGGCGCGCTACCGCCGCCTCGCCGGCGACGACGTCCACTTCCTGACCGGGACGGACGAGCACGGCGACAAGATCGCCCAGGCCGCCCAGAAGGCGGGCGTCGCGCCCCAGGTCCTCGCCGACCGGAACTCGAAGGCGTTCCGGCGACGAGTGGGACGCGCTCGGGATCACCTACGACGACTTCATCCGGACCACCGAGCCCCGGCACGCCAAGGTGGTGCAGGCGATCCTCCAGGCGCTCTTCGACAAGGGCGAGATCTACTTCGGCAAGTACGGCGGCCAGTACTGCTTCGGCTGCGAGCGCTTCTACACGGAGAAGGAGATCGTCGACGGCAAGTGCCCCGACCACCAGACGCCGCTGATCTACATCGAGGAGGAGAACTACTTCTTCCGGATGTCGGCGTACCAGGACTGGCTGCGGCGCTACCTCGAGGACCATCCGGAGGTCGTCCAGCCCGACCGTTACCGGAACGAGCTCCTGGGCTTCCTCCGCGAGCCGCTCCAGGACCTGTCGATCAGCCGGCCGAAGAGCCGGCTCCAGTGGGGCATCCCGCTCCCGTTCGACGACCGGTTCGTCACCTACGTCTGGTTCGACGCGCTCCTCAACTACGTCTCGGCCCTCGGGCGATCCGGGCGACGCGCGGTTCGAGCGCTACTGGCCGCACGTCCAGCACTTGATCGGCAAGGGACATCCTGAAGCCCCACGGCATCTACTGGCCGTGCATGCTGAAGGCGGCCGGGCTCCTCCGGGACGAGGCGACGGACCCGGCAGCCCTCCCGGGATTCGCGCGGCTGCGAGTGCACGGCTACTGGACGCTCGGCGGCGGCAAGATCTCGAAGAGCGTCGGCAACGTCGTCGAGGCGCTCGCGCTCACCCGGAAGTACGGGAACGACGCCTTCCGCTACTTCGTCCTTCGCGAGATGCCGTTCGGCCAGGACGCGAACTTCTCGGAGGAGGCGCTCGTCGAGCGGCTCAACGCGGATCTCGCGAACGACCTCGGCAACCTGGTCTCGCGCGCGACGACGATGATCGTGAATTTCGGCGCGCAGACGGCCGGCGCGACGCCGGCGCCGGAGGCGGCGGACGACGCGATCCGCACGCTCGTCGGCGAGACCGGCGCGCGCGGTCGAGGCGGCGATGGCCGAGTTCGCCTTCCAGCGCGCGCTCGTGGAGATCTGGAGCTTCATCGGCGCGGTGAATCGCTACGTCGACGCCGCCCGGCCCGTGGGCGCTGGCGAAGGATCCGGCGCAGCAGGGGCGGCTGGCGGCGGTGCTGGCGACCCTGGGGCCGCCGCTCCGATACCTCGGCATCGTGCTCGAGCCGTTCGTGCCGACGCGGCCGCGCGGATCCGGGCGGCGGTGGGTGACGCGCGGCCGCCCGCGCCTCGGGAACACGGTGGCGGAGCCGGGCGCGGATCCGCGCGCCGTGCAGCGGCTGTCCGGGCTCTTCCCCGGGTGGACACGAAGGCGCCGGCGGCCGCGGCCGGACGCCCGCGGCGGCCGCGCCCGCCGAGGGCGCGCCGGCGCGCATCACCATCGACGACTTCAAGCGCGTGGATCTCCGGGTGGCGGAGATCGTCGCCGCGGAGCCCGTGCCGAAGTCGAAGAAGCTCCTGAAGCTGACCATCCGGCTCGGCGAGGAGCACGGACCTTGGTCGCCGGGATCGCCGAGCACTACAGGCCCGGACGCCCTGGTCGGCCGCAAGGTCGTCGTCGTCGCCGAACCTCGAGCCGGCGACGCTCATGGGCGTGACGTCGAACGGCATGGTCCTGGCCGGCTCGGCGGGCGAGACGCTCGCGCTCCTCGCGCCTCGACCGGGATCTCCCGTCCGGCGCGAAGGTCCGCTAGGCCGCCCCTCTCGTCGGCGCGTGTGATTCCCGGACGGATCCGTTTCCCCAGAGCCGCCGGACTTGCCGTCCTGGACGCGGCCGCGTGGCGCGCGTTCGTGTGGCGCTGGGGATCTCGCTCGCGTCGCTGGCCTCCGGCCTCGCGACGCTCTTCATCTTCCGGCGGGGCGTTCCGCACGTGGGCTGGATCATCGGATACGTCGTGGTGCTCTGGCTCCTCTTCGCGGTCTCCGGCCAGATGCGCGGGCGCTCCTGCGCCGGCGGCCGCGACCTGGTCGTGCGCGGCGGGCGACTACACGATCCAGACCTCTACCACGGCCTCCTCCTGTTCGTCCTGCCGGGGTACTTCGCGGCCACGACGTTCGATGGCATCACGGTCGTCTTCTTCGTCGTCCTGGTCGCGGCCGGCGCTCCTGACCACGGTGGATCCCGTGGTACCGCGCCGTCGTGCACCCGCGGCCGTGGCTCGGCGCTCACCTTCTTCGGGTTCGCGCTCTTCGCCGGGCCTGAACGTCGCCGCTCCCGCTCGTCGGCGTCCCGCCCGCCGGCGCGGTCGTGGCGAGCGCTGGTCTCGCGGCCCTCGGGCTGCACGCCGCCTTCGTCGGCGCGCGCGGCCGGTGGCCCGGCGCTCTCGCGCGCGGCCGCCGCCGTCGCCGTGCTCGCCGTGGCCGTGGCGTGGCTCGCGCGCCCGGCGGTGCCGCCGGCCCCGGTGAGCCTGGTGCGTCCCACGCTCGCCCGCGCCGTCGTGGACCTCGAGTCCCCGTCGAGCCTGTGGCGCGCGTGACCCTGGAGGAGCTTCGGGCTGGGGCGGGCTGACGGCCTTCACGCCCGTGGCGGCGCCCGCGGCGCTCCAGCGCGGCCGATCGAGCACCGGTGGCGGCACGAGGGGCGCGTGGTCTCGACCGTGCACCTCGCGATGCCGGTCCAGGGCGGCCGGACCGGGCGGGTTCCGGACGTACTCGCGGAAGACGGACTTCGCACCCGACGCGCGCGGGCGGTGGACCGTGGACGTCGTGACCGCCTCCGGCCAGCTGATCGGCCGCCTCCGCTTCCGGGTGGACGGGTGAGCCGGCTGGTCGACACGCACGCGCACCTCCACGACACCGCGTTCGACGGCGACCGTGCGGCCGTCCTCGCCCGCGCCCGCGCCGCCGGCGTCGCGGCCTTCCTGACGATCGGCACGGACGTCCCACGTCCGAGGCAGGCGGTGGCGCTCGCCCAGGCGGAGCCGGACGTCTACGCGGCGGTGGGCATTCACCCGCATGACGCCGCCACCGCGGACGACGCGGCGCTCGCGCGGATTGCCGAGCTCGCCCGCGCGCCGAAGGTGGTCGCGATCGGTGAGCTCGGACTCGACTACTATCGCGACCTCTCGCCGCGCGACGTCCAGCGGACGGCGCTGGTCGCGCAGCTCCGCCTCGCGCGGACCGTCGGGAAGCCCGTGCTCCTCCACTGTCGCGAGGCGCACGCGGATCTGCTCGAGCTCTGCGCGACGGAGGACGTGGCCACGGGCGGCGGGATCCTCCACTGCTTCTCCGGCGACCTGGCCGTGGCGCACCGGGGCCTCGATCTCGGCCTCCTCATCTCGATCGCGGGCCCGGTGACGTATCCGAGCGCGCGCCGGCTCGCCGAGGTCGTGCGGGCGCTGCCGCTCGACCGGCTCGTCGTCGAGACCGACTGCCCCTATCTCCCGCCCCAGCCGTGGCGCGGGCAGCGGAACGAGCCCGCCTACCTGCCGGTCACGGCGGCGCGCGTGGCCGAGCTCCTGGGCCGGCCGGCGGCGACGGTCGCGGACGCGACCACGGCGAACGCCGCCCGGCTCGCGGCTGCCGCTCGCGCCGGAGTCCGGGGCGCCTCACCGGTGACGCCAACGCCCGGGCCGTCTGGCGCGGGAGCTGCGCCGCGTCCTGGGCGGAGCGCGCTGAACGTCACGACGGCCCGCCTCATGAATCGGCGCCGCGGCCGGCCGCGCCGTCGGGCCCCGGCTCGACCTCGCCGGCCTTTCGCGCCCTGTCGGCGCCCACGCCGCGCGACTTCGCGGAGGCTCCTCGCGTACCGGTCCAATCGCGAGCGCGCGGGGCTGCACCGAGGCCGTGCTCCGCGCGGCGGGCCTGCCGGTCACGCGCGAGCCGTACCGCACCGTGGAAGGGGCGGGGGTGAATCTCTCGTCGATCTCGGTCCCGGGCCGCGGACGTTGCCCTTGGCGTGCCCACCATGACGCGGTGCCCGGCAGCCCCGGCGCCGAACGACAACGCGGCCGCCGTCGGCATCCTCTACGCGCTCGCTGCCCGGCTGACCGCGCGCCGCTGCGGCGGCTCCGGGTGCGGCTCGCCTTCTTCGGCGGGGAAGAGCGGGCGATGCTGGGCTCGCGTGCACGTCCGGCGGCGCGATGCCGCCGCGCCCGGCGGAGCTCGTGGGGTGGTGAGCCTGAGCTCTGCGGGATCGGCGACAGCCTGGCCCTCTGGGACGTGAGCCCGGCGCTCGAGCAGACGGACCTGGTCCGCGCCTTCGTGGCCACGGTGGAGGCGCTCGGGTACCGGCGCGACCAGACGTATCACCTGGCCGAGCCCGTGCCGTTCTTCGGGCAGCGACCATCGCCCGTTCGTGGATCGCGGCGTGCCCGGGGTCGGGCTCACCGCGATTCCGCAAGCGTCGATGGAGCCCTTGCGGGCCTTCATCTACGGCGGCGTGCGCGGCATCTTGATCCCGCCGGCGCGGCGCCCGGCGCCCTTCACGACCTACCACACGGTGGACGACGCCCCTGAAACGCTCGAGCTGCCCACCCTCGCCGCGGTCGAGACGGCGCTCGACGCCCTCATCTGTACTCGACGCGGCGGCGCTCGCCCGCTAGCCGCCACGGCGGTCTCGCGCGCGCCTCGAGTCCGGCGCGTCACGCGACGGCGGCGACGTACTCAGCGGGAAGTCGAGCTTCTGGAGCGCCGCGCCGGAGGCGCGCCGCGCAGTCGGGATTGCGCTCGTGAGGTGCAGGCGCGGCGATGAGGTTGTAGCAGCGAGTCGGCGTCGCCAGCCCGTCGAGGGCTGGGCGAGGACGGCCTCCGGCCGGTACGGCTCGAGGCCGGGCCCGCCGTAGAGCCGGTCCAGCTCGGAGTGGAGTAAGGCTCACGAGCATCCCGTACGGGCGCGCGCCGGCCGCTAGCACGAGGGTCGCGCGCCCGATGCGGAGGCGTAGCCGTCGACGCGCATTTGCCGCGGGGTCAGCCGGTGCGTCGCCTCTGCTCGCGGAGCGCGATGGGCCCCTGAACAGGCCACCGAAGAACACGTCGCACCGTCGCGCGCTCACTGGCGATCCCGACCGAGGAGGCGACGGCTCGCGGCCAGCGCCTCGCGGCGGACCAGGATCCGGACGGCCCCTGCTCGCCCACGGAGAACGGGTAGACCGTGGGCGCGACCTGACTGCGAAGCAGCACCTCGATCCCGTGCGCCTCGAGGAGCCCGCGGACGACGAGGGCCTCCGCCTGATCGCGCACGCGCGTCAGCTCCTCGAAGCCCTGCGTGTCCTCCGGCTCCGGTGGCTCGGGCGCGCGGCCCGGGAACGGAAATCACACGACCGGCCACGTCCGATGTACTCCTCTGGCCCGTCAGGCGCTCCGGGCGCGGCGCCCCGAACAGGTCGCGCCACGCAGGAGTCCGCTGAGCCCGGTCGCGGTCCGGATCGCGCGGACGATTGCCTCTGGCCACGCACTCCGCCGCCGCGCCGAGCCCGAGGGCGTCGACCGGCGGGGCGTCGGTCCGCGCGAGCGAGCCCGTCGCCAGGCAGAAGAGCGCGTCGCCGTCCACGCTGAGATGGGGCGGCGACAGCGCCTGGGCGAGCCCGAGGTGCGCGAGGGGCCGCCACCCGGCGCGCCTCGGCGGCGTCGAGCGAGGCGTCCGTGGCCACGACGCCGATGGTGGTGTGGGTCTGCCGGAATCCCGGAACGAGGCGGCCCTCGCGCAGGTGGCGGGCCGTGTCGACCAGGTCGCGCCCCGCGGGCGCATCGCGCGCCCCCGCCAGGAGGGCGCCGGTCTCGGGGTCGCGCACGTCGCCGAACGCATTGACCGCGACCAGCGCGCCAACGGTGGCGTCGCCGACCCGGCGGCTCGCCGTGCCGAGCCCGCCTTCTCATCGCGCGCGCGAGCCCGAACGCCTTGCCGACGGAGGCGCCGGCGCCCGCGCCGACCGACCCCTCCGGAACGGCGCCGCTCGTCGCCTCGCCCGCGGCGCGCGCCCCCATGGCGCGATCGGGCCGAGCCTCCCGAGCGCCGACGGCGAGGTCGTACTAGGATCGCGCCGACGACCAGCGGCACCACGCCCCCCGTCGTGGGAGCTCCGACGCCGCGCGCTTCGAGGTGGGCCATCACGCCCGAAGCAGGCCTCGAGCCCGAGGCGCTCCCGCCGGCGAGCACCGCGCCGTGAATCCGCGGCGCGATGTGGCTGGGGTCCAGGACGTCGAGGCCGAGGAGCCCCGAGGCGCCGCCGCGCACTCTCCACGGCCCCGACGGCGCCGGCGGGGCAGAGCACCGCGGTGCATCCGGTGAGGCCGACCAGGTCGGTGGCATGGCCGACCAGAAGGCCGGCGACATCGGTCAGCGCGCCCACCTAGCCGCCGGGAGCCTCGGCGGCGCGGGCCCGCGGCACGCGGCTGGCCGTCTCGGCGGAGAGCCGGCCGGTCGCCACCTCGCCCGCGATCTCGAGGCTCCGCTCGACCAGCGCGCAGGAAGGAATGCGCCCAAGCGCGGCTGCGGGATCCGCCAGCGCGCGGGCCACGGCCACGGCGCTCCACGCCTCCTCGGTCCGCCCGAGGGCCAGGAGGACGTAGGCCTCGTCCTCGAGCCGCCCTCGCCAGCGCCGCCGGGTCGGCGCATCGAAGTGATGCTCGATGATCCGGTCGATGAGCGCGGTGAGGCGCTCGGCCTTGATCTGCTCGCTCAGGACGAGCCGGCTCTCCTTCGCCTGCAGCCACTCGGAGGGCCTCGCTCGTGACGCCGGCCGGATCGAGGAACCAGCCCGCCAGCTCGGGCAGACGCAGAGCGCCCCGGAGCGCTCGAGGAGAGCAGGCTCCCGCGTGGGCCTCGGCGGGAAGCCGCGCGTAGACCGGGGGCAGGCTCGGCCGCCGGGGTCCCGAGCCGCTCGATCCAGGCGCCGAGCTCCGGCGGCACGGGCGGCCCCTGGCGCGAGTGCGCTCGGCCGCCGCGACGAGCGTCGCCCAGGCCCAGCCTCGCCGGGACCGTCACCCACGGCAGCGGGCTCTGCGCCTGCACGGCGCGGAGCTGCTCGTCGATCCGCTTCTTCGGCATCGCGCCGGTGGAGAAGTCGAGGAGGCCGAGCTCGTCCGGAGAGCACCGCCGCCAGGAGCGTCCTCTCGCCGTAGGGACCGGCGAGCGTGAGCCAGAGGCCGCGGCCACCCGTGCCGTCGACCGCGGAGGCCCACGCGTCCCCGAGCGCGACCCGTCGCTGCGGCGGCGGCGCCGGCGCGGCGGTCGGTCGGTCCACCCCCGCCTGACGCAGCCGGTAGAGGGCGCGCCGCGCGGCCGTTCGCACGGCCTTCGTCGCCGCGCGTGGCCTCGGCGCCCTCGAGGGCCTCGGCCGCTTCCGGGAGGGGAGCGTGCCGAGCGCGTGCGCGGCGGCGACGGCGCGCTCCGGGCGGTCGGCCAGGCAGTGGCGCAGGATGGGGAGCGCGGCCGCACCGTGCTCGCGGACGAGCCACCGGAGGGCCGCGTCCAGCTCGCCGGCCGGGATCGTCGTCAGCAGCGCGCTCTCCACGGCCTCCCGGCCGGCTCGCCGCCGACCAGGGCTTCGAGCGCCGAGGCTACCACTGCGTCAGGAGCCGCAGCATGGGCTGGAGCGGCGACGGGGCGTCACCGGGGCGGAAGTAGACGCGCTTGAGATAGGCGAGGCGCGGCGGCATAGCGCTCGAAGCCCGCCGCCAGGGCCGCGAACAGTCGCGCCTCCGGCCAGAGCGCCGAGCGCTCGAAGTCGGCGACGGCCTGGTAGGCGCGCTGCCCCTGCCGGATGTAGTAGGCGGCGCCCGCCCGGCGCTCGACGTGCTCGCGGAACAGCCCGGTCATGAGCACAACGCGTAGTCTCCCACGTGCTGGCGGACCCGCCGCTCGCGGAATGGATCGAAGTCCGGCGCCTGGAAGTCCCAGGCGCGCTCGGCCTCGATCAAGAGCCCCGCCACGGAGTCGAGCGGCCGACCGGCGGCATCGCGGGATCGCGTACAGCTCGTCCGCGCGGGCGAACCGCGTCAGCAACGCGGCGAGGTAGGCCCCCTCGGTCGGCCCGCCGAGCCGGAGGTCACCGAGCGCCTGGCGGACGACGCGCTCGAAGAAGCGGGCCAGACCGGGCGGGCGCGGCGGATCGCCTATCGCCATTATCGGCCTCCGATCCTCGCACCGTACTATACCGCAGCGACTGGCCGCGACGCACGGTTCCGAGCGCGGGTCCGCGAATTTCTTTGGGGCGTCGCGGCGCGGATGGGAGAATTTCACGCGAGGGAGGGACGTATGACCATGACGCAGCAAGAGTTGAAGCCGCAGCCGCGCGAGACCCCCGACGACGACCTGGACGAGATGTGCACGAGGAAGAGCCGCGGCGCCGCGCCTGGGGCGCGATCGCCAGCGTGGTGCTCGCCCCTCGCGCTGGTCTTCGTCGGGTACCAGTGGAACCAGGCCGCGACCCGCGCCGAGGCGGTGGCGCGCAGGTCAACGGGCTGCGCACTGAGGCCGAGACGCAGCGGCTCCGCGCGGAGGACGCCCAGCGGCAGGTCGACGTGATCCAGAAGCGGCTCGCCGCGATCTCGGCGGAGAAGGACTCCCTCGCCGAGCGGATCGTCAGCCTGGAGAAGGCGGCGGGCGTCGAAGCCCGCGGTGGCGAAGGCCGAGAAGCCGGAGAAGCCGAGGAGTCGACGACGAAGGCGACGGCGGCCGCGCCCGCGCCGGTCCGCCCGAAGGCCACGCCCGTGGCCACGCGGAATCCGACGAGCAAGAAGACCCCGTAGAGCCGGTTCCCTCAGCCGGCGAGGGCGCGGTCGAGCGCGTCGAGCAGACGCGCGTTCTGCTCCCGCAGTGCCGACGCTGATGCGGAGGTGCTCGGGATAGCCGACCGCGGCCCTGTCGCGCACCAGCACGCCGCGTGCCCGGAGCGCCGCCAACACCGGCCGCGTCGGTCGTCCCAGGCGGACCAGGAAGAAGTTCGATTCGGTCGGCGGATGCGTCGAGGCCGCGCGCGGCGAAGGCCGCGGCCAGCGCGTTCACGCCTCTCGCCCAGACCACACCCGCCGCGGTCTTGTCGCGATGGGCCGTGTCGCGCGCCCCCGCCGCCGCGCCCGCCTGCGCCGGCGCGCCCGACGTTGAAGGGTTCTCCGCACGCGCTCGCAGCGCCCGATCGCCGCGCGGTCGGCGATCGCGTAGCCGACGCGGAGCCCGGCGAGCCCCGTGATCTTCGAGAACGTCCGGAGGAGCACCAGGCTGCTCCGGCCGCGAGCCGGCCGACACGCTCGTCCGCGGCGCGCGCCCGGCGCCTCGATGAAATCGATGTAGGCCTCGTCGAGGAGCACCATGACGTCGCTGCGGACAGCGGGCGCAGAATCGCTCCCACGCCGGACCCGGTCGAGCACCGTGCCGGTCGGATTGTGCAGGGCTCGTCAGGCAGACGAGGCTCAGGTGCGTGACCCGATGCGCGCGGAGGACGTCGTCGAGGTCGATCCGGTAGTCGCGGAGCGGGCTCGGCACTGACCGCGGCTCCGGATAGCCGGGTCGTGGTCGTCGTACGGCTCGAACGAGGGCTCGGACGACCACCTCGTCGCCGGGGCTCGACGCAGCGCGCGGCCGAGCAGCGTGATGATCTCGTCGCCGCCGCTTGCCGAAGACAAGCTGGGTCGGGCAGAGCCCGAGCGTCTCGGCCACGGCCTCGCGCGAGCGCCGGGCGCGCCGCCGTCGGGGTAGAGATGGATGCGCGGCGGCCTCGCGGCGGATCCGCCTCGACCGCGAGCGGGGACGGGCCCGACCGGATTCTCGTTGGCGGACAGCCGCAGCACCGGGCTGCCGCCCAGCTCCGCCGCGAGCGCGTCGAGCGGCGGCGGCGCGACGTACGGATCGATCTCCGGCGAGGATCGAGCGCCAGCGGGGCGGCATCGGCGGACGGAGTGTACCATCGATCAGCTCGGCTCGACCGCGGCCGGCGCGGGCCACCAGGCCGCGCCAGGACTCGGTAGCCCGCGGTGCCGCCCTCGCGGCGGCCCACCGGCCCGGGATAGGATGCGGGCCGCGACCGCCGCCCACATCGAGGTGCGCGCCGTCGCCGAGCAGTGGCGGACGCGGGACCACCCGTGCCCGCGCTGGACGCGATCTCGCTCGACGTCGTGGCCCACGGAGTTCCTCGACGGCGCTGGGTCCCTCGGGCTGCGGCAAGTCGACGCTCCTCGATCATCGGCGGGCTCGCCGCGCCCGACGACGGCGAGTCCGGATCGCGGGCCGCCCGGTCAGCGGTGCCCGACCCGCGCCAGATGGCGATGGTCTTCCAGGATCCCGGGCTCTTTCCCTGGCGCACCGCGCTCGAGAACGTCGAGTTCGGGCTCGAGCTCCAGGGCGTGTCCGGCCGCGACGCGGCCGCGAGCGCGCCCGGGCGCTCCTCGAGCCCGTCGGGCTGCCGCGGCTTCGAGGCCCGCTACCCGCGCGAGCTCTCGGGCGGCATGAAGCAGCGCGTCGCCATCGCGCGCGCGCTCGCCCTCGACGCGCCCATCCTCCTCATGGACGAGCCCTTCGGCGCGCTCGACGAGCAGACGCGGCTGCTCATGGGCGAAGTGGCTCCTCGGGATCTGGGCGCGGACGCGGAAGACCGTGGTCTTCGTGACCCACAGCCTCCAGGAGGCGATCCTCCTCTCGCAGCGCATCGTGGTCGATGACGGCGCGGCCCGGGCCGCATCAAGCGCGAGCTTCGCGGTCGAGGCTCCGGCGCCGCGCGACCTGGACACCGCGCCCGCCGCGGCTCTCCGCCACGCAGCTGTGGACGCGATCCGCGACGCAGTCGCGGCGCGCGCTGGACGGCGGCGCGTGGGGCGCGTCGCCCTCGCGCGGCTCGCCGTCCTGGCCCGGGCCTCCTCGTGGCCTGGGAGCTGTGGGCCGCGCGGTCGCGACCCGCTCCTCTACGTGCCCGCCCTCGCGCGTCCTGCCCGGCCCTCGGCCGTGCTGGCTGCGGCTCGAGGCGTACTCCGCGCTGCCGCGGGCACCTCGGGCTGACGGCGCTCGAGGGTGCTCGGTCGCGCTACTCCCTCGCGGTCGGGCCTGGGTCCGCGCTCGGCTTCGCCCCTCGGCCTGCCCCGACACGTCGGCGAGATCTACGAGCCGCTCTGTCGGCGCTCTCACGCGATTCCGAGCGTCGTCTGGCTACCCGTCGCTCGATGCTCTTCTTCGGCCTCGGCCCCGCGTCGAAGATCGCGTTCGGCGTGCTGCTCGGCTTCTTCCCGGTCGTGCTGGCCGTTCTGGCGGGGATCCGCGCCGTGGACCCGCATCTCCTCGCGGTCGCGCGCGGCCTCGGGGCCGGGGCCGAGGACGCTGCTTCGTCAAAGGTGATCCTGCCGAGGATCACGGCCACGCTCGTGGCCGGGCTCCGCGCGGGGCTCGCGCTGACGGTCGTCGGCGTGCTCGTCGGCAGATCCTCGGGGCGCGCGTCGCGGCCTCGGCTACCTGATCAACCACGCGTACGGCCTCTTCCGAACGGCCGACTACGCCGCGCTCGCCCTCCTGGCGCTCGCGCTCGTGCTCGTCGTCGATGGCGCCGCGGCCTCGGTGGAGGCGCGCGCCCGCCGGTGGACTGGAGGGCGCGACGTGAGCCCGGCGCGCCGGCGGCTTGCGCAGGCACTCGCTCGGTCGCCCGGCCTCCTCCTCAGCTGGGGCTTGCCGCGCGTGGGCGTGATCGATCCCCTCTTCGTGCCGGCGCCCGTCGGCGGTGCTGCGCGCCGTCGCGGGCGATCGGCCCGGAGGCCTGGGGCTCCTCGGCGAGACGCTGGGAAAGACGGTCGTTGCCTACGCGCTCGCCGTGGCGCTCGGCGTCGGGGCCGGCCTCGCGATCGGCGGCGTGCGCTATCCCCACGACGTCCTGAACCCGTTCCTCGTCGCGCTCTACGCGCTGCCCAAGATCCCGATCCTGCCGTGGATCCTGCTCGCGTTCGGGCTCGCCGCGACGCCGGCCGTGGTCTACGGCGTCCTCCAGGGGTTCTTCCCGATCTGGTCTCCTGGTGGCGGGCGGCGTGCGGGACGTCGACCGGACGCCCCTCCGGGTCGCGCCGGCTCGATGGGGGCGACGTCGTGGCAGCTCTACCGGAAGGTCATCCTGCCCGCCGTGCTGCCGGCGGTGCTCGGCGGGATGCGGCCTCGGGATCGTCTACTGCCTGCTCGGGGTCCTCGTCGTCGAGATGTTCGGCGGGATCCGCGGGCATGGGCTTCCTGCTGGTCAGCCTCGCGAACGCCTTCCGGCGCGCCGGAGCTGTTCGCCGCCACGGCGCTCGTGCTCGCTCCTCTCGGTCGGCGTGGTCCTCGGGCTCGAGCGCCTCAACCGGCGCCCGGCCACTGGCGCTAGCGGACGCGGATCGGCCGCGCGCCGCTACGCTGGACGGGCGTGAACTCCGTCGTGTAAGAGGTCGGCCGTCGGGACGCGCTTGTCCTGGACTTTGTACTTCGAGGAGCGTCGTCTGCATCGTCTCGATCGCCTCGACGTTCAGCACCCCGTCCTTCGAGAGCAGCGGCCCGGAGACCTGCTGGGCCCGGAGGATGGCCTCCTCGGGCCACTGAAGCGTCTTCGCCGCGATCGCCGCCGCCTCCCGGGGGTCTCGAGCATGAAGCGCACGCCCTGGAAGAGCGCCTTGCAGCGTTCCCTGGATCGCGTCCTTGTTGCCCTTGATGTACTCGTCGGTCGCGTAGTACGCCTGGCTGAGCCACTTCGGCGTGACGGTGTCGAGCCGGAGCAGGACCTTGACTTGCCCTGGAGCTCGGTCACGGCCCCGCCATCCCCCCACACGAACGCCGCGATCTCGCCGCGGGCGAGCGCGGCCAGCTGGGCATCGAGCCCGCCCAGGCCCACGATGGTCACGTCCTTTCCGGGCTCCCAGCCCTGTTGCTTCGCGAGCATCACGGCGAAGATCCAGGTCGCGGCGCCCACGCGGGTGACACCGATCGACTTCCCTTGAGGTCCGCGAGCTTGGTGATCGCCGTGGCGACGTTGAACGTGAAGTGGTTGCCGTCCACCTGGGACGCGATGAACCGGATGGGCGCGCCGGTGGCCCGGAACACGGGCACGTCGGTCGCCCCGGTGACGCCGATCTGAAGCTGGCCCGCCACGATGGCCTCACGAGGTCCGCCCCCGCGCAGGGGCTGAAACTCGACGGTGATCCCCTGGGCGCGGAAGAGCCCCTTCTCGAGGGCGACGAGGATCGGCGTGACCATCGAGATAGTCGCCGAGGACCGCGGTCCCGATCTTCACCGTGTCGGGCCCTGGGCCGCGACCGGGCCGTACGCGCCCGGCGACCCCGCTGGCGGCCACGAGACCCGCGGCCGTGACCTGGAAGAACTGGCGTCGCGAGGTGTCCATGGCGTCTCTCCCTCACGGGTGTGGGGGCTCGCGCCCGGGCCGGGGCCGGCGCGCGGCCGGATCACCGGCGGTGGCGGCGGGATCATACGAGGCCCGCGACGCGAGGCTGTCAATCGGCGCAGCGCCAATGGTGGCGCGGGTTTGACACCCCTACCCCCATGCTAGCGTCGGTTTCGAAATGGCTGAGACGCTGGTGGGGCGCCTGCGTCGCGCCGAGGCGACGGTGACGGCAGGAGTTCGTCGGCCCCGAGGCGGAGTGGCCCGAGCGGCGCCGGCGCGCCCGCCTGGAAGTGCTCCGCGAGCACGTCGCCGCCGCCTACGACCGCCTGAAGACCCGCCACGCGCGGACGGCGCATCGGGCGCCGAGAGCGTCCGCGCCCACGCGGCGTTCATGGACGACCTCCCTCCGCGGCCTGTATCAGACGGCCGCCGCTCGAGGTGCGCGCCGCCGGGCATCCCCCGCTCGCGGCTGGTCCTGGTCGCGCCTCGGCGGCTACGGCGCGGGCGAGCTCCACCCTCCTCGGACCTCGACCTCATGCTCATCCACGGGGGCGAGGTCACTCCCTACGTCCAGCGGATGGCGCAGGAGATCCTCTACACGCTCTGGGACCTCGGCCTGCGGGTCGGCCACGCCTGCCGCTCGCTCGACGATTGCCTCGCCCTCGCCCGGACGGACCTGCCCAGCCGCACGTCGATGCAGGCCGCCCGCGTGCTCGCCGGCGACCAGCGCCTGTTCCGCGCGCTCCAGCAGACGCTCCGCCGCGAGGTCTATCGCCGGGACTACCCCGAGTTCCTCGCCCAGATGCTGGCCGAGCGCGACGAGCGCTACCGCCGGCACGGCGGCTCGGTGTACCTCAGGAGCCGAACGTCAAGGAGTCGGCCGGCGGGCTGCGGGACGTCCACACGGCGCTCTGGCTCGCCTCCGGCGCGATTCGGCGCGCGGACGCTCCGCGAGCTCGAGGACAAGGGGCACCTGACGGCCAAGGAGCGCGACGCGACCGGACGCGGCGCTCACGTTCATCTGGCGCGTGCGGAACGGAGCTCCACTTCCTGGCCGGCACGAAGCAGGACGTCCTCGAGCGCGGAGCTCCAGGCGTCGGTGGCGAAGAGCCTCGGCTACCGAGGACGACGAGGTCCGCCTCGGCGTCGAGACGTTCATGCGCGACTACTATCGCCACGCGCGCACGATCCATCGCATCTCCGCGCGCCTCATCGCCGCGCTGCCAGGAAGGGCTCGCCCGCCACGGCACGGTGGGCCGCCGCGGCCGGCGGGCGGCGCTCGCCGACGGGCTGGTCGTCTTCGACGGCCGCCTCCACCTCGCGGAGCCGGGCGCCCTTCAGGTGGACCCCGCGCGCATCCTGCGCGTCTTCTGGCACGCCCAGCAGCTCCGGATGCGAGGCTCGACGTCGAGCTGGAGCGGGCGCTCGAGGAGGCGGCGCCCACGCTCGCCGATCAGGCCTGGCGGGCCTCGCCCGAGTCTCAAGGCGCTGTTCCTGTCGATCTCTCCGCTCGTGGGGCCGGGTGGCGACGACGCTCCGGCGGATGCACGACACCGGGCGTGCTCGGCGCCTACCTGCCGGAGTTCAGGGCGCTCGACTGCCTCGTCCAGTACGACCACTACCACCGCTATTCGGTCGACCAGCACTCGCTCCTCGCGGTCGAGGTGCTGGAGGGCCTCGGCCCGGGCGGGGCCCGAGACCGACGAGCTGCGCAGATCCTCGCCGAGGTGGAGCGGCCCGAGCTCCTCATGCTGGGCATCCTGCTCCACGACATCGGCAAGGCGCTCGGCCACGGCCACGCGCCCAAGGGCGTGCCCCTCATCAAGGCCGTCACGCGCCGGCTGAACCTGGACGCCGACGACGCGGCCGCCGTCGAGTTCCTGGTCGAGCACCACCTCCTGCTCTCGCACATGGCGGAGCGCCGGGACATCGACGACCCGAAGACGGCGGAGCGTCTGGCGCAGGTGGCGCGCTTTCCCGCCTGGCTCACGATGCTCTACGTCCTCACCTGCACGGACATTCGGGCGGTCGGCCCGGGCATGTGGAACGCGTGGCGGGGGCGCTGCTCCGCGCCGCTCTACCTCCGCACGCGGACGCGCCTCGCCGGGCGGTTCCCGAAGCCGCCTCGCCGCGCGGTCGTGGCGCAGCGGATCGTGCAGGCGCTCGCGGACCCGGCGTACCGGGAGGCGGCGAACAGCACCTCAGGCGATGTCGGACCGCTACGTCCGCACGACGTCGCCCCAGCGCATGGCGGCCCACCTCCGGCTGATCGACCGGTTGCGGGAGAAGCGGCCGTGACCGAGGTGTTCCACTTCCCGGACCTCGGAGCCTCGGATTTCGTCGTCGTCACCCGGGACACCGCTGGACTGTTCGCGCTGATCGCGGGGACGCTCTCCGGCGAACGGCGTCAACATCCTGTCGGCGCAGATCGAGACGCGGGCCGACGGCGTGGCCCTCGACACCTTCCACGTCAACGATCCCGGGCGGCGACGCCATCTGGACGAGAGCCGCTGGGAGGCCGTCACCCGCGACCTCGCGCCGCGCCCTCGCGGGCGAGTGCTCGGTGGAGCAGCTCCTGGCCGAGGGCCGGGCCGCGACGCCCCGGGCTAGGTGCGCCCTCGACGCCCGGGCCAGCGCGCGGTGACGCTCGACAACTCCCTGTCCGACACCCACACGGTGGTGGAGGTGAAGGCGCCGGACCGGCTGGGGCTGCTCTACCTCGTCACGCGCGCCCTGGCCGCCGAGGGCCTCGACATCGCCACGGCCAAGATCGCCACCGATCTGGATCATGCGCTCGACGCGTTCTACGTCACGGATCGCGAGGGCCAGAAGGTCGAGGCGCCCGCGGCCCTCGCGCGCCTGCGCGCGGCCATCGAGGCGGCGCTCGCGCGAGGAGCCGGTGTCCGGTGCTGCGGGCGGTATAAGGGCGAGGTCGCGCAGGTCGCGGACCCCGTGGCCCGCGTCATGGTCGGGCTCCGGTCTCGCCCCAACCAGCTGTCCTTCCTCGGCCTCGTCTGCTCGGTCATCGCCGCCGCCCTCTTCGCGGCCGACCAGCGCCGCGCCGGGGCCTCTGCCTGGCGCTCGCGGGCGCGCTCGACATCCTCGACGGCAGCGCTCGCGCGCGCCTCCGGGCAGGTCTCGCCGTTCGGGGCCTTCCTCGACTCGGTCCTGGACCGCTACTCCGGACCTCCTCGTGCTGGCGGGCGCTCGTGTTCCTCTTCGCGCGCCTCGGCCGCCTGGACGTGGTGGTCGCGGTGCTCCTGGCCCTGATCGGCACGCTCATGGTCAGCTACACGCGCGCCCGGGCGGAGTCCGTGGACGTCGAGTGCCGGGTGGGGTTCATGGAGCGAGGCGAGCGGATGCTCGTGCTCATCGCCGGGCGCGCTCTTCGACCTCCTGATCCCCGCGATCTGGGTCGGTCGCGCGTCGGGGCGAACGCGACGGCCGTCCACCGGATCATCCACACCTGGCGGGCGACCCGCGGCGTCCTGCGCTGATCGGCACGATCCGCTGGCGCCCTCCTGATACACTGGCCCAGGATGCAGGGCGGCCGGTCCGCGCGCGCCGCGGTCCTGGTGACCGGGCTCCTCTCTCACCACTGTCGCCCCCCTGGCCGGGGCGGCCGTGGTGGTGGCCCCGAGTCCGCTCCAGCGCTACCGCGAGGCCCACGTCGCGCTGGCGGGCGGCGAGTACGCGCGAGCGCGCGCGATCCTCGACGAGCTGCCTCCCCGACTTTCTCCTCGCGGACTACGCGCGCGTTCTTCGCGGCGGAAGCCGTCCTGCGGGAGGGCGACGAGGCGCAGGCGCGTCGCGCGCTACCGGGCGTTCATGGAGCGCTTCCCCGATTCCTGCCGCTGCCCCAGGCGCAGCTCGCGGCTCACGACACGGTGTTCCGGCTGGGCCGGTGGGCCGACGCCGAGCGTGCGAGGCCCGGCGGTTCCTGGCCCGCGTGCCGGCCCATCCGGAGGCGGGCCGGATTCTGGTCCGCCTGGCCGAGGCGCGCGCGGCCCAGGGGCCAGGTCGCCGAGGCCATCGCCGACCTCCGGCGCCGCTGGATCGAGGCGCCCGCCTCCGCGTGGGGCGAGGCCGCGCGCGAGAGCATGGACGATCTGGCGCGTCGGGCCGGGCTGCCCGTGGCGCCGCTCACCGTCGAGGAGCAGTTCCTCCAGGCGCAGCGCCTGGCGGACGCGGGCGAGCAGAGCGCCGCGGTCCGGCTTGCTCGAGGGGCTCCTGGCCCAGGGACCGGAGCCGGCCGTGCGCCACCGGGCGCTGGCCCGGCTCGCGCCGATGCTCGGTCGCCTGGCCCGGAGCGACGAGGCGATCGCCCGCCTCGACGCCGCCCTGGCCGAGCCGGCGACGCCGTCGCGCGCGGCGCTCATGTACGAGCTCGGGCGCCTCCTCCTGCGGAGCGGCCAGACCGGGCGCGGGGCGCTCATGTTCGAGCGCCTCCTCGCCGAGCACCCGGAGGCCGGGAACGTCTCCGACGTCCTGCTCCAGCTCGCGCGCGCTCGCGCCGAGCTCGGTCAGTTCGACGCCGCCCGCGAGGCTTCCACGGGGTCATCACGCGGTATCCCGATAGCACGGCGGCGGCGTCCGCGCGCTGGGAGGTCGCGTGGCTCGAGTATCGCGCGGGGCGCTTCCGGGAGTCGGCACTCGCGTTCCGTCAGCTCTCGGCACGCGTCAGGAGCGCCCGGCTCGCGGGCCTCTACTGGGCGGGGCGCTCGCTCGACCAGCTCGGGGACGAAGAGCGCCGGCGCTCGCCCTCTACCGCGAGGTGCTGAGCGCGCGGCCCGCAGGGCTACTACGGCATCCTCGCGGGCCGCGCGCGTGCAAGGGAAGGCGCCGGCGCCGCTGGCCGTGCCCGTCAAGCTCACGGCGGATCCGATCGGGCCTGCTCCGGCCGGACGCCCGCTACCAGCGCGCGCAGGCGCTCGGCTCGATCGGCTTCGACGGGTTCGCCATCTGGGAGCTCGAGGCGCTCGGGCCGCGACACGCTGACCGAGGGCGACCGCGCGCTGGGCGCTCGGGGTGGCCTTCGCCGAGATGGGCGAAGCGGGGCGGAGCCTGCGCTATCTCCGGCGGGCGCTCGGGCGCCGCGGTGGAGGCAGGGTCGCCAGGACTCCCGGCGCGCCTGTGGCAGCTCTACTACCCGCTCGGGTACGGCGAGCACGTCCGCTACGGCGGCGCGCGCGGTCGGCCTCGATCCGTTCGTGGTCGCGGCCGTGATCCGCGAGGAGTCCTCGTATGATCCCGCGCGCGCGCTCGGGCGTCGGCGCGGTCGGCCTGATGCAGCTCATGCCCGACACCGCACGCATCGTCGCGCAGGAGATCGGGCGCCCGCTGACCGAGATCGCGGCCCTGTGGGAGCCGCCGATGAACATCACGCTCGGGTCGCGCTACCTCTCCCAGCTCAACGCGCGGTTCAAGGAGCCCTCCTGGCGGTCGCCGCGCTACAATGCCGGGCCTCACCGGGTGCAGCGTTGGGTCGCCGAGCGCCCGCAAGCGGACCTGGAAGAGTTCGTGGACCAGATCCCCTTCGACGAGACGCGCGCGTTCGCCAAGCGCGTCTTCACGAGCTGGTACCACTACCGGCGCCTCTACGGGACCGGCCCGCGGCCGCCGGGCCCGGCGAGGCGCTGGCCGCCCCCCGTCCGACGCCCTGAGCGCCGCGCCCATGCCGGTTCCCGTGGTCGTCGACGGGTACAACCTCCTGTACGCACGCGGGAGGCCCCGTCGGCGGAGAGCCGCGCCGGGCTCGTGCGCGACCTCGTGGAGTGGGCGCGCACGCGGAAGCGGCGAGTCGTGCTCGTCTTCGACGCGTGGGCGGGCGGGACCCGCGAGGCGCGGTCCGAAGCGCACGGTCCGGTCACCGTGTGGTATACCGCGCGCCGGCGAGCGCGCCGACGCGTTCATCGTCCGCTGGGTAGGGGAGCACGCGGAAGCCGGTCGTCGTCACGTCCGACCGCGCCGTCCAGCAAGGGGCGCGCCGCCGGGGCGCCGCGGTCCTCGACGCCGACAGCTTTGCCGCCCGGCTCGCTGGCGAACCGCCGCCCGACGCGCCCGCGCCCGCCGGCTCCCGGGCGCGCGGGAGCCGCGCCGCCTGGCTCCGGGGACTCTGAGGCATGACGCTGGCGATCGGCCTCTACATCGCGTGTGAGCTGATCGCCAACGTGACGTCGGTCAAGCCACTCGAGCTCGGGCGCCTCGGCGTGGTCGTGCCGGCGGGAGTGTTCATCTACGCCCTCACCTTCACCCTGCTCGATCTGATCCACGAGCGGCTCGGCAAGCACGGCGCGCGCCGGGTCATCGGGACCGCGTTCGTGGCGAACTGCTCCTGGCGGCGTACGCCCAGTTCACGGTCTCGTGGCCGGCCCCCGCGTTCTTCGACGGCCAGGCGGCGGTGGCGCGAGTGCTCGGGTCGGCGCCCCGCATCGTGGGGGCGAGCCTCGTCGCCTATCTCGTCGCGTCGCTCACGGACGCGGAGATCTTCGCCTGGTGGCGGGCGCGGGTGGGGGGCATCGGTGGGCGCGGGTCCTGGTATCCAACGCCGGTGTCGACGGCGGTAGACTCGCTGGTGTTCGTGACGCTGGCCTTCGCGGGCGTCCTGCCGATCCTGCCGCTCGTCGTCGGCCAGTACGTCGTGAAGATGGTGGTGACGGTGCTGAGCTTGCCGCTGATCTACGGGATTCGCGCCGGGACGGCCGCTCCGATCGCTCTGCCGCGCTCGGTGACGCCGTGAGGCGCGGACCGGGCGCCGGGCTCCGCTCCACGATCGGCGGCGTGGTCCTCGGCCTCGCCTCGTCGGCGTCGCCGGCGCGGCCGCGCCGCCCGCGTCGTCGCCGCGCCCGGAGCCGGGTGCCGCCGCGTCGACGCCATCGGCGGTGGCCCGCGTGCGCGGCGCGATCGTGGGACTCCAGGCCTTCGTGCCACCGGACCGGCCTTCCGCGGCCACGCTCGGCGAGGAGCGCGCCGGCTCGGCGACCATCATCGATCCCGATGGCCTCGCGGTGACGGTGGGCTATCTCGTTCTGGAGGCCGCGCGGATCGAGGCGACGCTCGAGGACGGCCGCACGACGTCGGCGCGGCTCGTCGGGCATGACTTCGAAAGCGGGCTCGCGTTGATCCGTCTCGATCCGACCGGGGCACCGTATGCTGCGGCCCAGCTGGGCCAGTCCGCCGCGCTTGCCGCTCGGACAGCCGGCGGCGATCGTGGGGATGGGCGCCACGGGCCCCGCAGCGGGCGTCCTGGTCCGCGTGACGGCGGTCGGCCCGTTCGTCGCCTACTGGGAGTATCTGCTCGATCGCGCCGTCTTCGTCGCGCCGCACCACCCGGCCTTCGGCGGCGCGGCGCTGGTCGATCCCGCGGGCGCCCTCGTCGGCGTGGTCTCGCTCCGGTTGCAGGCGGGCCACCTCGCCATCCCGATCGATCTCCTGGCGCCGACCCGCGAGGCCGTTGGTGCGGACGGGCCGGCCCGCCCGCCCGCCGCGGCCTGGCTCGGCATCCGCGCCGTCGGGACCAACGGCGGGATCGGCGTGGCCGGCGTCTCGCGGGCGGGTCCGGCCGAGACGGCCGGGCTTCGCGTGGGCGACGTCATCATGCGCGTGAACGGCGAGCGGGTCTCCGACGTGAGAGCTTCTACCGCCGGCTCTGGGCGCAGCCCGTGAACCAGCCGCTCGAGCTGAGCGTGTGGCGCGACGGGACGCGTCGAGACCATCATCGCGCGGCCGCGCGACCGCGCCGCACCGTCGGTACGCCGCCAGCCCCTGATCACGCGGCGCCGTCAGGGAGCCAGCCAGAGCCGCTTGATCGCGAGGCCGAGTCCCCGGCTGTCCCCCCCGAGCCGGGCACGCGTTCGCGCGGGACCCGCGAGCGGCTCCGCGTGGAGCGTGACCCGCAGCAGTCCCGGCGCGGCCTGGAACGGCACGGCCAGCTCTGCCCACGTGTCGGGGCGGAGCGTGAACGGTGCCTCGCCCGCCGGCGTGGCCCGCCCGTCGGTCTCCATGCGCTCCACGACCAGCCGCCCGCGAGACCGGGCCGAGCCGGGGCTCCCCCGCGTAGGCGCGGACCACGGCGCCGTCCCGCGCCGCCCGCATGGCCGAGATACGCCTCGGCGCGGCCGCCGGTCCAGCGCATCGCCCCGAGCTTCCCCGTCTCCCGCCCGAACCATCCCGGGCCGAGGTGATCCTCGTCCCCGGGCCCGAGCTCGAGCGTCCCGGGAGCGTGCGGTGGGGCAGGTAGAGGCTTTGCGCCGCGACCCACCAGCCCTCGAGCGACTCCTCGGCGCGCCGCTCGGCCCGGACTCGCGCAATGGCGGCGTCGATCGCGGCCGCTCCGTGAGCCGCTGGGCCAGCACCCACTGCGCCCCACGTGGAGCCGACCTCCGCGCCCGCGGAAGGAATCGCGCCACGTCGGGGTGGTCGAGCTCCACGCGGACTGCACGGCGCGCGGCGACCGCCTCCGGCACGAAAGGTGGACGCGCACGGGTCGCGCGCTGACCCCGAGCGCGAGCGAGGCGGCGCCGGCGCTCCGTCGAGGTCCAGTCGGTCCGGAGCGGCGGGGCCTCGCCGTCCGGATTGGCCACGACCAGCGACACCAGGGCGGGGCCGGTCCCCGCCGGCAGGGGCACCTCGAAGCTGGCACGCGCGCCCGTCAGCCGGAACGGAAACGTCAGGCGCCGCGTGAACCCCTGCGTCTGGCCGCGCGTCCTCCTCCAGCGGCCCGAATCCCTCTACCGCGCGGAGGGCGCTCCATTCCACGACGGTCGCCTCCGTCCGCCACGCCCGCACCATGAGCTGGCCCCGCAGCTTCGGGAACAGGCCGCCGCAGCCGGCCGGCGAGCCGGAGCTCCCGCCCCCACGCCCCTGCCCGAGGATCCCGGGGATCTCGTGCGGGGCGTCCAGCGCGTCCGGAGTAGTACACCCGGTCGAGGCGGAAGTCGTAGAGGTCCTTGCCCTGGAGCGCGAGGTAGTAGGCGAGCTCGTCCGCCGTGTACTCGCGGTTGTGACGGTGATAGAGCAACGACGGGAGGAGCTCGTGGAACGCGCGGCTCACCGGGGGCTGCGTTCCCCAGCCGTGCCAGAGGCGGGAGAGGGTCTCGACCCGCCGAAGATTGGGCGTCGTGAGCACGAGGAGGCCGCCCGGGCGGAGGACCCGGAAGATCTCCTTGAGCGTGTGGAACGGATTCAGGTGGAGGTGCTCGAAGAGCTCGCAGAAGAGCACGGCGTCGATGGACGCCGTCGGCAGGGAAAGGGCGCCTGCTCGACCTCGCATTCGCGGATCGTGATCTGGCGGTCGCCGCAGCGCTCGAGGAAGTCGGCCCAGGCGCCGCCGCCCTCGATCGCGTTGTTCAGCCCGACGACGTCCCAGCCGCGCGCGCGCGCGAGCGCCGAGAGATGCCCCGGGAACGACCCGACGTCCAGAGGCGCCGGCCTTCGCCCGCGGGCAGGAGCCGGAGCGTGTCCTGGTATCGCCGCCGGTGATACTCGAGGTAGCCGGTCTCCCAGTCGGGCAGACGCCCGCGCCCAAACGCGTGAATTTCACCGGAGATCTCGTCGAGGTCCGGCGGGGTGGTCTCGTCGGCGAGGCCGGGGCCAGAGCGCCATGGGTGGCTACGATATCCCGGGGTCATCGCGCGCCGCCAAGGACGCGGCGCGAGCGCGCCGGGCCGAGAGCGTCAGGGATTGCGGATCTGCGTCCGCGTGATCTTACCGGCGGCGTCGACCCAGAAGAGATACGAGCGGGCGTAGGAGTTGTAGCCCCACCGTCGCCGCCGGCGGGGCGCCGCGCCGCGCCGCCAGTGTACCGGGGCGAGACCTCGCGCGAGAAGTGTGGCGCTGCCGGTGCGCTCGACCTCCTCGAAGACCAGCACGCGCTGGCCGGCGTCGTCGAGCCTCCTTGGTCGGGGGTGCCCCACTCGCGGATGAGATCGGCGGCGGGCCGCCTCACCAGGCCTCGGACCTGCTCGCAGCGGCACGCCGGACTTGCAGGCGACGAGGCCGGAGAAGCGGCGAGACCGGCTAGGAGGAAGCGTCTGCGCATGGGCCCATGCTACATCACCGCGTGTTGGTGGGCGATGCCGCCTGCGCCCTCGGCGGCCGCTCGTGAGCGCTAGGATGTGGCGTGCCTGAGCGCCGTCCCGTCACGCGTCCGCGTGAGCCCGGGCTGGATCGCGCTCGCCGCCATGGCGAAGGTGCCGATCGGGGGCGCGGTGAGAGCACGCGCCTCTGCCCGCCCCTCCGGCTCGAAGAGTCCGCGGAGCTCGCGCGCTGCTTCTCGAGGACCGCGTGGAGCAGCTGGCGGACGTGCCGGGAAGCGACCGGCTGGTGGCCTTCACGCCGCCGGAAGTGAGGCGGAGCTCCGCGCGCTCGTGCCGACGGGCGTGCGGATCGTGCCCCAGCGCGGGCGCCGACCTGGGCGCGCGGATGAGTGGACTCCTGGCGGACCTCCCTCGCGGAAGGCTACGGCGGGGCGATCGTGGTGGGCACGGACACGCCGACTCTGCCGACGGCGTATCTCGGTGAGGCCGCGGCGGCGCATCCGGCGAGGCGCGGCCGACGTGGTGCTGGGCCCGAGCGAGGACGGCGGCTACTACCTGATCGAGGCCTGGCGCCCGCGCCGGACCTCTCGTGAACGTGCCGTGGAGCACGGCGACGGTCTACGAGGAGACGCTCGCGCGGGCCGCGCGCCGCTGGCCGCCGGGTCTCGATCTTGCCGTCCGTGGTTCGATGTCGATCGCATCGCGGATCTGGCGCGGTCTGCGCGACGACCGGGCGCGCGGCGCGCTATCGGCCGCGGCGGACCCTGGCCTGCCTGGCGCGCTTGACGTTCTGACGAGCGGCGCCGCCGGGGGCGGAGCTACTGGCGCGTCCGGGGATTCGAGCCGTTTCGGCGGCCGTGGACGGTCTCCGGCTCCTCCTCGACCCAGCTCCAGGGCACCGTGATCACGGTCCGGGGCGTGTCGAGCTCGATCGAGACCTGGCGCGCCTGTCGGTGTCCGCCGCCGACCACCGTGCCGGTGGCCCCGCCGCGATCCAGGTCGTGTGCGGGCTGGCGATGGAATCCGGAGCTGCACGCGCATGCCGACATGGACCCGCGCGGGCGCGCGCGCCAGCGCGGCACGGGGTCGGCACGTCGCGGTCCGAGGACCGGAACCAGAAAGCCTCAGGAAATCCTGGAGCGCCATCGTTCGCACGATAGGGCGAGGCGTTCCGGGGGTCAAGCCCGAGCCCGCCGCTCCCGGCACGGCTCGCGGACCTCCCGGCTTCGAGCCCCGTGGTATCCCTGTCGGCCGTTTCGTGGAGTGGACTATCCCCGCGCGCCGCCAGGAGGCCTCCTGACGTGGAACCCATCGCTGCCGACCAGCTGCAAACGCTCGCGACCCGTATCTTCGCTGCCCTCGGAGTGCCGGACGACGACGCCCAATGGGTGGCGCGGCTCCTGGTCCGAGGCCAACCTCCGGGGCCACGATTCCCACGGGTCATTCGCGGCGCCGCAGTACGTCGGCTCGATCCGCAAGGGCGAGACGCGCCCGCGCCCGGCGATGCGTGGCCCTCGCGGAGACGCCCGACGACGGCCATCGTCGACGGCGATCTTGGCCTGGGGCAGGTGGTCGCCCGCCGGGCGACGGAGGTCGCGCTCGACAAGGCCTCGCAGAGCTCGGCCTCGCCGCCGTCGGGATCTCGGCAGCTCGAACCACATCGGCCGGCCTCGCCGACTACGCGGAGATGGCCGCCGAGCGCGGATTCGTCGGGCTGCGTCTGACCAACGCCCCGACGGCGCACTCCGTGGTGCCCCATGGCGGCCTGGAGCGTCGTCTCTCCACGAATCCCCTCGCCGTCGCGGTGCCGGGGCCGGGCGGCGGCGTCGCGCATCTCGGTCGACATGGCCACGAGCATCGTGGCACGAGGGAAGTGCGCGTGAAGCGGAACCGCAAGGAGCCCTGCCGGGCGGCTGGGCCATCGATCCGGCGGGCCGGCCGGTGACCGACGCGGAGGTCTTCTACGGCCCGCCGCGGGCGGGCTCCTCGCCGACGGGCGCTCCACAAGGGCACCGCGCTCGGGCTGGTCGTGGAGGTCCTGGGCGGGATCCTTCTCCGGCGAGGGCGCGATCGGCGACCGCACCGGGCCCCGTGCACAACGGCACGTTCCTGCTCCTGATCGAGGTCGCGCCGCTTCCTCCCGCTCGTCGACTTCACGGGGCAGGTCACCGACCTCGTGCGATGGGTGAAGTCGTCGGCGACGGCGCCGGGCGTCGGCGAGGTGCTGATCCCGGGCGAGCCGGAGGCGCGCTCGGAGGCCCATCGCCGAGCCCATGGGATCCCGGTCGAGGCGGAGACGTGGCGGCAGATCGAGGAGATCGCCGCCGAGCTGGGCGTAGGCTAGCGCGCCGCGCGAGCCGAGTACCAGGGCGCTTGCCGCCCGGGAACCGTCAGGCCTATCCTGCTGTCGTGGCCTGACCATCAGGCCGGTACCGCGGTGTGGAGACTCGCCCCGAGACAATCGCGCGTGGAACTGCGGAGGGCAACGAACGATGAAGATCCGACTCGGATACGTCGTGGCAATCGTAGCTGAGCGCGCTCGTGGCGGTGGTCCCCGCGCGCGCGCAGAAAAGACGCCTCGTGATCGGGCTGAACCAGGATCCGGACATCCTGGATCCCACGCTGGCCCGGATCTACGTGGGGCGCATCATCTTCGAGCACATGTGCGAGAAGCTGCTACGAGATCGACGAGAACCTGAAGATCTTCCCCCAGCTCGCGGCGGAGCTGCCGGCATTCTCCGACGGCGGCAAGACGGTCACGATCAAGCTGCGCACCGGCGTGAAGTTCAACGACGGCACGCCGCTGAACGCCGAGGCCATGAAGTACTCGCTCGATCGCCACCGGGAGATGAAGGGCTCCAGCCGCCGGAGCGAGCTGGACCATGTGGACGCGGTGGAGGTCGTGGATCCGGCGACGGTCCGGCTCAAGCTGAAGGCGCCGTTCTCCCCATCACGGCGATCCTCGCCGACCGCGCGGGCATGCCGGTGTCGCCGACCCAGGCCCGGAAACTCGACGACAAGTTCGGGACCGCGCCGGTGTGCGTCGGCCCGTGGGCGTTTGTCGAGCGCGTGGCCCAGGACCGGATCGTGCTGGAAGAAGTCGACCCACTACTTCGATCCGGGGCAGGCCAAGTTCGACCGGCTCGTCTTCCGGATCATCACGGACGACAACGTACGCCTGGCCAACCTCCGCTCGGGTGACATCGACTTCATGCACCTGGTGAACCCGACTCACGCAGCGAGCCTCCGCAAGGAAGGCAAGTTCGACGTCGCCAGCGTGCCGGGGATCGGCTACCAAGGGTTCAACATCAACCTGCGGAACAAGAACGGCAAGCCGCCGGCCGCGCCCGGCGACCTCGGTACGCCGCTCGCCAACGACCCCGGGTGCGGGAGGCGCTCGAGCTGTCGATCGACCGCGAGGCGCTGAACCAGGTGGTCTGGGAAGGCCAGTACACTCCCGACTGCACGCCCATCTCGCCGGTGAGCCCGTTCTACGACAAGAGCCGCAAGTGCCCCCGCGCGGACGTGCGCGCGCCAAGAAGCTGCTGGCCGACGCGGGGCTCGCCAGTGGGTACACCTTCGAGCTGACAGTGCAGAACCAGCCGCCGCAGCGGCGAGTGGGCGAGGTCATCCAGCAGATGGTCAAGGAGGCTGGCTTCAACGTCTCGATCCAGCCGATGGAGTTCGCCGCCGCGCTGGACGCGGACGACGCCGGCAAGCTCCCGGCCTTCCTGGTCGGCTGGAGCGGGCGCGTCGATCCGGACGCCAACATCCACCAGTTCCACACCTGCAAGGGGCAGCCTCAACACGACCCAGTCGTGCGACGAGAGCCGTGGACAGCCTTCTGAACAAGGCGCGCGCGAGGTGAGCGACCCAGGAAGGAGCGCGCGGACCTCTACAAGCAGGCGATCGACCGGATCACTGGCGCGCCGCAACGTCGTCTACCTCTACCACCTGAACTACATCGCGGCCTACCCGAAGAACCTGAAGGGCTACAAGGCCGTGCCCGACGGACCGATCCGCATCAAGGGCGCGAGCTGGAACTAGAGCATCAAATCCGGCCGTGGGGCTCTCCGGGCCCCCGCGGCCAACCTCATCGGCGGGTGTCGTGGCCGACTTCCTGATCCAGCGAAGCTTCATCTCGCTGGTGACCCTGTTCCTGATCACGGTTATCGTGTTCGCCGGCGTCCGCATGATCCCCGGCGATCCCGCGCGCGTGATGGCGGGGACCGAGGCCGATGCCGCAGGACTCGAGGAGGTCCGGCAGAAGTACAGGCTCAGGGACCCGCTGCCCGTGCAGTACGTGAAGTGGGCTGGGCGCGCGCTGCGGGTGACTCGGCGAGTCGATCCGCACCGCGGAGCCTGTCCTCCGCCTGATCGGCCAGAAGCTCCCGATCACCCTCCAGCTGGCGGCGTACTCGCTCGTGATCGCGCTGCTCATCGCGATCCCGGCCGGGGTGCTGGCGGCCGTGCGCCGGAACACGGCCTGGGACTACCTCGCGAGCGGCGTGTCCCTCTGCGGCGTGTCGATCCCGAACTTCTGGCTGGGGATCATGCTGATCCTGCTGTTCTCGGTGCGGCTCCACTGGCTGCCCGCCTCAGGGTTCGTCGTCGCCCGTTCGAGGACCTCTGGGGCAACACCCAGCGCCTCCTGATGCCCGCCGTGGTCCTCGGCGCCGCGCTGGCGGCCGTGCTGATGCGCCAGACGCGCAACAGCATGATCGAGGTCCTCAGCGCGGACTCACATCCGTACGGCTTACGCGAAGGGCCTCCGGACCGGGCTCGTCGTGCTTCCGCCACGCGATCCGGAACGGCCTGATCCCCGTCATCACGATCTTCGGCCTCCAGCTCGGCGCGCTGATCAGGGGCGCCGTCGTCACCGAGCAGATCTTCGTGGTGCCGGGCTTCGGGCGGCTCATCCTGGAGGGCGTCTTCACCCGGGACTACCCCATCGTCCAGGGCGTCGTGCTGATCACCGCCAGCGCGTACGTGCTGGTGAACCTCCCTGGTCGATGTGTCCTATTCGCTGCTCAACCCGCGGATCCGGATCACAGGCGGGGGCGATGAGTCCTGACGGCTCGGCGACGAGCGCCGCGGACGTCTTGGCCCGCGCGCCGGCGGCCCGGGGACACCTCGGCGACCGCGTCTGAGCAGCTGGCGGCGCCTCGCCCGTCGGCCGCCGGCCGTCGTGGGGCTCGCGATCGTGCTGGTGTTCGTGGTCGTGGCCATCGGTGCTCCCTGGATCGCCCCGGCGGATCCGAACGCGACCAGCTGGAGCGCCGATCCGCAAGGCGCCGAGCTGGGCGCACCCTTCGGGACCGACGACCTCGGGCGCGACATGCTCGCCGCGTGTCGTCGTGGGGCGCCCGCATCTCGATGCAGGCCGGCGTCCTGTCCATCCTGTTCGCCATCGCGGTCGGCGTGCCCGCCGGCCTGATCGCCGGCTACTACCGCGGGGCGATCGACCAGATGGCGATGCGGCTCACGGACGCGTGGCTCTCGTTCCCCTTCCTCATCCTGGCCATCGGGCCTCGTGACGATCCATGGGCGCGTCGCTCACCAACGCGACGCTCGCCATCGGGCTGGGCGCCACGCCGACCTACATCCGCCTCACCCGCGGCCTGGTCCTCGCGACCCGGGAGGAGGAGTACGTCCTGGCGGCCCGGGCGCTGGGCGCCGGGACCCTCGCTCATGGGGCGCCACGTGCTCCCCAACATCGTCAGCTCGATCCTCGTCCAGGCCACGGTGTCGATCCCGACCGCGATCATCGCGGAGGCGGTGTCGTCGCTTCCTGGGCCTCGGCGTCCAGCCGCCCAGCGCCGAGCTCGGGGCACGATGCTCAACACCGCCCAGCGTTCCTCGAGACGGCGCCCTGGATGGCCTGGTGGCCGGGGCTCGCGATCTTCGTCCTCGCGCTCTCTGTTCAACCTGGCGGGGGACGGGCTCCGCGACGATGCTCGACCCCCGCGACTACTAGAGCGTCGCGGCGGCTCCCGGTAGCCGCGGGCCGCGAGGAACTCGCGGCGACCTCGGGCAGGCGCGGGATGCCCCGGCGGCCCCCGAGGGTGCGGCACTTCATGGCCGCCACGGCGTTGGCGAACAGGAGCGTCCACTCGAAGGGCCAGCCGCGCAGCTCGCCGACGGCGCAGGCCCGTGGAAGACGTCGCCCGCGCCGTTGGTGTCCACGACGGACACCGGGAAGCCGGGGGCGCGGATCACGCGGCCCCCTCGGGGCCGATCGCGCCTCTCCGCGGCGAGCGTCGCCGCCACCCGGCCGGGGCCGCGCGCGGCGAGCGCGCGGAGGCCGTCCTCGAGCTCCGCCCGGCCGGTCACCTGGAGCGACGAACCGGGGTTGCAGGCCGGGAGATCGACGCCGGGCCACACCCGGTCGATCCCTTCGACCACGCGCTCGCCGTCCATCGTGATCCGGAGGCCCGCCTCGCGCGCCCACCCGACCGCGAGCGCCGCGGCGGCCGTGTCGACGCCGTCCACGTGGAGGAGCCGGCCCGAGGTGATGACGGCCCGGTCGAGCTCATCGGGTCGGATGTCGTAGGCCGGCGGCCGCCGGTAGAAGCCGGTCCGGAGCCCGGTGTGGGCGTCGATCAGCATCATGCTGACGTGGCCGACGCTGCCGCGCGCCCGGAGCGCGTGCGCGGACGATCGACGCCATCGCGCAGGAGCAGCCGCCGACCGAGGCGCGCCCAGTAGTCGTCCCCGAACTTGCCGATGTAGCGCGCCCGGAGGCCGAGCCGCGCGCACGCCACCATCGCGGTCGCGATCATGCCGCCGCCCTGCACCTCGAACTGGCGGAGCGGCGACTTGGTGTCGGGGGCGGATGGCCGTCGATGACGCCGAGGAGGTCGAGCGCGCGTTCGATCCGAGGCCGACGACGTCGACCGGAGTCGGCGCCGCGGCGGCCCGCGCGTCCACGTGCCGTCTCCCGCCCGCTGCTTGATCGCGCCGACGGTCATGCCGCGGACGAAGTAGCGCTGGAGGAAGATGAAGGCCACGACGAGGGGCGCGCTGGCCAGGATGGAGAACGCCATCATCATGTTCCACTCGGTGACGAACTCGGCGAGCAGGCTGTAGATGGCCATGGTGATGACGCGCGTTTTCCCAGGACTCGATCAGGACCACCGCGAACAGAACTCGTTCCACGCCAGGAGGAACGTGTACAGCCCCGGAGCCGACCAGAGCGGGGCCGGAGAGCGGCAGGAGGATGCGGACGATCGCGCCGAGCCGCGAGCAGCCGTCCACCATCGCGGCCTCCTCGAGCTCCCGGGGACCTCGGCGAAGTACGCTGCGGAGCATGAGGATGCAGAACGGCAGCGTGAAGGTGGTGTAGACGAGCACGAGCGACGTCAGCGTGTCGTAGAGCCCGAGCCGCACCATGACGCGGAAGTAGGGGATGCAGAGGAGCACGAGCGGGAACATCTGGGTGACGATCAGGAAGGCCATCACGAGCCGCTGGCCGCGGAAGCGGAAGCGGGAGAGCGCGTAGGCGGCGAGCGCGCCCGATCAGGAGCGACAGCGAGGGTGACGGTGAGCGCGATCGCGTACGCTGTTCGCGAAGGTGCGCAGGTAGCGCGGGCTCCCAGGACCTGGCGCGTACGCCTGCCACGTCACCACCGACGGGATCCACTGGGGCGGGATCTTCATCACCTCGACGTTCGGGCCGGATGGAGACCGTGGCCATCCAGGCCACCGGGAACAGCGTGATCGCCGTGGCCAGGGCGAGCAGCACGTAGACGACCGCCCGGCGCGACCGCGCCTCGCCGGCGCGCCTCGAGATCGCCCCGCGCCGCCCGGTCCCGCGACCGCCGTCATGGCGGCACCGCCCGCCGGAGATAGGCGATCGAGCCGACCATGAGCAGCACGAGCATCGCGCACGGCCTCGGCCGAGGCGTACCGCGAACTGGAACTTCTGGAAGGCGTTGAAGTAGATCGAGGTCGCCAGCACCTGCGAGGAGTTCATCGGCCCGCCGCCCGTCATGACGAAGACCAGGTCGAAGCGCCCGGAACGTCCAGATGAAATCGAGGAGCGCGACGGTCGCGAGCACGCCGCGGAGCGACGGGAGCGTCACGTAACGGAACTGCCCGGCGGCCCCGCAGCCGTCGATCGACGACGCCTCGTAGAGCTCGTCGGGGATGGCCGGCGAGCCCCGCCAGGAGCATCACCATCGGAGAACGGGAACGACCGCCAGACGTTGACCAGCGTGACGGACAGGAGCGCCGTCCGCGGATCGCCGAGCCAGTTGATGGTCGCGTTCCGGTCGAGGAGGCCGAGCGTCGTGAGGAACCCGTTGAGCACGCCGAACGGGTTCAGCACGAGCGCCCAGATCATGCCGGCCACGACGCGGGGCGAGGAGCCACGGCAGGATCAGGAGGCCCCGGAACAGGCTGCGCAGCCTCGGCGCGATCCGGGCGTGGAGCAGAAGCGCGAGGCCGAGCCCGATCACGAGGTGGGCGACCACGCTCCCCGCGGTGAAGAGGACCGTCTGCCAGGCGGCCTGCCAGAAGGCCGGCGCTCTGGGCGAGGGCCGTGTAGTTCCCGAGCCCGACCCAGCGATCCTCGCGGACGGTGACCTCGAAGAAGCTCATCCGGAGGACCTGGGCCAGCGGGTAGACGAGGAGCAGCGACCAGCAGGATGAGTGCCGGCGCGAGGAACGCGTACGCCTGCACATCCTGACGGGCGGCGAGAGCGCGTTCCCGCGGTCATGGGCGGATGCGATCGGGGACCCGTGCCCCACTCGCCGTGGCGGGGACGGGCTCCCGGATCGAGCGGCGGCGCTACTTCTGGTACTTGGCCCGAGGACCTTGTTCCACTCGGCGGCCGCGTCGTCGAGGGCCTGCTGGACCGTCTTCTTGGCCTGCACGGCGTTCTGGATCTCCGTGGTCAGGACCTTGTTGAGCTGGACGGCCTGCGGCATGCCGAGAGTTCGGGCTCTTGGCGTTGGGCAGGAGCATCTGCTGGACGAAGGCCTGGGCAGAGCTTGTTCTCCTTGAAGAACGGCTTCTCCGGCCACGTCCTTCCGGGCCGGGAAGTCCCCGGTCCCTCGCGCCCACAGCTCGTTGCCCTCGGGGCCGGACAGCCACCGGGTGAACTTCCACGCCGCTTCCTTGTTCTGGGCCTGCGTGGTCACCGAGTTGAGCGAGCCTCGCACGACGGTGCCCGGTGGTCGCGCCCTTCGGCAGGGTCGCGGTGTCGAACGGGAGGTTCGGGTTCATCTTCTTCTGGATCGGGATGCCCCACGGCCCCTCGAACATCATGCCGATGTTGCCGGCGCCGAAGTTGCCGCGCTTCTCGCGCTCGCCGTTCTGACAGCACGCCCGGCACCACGACCTTGTGGACGTTGACCAGGTCCACGTACCACTGGACCGCCTTCACGCCCGCCGGGCTGTTGAAGACCGCCTTGTTGCTCTTCTCGTCGATGACCTCGCCGCCCGCCTGGTAGATCAGGGGGTAGATGTCGTACGTCAGGTTCGTGGGCGGCTCGACCGCCAGCGTGGCGGTGGTCGCGAAGATCTTCGCCTCCAGATTCGTGATCTTCTTCGCCGATCTGGACGTACTCGTCCCAGGTCTTCGGCGGGCCGGCGATCCCGGCCTTCTTGAAGATCTCCGTGTTCCAGAAGAAAGCGCCACGCAGCCGCGCGTCGACCGGCAGGTAGTGCTGCTTCCCCAGCCACTTCTTGGTGGAAGGTGGGGAAGATGTTGTCCATGTACGCCTTCGGCTCCGCGCCAGCCACTCGTCGAGCGGCTGCGAGCATGCCGAGATCGGCGTACTCCGCCACCCAGTCCACCTGGATCATGAGCACGTCGGCGAGCTTCTGCGCCTGGAACAGCGTGATCGGCCTTGTCGTGGAAGCCCTGGAACGGGCGAGTCGACCAGCGTCAGCCGCGACCTCGGGGTGCGCCTTCTCGAAGGCGGCCTTGACGATCGGCCATGTGCTTCTCGCCGACCTCGCCCGTCTTCCACTGGAGCCAGCGAACCTCGGCCGGGGCCTGCAGCCGACCCGAGGCGGGACCCGGCGAGCGCGGCGGCGCCGACGGCGGCGGCCGAGGTGCGAAGAAACGCGCGGCGAGATGTCATCGGGACCTCCTGCGTGCGGGCGTGGACCGTCGTGGACCCGCTTGATTCTCCCCGTGGGCGCGACCGGGTGTCAAGGCGGCCGCACTCGCGCGGCGGTCACTCGGCGTACTGGGGGTACCAGCCGTCCTGCGCCGCCGGCCCGCTCGCCGGCATCGCCGAACTTCGCCGTCCACGGGGTCGCGTAGGCGTCGGCAGTCGCCGTGAGGATCCGGAGGCGGCTGGCCCCGTCGTCGCGAGGAACTGCTCCGCGCCGCCGGATCCGGCAGCGCCATGGCCTCCTGCCAGATCGCCCGGCCGACCATGAACCCGGACGCGCCCTCCTGGCCAGGCGATCGCCGTCAGACGCTGGAAGACATCGAACGTCTCGCCCGCCGAGCAGGAGCACCCACGGGACCGGCGCGGCCGCGTTCAGCTCGCGGCACCGCGCGCGGGCTGCCCTCTCGTCGGTCTCGAAGCGCGGGTCCGCCGGGAACTCCGCCTTGAGGAGGTCTACGCCGAGCGCGCCCAGGCGGCTGGGCCGAACTCGATCACGACGGCCGTCTTGCTCCCGCGCGAACTCGGCGCTCTCCTTCTGGACGCCGGGCCGGATGGGGTACGACATCGGCTCGAGCAAGAACGCGATGTCGTGGCGCCGGCAGTCCTCGGCCACGCGCTCCACGAACGCCTCCTGCTGCGCCGCCGACCGGCGCGTCGGGGTGGTAGAAGAGCGGCACGCTTGACCCCGACGCGCGCCCATCCGCTTGATGCTTGGCGACGCTCCAGTCCTTGATCGTCGCGGTCAGGCGGCCCTCGGCCTGGCCTTCGTAGCCGAACGCCTCGAGGCACTGGTCGAGCCGGCGTCGCCGGGGACCGCCGCCGTGGGACAGGGCGTGAACGCCGTGGAGCGGATCGAGCAGCACGGCCGGTCGACAAGGGCGCGAGCGCGCGCGTGATGCGCAAGCTTCTCGCTGCGCCATCTCCGCGGAACCCGATCGGCTGCCCCGGCATCGCCCGCTTCAGCATCGCCTCCAGGGATCCGCGATGATCGATCGCGGTCACCGTGATGACGCCGCGCGTGCTGGCGATCTGCCCCATCCCGCGAAGCTTGCCCGGACTCAGAACTCGCATGCGTCCTCCGTGCGGTGAGATCCCACCCTAAGTCCCGTTCCGCTGCCGCCCCGCGTGCGCCTCGCGTCCCGCGGCTCCTTCAGGAGTGATCCACGGTGCAGCCCGTGTGTGGCGGGGTGCCCGGACCCGCGCCGCCGATCGCACTCCCATGCGAGCGAAGGATCGACCGGCGGTCGTCGCGGCGCATCAGGCCCCGGCGATCCGTGCGCCCCCGCCCGCCACCGTGTCGGGCCGCGTGCATCACCGGGAAGCGAGGCGGTCGGCGTCGTCCTGCCGCGGTGATCACTCCGGACGTCGGTACGAGTGGAGGGAGGCGTCGCATCATGGGGATGGCCCAGGAGTTCAAGACCTTCGTCCTCGCGTGGCAACGTCCTCGATCTGGCGGTCGGCGTCGTCATCGGCGCCGCGTTCGGCAAGATCGTCTCGTCGCTGGTCGGCGATGTCATCATGCCGCCCGGTCGGCCTGGCGCTCGGCGGCGTGGACTTCTCCCAGATCGGCTGGGTCCTCAAGCCGGCGATGGGCGACAAACCCGCCGTCGTGCTGGGCATCGGGAAGTTCATTCAGGCGATCGTGGACTTCCTCGTCATCGCGTTCGTGATCTTCCTCGTGGTCAAGGCGGCGAACCGCATGCGGCGGGAGGAGCCGCCCGCCGGCGCCGCCGGGGCCGTCGCCCACCGAGCGGCTGCTCACCGAGATCCGCGACCTCCTGCGCCAGGGCGCGCTAGCCCTGGCTCGCGTCCCGGCAGCCGCGCGCCTTCGCGCCGACCGTGGCAGTGGACGGCCGCCCGGGCCGCGGACTCTTCGCGTGAAGATCGCCACCGTCGAGGCCGTCCGCCCTCGGGATTCCCTGAAGCCGACGGATCCGCCGTCCCGCTGGACGGCGCGGCTCCGGAAGCAGGTCCTCGTGCGCGTCACGACGGACGATGGCCTGCGTGGGCTGGGGCGAGGTCGTTCGCGCTGCGGCGCGCCGACGGCGTCTGCGCCGTCATCCGCAGGCGTTGGCGCCGCTCTCCTCGTCGGCGAGCCGCCCACCGACCTCGAGCGGCTCGTGGACCGGCTCCACCGGCAGCACGCTCCTCTTCGGCCGCCGCGGGTCTCGGCATGTTCGCGATCCAGCGGTGTCGAGCATCGCCTGTGGGACCTGGTCGGGGCAGCTGCGCGGTGCCCGTGTACGAGCTGCTGGGCGGGCTCGCCCAGCCGCGGATCCCCGCGTATGCGAGCCTCGCGCGGTTCGACCGGCCCGCCGACGTGGCCCGGGCGCGCGGCGGCAGCGGTCGCCGCAGGGTTCCGCGGCGTGAAGCTCCACCAGACCGACCGTCGCCTCGGTGGCGGCCGCCGCGCGAGGCGGTGGGCTCGGGGCACGGCGCTGATGCTCGACGTCAACTGCCCGTGGACGCCCGCGGAGGCCATCCGGATGGGCCGCGCGCTGCGCCGTACGACCTCGCGTGGCTCGAGGAGCCGGTCTGGCCGCCGGAGGACTATCAGGGGCTCGCGCGGGTCGCCGCGGCGCTCGACACCGCCGATCGCCGCGGGGAGAACGAGGCGACCTGCGATTCGGGTTCCGCGAGATGCTACGCGCCGGCGCCGCGGACATCCTGCAGCCCAGTCCGACGAAGGTCGGCGGGCTCGGCGAGGCAAGGAAGATCGTCACGCTGGCGGCGGCCTGGAACGTCTCCGTCGTGCCGCACTCGTTCTACTTCGGCCCCGGGCTCGCCGCGGCGCTCCACCTGGCCGCGGCCACGCCCGGCATGGCCTGGGTGGAATGGCCGATGGGGCGAGCTGGCGGCGCCCCTCCTCGCAGCCGATCCGGCCGGTCGAGCTGGCTCTCGCCGCCGGCGGGCCCGGGCTCGGCGGGCCGACCGAGCGAGACCGCCCTGCGCGACCATCCGCTCGGCGCCGCGCCGTCGCCGCGTTCACGACGGCTACGGCGCGGAGTGGCGCCGGTGATCCGGCTCGCGGTGGTGGGGCTCGGCTACGTGGCGCGCGAGGTCCATCTCCGCTCCTCCGGCGTCTCGGGGACGTGGAGGTCGTGGGCCTCGTGGACCCGGCGCCGGCGGCGCTCGCGCGGGCGCGGTGGCGAGTCGGGGTTCGGCCGGGCTTCGCCTCCGCTCGAAGCCCTGCTCGACGCCACGCGCCCGGATGCGGCGCTGGTCCTGACGCCCAAGCAGACGCACCACGCGGCGGTGCGCCGGCTGCTCGCGGCCGGCGTCGACGTCTTCTGCGAAAAGCCGCTCGCGACGACGGTGCCGGAGGCGGAGGCAGCTCGTCGCCCAGGCGGCTCGGGCCGGGCGGGTCCTCATGGTCGGCTTCAACCGCCGCTACGCGCCCGTCTACGTGGCGGCGCGCGAGGCGTTCACGGAGCACCGGCCGGAGGCGTGCCTCGCTGAAGAACCGGCCGGGGACCGAGTACCGGGCGACGCCTCGAGAGACACGATCCACATGGTCGATCTCTTGCGCTGGTTCTGCGGCGAGGCGGTGGACGTGCAGGCCGGGCCGCGTTCACCGATCCCTATCGGGAGACCACGGCGGCCGCCACGCTCCGGTTCGACTCAGGCGCGCTGGCCGTGCTGCTCGCCAACCGCTCGACGTCGCACTGGGTGGAGCGGCTCGGGCGTCTTCGGCATGGCCGCTCCGCCGTGGTGGAGGCGCCGGATCGCGTGAGCCTCGGTCAGGACGGCCAGGCGCGCGTGACCGAGATGACGCCCATCCACATGGGCTGGGCCCACGTGGCCGACAAGCTCGGATTCCGACAGGAGCTCGAGCACTTCGTCGCGTGCGTGCAGACGCGCGCCGAGCCGCGGACGTCGGGCGCCGATGCCGTGCGGACTCAGGCGCTCATGGACCGCCTGCTCCAGACGATGGGGCTCCCGCTCGAGGACCGCCCGCCCGGCTGAGCCGGCGGGGGACGAGGTCCGGGCGATGGGGAGCAGGGCCCGGGCTGGTCCACGCGGGCCGCCCTTGCCGTCCTGGCCGGGTACCAGCGGTGGCTCTCACCGCTCCTGCCGGAGAGCCTGTCGGTTCTGGCCGACGTGCTCGGAGTACGCCCGGCTCGCGCTCCTCCGGCATCGGGCTCATCCGGGGGAGCGGACTCCGCGCTCTGGCGGCTCTGCCGGTGCCACCGCTTCGCGCGCGGAGGGATCGATCCGCCACCCTGACGCCGGGGCGTCGATCCGCCCGCGGCTCCCGTTGGTCTAACAAGGCGACGGGCGGGGAGGGCGTGGTCGCCCCGCGCCGCCGGAGGCCCAGGATGCACGTCGCGGAGTTGTGGCGGTACCCCGTGAAATCGCTCGCCGGAGAGCGGCTCGAGCACGCGGAGATCCGGCAGGACGGCGTCGTCGGCGACCGGCTGGTCAGGTGTACGACCCGCGCGGGCACGTGGTCACCGCGCGGAAGCACCCGGATCTGCTCGGCCATCGCGGCACGCTCGGGGCCGGACGGCGAGCCGCGCATCGATGGCTGGCCCTGGTCGTCGACGGAAGCGGCGGGCCTGATCGCGCAGGCGGTCGGGTGGAAGGCTCGGCTCGAGCGCTTCACCGGGGAGGAGCGGTTCGACATCCTCCCGCTTCTGGTGGCGACGGACGGCGCGATCGCGGCGCTCGGGGTCGACGGGCGGCGGCTGCGCCCGAACATCGTGGTGCGGTGGGGTGGACGGGCTGGCGGAGCGCGAGTGGCCGGGCCGGCGCCTCCAGATCGGAGAGGCGGTGATCGCCATCGCCCAGCTCCGGGCGCGCTGCGTGATGACCACGTATGACCCGGATACGCAGGTGCAGGACGCCGGGGTGCTGCGCCGGATCGTCCGGGAGTTCGGCGGCACCATGGCGCTCGACTGCGCCGTGGTGACAGGGGGTCCGTCCGCGTGGGCGATCCGGTCGCGCTGGTGTAGCGCGACCGCGTGGCGCGATCGGAGGCCCCGGCCCCGCGCCTTCCGCGATGTCCCGTCGGTCCGTCGTGTCGTTCAAGTCCTAGGGGATCTTGGCCAAGCATGTGCCCCCACATGCTGTAGCTTGTCCAGAATACACAACTCATGTTTAGTATCTCTCGCGACGCTGCTCCGTCGCCTTCTTCATGGAACCCGTGTCGCTGGCAGTGGATCTCGCTCGACGGCAGGCTCCGGGAGCCCGACGCCCGAAACCGGTGGTGGACGACCCGGTCCTGGCTGCGTGCGACGTCCGGCCGGGCGCCCGCGCGTCTGGCCTCGAGGACTCCCACCGGGCTGGCGCCTCTCGACGCGCTCCTCGACGGGGGTTCCCGCGGGGCCAGCTCACGGAGCTGGTAGGCCCGCGCACCTCCGGGCGCACGCGGATTCTTCTGAGCACCCTCGCGGGCGCTCACCGCGCGCGGCGGCTGGGCGGCGCTCGTCGATGGCACGGACGGGCTCGATCCGGCGGCGGCCTCGATGGTCGGGGTCCCGCTGGGCCGTCTCCTCTGGATTCGCTGCGGCGGCCGACTCTCCGCCGCGTGGCGGGCCGCGGACATCCTCGTCCAGAGTGGCGGATTCGAGCTGGTCGCGATCGATCTGGGAGAGCTGCCGCCCTGGGCGCTCGGCCGCACCCCACCGGCGGTGTTCGTGCGCCTGCAGCGCGCGGTCGAGCGCGCGGGGACCGGGCTCCTCATCGCCGGCCCTCGCCGCGTGGCGGGAAGTCTCGCCGCCGTCGCGGTGGCGCTCGTCCCGCGGACTGTCCACTGGGCGCCCGGTGGCCCGGGATTGCTCGCGGGGCTCGCGACCGAGGCTCGGCTGATCCGATCGCGCACCCGCGCGCCTGGCGCCGGCGTCCCGCTGGTGTGGACCACGCTCGATGCGGGTGGGCCGTCGCGCGTCGCGCCGGCGCGGCTCACGCCGGGCCGCGGCGCACGGAGGACGCGGATGACCGCGGCCCCACTGGCCACGCCGCCGCGCTACGCCTGCGTCTGGGCGCCGGGATTCGCGGCAGCGGCACTGGTCCGGCAGGACCCGACGCTCCTGCGGCCGTCCCGTCGCGGCGCTCCAGGGCGCGACCATCCGGACGGTCATCGCGGTCACCCCCGAAGCGGCGGCGGGCGGGGTGCGCGCGGGCATGAGCGCGACCGAGGCCGCGACGCGCGTCCCCGATCTGGTGGGGCGCCTGGCGGACCCGCCGCCGAGCGGGTCGCGGCCGGGGCGCTCCTCGATGCCGCGTGGGCGACTTCGCCGCGCCTCGAGGTGGTCGAGCCGGGCAGTCTCTGTGTCGACCTCGGCGGGCTCGCGCCGCTCTTCGGCGACGAGCCGCGGATCGGCGAGCGCCTGATTGCGGCGAGCGCGGCGGTCGGGCTTCCGGTGCGGGATCGGCATCGGGGCGACGCGGACCCTGGCGCGCCTGGCGGCGCGAGTCGGCGCGCCGCTCCTGGTGGTACCCCGGGCACCGAGCAGGAGTTCCTCGCCCCGCGCCCTCGGCCTCCTCGAGCCCGACCCGGACCTCGGGCTCGCCCTCGAGCGCTGGGGGATCGGGACGCTCGGCGCGCTCGCGGCGCTGCCGACGGCCGCGCTCTCGCGCGCCTCGGCCCGTCGGCAGTCCAGCGGCTCAGGCCCTCGCGCGCGGCGCGGATCCCGGGCCTTCGTGCCCCACCTCGAGCCTGAGCCCTGCCGCGAGGCGATCACGCTCGACTGGGAGGTGCCGTCGCTCCCGCGCTCGCCTTCATCCTCGACCGGCTCCTCGCGCAGATCGCCGCCCGCCTCGCCCTTCGCGAAGCGGGCGCGGCGCGCTGCACCTGTCGCTTCGTCTCGCCGACGGCGGCGTGCACGAGCACCGCCTCGGCGTGGCCGCGCCGCTTCGCGACGGGCGGACGCTGGGCCGCCTCCTCCGGGCCGAGCTGGAGGCGCTCCGGCTCCCGGCTCCGGTCGTCGCCGTTGCGGTGGAGGCCGAGCCCGTGCCGCTGGCCGCGCTCCAGGCGGATCTGTTCGTGCCGCCGCGCGCCGAGCCCGCGCGAGCTCGGCGAGATCCTCGGCCGGCTCGCTGCCCTCGTCGGCGCGGACCAGGTCGGCGCGCCGCTCGTCCCCGATACCCATCACCCCGACGCGCTCCGCGTGGCGCCGTTTCCCGGAGAGGAGCCGGCGCCCGCCGGATCGGGCGCGCCGCCCTGGTCACCGGCGCCGCCCTCGTCCGGCGCCGGCTGGTGCCCCGCGGCCCGCCCGGGTGGAGTGCCGCGCCGGCCGGCCGGGCCGCGTCGAGGCCGAGGGTTCCGGGGCGCGGTCGTCGCCGCGGCAGGACCCTGGCAGACCTCGGGCGAGTGGTGGACCGAGACGGCGTGGGCGCGCGAGGAATGGGACATCGCCCTGCCGGACGGCGTCGCGTGCCGGCTCGCGCGCGATTGCGCGACGGATGCCTGGACCGTCGACGCGGTCTACGACTGATGCGAATCCCGTTTGAGGTCACAGGCTGTGATCTCAAACGCGCGACTGAGATGGAGACGTCATGACACAAGCCCTGGTGCCTCCGGGCCGGATCGAGCGGCGGATCATCGTCATTCGCGGTGAGAACGTCATGCTCGACGACGATCTGGCGAGAATCTACGGGGTCGAGACCCGCGTGCTGGTCCAGAGCCGTCAAGCGCAGCGCGCGGCGCTTTCCGCCGGACTTCATGTTCCAGCTCTCCCGCGAGGAGTTCGAGGGCCTGCGCAGCGCAGCTCGGGAGCGCGAATCAGGCCGGGGCGGGCGGCGCTACCTGCCGCACGCCTTCACCGAGCAAGGGTCGCGATGCTCTCCAGCGTCCTCCGGAGCGACCGGGCGGTTCACGTCAGCATCGAGATCGTGCGGGCCTTCGTCCGGCTCCGCCGGATGGCCGGCTCCGTCGCCGAGCTCCGCCGAAAGCTCGACGCGCTCGAGCAGAAGTACGACGTCCAGTTCCGGATGGTCTTCGACGCGATCCGGGAGCTCATGGCGCCGCCGGCGCCGGGCGAGAAGCGCCGGATCGGCTTCCGCCCGGATCCGCCCGAGCGGGCGCGGCCCGGCGGGCCGCCTCGCCCGATGATCCGCGGGTGGCAGCCATTGGCGCGGGCCCTGGGGACACCAGGCCTGCCCGGAACGCGATCGCGTCGCCGAGGCCGCGACGCGGATGACCGTCGTACGTCGAGCTGTCCGCCCGGAGCGCCTTCAGCTTCCTCGAGGCGGCATCGACGCCCGAGCACCTCGTCGACGAGGCGGCGCGCCTCGAGGTGCCCGCGCTCGCGCTGCTCGACGTGGACGGCGTCTACGGCGCCCCGCGCTTCCACAAGGCGGCTCGGGCAGCGGGCGTGCGCCCGCTCGTCGGCGCCGCGCTCACGCTCGTCGACGGCACGCGGCTCGGTCTCCTCGTCGAGTCTCGCGCCGGGTACCAGGCGCTCGGCCGGCTCATCACGCGGGTGAAGGCGCGCGCGCCGAAGGGCCAGGCCCGCGCGACGCTCGACGACCTCGACGGCGTGGCGGGGCTCCTGTGCCTGACGGGCGGTCGTGGACGGGCCGCTGACGCCGGATCTCCTGGCGGGCCGCCCCCGGCGGCGCGGGCGACGCTCGAGCGGCTCGTCGCGGGCCTTCGGCCGGGACCGGGTCTACGTGGAGCTCCAGCGGCACGGCACGCGCGAGAGCGAGCTCGTGACCCGCCGCGCCGTGGCGCTCGCGCGCGAGGCCCGGCTGCCGGTCGTCGCCACCGGCGGCGTGCGCCACGCCACGCCCGGCGAGCGACCGGTCCTCGACGTCCTGACGGCCATCCGGCTCCGGACCCCGCTCGAGGCGCTCGGCCGGCGCCTGCCGCCGAACGCCGAGCAGCGCCTCCGCGCCCCGGCCGGAGATGGCCCGGCGCTTCGCCGATCTGCCGGCGGCCGTCGCGGCCACCGGCGAGATCGCCGCGCGCTGCGGCTTCACGCTCCAGGATCTCGGCTATCGCTTTCCCGACTACCCGGTCCCCGACGGCCGGCCCCAGATCGCCTACCTCCAGGAGCTCGTCGCGGCCGGCGCGCGCGAGCGGTATCGCCCGGTGACGGCGCGCGTGCGCCAGCAGCTCGACCGCGAGCTCCGACTCATCGGAAGCCTCGACCTCGCCGGCTACTTCCTGATCGTCTGGGACATCGTGCGGGAAGCGCGGGCGCGCGGGATCCTCGTCCAGGGCCGGGGCTCGGCGGCGAACAGCGCGGTCTGCTACAGCCTCGGGATCACCGCGGTCGACCCGATCGGGATGGACCTCCTCTTCGAGCGCTTCCTCTCGGAAGAGCGGGGCGAGTGGCCCGACATCGACCTCGACCTCCCGTCGGGGGACCGCCGCGAGGCGATCATCCAGTACGTCTACGCGCGCTACGGCGGGACGAGCGCCGCGATGACCGCGAACGTCATCACCTACCAGCCGCGGCGCGCCGTGCGCGAGGTGGGCAAGGCCCTCGGTCTCCCGCCGGACTTCCTCGACCGCCTCGCCAAGGACGTCCCCGGCTGGGGCTTCCAGGATCCGGACGAGGGGACGCCGGCGCGTCACCTCCAGCGGGTCGGCGCCGACCTCGCGAATGCGCGGATCCGGCGCTTCGCCGCGCTCTGGCACGCCGTCGTCGGGCTCCCGCGCCATCTCGGCCAGCACTCGGGCGGCATGGTGCTCTGCGCCGGGGCGGCTCGACGAGGTGGTGCCGCTCGAGCCGGCGACGATGCCGGGCCGGCGTCGTCGTCCAGTGGGACAAGGACGACTGCGCCGACCTCGGGATCATCAAGGTCGACCTCCTCGGCCTCGGGATGATGGCCGCGCTCGAGGAGGCGATCGCAGCTCTGCCGGGCCGCCGGCCGCGAGGTCGATCTCGCGCATCTGCCGCCCGACGACCCGGCGGTGTATCAGCTCCTCCAGGCGGCCGACACGGTCGGGCTCTTCCAGGTGGAGAGCCGGGCCCAGATGGCGACGCTCCCGCGCCTCCGGCCCCGGCGCTTCTACGACCTGGTCGTCCAGGTGGCGATCATCCGCCCGGGCCGATCATCGGCCAGATGGTCCACCCGTACCTCGCGCGGCGGGCGGGGCGCCAGGCGGTCGTCTATCCTCATCCCTCGCTCGAGTCCGATCCTCCGCCGGACGCTCGGCGTGCCGCTCTTCCAGGAGCAGCTCCTCCGGATGGGAATGGTCGCCGCCGGGCTCACCGGCGGCGAGGCGGAGGAGCTCCGCCGGGCCTTCGGCTTCCGGCGCTCGCGGGCGCGCATGCAGACGATCGAGGCGAAGCTCCGCGCCGGGCATCGCCCGGAACGGGATCGTCGGACCCGCGGCCGAGGAGATCGTGCGCGGCGATCACCGCGTTCGCGGAGTACGGACTTCCCGGAGTCGCACGCCGCGAGCTTCGCGCTGCTCGCCTACGCGAGCGCGCTACCTCAAGGTCCACCATCCTGCCGAGTTCTACGCGGCGGTCCTCAACAACCAGCCGATGGGCTTCTACCACCCGGCGACGGTCGTCCGGGACGCCCTCCGGCGCGGCCAGGCCGTGCGGCCGGTGGACGTGGGCGTCTCGGCATGGCGCGCGACGGTCGAGGCCGGCGCCGTGCGGCTCGGGCTCGGGCAGGTGAAAGGACTTCGCGAGGCGGCGGCCGCCCGGCTCGTGGCCGCCGCGGCAGGCGCGGCCCTTCACCTCCGCGGACGATCTCTGCGCGCGCCGTGCTCTCGCGGGACGAGCTGACGGCGCTCGCGGAGGTGGGTGCGCTGGGAAGCCTCGGGTTCCGGCGCCGGGCCGCCCTCTGGCAGGCCGAGCGCGCGGCGCGACCGCCCGGCCCGCTTTCGCGGGCCACCCCCGGCCCCGAGCGCTCGCCGCTCCGCGAGATGACGGTGGCCGAGCGGCTGGTGGCCGACTACCGCGGCACCGGCGTCACCGTCGGGCCGCATCCCATGGCGCTCCGCCGCTCCGACTGGGCGCGGCTCGGCGTGACGCCGGCCGCCGGCCTGGCCGCGCTCGCGACGGGTCGAGCGGGTCCGGGTCGCGGGCGCCGTGGTCGTGCGCCAGCGGCCCGGCACGGCGAAGGGCTTCGTGTTCCTCTCGCTCGAGGACGAGACGGGGATCGCCAACGCCATCGTGGCGCCGTGGCTCTTCGAGCGGGCGCGCGCCACGCTCGTCCACGAGCCTTTCCTGCTGGTGGACGGCGTCCTCCAGCACGAGGACGGCGTCACCGCCGTGCGGGCGACAACGGTCCGGCCTCTCGCGGCCGCCGCTGCCGTGCCCTCCCACGACTTTCACTGAGCGAACGTTCGGGGACGGCGCCGACTCGGATCTCGCCGCGCGGCGCTTCTGTCACGGACGGCTCGGAGGGCGGAATCTGAGTCGCGGCCCCCGCGGCACGCCGCGGGGCCGGACGGCGGACGATGCCGCTACTGCTGGAGGGAGCTGACGGTGACCGGTGTCTTCACGAGGAAGTGCGCGCGCCGATTGTGCGCCCAGCACGCCTCGCTGTTCTCGCGGCACGTGGGCCGCTCCTCGCCGTAGCTCACGAGCGTGATGCGAGACGCGGCGACACCGCGGGCCACGAGCTGCTCGCGCGTGACGCGCGCCCGATTCTCGCCGAGCGCCAGGTTGTACTCGTTCGTGCCGCGCTCGTCGGCATGCCCTTCGATCAGGATCAGCGTGCCGGGATGCGCGACCAGCCACTGGGCGTTGGCCTCCAGGATCCGCGTGTCCTCGGCCTGGAGCGCGGCGCGATCGAACTCGAAGTGCACGTCGCGCAGCCCGGCCGCTTCCTGCAAGTCCTGCGGTGAGGGCAACGTCGGGAACATGGTCGCGCCCGGGGCGCGCACCCCGCGCTGCCGCTCCCCGCGCCGGCCCGCAGACGCGCCCGCGCCGAGGCCTGCGGTGAGTCCGCTCGCATTCGCCGCCCCGGCGCCGGAGCCCGCGGCATCCGCGCCGGCGCCCGGAGTCGCGTGGGCTGGCGCACCCGGTGAGCGCCAGGGCGAGCCCCCCGCCACGAGGAGTCGTTTCTGGATCGATGCGTCGTGTCATGGTCATCCCTCCTGTTCAAGGCGCCGGAAAGGCCGGCACCGAGCCGGCTCACCTGTGCAACCCGCGCGCCCAGTCCAGCCCGTCTCAGATCCCTTGAAAATGCAGACGCCGGTGCGGCCAGCGCCCGGCCCCAGGGGGCCCGCGTCGCCCGGATTGTCACGGGCTCACGCCGTGGATTGTCACGGTTGCGTGAGGCCGGTTGACGGTCCCCAGGCCCCGATAGACTCCACGGCCAGGGGATCGCGGGAGCTCGGAACGCCGAGCTGAGAGGGCAGCGCGCTCGCTGCCGACCGCCTGAACCTGACCTGGGTAATTCCAGCGCAGGAGGCTCCAATGTTGCGCCGTCACTCCATCGCCGTCGCTCCTTTCGCGGCCAGTTTCCTGATTGCCTCGCTCGGCGGGCGGCCCGTCGCGGCCCAGACCTCGCTCCACCTGGTGCTCACCCGTCCCAGAAGCCCACAGACCTCCTCGTGTCCGGGGAGGCCTTCGGGGCGGCCCTCGGCAAGCTCGTCGGCGTGCCGATCCGCGTGACGGTGGCGTCCGACTACGCGGCCGTCGTCGAGGCGCTCCGGAACCGGACCGCCGACCTCGCCTTCGTCCATCCCGGCGGCTACGTGCTCGCCAACCGCGAGGCGAAGGCCATGATCGTCGTCGCAGGACCAGTGGCACGGGAACACGTCGTTACACCTCGCGGATCTACGTCCGGAAGGAGTCCGGCCTCGAAGACGCTCGAGGAGCTCCGGGGCAAGACGATCGCGTTCGTGGATCCGCGTCCAGCACCTCGGGCTACGTCTACCCGATGGTCATGCTCATCGAGAAGGGCCTCGTTCAGAACACGCGACCCCAAGACGTTCTTCAAGGAGTTCGTGTTCTCCGGCTCGCACGACGCGGGCCTGCATGGCGCTCCTCAACGGCCACGTCGACGCCTTCGCCTCGTTCGACCAGGCCCGCGAGCAGTACCTGAAGGACCCGGCCGCAGCGCGAGAAGCTCATCTATGTCGCCGAGAGCGCCCCGATTCCCGGAAGGCGGCATCTGCGCGCGCGACGGGCTCGACCCGGCGCTCTTCGCGAAGGTGCGCGCGGCGCTTCTCTCGATGAAGGGTCCGGCGTACGCGCCGCTCCTCAAGGCGCTCTACGACATCGACGGGTTCGAGCCGGCGGAGGATCGCGAGTACGAGCCGGTCCGGGCGGCCATGGACCTGCTCGGCTGGCGTCCGAAGCGCTGATCGCGCGACGCCCGGGGCCCCGCGCCTCCGGCCGCCGCGGTGACCCATGATCGAGGCGCGCGGCCTCCGCGTCGTGCTGCCCGCCCGACATCGGTGGCGCTCTGACGGGGTCGACCTCCGTCGTGCGAGCCCGGCGAGTTCGTCGTGATCATCGGGCGCAGCGGCGCGGGCAAGACCACGTTCCTCCGCGCGATCAACCGCCTCGTCGAGCCGACCGCCGGCACCGGTACGGGTCGCCGGCCAGCCGGTGACCGGAGCCGACCCCGGCGCCCTGCGCCACGATTCGCCGCCAGATCGGCATGATCTTCCAGCAGTTCAACCTGGTGCGGCGCGCGTCCGTGCTCGACAACGTGCTGGCGGGCCGGCTCGGCTACGTCTCCCGAGTGGCCGAGCCTCGTCGGGCGCTTTCCCCGCGGCGACCGAGCGCTCGCGCGCGACTGCCTGGCGCAGGTCGGCCTCGCGCGACTTCGCCGACCGTCGCGCCGACACGCTGTCGGGCGGCGAGCAGCAGCGCGTGGCCATCGCGCGCGCGCTGGCCCAGGAGCCGCGCGGTGATCCTGGGCGACGAGCCCACCGCGAGCCTCGATCCGACGTCTCACCGGCGTCGATCATGGGCATCCTGGCGCCGGATCAACCGGGAGCGGCGCCTCACCCTCGTGGTCAGCCAGCACCAGCTCGAGACGGCGCTCGAGTACGGCACGCGGATCGTCGGGTTCCGCGCGGGCGCGTCGGTTCGACGGCCCGCCCGCCGCACGTGTCGCCCGCCGTGGTCCAGGCGATCTATGGCGGAGGAGGCCGCGTGAAGCGCGCGGCCTGGCTTGGCGCGGCCGTCCTGCTCGTGGCGATCGCCTGGCACATCGGACGCCAGATCCCGCGCGGCTCGTGCGGGGCCTGCCGTGGATGTGGGATTTCGTGCGCCGCATGGTGCCGCCGGACTTCCGGCGTCCTGCCCGCGGCGCTGGTGGGCGCGGTCGGCACGATCGAGATCGCGCTGCTCGGGACGCGGGCTGGCCGCGGCGCTGGCGATGCCGCTCGGATTCCTCTCGGCGCGCAACGTCGCCCCGCCGCCGTCTACTACGCGGCGCGCGCGGCGCTCAACTTCTTCCGCAGCATCGACACGCTGGTCTACGCGCTGCTCTTCGTCGCGGCCGTCGGGCTCGGGCCCTTTCCCGGCGATGCTGGCCGTGGTCGCGTACACGACGACGTCCCTGGCCAAGCTCTACTCGGAGACGATCGAGGGGATCGAGCCCGGCCCGTGGACGCGATCCGCGCGACGGGCGCGACGCGGCTCCAGGTGCTGCGGTTCGGGGTCCTGCCCCAGGTGCTCCCGCTGTTCCTCTCCTACGTCCTCTACCGCTTCGAGTCGAACGTCCGGGCCGCGACGGTGCTCGGCTTCGTCGGCGCCGGGGGCATCGGGCTGCTACCTCCAGACCTACCTCCGGATGATCGACTACCCGGCCGCCTCCACGGTGCTGCTGGTCACCGTCGTGATGGTCATGGTGCGTCGACTTCGCGAGCGCCCGGATCCGGGCGCGGCTCGTCTAGCGGTCCCGCCTGGCTGGCCGGCCGGATCGGCTATCGTCGAACGGGCGATCCCGGCGGGAGGAGCTCGGGTCGATGTCGGCTCCGCTGCGCGTCGTGGCCTACAACTTCCTGAGCGGAGGGAGCGCCGGCGCGCCGGCCACTGGTCGCGACTCCACGCGCGCCTGGCGCCCGACGTCGTGCTCGCGCAGGAATGCCGGGCGCCGCAGGACTGTCCGCGGCGAGCGGTTCCGGGTCGGCCCGGCGGACACGCTCCTCGTGGGCGCCTGCCGCCACGCGCCGCTGGGGCAGCGCCATCTGTGCTTCGCGGATTCGCGGCGCGGCCGCTGACGATTCCCGGGTTCGCGGGCTGGGTGATCGGCGCGGAGGTCGCTGGACCGGGGTCGGACGGGCGGCTCGCTCCAGGCTCTTCAGCATCCACTGCCCGGTCGGCGAGCGCGGCTACGTCCGGACCCTTCACGAGATCCTCGACCGGATCGCGCGGCGCGCGCGGCGACGCGGACCTGATCCTGGGCGGCGACTTCAACGTGGTCGTGGGCCAGCGTCAGCCGCGCGAGACGATCCGGATGTCGCCGGGCGAGCGGGAGATCCTCGCCCGGCTCGTCAGTCGGAGTTCGATCTCGTGAGCTGCTGGCAGGCCGCGAATCCGGGCGGCCCGCTCGCGCAGACGCTCCGGTGGTCCGCGAATCGCGAGGCGCCCTACCACTGCGACGGCATCTTCGTCCCGTCGGCCGTGGGCGCCCGCCTCGTGGCCTGCCGCGTGGTCCGGGGCTCCGCGCTGGGCGGGGCTGAGCGACCACAACCCGGTGCTGGCGGAGTTCTCGGGCTAGCTGCGCCGCGTCGCGCGCTCGCCTCGAGCGCGTGCGTAGTACGATGAAGCTCTCCACGAGCCGGCGCGCCGCGTCGGCGTCGGCCTACCGAAGCGAATCCGGATCGCGGGAGGACGCGACGCATGGCGAGTGGCGGGGCATCGAGCTCAAGGGCCCGGATCGAGGGGCGGTTCGCCGAGATCCTGACCCCCGCGGCGCTCGACTTCGTGGCCGGCCTCCAGCGAGAGCTCGGGCGACGCGCGCGGCGCTGCTCCGGCGCCGCGCCGGAGCGCCAGGCAACGTTCGACGCCGGGGGCCGCCTCGACTTCCTCGCCGAGACTCGCGGCGATCCGCGCCGACGGCGTGGACGGTCGCGCCCGCGCCCCGACGATCTCGAGCGCCGGTGGGTCGAGCTCACGGGCCCGGCCGAGCGGAAGATGGTCATCAACGCGCTCAACTCGGGCGCGCGAGCGTCTTCATGGCGGACTTCGAGGACGCGAACACGCCCGACCTGGCGCAACATGGTCCAGGGCCAGGTCAACCTCGCTCGACGCGGTCGGCGCGCACGATCGAGCACCGGAACCCGGACGGCCGGATCTACCGGCTCCACGAGACGCATCGCGACGCTGCTCGTCCGGCCGCGCGGCTGGCACCTGCCCGAGCGCCACTGCTGGGTCGACGGCGAGGCCGGTGTCCGGGAAGCCTGTTCGACTTCGGGCTCTACGTCTTCCACAACGGCCGGCGGCTGCTCGAGCGCGGGAGCGGGCCCTACTTCTACCTCCCGAAGCTCGAGAGCCACCTCGAGGCGCGGCTCTGGAACGACGCGTTCGTCCTCGCCGAGAGCCGGCTCGGGCTCCCGCAGGGCGCGATCCGCGCGCACCGTGCTCGATCGAGACGATCCCGGCCGCGTTCGAGATGGACGAGATCCTGTGGGAGCTGCGGGACCACTCGGGCGGGCTCAACGCGGGCCGCTGGGACTACATGTTCAGCCTGATCAAGAAGTTCCGGACGCAGCCCGACGTTCGTCCTGCCGGACCGCGCGCAGGTGACGATGACCGTGCCGTTCATGCGCGCGTACACCGAGCTCCTCGTGCAGACCTGCCACCGCCGCGGCGCGCACGCCCTGGGCGGCATGGCCGCGTTCATCCCGAGCCGCCGCGATCCCGCAGGTCAACGAGGTCGCCCTGGCGCGGGTGCGGGAGGACAAGATCCGCGAGTCCCAGGACGGCTTCGACGGCACGTGGGTGGCCCACCCCGACCTCGTGCCGGTCGCGCGCGAGCCGTTCGCGCGGCTCCTCGGCGATCGCGCCCATCAGCTCGAGCGGCAGCGCCTCGAGGTGACCGCGCGACGGCGCGGCGCTCCTGGACGTCCGGGTCCCCGGCGGAAGCGTGACCGAGGCGGGGCTCCGGAACAACGTGAGCGTCGCCCTCCAGTACCTCGCGGCGTGGCTCGACGGGAACGGCGCGGTCGCCATCTTCAACCTGATGGAGGACGCGGCGACCGCCGAGATCTCGCGCTCGCAGGTCTGGCAGTGGGCCCGTCACGGCGTCCGCCTCGCCGAGGGCGCGCCGGTGACCCGGGCGCTGGTGGAGCGCATCGTCGGCGAGGAGCTCGCGAAGCTCCGCGCCGCGGCCGGCGACGCCGCCTACGCGCGGGGGCACTATCAGGCGGCGCGCGAGCTCTTCGAGGCGGTCGGCGCTCGACGAGCCGTTCGCCGAGTTCCTCACGCTGCCGGCCTCCCGAGCGGATCGACCTCTAGGGCATACGGCGAACACCGTCGGCGTTTCCCGCGGACGATGAACTCGGGGCCCGGTCGTCGACGCCGGCCGAATCGCGCCCCTCGCCGCGGCGGCGCGGCTCTTGGACCGTCCGGCGCCGCCCGCGTTGCCGGAGGCGGTCTCGGCCGGCTAGGGGATCGGGCGATGGTCCAGCGGGCGGTCGAGCGAGGGAAAGCCCACCGCCGGGTGCGGCCCGAAGGCGCCCGAGGAGCTCCTCCAGCCATGCCCAGGCGGCCGGCGGCAGATCGCGATGATGGGTGAGCAAGCCCGGTCGGCTCCGCGGGATCGACCCGTCCGCCGCGCCGGTCGGCGAGATGCGCGGTGATCTGGTCGAGCGTCCAGGCCGTTCCCCTGAAGCTGCTTACCGGCCCGCCACTGGATCGGGTCGACGTGGGTGTTGAGCGCATCCGGAGGTCTGCCGCCGGTCGCTCGGCCGGCCGCTCGGCCCGAAGGTCGACAGCACGCGGTAGCCGGCGCCGGGGAGGACGGCCTGCGATCGCGGGCGCGATGCGATTCCACGGCGGGACGAGTCCCGGTCTCAGACGCGTCGGGACGAGCCCCGCCAGGCGCGCCCATCCCGCGGCCAGCTCCGCGAGCGCGATGTCCGGCGCGCGCGCGGCGCCGAGCTCGGCGGGCTTCCCGCGCGTGCCATCCGGCGCCGGCGGCTCGTGGTTGCGATGGGCATAGCCGTGCTGGACGACGCGGACGGGCGCCGGGCTCTCGCGGATCTGCGCGGCAACCGTCTCGTCGAGCCAGGCCGGCACGACGGCGAGGGCGAGCGGCGCCGCGTGGACGGCCGCCAGGCCCAGGCAGCCGGTCGAAGGCCGGGGCTGGCGGCCCCCGCATCGTCGTCGCGCCACCAGAGGGTCGCGCGCCCGGCTGGCCAGCGGTCGAGCTCCGCCCGCCAGGCGGTCCCAGGCCGCGCAGGCGGCGGCGTCCGTCACCGAGCGATGGGCGCGCCGCCGCCCGCGCCCTGGCGTGGCAGCGCGCCGCGGCCGCCGCGGTATGATCGGGGCTCGCGCCATGAGCCAGCTCGACTTTCACATCGAGCAGAAGATCGCGCAGCGCGACAGCATCGATCTCGCGGCCCGGCGGCTCGCCGGGCGTCCGGGCTGGGTCGTCGAGTTCGGCCTGGGCGCGGCCGTTCGTACTCGCATCTCGCCGCGCGATTTCCCGGACCGGGAGATCTACTGCTTCGATCGGGAGCACGCCACCAATCCGGGCTGGGGCCCGCCCACCGAGCGCGTCGTGCTCGGCGACCTCGCCACGGTGCTGGCCGAGCCGGCGGTGGAGACGCGCTTTCGCGGGCGCGTGATCCTCGCGCACCTCGACCTCGCCTGGGGCGACTCGACCAACACCCGGCTGCACCGGCTGGTGCTGGATCGGACGCGCGAGCTGGCTCCTGCCCGGGGCGTGGATCCTGAGCGACCGGGCCGTGCCGCTCGAGCCGACGTGGGACCTCGTCCCGATCCCCGCCTCGGACGAGGTCGGCTACGCCCACCGCTTCCATCGCTACGAGCGCCGGCCGGGCGCCTGAGCCCGCGCCGCCGTCGGACGCCGGCCGCCAGGCGCGCCAGGATCTCGACGGACCGGGCCGCGCCGCCCGGGTCCAGACTGACCGGGGCCGGGAAGCCGGGGCGCTCGAGGGCGGCGTCCATCGCTCGGCGCGAGCCGCGCCCGGCGTCAGCTCGGCCTCCGGGCAGGACGTCGAGGAGGCCCCGCGCGGCCAGGAGTCCGGCGCGGAGCGGCTGCTCGTCGCCGCTGGCCTCGTAGGGGACGACCACGGCCCGGACGCGGTGCGCGATCAGCTCCAGCACGGTGTTGTAGCCCGCCTGGCTCACCGAGAGCGCCGCCCCTCCGAGGTGCGCACCGAGATCCGGACGGAACGCTTCCACGACGACCGCGGGCCGGCCGTCGGCCGCGGGCAGCTCGCGGGCGAGCCGGTCCAGGTCCGCGCGGTGACTGTCCGGAAGATACGGGCCGGTCACCATGCGCCAGGGCCGCATCCCGGCGGCCGGTCGTGAGCGGCCACGCGGCGAGCGCCGTGCGGAAGAGCGGCCCCGCCACCTGCGCCGCCGCCGCCCGAGATCACGACCTCGCCGTGCGGCGGGCCGGCCGGGCGGGCGCCGTCGGGCGCGAGGTAGCCCGTGTAGACGAGCCGCTCGCCGAGCCAGCCGCGCGAGCGCGAGGGTCCGGTCGAGCGGGATCGCGTCGGGGCTTCCGTGGACGAGGACGCGATCGGTCCATTGCCGCGCGACCGCGACGGCTGGCCAGCTCGAACCACGCCTGGTTGGGCTTGCTCACGAGGACGTCCCGGAGGCTGCACGGCGACGCGCGGGGCGGCCGCGCGCCGCGCCGTCGCGCGGTCGTCGGCCACGCGCGAGGAGCGAGCGGCCCCAGCTCGAACGTCAGGGCGTGGCGGCCGAAGGGGAAGAGCTCGAGCAGCACGACGCTCGGATCGTGGGCGCGAAGGCAGGCGAGCAGGCGCTCCCGGCGCTCGTGCGAGATCGGCCGCGGTCGGGCCGCTGACCATCGGGACGCGCGAGCGCGCTCGCCGCGTCGTTCGCCGCCACGAGCGGCGGCAGCGCCACGACCTCGGCGCCGCCCAGGTCGAGATCCGGCACGGCGCCGGCCACCCTGGACGAAGACCACCGGCTCACCGGCGCGCCCGAGCGCCCGCGCGCGAGCCGCGCCGCCCGCTCGAGGTGGCCGAGCCCGAGCGACATGCTGGCAGTAGAAGAGGATCGGCCCGGGCGTCACGGCTCGAGCGGCTCGTTGAGCCCGACGAGCTGGAGCAGTCCGTCGCCCCGTCGGCGCACGCGGTGGAGACGCTCGGGCAGCAAGCCGCAGCGGCGGCGGCGCGTCGAGGTCCCAGCGGAGCGCCGCGGCGACGATGGTCGCGGATGACGCCCATGTGCGTCACCGCGGCCCACGTGTCGGGCCCGCTCGCTCGGCGCGAGGCTCGTCGAGCCACGCGCGCACCGCGCACGAGGACCGCCGCCGGCGACTCGCCGCCCGGCGGCGCCGCGTCCCACCCGGCGACGGACCGTCTCGCCGGCGACCGCGCTCCGCGCGCGCCCGGTCCACTCGCCCCAGTCCTGCTCCGCGAGGCGCGGCTCCACCACCGGGGCGCGATCGCGCCGAGGATGCCGCGCGGTCTCGACTGGCCCGGCCGAGCGGGCTCACGGCCCAGCCGAGGCTGCTCCTTCGTTCCGCCAGCGCCCGGAGGTCCGCGGGCAATCGCCAGCGCGCCGCGCGCGCGGCGCCCTCCGGGGAGAGCGGCGGGTCGGCACTGACCGAGCACGCGGCCCTCGGCGTTCCACGCCGTCGGCGCGTGACGGATCAGCGCGACGTAGACGGAGCGCACGGCAAGCCCAGCATCGCGAGTCCCGCGGCCAGGCGGTGGTCGGAACGCCGCGAGCGTGCGGTCCGGTCGCGACGAAGCGCCGGGCCGCGGCACCCATCGTGTTCCGAAGGGCGGGGTCGTCCAGCAGCCGGGCGACGCCGGTCGGCGAAGGCGTCGGGCGTGGACGGCGTGAGGAGCGCGCCATCCGGCGCGACCATCGGATCGGGCTCGGGTCCCGCGCACGGCGACGACCGGCAGGCCCGCCGCGGCGGCCTGGAGGTAGACGACGTGGAAGCGGCCCGGGAAGGCGAAGAGATCGGCGCCGAGATACGCGTCGGGCAGGACGCTCGGGCTCGAGCGATCCCAGGAAGGCGACGCGGCCGGCCGGGAGCGCGCCGAGCGTCGCGGCGACCGCCGGCCGGTGCCGGCCCGTCGCCGACCACGGCGAGACGCCACGGGCCGCGCGGGCGCGACGCGTGTGAGGCGCGCCGAGCGCGTCGGCGAGCAGCCGATACGGCGTCGAGCTTCTTCACCTCGCGCATGGCCGCGACCGCCAGGATGACCGGGCCCGTCGGCGCCGCGGAAGCGCTCCGGCCATGGCGGCGCGACACGCGGCCCGGTCGCTCGCGCGGTCGCGTCGAAGCGCGCGGCGTCGATGGTCGGCGGGAGATCGAGGAGGCGCTCGCGCGGCGAAGCGCGGTCCCCGGCACGCGGCCACGCGCGGCCGGTCGCGCGGGCTCATGAGGAAGATGAGGTCCGCGCGCCGGACCGCGAGGCGCGCGGCGCTGACCCACGGGCGGAACGGCGGTGCGGCGGCTCCTTGTCGAGACGGTAGGTGTCGACGAGGACGTACGGGAATGCCGAGAGCCGTCGCGACGGTCGGTCCCGACGAGATCCGGCGCGCGATAGTAGCTCTGATACGTGATCCACGCCCGCGGCCGCGCTCCAGCCGCGCCGCGGCGATACCGCGCGACCAGGCGGGTCGCGGTGAGCGCCGCGATGCGCTCCACGCGCGCCGCGTCCGCCGGCGATCGAAGGCGCGCCGGTAGGTGAGGAGTCGGCTCGCGAGCATGCGGCGCGAAGCCGAGCCCGCTGCAGCGCCGCCATCAGCACACGCCCGATCTCGCGATCGCCCGGAAGGCTCCGTCTGGAACGGGTGCTTGACCGGCGTGTAGAAGGCGAGCGGCGTCACGACGGCACGCCCGACGCCAGCGCGCGCGCCGGCGGCGCGCGGCCGCCGTCGGCAGGAGTCGCGCGGAGCAGGCGGTGGATCCGGTCGGCGCTGGCCGTCGAGGTTCCAGCCGGACGGCGACGCGGCGGATGCCCGCCGCGCCCATGCGGCTGGCGCTGGTCGGGATCGCGCGCGAGCTCTCGATGGCCGCCGCGAGCGCGCCTGGCGTCACCCGGCGAGAACGAGCCGGCCGTGGAGCCCGTCGTCCACCAGCTCGGCGATCGCCCCGGCGCGCGTGGCGACCACCGGCAGACCCTGGGAAAGCGCCTCGACGACGACGTTCGGCAGGCCGTCGCGGTCCGCCGTCGGGCGCCACCTCGGAGGCGAGGAGCGAGGAGATCGCTCGCCCGGTACTGCGCGCGAACCGCTGAGCTGATCGAGCGGGCCCGCCCACGTCAGATCCGGCTCGCCGAGGCCGAGCGCCTCGGACTCGGGCGCGCAGGGCGGCCTGCGAGCGGCCCGTAGCCCGACCACGGTGAGCCGGACCTCGGCCCGCGTCGCGGGCCACGGCCTCGAAGAGGGTCCGGATACCCCTTCTTCGGCTGAAAGCGGCCGACCGCCAGGAGCCGGACCGGATCACGCGGATCGGTCCCATCGCGCCGCGAGCCGAACGTCGGCGGCGCGGCGAAGAGCTCGCGATCGAGGCCGTGGTAGACGAGCTCCACCCGCCCGGGGGCGAGCGCGTTCAGGCGGTCGCGTGCCGGCCGCCGTGCAGGTCACGGTGAAGCGCGCCTCGCCGGAGCTTCGCGCGGAGCTCCCAGTCCGGCGTGGTCCAGACGTCCTTCGCGTGGCCGGCCAGGCTGTAGCTCGAGCCTGCGCATGACCGCCGCGTAGCGAGCGACGGAGGCCGGTGTGTGGAGGAAGTGGGCATGGAGGTGCGCGCGCCCGGCGGGCAGCTCGCCGGCGAGCACGCCGGCCTGCCCGAAGCGCCGGCCGCGGTTCGGCGTGGGATCGCGCACGACGTCGCGCAGCCACAGGCGAAGCGCCCGCAGGTAGCGGCGCGGGTCGCGCGCCAGCGCGCGGGCGTGACCGGCGAACACGCGGCCGGGCGCCTCGTGGAGGTATTCCGGCAGATACGTCACCGGCGCGCTGGATCGTCGCCGTGGATCGGGTGCGTGAGCGCGTCGTACGGGCGCCGGAGCGAGACGATGTGCAGCGGGAGGCCCCGCTGCTCCAGCGCGGCCAGCTCGTGAGCGATGAACGTCTCCGAGACGCGCGGGTAGCCCTTGAGGACCACGACGACCAGCGGCAGGCGCAATGCGAGGGCCGCATGAGACGCGGCCGCCGGCGGAGACGCTCAGCACGGCTCGCCGGGCCGGGGCGCGCCGGAGAGCGGCCGGGAGACTCGAGCCCGCGGACTCCCGGGCCGGGGCGGCCCTTCCACTCCGCCATTTCGCGACGGCCTGGTTGATGAAGCGGAGGCCGTCGAGCAGACCCGGGACCCGATGCGATGGCCGGCGGCGGCTGTTCCGGCAGGTGGATGATGGCCTCGGCGAGCGTCTCGGGCGTGAGCCGGGCTGGGATCGAGCGTCTGCGCGAGTCCCGAGGCCCGTCGCCGCCTGCGCCCGGAGCGAGCTGCTCGGCGCGCGGCGTCACGCGCGGCACGATCAAGCTCCGCTTCTTGAGCGACAGCACCTCGCAGAACGTGTTGTAGCCGCCGAGGCACACGACGCCGGCGGCCTTCTCGACGAGGTTCTCGAGATGCTCGTGGAACTCGAGCGTGGTCACGCGCGACAGGCCGCGCCGCGCGCGCGCTCGAACGCCGGCCCGCTCCCGCGCCGGCAGGAACGGCCCGTACACGATGAGCGCCGGCCACGGGAGCCGGCCGTTGAAGCGCTCGTAGGCCGACGAGGGTCGCGTCCGACGAGCAGGGCGCCGTCCCCGCCGCCGCCGGGCGTCACCAGGAGGAACGGGCCCTGCTGGACGATGGCCTGCACGTCGGCGGGCAGGGTGCCACCTCGGGGTTAGTCCTCGCGCGGGAGATACCCCGTGAAGACCGTCTTGGCCGCGACGTCGGCCGGAAGCCGTAGGCCTCGATCGGATCGTAGACCTGCGGCAGCCCGTAGACCCAGATCTGGTCGTAGAAGCGCTTGAGCGCCGGGATCACGCGCTTGCGGCGCCACTCCTCGGCCAGCGACGTCGGGTCGTCCATGATGTCGCGCAGCCCGAGGATGAGCGCGTGTCCGGCCCTGCCGGCGAAGGTGCGCGAGCGTCTCCGCACCTCGCCGAGCAAGCCGGAGCGGCTCCTTTGTCGACCAGGAAGAGATCCGGCCGGAACACGCGGGCCGTGTGCTCGATGATCGAGGCCCGGAGCGCGAGCGTCTGCTCGACGTGGAAGTCGAGATTCAGGCTCGTGTACTCGCCGTTCCGGCGCTTGATGATTCCGGGCACGCGGACGAAATCGACGCGGGAGCGGAAGCTGAAGCGGCCCAGGATGGGGAGCCGCTCAGGATCGAGGACGTTCAGCTTCTGTGATGGGCCACGAGCGAGTGGGCGATCGTCCGGCAGCGGCGGAGGTGCCCCAGCGCCGAACGAGTCGTGGCTGTAGATCAGGACGCGGTACTGCGCCTGGTCGATGGCGCCCGGCCCCTGCGGCCCCATGGCCGTTGGCCGGAGGTCCCGACCCGGATCGGACGGCTCCCACACTTGCCCTCCCACGGGGCTTCCGAACGGTAGCCCCGGACCCTGTCGGGAGCTGGGGAGTGCCTGGGACCTCCGGGCTCCAGAAGCCTGGACACTCCGGGGCCCAGGGCAGGTCACGTGTACCAAAAAGCCATGGAAAAGGAAAGTCAATCGGGGGTACCTCTGACCGGTCCTGAGGACGGCTGGGAAGTCTCCCCGACCGCGGCCCGGCCCCGTCCGGGCCCTTGCCTCTCGATCGGCCCGGAATGGTAAGTGATACCCTGCGATGGGCGCCCCATTGCTGGCGGTTGCAGGGCCTGCGGACGTCCATCTTCCTCGACGAAGGGGTCGTTCGGGCCGTAAACGGCGTTTCGTTCTACGGTCGAGCGCGGACAGACCATGGCGGTCGTCGGGGAGTCGGGGTCCGGGAAGAGCGTCCTCGGCCCAGTCCATCATGCGGATCCTGCCCCCGGGCCCGGATCGAGGCGGGGCGGATCCTCCTCTCGCTCGACGGCGGGACTCCTGTCGACCTCGCCACCCTGGCGGCCGACGGGCGACGGATGCGGGCAATCCGAGGCGGGGCGATCGCCATGATCTTCCAGGAGCCGATGACGGCCTTCTCGCCGGTCCACACGATCGGCGACCAGATCGGGGAGGTCGCGCGACTCCACCGGCGGCTCAGCCGGCTGCGGCGCGCGACGGCGACCATCGAGGCCCTCGAGGCGGTCGGCTTCCCGATCCGGGCGCGAAGGTTGACGCCTACCCCTTCGAGCTGTCGGGGGCTTGCGCGCAGCGCGCGATGATCGCGATGGCCCTCGTGTGCCGCCCGGCCCTGCGTGATCGCCGACGAGCCCACCTCGGCGCTGGACGTGACGGTGCCAGGCGCAGATCCTGGACCTCCTGGTCCGGCTCCAGCGCGGAACACGGCATGGGGCTGATCATCATCACGCACGACCCCGGCGTGGTCGGCGCACGTGGCCGACTTCGTCGACGGTGATGTACTGCGGGCGCGTGATGGAGACCGGACCGGTCACCGAGACTCTTCGAGGATCCCCAGCATCCCTACCTCCAGGCGCTCCTCCGGAGCACGCCCCAGTTCGGCGTGGCTCGAGGGCGAGCGGCTCCAGACAATCCCGGGACGGTGCCCGACCCGCTCGCGCCCATCCCGGGGTGCCTGTTCCTCTCGCGGTGCTCCGGAGGGCGAGCCCGCCCTCTGCGGCGCGCGCGATGCCCGCTCCGCGCGTGCTCGAGCGACCACCGGCGGGTGGCGTGCTACAAGCGGAGGCTCGCTGCCGGAGCAGGTGTCCGCCCCGGTGGGAGCGCGCCGATGACCGAGCCGCTCCTCGAAGTGCGGATCTCACGAAGCACTTCCCCTCTTCCAGCCCTGGCTGGCCGGCCTCGCGCGGCGGCGCGTCGGAACCGTCGCGGCCGTGGAGGGCGTGAGCTTCGACGTCGCGAAGGGCGAGACGCTCGGCCTCGTGGGCGAGAGCGGCTGCGGGAAGACGACGACCGCGCGCCTGGTGCTGCGCGCGCCTCGCCCCACGCGGGGCGAGATCCTGTTTCGCGTCGGAGGAGGCCAGGCCGTGCGGGTCGACCTCCTGAAGGGGCGCGCGCTGCGGCCCTCCGGCCCCACATCCAGATGATCTTCCAAGACCCGTTCTCGTCGCTGAACCCACGCATGCCGGTGGGCGAGATCATCGGGGAGCTCCTGTGGATCCACGAGCGCGGATCGCGCGAGGAGATCCAGGAGCGCGTCAAGGCCCTGATGGGGATGGTCGGGCTGAACGTCCAGTACCTCCGGCGCTACCCGCACTCCTTCTCCGGCGGGCAACGGCAGCGGATCGGGATCGCGCGCGCGCTCGGCGCTCAACCTGAGCTCATCGTCTGCGACGAGCCGGTGTCGGCGCTCGACGTCTCGGTTCAGGCCCAGGTCCTGAATCTCCTGAAGGATCTGCCAGACGGAGCTCGGGCTCACGTATCTATTCATCTCGCACAACCTCGCGGTCATCGACTACGTCGCCGACCGCATCGCCGTGATGTACGCCGGCCGGATCGTCGAGATGGCGGCGAAGCGGCAACTCTTCGAGCGCCCGCGGCCACCCTACACGGAGACGCTCCTGGCCGCGGTGCTCTGACCCGATCCCCGGCTCCGGGCGCCACCCTGGGCGCGGTGCGCGACGCGACAGCGCCGCCTGACGGGCGGCATCCGCGGGTGCGCCTACGCCTCCGCTGCCCGTACGCCATCGAACGGTGCCGCGTCGAGACGCCCGAGATGCGCGCGGTGGCGCCGGATCACCTCGCGCGGTGCCATCGAGCCGAGGAGCTCCACCTGACGCCGCTGCCGCGCCGGCCCGCCGCCCGGACGCGCGTGAGGTGCCCGTGACGCTTGGGCGCGCCGGAGCCGGGGCCGCTGACGATGGGACGCTATCTCCTGCAGCGCCTGCTGCTCATGCTGCCCACCCTGTTCCTGATCTCGGTCGGTCACGTTCGTCATCATCCAGCTCCCGCCGGGCGACTTCCTGACCACGCTGATCAGCGATCTCGAGGCGTCCGGGGAGCGCGCGGACCTGCAGAAGGTCGAGTTCCTCCGGCAGCAGTTCGGGCTCGACCAGCCGATGTGGAAGCAGTACTGGCTGTGGGTGTCGGGCCTCGTCCAGGGGGATCTGGGCTACTCGTTCGAGTACGATCGCCCGGTGGCCGACATCATCGGCGAGCGGCTGCTCCTCACCTTCGTGGTGTCGTTCGGCTCCATCCTGTTCACCTGGCTGATGGCCTTTCCCATCGGCGTGTACTCGGCGACCCACCAGTACAGCTGGGCCGACCACGGGCTCACGCTCATCGGCTTCCTCGGCCTCGCGACGCCAAACTTCCTGCTCGCCCCGATCCTGATGTTCATCTCGTTCACGTACTTCGGGTCGAGCGTCGGCGGCCTGTTCTCGCCCGACATGCAGAACGCCCCGGAACTGGGCCCGCGTGTGGACCTGGTGCAGCACCTGTGGATTCCGGTGATCGTGATCGGCACGTCGGGGACGGCGGCCATGATCCGCCGCCTCCGCGCGAACCTGCTGGACGAGCTCCGCCGGCCGTACGTCGTCACCGCGCGCGCCAAGGGCCTGGCGCCGCGGCGCATCCTGCTCAAGTACCCGCTCCGGCTCGCGCTCAATCCCTTCATCGGCGACATCGGCAACTCTGCTGCCGCAGGTCATCTCGGGCGCGATCATCGTCTCGATCGTCCTGTCCCTCCCGACCACCGGGCCCATCTCCTGCGCGCGCTCCGGGCGCAGGACATGTACCTCGCGGGCTCGTTCCTGCATGCTCCTGGCCGCGCTCTCGGTGATCGGGGTCTTCCTCTCGGATCTCGCCCTGGCGGCGCTCGACCCCGAATTCGCCAGGGCGGCGAGGCGAGACCCGGTGATGACGCCGTCCCTGGCCGCCGAGTGAGGTGCGCTGCCGCGCTAGCTGCGCCGCCGAGCGCGCCCCACGCGTCCGAGCAGGAGCGCTACTACTTCGCCTCCCAGTGGCAGCTCATCTGGTGGCGGCTCCGGCGGCACCGCTTCGCGATGCTCGCGCTGTGGTTCCTGGTGGCGCTCTACGCGACGATCCCGTTCGTGGAGTTCCTCGCGCCGTACGAGCTGCCGGAGCCGCCACGCGAGCCACGTGTTCTCCCCGCCCCAGCGGGTGCACCTCTTCCACGAGGGTCGATTCGTAGGGCCCGTTCGTCTACGGGCAGCTCCTCACCGTGAACATGGAGAACCTCAAGCGCGAGTACCGGGAGGACCGCTCGCGTCTGTACCGTCTCCAGTTCCTGCCCGTCGGGCGAGCTGTACCGGATGTGGGCCTGTGGCGGGCCGAGCGGCATCTCTTCGGCGTGGAGGAAGGCGGGACGACTCTTCCTGCTCGGCACGGACCGCCTGGGCCGGACATGTTCTCGCGGATCATTCACGGAGCCCGCATCTCGCTCACCGTCGGGCTCCTCGGGATCTCCGTGAGCTTCGTGCTGGCCGCTCGTGTTCGGTGGGCTTCCTCGGCTACTACGGCGGGACCATCGACATCGTCATCCAGCGGCTCATCCGAGGTGATCCGCGCCTTCCCGAGCTGCCGCTGTGGATGGCGCTGTCGGCCGCGCTCCCGCCCCGCTGGGATCCGATCCTCGTCTACATCGGCATCACGGTGATCCTCGGAGTCCTGGAATGGACCGGGCTGGCCCGCAGCGTCCGGGGCAAGCTGCTCGCGGTGCGGGAGGACTTCGCTACCGCCGCGGTGCTCGATGGGCGGCTCGCCTCCCTACATCATCCGGCGGCACCTCCTGCCGGCCTTCACGAGCCACCTGATCGTCTCGGCGACCCTCTCGATCCCGAACATGATCCTCGGCGAGACGGCCCTGTCGTTCCTGGGGCTCGGCCTCCGCCCGCCCATCACGAGCTGGGGCGTACTCCTGTCGGAGGCGCAGAACATGAACGCGGTCGCCCTCTACCCCTGGCTGCTCACGCCCGTGGTGATGGTGGTCCTGACGGTCCTGGCCTTCAACTTCCTGGGCGACGGGCTGCGGGACGCCGCCGACCCGTACGCCTAGGCGAGGACGAGCACTCGTGGAGCGGAATCTCCACCGCTACATCATCAAGCGGAGCCTTCGACCGCAGATCTTTCTGATCGCGATCAGCTTCGTGCTCGGGCTCGGGCTGAACCCGATCATGCTCGATCTGCAGAAGCGCATCATCAACCAGGCGATCGGGCAGCGGAACTTCGACGCCCTCCCTGTGGCTCTGCGGCGGCTTCCTGGGCGCGGTGCTCCTGAACGGCGCGCTCAAGTACGTGAAGCAGAACATCGAAGGCTACATCTCGGAGACGATGCTCCGCGACCTCCGGGGCGAGCTCGTACAACCGTATCCTGCGGTTCCCGCTGCCGCACCTGAAGAACACCTCGACCGGCCAGCTGGTGGCGATGATCCTGGGCGAGGTCGAAGACCTCGGGGCTACTTCGGCCTGGCGCTCTCCACGCCGGCGTTCCACGGCGCCATGCTGGTCGGCACCTTCGGGTTCATGGTCTACGCGAACCCGTGGATGGCGCTCGTCGGCATGGTGCTCTTCCCGATTCAGATGTTCTTCATCCGGCGGCTGCAGCGCAAGGTCACCGCGATGTCTCGCGAGCGGGTGCGCATGGTCCGCGGCCTGTCCGATCGCATCCAGGAGTCGGTGGGCGGGCTCCAGGAGATCTACGCCAACGACACCGTCGCCTACGAGTCGAGCCGGTACCGGCATCTGCTCCAGCGGATCTTCAAGATCCGGCTGAACATCTACAACCTCAAGTACCTGATCAAGTGGATCAACAACTTCCTCGAGAAGTTCGGGCAGTTCCTGCTGCTGCTCGTGGGCGGCTGGCTCATCATTCACCATCCCGGAGACGTTCAACCTCGGCGTCCTGGTCGCCTTCCTCCAGGCCTACGGCCAGCTCAACGAGCCGTGGCGGGAGCTGATCAACTTCTTCCAGCTGAAGGAGAACGCGCGGGTCAAGTACGAGCAGGTCATCGCGAACTTCGATCCGCCCGGGCTCCGGAGCGAGTTCGAGCGGGACGATGCCGCCGCGCGAGCCCGCGCCGCCCTTGGCCGGGACCTACGAGCTCCGCCAGGCCAGCGTCGTGCTGGACGGACGGACGCCCGCGCTGGATCACCTGCAGCTCACCGTGGCCGCCCGCCAGCACGTGGCCCTCGTGGGCACGGCGGGCAGCGGCAAGAGCACGCTCACGCTGGCGCTGGCCAAGCTCACGGGGTTCACCGGGACGATCCTGCTGGACGGGACGGACCTGACCCAGGTTCCCGCGGCCCGGGCAGGCCGCGCGATCGGGTTCGTTCCCGCGGACGCGCGGCTGTTCACCGGCTCGATATTCGACAACCTCCTCTACGGGCTCCAGGCACCGGCGGGCCGCCGAAGAGAAGACCGACCTGGGCCTGGGGAGCGAGGACTGGCTCGATCTCTCCCTTCCGACGTGTCCGACCGCGCCGGGCTCGTCGCGGTCGCCCTGGAGGTCGCGCGCCTGGTGGGGCTGGAGGACGACCTCTTCGGTTCGGCCTCCGTTCCCGGGTCGACCTCGACCCGGCACCCCGAGGTGGCCGCGCGGATCCTGGCCACCCGGCAGCTGGTGGCCGAGCGATTCGCCCGCGAGCAGCAGAGAGACCGCCGTCGAGTTCTTCGACCGGGAGCGCTTCTCGTCCTACGCGTCGATCGGCGAGAACATCCTTCGGCCACAGCTCACACGCGGCGCTGGCGCTCGAGCAACTCGCCCAGCACCCGCATCTTCGCCAGGTGCTCGCCGACGTGGAGCTGGAGGGCCCGCTGGTCGAGCTTGGCGCCGACGTGGGCGCGGGACATGGTCGAGATCTTCAAGGACATCGCAGCCGACAACGAGCTGTTCGCGCGTTCAGCCTGCTCACGGCGAGCGAGCTGCCGGAGTACGCGCAGGTGGTGGCGCGGCTCGGGCGGGTGCCCCAGCCGACCTGCCGACCGCCGACCGCGACCGGCTGATCCGCCTGGCGCTGCGGCTGATTCCCGCCCGCCACCGGCTGGGCCGGATCGACGATGACTTCATCGCCAAGGTGCTCGCCGCGCGCAGCCGGTTCGTCGAGACGCTGCCGGCGGCCGTGGCGGCGTCGTTCGTGCCGTACGACCGCGAGAAGTATTTCGCAGACGGGACCCTCCTCGACAACCTGCTCTTCGGGAAAGTGGTGGCCACCAGCAGCTCGGCGGTGAAGAAGGTGAACGCCATCGCCCAAGAGATCCTGGAGACCGAAGGCCTGAGGGAACTCGTGCTCGAGGTCGGGCTCGACTACCACGTGGGACTCTTCGGCGGCCGGTTGTCCCAGCCGCAGCGCCAGCGGGCCGCCCTGGCGCGGGTACTGCTCAAGCGGCCGGACATCCCTCATCCTCGACGGGGCGTTGGTCACGCTCGAGCCGGGGAGCGCATGGACCTGCACCGGCGCGTGCTCGAGTCCATGAAGGATCGGACCGTGATCGCCGCCGTGGAGCGGCCGGATCTCGCGCGCCTGTACGACCTGGTGGTGGTCCTGGACGCCGGCGCCGTTGCCGAGACGGGCACCTACCGGGAGCCTGATCGCCCAGGAGCAGGGCTTGCTGCGCCGGATCGCGGTTCAGTCCGGCGTGCCGGTCACGGGAGAGGACTAACATGCAGCCACTAGAGCGTGACGTCGAGACCCTCCGGAAGATTCCTCTCTTCGCCGGACTGCCGACGGCCCGGCTGAAGCTGATCGCCTACACCGCGGAGGTGGTGGAGTTCGAGGCGGGCGAGGAGATCGTCCGCCAGGGCGATCCGGCAGACGCCGTCTACATCGTGACCGAGGGCGAGGCGGAGGTGCTTCTCCGGGACGCCGACGGACACGAGATCTTCCTGACGACGATGGGCCGGAACAGCCTGTTCGGAGAGACGGCCGTGATCTCCAAGGGCCGGCGCACGGCTACCGTCCGCGCCCGAGAGCGGGTCGCCACGTTCAAGATCTCCGCCGACGTGTTCCTGGATCTGGTCAAGCAGAGCCCCGAGATCAGCCTGCAGGTCATGACGGTTCTCGCACGGCAGCGCCTGGAGCGCTCCAGCGCGCTCCTGCAGCAACAGCAGAGCCACTCGTGAGCGGCGCCGCCGCGACCTGGCGCCGCTTGTGCCGGCGGGGATGATATCCTACGATCGAAGTGCCGGGATGTCCGCTCCGGCCTTCAGCGGGCGACGTGGCGCGTGGAACCCGACCGCGGTCAAGACAGGAGCGACGCGATGATCGGTCGATCGATTCAGGGCATCAGGACGGCACTGGTGACGGGCACGCTCGTGGTCGCGCTCACGACGGCAGGCGCGCAGACGCTCACCGGGCTCCAGCCCGCTGAGCCGCAGCCGACGCCGGACAAGCGCTCGCACCCGGGCTGGCGGTGAGCTACGTCTTTGGGATCTTCAATCATATCAACGAGTTCAAGACCAAGCAGTTCGGAGCCCGGCGCCCCGCTGCAGCACCTCGACTACCGCATGGGCGAGGGGCCATCCTCACGACCAAGGAGCAGGACGGGGTCGGCGCCCTCATCACGGGGTTCATTCGATTCGAAAGCCCGGGACCTACGGCTTCGACGTCACGTCCAATGACGGCGTGCGGGTGGAGATCGGCGGCAAGCTTCTCTACGAGGATCCGTCGGTTCACCTCCGACGACACGTCGGATCGGATCGACGTGAAGATCGACACCGCCCGGCTGGTATCCGATCCAGGTGCTGTACTACGAGAAGAAGCGCACGGCCACGCTCGTGCTCCGCTGGGTGCCGGCGGGAGCGATGCGAAAGCGACAGCCGGTCGCCGTCCCGGCCGCCGCCTTCGCGCGCCCTAAGTAGGCCCCGGGCCCGGCGCGGGCGGGGGCCGCCGGCCGGCCGCGCCGGGATCGGTTACCGGTGCCCCTTCTCCCAGTAGAAGGTGTCGGGCGAATAGATCCCGAAGTGTGAGCCGGGCTCCCAGGCGTAGACGCCTGACCGGCACCCCGCGGAGCCTCGTTCTTCACCACGACGATCGGCTGGAGCGTGCCTCCGACGATGCCGATCGTGAACACCTCCTCGGCGTTGATGTCGAGCATCTCCGCCCAGACGCGGAGCGCGCTCGTCCGGGTCGCCGGACACGAGCCATCGCTTGTAGAGCTCGACGAGGCGCCGGGCCGACGGATCGTCGGCGCCTCTCCCCGTCCGGCCCTTGCTTCGAAATACGCGCCCCACTTGGGCCACTGGAGCTGCTGCTGGCTGACCGGGGCGAGCCAGTCCGGACTCATGTCGGGCGTGGGGAGGCCGAACCCGAAGTTCCCGTTGTAGGCGCTCATCATGGCCTCGCCCGAGAAGACCCGACGCCGGAATACCTCGAGCTGACTTGGACGGATCAGGAGCTCGATGCCCAGGTCGCCCCAGGTGTCCTTCACGAGCTCCAGCACGTCGGTGTGCTCCGTCTCCTCGCCCGACGTCTCCACGATGAGATCGAGGCGCCAGCCATCCGGCCGGAGGCGGAATCCGCGGCCGTCTCGCGCCGTCAGCCCCATCGCGTTGAGCAGGCGGTTGGCCTGCGCCAGGTCAAACCGGGCGTAGGCCATCCGGGGCTCTTCGTGGCCGGCCGGGCTCCGGAGCACCGTGTTCTGGCCCGGCAGGCCCAGGCCGTAGTAGAGGATCTGGTTGATCTCTTCCCGGTTGATGCCGAGCGAGAGCGCCTGACGGAAGCGCCGGTCGTGGAGGAGCTTCCGGACGACCGGCTCGCTCGTGGTGAGATTCGGGTAGATGGCCACCGTCGAGGGCACGCCGGTGTTCCACAGGTAGGACGCGATAGCCCGGCGAGCTGCTCGGTTCTTGCGAAGGAACGGCACCTGATCGAAGGGGACAGATACCGCGCCTGCAGATCCGGCCTCTCCCGTGGACGTCTTCACCGAGATGACCGCCCGCTCCGCCAGGAGCATGACGAGGCGATCGATGCTAGGAAGCTGCCGGCCGCGCTCGTCCACCCGGTGGAAGAACGGGTTCCGCTCCGCCGACGAAGACCTGAGCCGGCGGCCCCACCGTGGGGCGCCAGGGCTGGAGCGTCGGGAGGTCCGGGGTTGTCCATGACGTACATCGAGTCTTTCTTGTTGTGGGAGCGCAGCCCAGTTCCGCCGCCCCTCGGCCCGCGCGAGCTTCTGCAGCGCGTCCGGGTTGTTGAAGGCGCTGGTGGAACTGCTTCAGGTAGTGCGCGGCCGGAACAGGATGGTCGGATACGCACCGGCCTGGTCAGGCAGGAAAAGGTTGTTCGGCTGGCTCCAGCGAAAACGGACCGTCCAGGGATCCGGGAAGGTCACCGTGGGCATCTCGCCGTCGACCCGGAGAGTCGACGGCGGCCCACCGGGCGAGAGCTCGTCGTCGTTCGCGACGTGGGTCCACGCAGTAGGCGAAGTCCGCGCTGGTGAAGGCGCGCCGTCCGACCAGCGATGACCCTTCCGGAGATAGAAGGTGAAGCTGCGTCCGCCCTCGGTGACTCTCGAGCGCGCTCGGCGATGTCGGGCAGGCGATGCGGTAGTCGCGGTCGAAGCGCCGACCAGGCGCGCGTAGCCGTACACGAACAGGAGCTTCGTGTCCTTCAGCGTGCCGATGAGCATGCGGAGATCGCCGCCGTACACCGCCTCGGGATCGGTGGCGCAGGACGCGCGCGGCCGCTCGAGGAGCCGCTGGGCGAGGGGCGGAACAGCTGTGTCGTCACGAGCTTGGCCAGCGAAGGGCGGCTCTTCCGCCGTCCCGCACGCATGACACGTGCCCGGCCGCGAGCGCGAGCGAGAGCACGAGCCTGAACGCGAGCCAGTCGCATGGCGGATCCACATGCCTCTCGAGGTGACCCGCGGCCGTCTCCACGGCCGGCCGCGGGTCTGTCCACCGCAGCGCAGCGCGGGCGGCCCGGAACGGCTGCAAAGGCAGGGGCCGGGGCTGTCGAGGCCATGGTAGGGTACTGCATGCCGCCGGGATACCTCCGCCTGGCCCTGACCCTCGGCGGCCGGCCGCTGACCCTGACTCTGGAGGAACGATATGCGTCGACGAGACCAGCGCCCGGATGCTGCGTCTGTGATCGTGGGGTGCATCCTGCTCGCCGCGCCGGCGCCGCGCACGCGCCAGGGCGGGGGATCGAGCGAACTTCTACGGGACGCTATGCCGGCGAGGCTGTCTCGGAGAGCGGGGACGAGCTCGACAAGCGGGACATCAGCGCTGAGATCAGCCCGCAGGACAAGGCTTCAAGCTGAAGTTCACGGTGGTGGTCAAAGCGCGGGAAGGACAAGCCGCGCCGCGATGAGTACACGATCGGTCTTCTAACCCGAGCAAGCGTCCGGGATCTACAGCTCGGCGCATGCGGACCGACGTGCTTTGGCAACGTCGTCGCCGCTGGATCCGCTCGCGGGCGACCCGTACATGGCATGGGCCCGGCATGGAGGCGACAAGTTTCTGCGCGCTACGCCTTGTTCGTGACAGAGAGCGGCGGGTACGAGATGCAGACTGCTACGAGTACACCCTCGTCCCCGGCGGACTCAATCTCCGCTACTCCCGGGTCCGCGACGGCGAGAGTGCTGCGGACAGTCACCGGCAAGCGTCAGAGAAGACCCGCTGATCCGCGCGCCGGGCGCTCTGGGCGAGTAGTGCGCGGCGGCCGCCCGGGCTCGCGAACGCCAGGTACACGCCGCGGCATCGGCCTTGAGCGTCCGCGCGCCGGAACGCGGCGCTCGACGCCGTCGGAGCGGGTCGAAGCGAAGTGGCGTCAGCCCCAGCGCGTCGCAGCCGTCCGGGGTAGTCGCGACCGTAGTGAAGCGGTGCGAGCCGTTGGTCGCGACGTACTCGACCGTATACGCGACCTGGTCGCGACGCCGTACGTCAAGCGGCCGGGACGTGGTCCGCGCCACCTGAACGTCGACGTCCACCATCGCCATCCCGCCCGGCTTGAGACACCGGCGGACCTCGCGGAGGATGGCGAGGTCGTCCGGCGTGAATGAGCAGCACGTTGTTGCAGAGGATCACATCGAAGGTCCCCTCACTGAAGCGCTAGCCGGCGCGCGCGTCCATGCGCAGGAAGCGATGGGGCGGACCGGATGCGCGAGTGATGCGGGCGGCGGTCCAGGTCGACGGCAGTGTAGCGGGCCGAAGCCGATGGTCCGCGGTGCCGGGCACGAAGCCGCGCGGCGGGCCGGGAAGGCCCGATCTCGAAGCACTCGCTCCCGCCCAGGCCCGGGCCGAACAAACGCCGCAGGAGGATCGAACAGGGCGCGGTGGCGAGGCTTGGCCCGCAGCGCGGACAGAGGCCGGGGCGCGGCTTCTGCCTCATAGCGGAGGAAGGCGGGAACCGCCCCGCACGCCAACAGTCACCGCCGCTGGGCCTGCGCCACCGCGCCATTTTGACGGAGGTGGGGGCGGCGGCGACAGGCCCCGGGCAGGCCTGAAAGAGAGGGGCGGTGCCATTCCCGCCCTCGGTCACGACGATGGGAAGCTGTCAGTGGGCGGTGTAGCCCCGTCGACCAGGCAGGACGACGCCGGTGATCCAGCGCGCCTCGTCGGACGCGAGGAACAGCGCGGCGTTCGCGACGTCGCGCGGCTCGCCGAGGTGGCGGAGCAGGTGCTGGTCGAGGAGCCGCTCCCACGGCGCGCCCTCGGCCCGCATCCGCTCGAACATCGCGCGGTTGATGCTCGTGATGACGAAGGACGGGACTGAGCGCGTTGACGCGGATGCCGTGCCGGCCGAAGTCGACGGCCATCTGTTTCGTGAGGATCGCGACCGCGCCCTTCGAGGCCGAGTACGCGAGGCCGGACCGGAAGGCCCGACCCCCGTGATCGACGAGAGATTCACGATCGCGCCGCCCTCTGGGCGATCATCGGTCGGCAGGACCGGCGCGGCTCATGAGGAACACGCCCTTGACGTTGACCCGCATGCGTCTCGTCCCAGTCGGCTTCGGTCGATGTCGAGGACGGTCTCGCGAGAGGGCAGGATCCCGGCGTTGTTGACGAGGATGTCGAGGCGACCGAATCGCTCGAGCGTGACCTCGACGACCCGCCGGGCGTCCGCCACTGCCGCGACGCTCGCCTCGACGGAGCGCCTCGCCGCCGTCCGCCCGGATCGCGTCGACCACCGCGTCGTTGAGGCCCGGGCCGGACGTCCACGCAGGCGACGCGCGCGCCCTCCTGCGCGAAGCGCCGGGCGATGGCCTCGCCGAGGCCCATCGCAGCGCCGGTGACGATGGCGACCTTGCCGTGCAGCCGGGGCTGGGACATTTCGGATTCTCCTCGCGCGCCGTGGGCTCAGCGGTGGATCTGCGCCGTCCGGGAAGGCGCGCTCGCGGGCGTATCGAGGTTGTCGGGGCGCGGGGTCAACCCTCCGCGGCCAGCGTGCGGGCGATGACGGCGAGGAGTCCCGCGCCGTAGCGCTCGACCTTGTGAGGGCCGATCCGTGGGCGAGCCGGAGCGCGTCGAGCGTGCGCGGCCGGACCTCGGCCAGTTCCCGGAGGGTGCGGTCGCTGGCGATCACGTAGGGCGGGACGCCCCTGCTCACGCGCCAGCGCGAGCCGGTGTCCGCGCGGGGCCTCGAAGAGCGCCCGCGCGACCGGGTCATCGGCGAGCGCCCCGTCGGACGTGCGGGTCGCGTCGGCACCGGCGCGACCGGCTTCTCCGGCCCGGCCGAGGGCGGCAGAGCGCGGGGCGCGCCGGCCGCTCGCCGCGCATGACCGCCCGCCCGTCCTCGGTCAGCACCAGTACGGGCCGGTCGCCGCCGCTGAACTGTGGCCCAGCCTCGGGTCACGCATCGTCGGAGGAGCCGGAGGAGCCAGGGCGACGGGTGCTCCCGGAGGTTGCCGTAGGTGGGCGTGGCCGCCAGGCCGGAGCAGCGGTCAGGTCAGGCTCGCCCCGGAGGAGCGTGACCGCCAGCTGGATCCCAGCCCGCTGACGCAGGCCACCATCCAGCGCCTTGCAGGCACGACGATCTGGAGTGGTCTCATGCAGTGCTGACGCGTCCGCCGCCGTGTCCTGAGCGAGGCCGGCACTCGTCGCAGCCCGCACCCACCGAGCGTTGCCCCTCGTCGCCCAAGTAGCGCAGGATCGCGTCATGCCGGCAGCTGCCGCCTCACCACCGCAGCCGGAGCTCGAGGAAGAAGCCCGCTGTGTTCGACACGGCGGCGTCGGACGCCTCGCGAAAGTCGTTCACGCGAGCCGAGCAGGCGTCGCCGGGCCAGGCTCCCAGCGATGTGAGGAGCAAGCCCGATCGCCGGGTTCTGCCGTCCGCCCGGCCCGCCCACCTCTTGGTAGTAGGCCTCGATGGAGCACGGCGGAGGCCGGGTGAACCGACGGCCGCATCAGGGCGGTCGATGCCCATACCGAAGGCATTGGTGGCGACGACGACCCCACCCGTCCTTCGGCGAACGCCCGCTGGTGGTGCGTCGCGCGCTGCGCCCTCGACGCACGCGTGATAGGCGACGGCCGCCGCCGGCGGCCCGCAGCCGCGCGCCCTCGGCCTCCGTCTCCCGCCGGGATCGCCGCGTACAGGATGGCGGTCCACTCCAGCGGCCCCGGGTCGACCCAGCGCCTCGGCGGCGCGTCCACGTGCGGGCGCGGTCTCGCCGCCATCGACCTCGAGGGCGCGGGCGCGGGTTCAGCGCAGGCGAGCCTGGACGATCTGGGCGTGTCGACCCGGAACCGAGCCGGGCCGGGATCGTCGTCGCGGACGATCGAGGGTCACGGTGGCCGATGCTGAGCGAGGATGCGCGGCTCCGCGGCTCACGCGAGAGACCGGACCCAGCTCCAGGTACTCCGGCCGGAAGTCATGGCCCTACTCGCTGATGCGGCTGGGCCTCTGTCACGGCCACCGGGCAGACCAAGCCTCGCAGGCGCGCCGGAACCCGGGTACGTGCGAAGCCGCTCGGGCGCGACGTAGAAGCGCAAGGGGCCAGCCGGCCGGTCCCGAAGCTGGGCGAGCGCCTTGCAGCGCATCGGCGAAGCCACAGCATCCGAGGTCAGGAGCGGAATGCACGTGGCGGCGACGCACGCGGCTCCTCGGGCGGCGCGGACCCTGGTCCTGCATGAGGCGAGATGAGCGAGACGACCAGGAGATGGATTTCCGCCGAGCAGCGTGGCGGGGAGCTGATGCAGACGAGGCTCGCGCACCGCCCCCGGTGGGGCGACGAGGCGCAGGCGCCCGATAGCGAGAGGAGCCTCTCGATCACCTCCCGTTGCCTCACGATGAGCTCCTCCCACTGCTGGCAGGCCGCTGGAAGCAGAGTTCTAAGGCTACGGATGGCCTCCATGCACACGCCAGCCGCCCCGGGGAGATCAACCTCCTCCTTGTGCACGCTGGATCTGCGGCCATCGCGCCAGCAGCCAGAGCTAGCCACGCGTGCCTGTGGGGTGCAGCGTGACCATCAGCAGCCAGGTTGTACCCAGCCTCCCCTGGCATGGAGGCTGTGAGGGGTGAGCAATAATA
>ERZ1370068.3528-contig-2640_pt1 | contig 157430 bp, 270 predicted proteins | sample MGYA00561227_ERZ1370068 | MGnify/ENA primary metagenome ERZ1370068 (study PRJEB38410, sample SAMEA6850437) | metagenome | study: Metagenomic assessment of the ecological functions of the soil: analysis of the soil microbiota associated with the... | reverse complement strand
GACGTCAAACATCATGGCAAGGGAGGCGGTGTTAGTTTGCCTGTTTGTTTGCGAATGATGAATGCAGCCACGGATAAATTGAGAGCAGCGTTGGTCCCGGCCACGAACGCCGCGAGATAACTGTTGCGGGATGAAGGCGCGGACGATCGAGTAAAAACGGTGCGTTCTCTTCGATGGCGAAGAGGATGAAAACAAACTGCGAGATGATGGCAGCGATGACAAAGAATCGAGCGAAAGATTGTGAAATGGTCAGGGCGCGATAGCGGAGAATTACGCCGGAAGAGTTGCCGCCACAATGACTGCGAGCAACGACCCTCCGACAAACACCCCGAGGCCAAGCGCGATAAAGAGCAACAGAATTGGCGAGAAGACGATGGTGCCCGCACCGGGTCGAAAGAATTGGCGCAAACCTTCGATCATGTTCACGCTGGACTCCAACCAGCCGTAGAGCGCGCACGTTGCCGCGATCGAAACCAGGAATATAAAGCCAAAAATTGCGAACTTCATAACGGGCGACTGAGTTGCCTGACAGACCAAGCAGGCTGTCTGCCAGCCGGATGTCGATCGAGGCTTACCCTCGAGGTGCTTGTCGCTTTTCCAGAGAACTGCAAGATGAACTCACATGGAGGAAAGAGCTCCTACTTCCGCGCTATGGCGCGCTGCGCAAGTTTGCCGCCTAACCAAACGCTCGGAATCGCGAGCACGACGAGTGCGACCGGATACCATTTCGGTCCGAACTCCGGGCCTTTGTCCCAAGTTGCCGCGGCACCCGCGATTGCGGCAAGCAGACCGATGACGCCGAGCGTCCAAACGTGGCCCATCGGCTTGTTAGCCGCGAGACGGGCAGTGACGTAACCGCCGGCGACGGTGTAGACTGTGCGGTAAGCCGCCGCTAATACGAAGAGCGCATTAGACATCGGCTGGCCCCACGGCGGGAAAACACCCGCTGCGTGCAAAGGATATCGGTGCCGATCGAGAGGATGAATGTCGCGAAAAATCCGGCGAACACAGCGCCGATGCTCCGAAGAGTTCGACGACCTGAGGAATGCGTTTCGCTCACGACTCGATTTAGAGCGGAAACACTCAAAGGGCCCGAACAATTTTGGTAATCTGTCAGCTTCAAGATAACGCGACGCGAAACAGGTTTGACTACAGCGGCACCTCGGCGGCGACCAAACAGATGTCGTCGGCGAAGGATGCGCCGCCGGTGAACCGGCTAACCTCGGCCAGCAACTCATCCAGAACTTCGCCAGCTGGTCGTTCAAGGTTCGCTTGCAGAACGCCAGCTAATCCCGGAACACCGAATTCGACATCCGCATTGTCCGTCGCCTCTTCAATGCCGTCAGTGAAAAGAAGGACCCAATCGCCCGGCTCGAGTGCGGTGTGCGAGCTGCCATAGCTCGCAGAATCGATGAGTCCAAGAGCAGGACCCGCCGTGCCTTCGATGCAATTGAGCGGTGCGACCTTACCGGCGCGTCTTTGCACATGGAAAGGACACGGATGCCCGGCTCGCGTGTATCGAAGTTCGCCCCGGTCTGAATCGAGCACGCAGTAGAACGCAGTTGCGAAGAGAACGGTGCCAGTTTGCCGAAGAATCTTGGTAAACTCCAAGTTGAGGCGGGTCATGAGCACGCTGGGATCAGCGGCATCGGCCCCGCAGCCTTCGATGAGCGCGCGCAACATCGCGGTAATGAGCGCGGAGCTAACGCCGTGTCCCATTACGTCACAAATAAAGACACTCGCGGCGGAGTCGGACAGCCGGACGATGTGGAAAAAATCGCCGCCAACAAGACCGGCCGCGACGTAACGGTGGTCGAAGTGCGGCAAATTGCCGTCCGCCTTCCGCGGAGAGAGCGCCTCGGTCTTTGGCATCATTGCTTGTTGTAGTTCCATCGCCATGCGCAATTCCGATTCCATCTGCTCATTCTTCTCACGAATCTCGCGTTCCTTTTTCTCCAACTGGCTGATGTTGGCCAGAAGCAGCGCATTCTGGACTTTGAACAAGGTCTCAGTGGAAATGAGACCAAGCAGCCGCCCGTCTTCGTCGACGAGTAGCACATCGTCGTAAAGTTTTCCGGATTCCGGGCGAAGACTTCCCTTAACACGTCGGTGATCGCGCTGGTAATCACAATCCGGATCTCGTTAGCCGCAACGTGTTCCGCGATCGGCTTGCGGGCCCAGAGCGAAAAACCGTAACGGCCTCCGAGAAGCGAGTCGATCGCATGCCGCGAGCACATTCCCAGCAGCCGCTCGCCATCAACAATGGCGAGGAATTCTGAGGCCGCTGTGGCGGAAGGTTTCGAAGACATGCTCGACGCTGTCGCCAGCGCTGACGGTCTGGCAATGGCCAATAAGCATGCGCAGATCGACCGCCCCTTCGGCGACAAACTTCGCTGGTGATTCAAGCGACTCTCTCGAAGCGGTCCTGGATCGCGCCTCCGAGGACATCGGATCGAGCGTCACTGGCATTTGCATCCCACGGAGCCTATCGGAAGATGGCGCGAAATGTCGTGTAACGTTTTCGCGACAATTACAGACTAGATCTTGGGAGGCAGACGCCCCCAGTCTGCCGTAGAGATCAATGTCGTTTTTAAACGCGCGAAAGATTTGCTCCAGAATTTCCGCAGTCCGAAGCGAAATTTCCATTGCGGATAATGCGATTGAAATTTCCGCACATCGCTGATCCACCAGATGTGATCGCCGATGCGATTGGTCTCCTCGTAATGCCAGGTGAGTTTGCGGCCGCTGATTTCTTCACAGAGCGAAATCGCTTCCAGCATCGAGCAATTGCAAAAGCGGCCACCGCCCATGTTGTAAACTTCCGCTACGCGCGGCTTATCGATGAAGGCAGCAAACGTTTCCACCAAATCGAAGCTGTGAATGTTATCGCGCACCTGTTTGCCCTTTGTAACCGAAGACGCGATAGGGCCGGCCGATGACGCAACACTTCATCAAGTAAGCAAGAAATCCGTGCAGCTCCGCGCCGGCATGCGCCGGTCCGGTCAAACAGCCACCGCGAAAACACGCCGTCGGCATTCCAAAATACCGGCCATACTCCTGCACCAAAATATCCGCCGCGACTTTCGAGGCGCCAAAAAGAGAATGCTTGGTCGCATCGATGCTCATCGTTTCGGGAATTCCGGTTCGAATTCGTGGCCGGGCTCGATTTCCCAGCGCGTTTCCAGTTCGCGCAACGGCAGACGATTCGGAGTATCGCCATACACCTTATTTGTGGATGTAAAAACGAACGGCGCTTCCGGGCAATTTTCGCGCGCCGCTTCGAGCAAATTCAGGGTGCCGTTGGCGTTGACCGTGAAATCGGTCTGCGGCTCTCGCGCGGCCCAATCATGTGATGGTTGCGCCGCGGTGTGCACGACGGCGCGAATCGTGCCCTGATGTTCGGCAAAGAGCGCGCTGATTGATTTGGCATTGCGAATGTCGAGATCGTGATGCTCGTATTCGCGCAAGTTTTTCAGCAACTCGTCACGCGTTGATTTTGGTCGAGGCCTCCGTCCCAAAAAACTGCGCTCGCATGTCATTATCGATGCCTACGATGCGCAGGCCCTTTTGCGCAAAACGTTTTGCTGTTTCCGAACCGATCAGACCCGGATGAGCCGGTGACGATAATTGTCTGCATTCGCGCGCAGTTTAGAACAAGTAGATCACGATTTCTGTTCGATAATCCAGGTTACGCTTTTCGCGTTTTGATCCACCCGCGCGGCCGGAAGAGCGGGGTCTCCGGAAAAATCCGCTCGATTAATCTCGGATCTTTGTTCGCACCGATTAAAAAACAAACCGCCCGGGCTGCGAAAATTAATGGAAACGTGAAGGTCAGCCGCCATGAATTAATTTGGGAACGTAATTGGCCACGACGCGCCGCTCCGTTTCGAGAGCGCCTCAGTCCCCGGAAAAAGCGAAGCAGTGTGTCCGTCATCGCCCAGCCCAAGCAAAATCAAATCGTGTTCGTAAATTTCTCGCCTCTCTTGGCGGCCAGCACATCCAGCTGTGCTTCATATTCTTTTGCCGCCAGAACCGGCTCGATCTCCCCTCGCATTCGCAGAATCGATGAATCCGGCACGGATGCCGGCCGAAACAGCGCCTCGTTTGCCATCCGGAAATTGCTCTCGTCGTTCTCCGGCGGCACGCAACGTTCGTCACCAAAGGTAAAAGAAATTTTTCCACGGTAAATCGCGTTCTGCCATTTCCGCATAAACCGAGCGCGGCGTATTCCCGCCGGAAAGTGCGATCCGAGAATTGCTGACGCTCATCTAACGATTCGCGCGCCTTTGTCAGAATGAAGTTCGCCGCGTCACTGGCGAACGTTTTCGTGCGAAGAACTTCGCGGGCCATCAAATCGCGCAATGCGAAAGACCGCGCTTTTCCAGGTAACGCTGATGATATTCCTCGGCCCGGAAAAATTTCGGCGCTGGTTCAATTTGGGTCACAATCTCGCGCTTGAACCGTCCGCTCTTTTGCCAGCGCATTCTTGGATTCTTCCGCCGCGGCCTTTTGCTCCGGCGAATGATAAAAAATAACGGAGCGATACTGTGTGCCAACATCGGGCCCCTGCCGGTTCAAGGTTGTCGGATTATGATTTGCCCAGAAAACGTCGAGCAATTCGCGATAGGAGATTTTCGCCGGATCAAATTCCACTTGCACGACTTCGGCGTGGCCGGTTTCGATCCGTGCAAACGTCTTCGTAAGTCGGATTGTCCTTTGCGCCACCGGCGTAACCGACCGCGGTATCGGTCACGCCTTTTAATTTGCGAAAGGTTTCTTCCACTCCCCAAAAACAGCCGGCGCCAAAGGTCGCTTTTTCCGTTTCCATAAAGAAACGATGAAACGGGTGCGTGCGTCGCGCAAGACGCAGTTGCGCAATCATGCAATCACATTGCTCAGGCAATTGTAGGCAAGCGCTCCCGCTTGCCTTGAGAATCTAGGCGGCGGGCAGGAATGCCTGCCCCACAAATTGATCCAAGAAGCGGCGATTTCCAACCGCGCGACTTAGACAAACGGCGCTTTGGAGACCGCCGCTCCCTGTTCTTCGCGCGAAATCTCTCCAGACAGATTGACCGTCGCGGCGGCTTGCGGCTTGCTTCTACGGCCGCGCACCTGAAACAATTCTCGCCCAATGCAATCCGCCGCTACCATCGATCGTTTTCGTCCGCCGATCGCCATCCGCGCCTTCAACCGATTTGGCGCGATGCTTAATGGCAAGGTCAGCCGTGCGCATTCCGCCGGAGGAGCTGATCGAGACGGCAAAGCGCCGCGCCAATCTCGACGATTTCGGCGATGGCGATTTTCGCGAACCGCTTGGCCGCCTGCTTGAGTCCTGCTGGCGAGACGCGCGCCTGAACGCTGATCGGAACCATCGCGCTGCGTTCCGATGTCCTCCGCATTCTACGCAACCGGCTTTTGCCGCAACGCGACCGGAGTCTGCATCCTGAAATCGCACAGCACCAGATTCGCGCTCCTCTTTTGTGGTGGGATTGCCGCGAACTGGCACAACCTTTTTGCACACCTTGCTCTCCGCTGATCCGGCGAATCGCGCGCCGCTGACCTGGGAAGTGATGGAACCTTCACCGCCGACGAACGCGGAGAAGCAACGGCGCATCCGACGCGCTTCGCAAAATCTTGCTTGTCTGGAATGGATGGCGCCGAATTTTGGGAAACTCCATCCGGTCGGTGCGGAATTGCCCCAGGAATGCGTCAGTCTGATGAGCCCGAGTTTTTGAGCGATCAATTCGACACCATGACAATGTGCCGGGCTATCGAAAATGGTTCTTGCAGCAGGATCTGCAGCCAGCCTCACAATTTCACCGACGCTTTCTCCAACATTTGCAGGAACGAGAAAATGGGCGCCGTTGGATTCTAAAAGCGCCTACCCATATGTTTGGGCTACCGACGTTGCTCGCGACCTATCCGGACGCGCTTTTCCTACAAACACACCGCGCCCCGCTCGAAGCCATCACTTCTGTCTCCAGTCTGATTACGATTTTGCGACGCGTGTTTAGCGACACCGTCGATCCAGTGAAGATCGGCGCGGAAGCGATCTCTTATTGGTCGAAGACCCTCGCAAAGTTCATCGGCGAACGAGATCGCCTCGCGCCGGAACGCGTTTTTGATCTCTCCTACGTCGACCTCCGACGCGATCCTATCAGCGCCGTCCGTCGCATATACAAACATTTCGGTTGGGTGCTGTCGCCTCGAGCGGAAAGCCGGATGCGCGAGGTCCTGGCAAAACAACCGCCTGATCTGCACGGTTTCATCGTTACGAAGCAGCGCAATTTGGATTGCGCCCGGAACACGAACAGGAATTTTTCGCAGACTACTGCGAGCGACTTTCGGTCGGGCTCACCGAGTGTCGACGCGGCCCGTTCAGCTAACGTCAGCGCTGCACCAATCGCGATTTGTTCGGGACGGCCTCGGCTGAGAGCAGTCCCAAATCTTCAAGATAAAGAAGCTCGCACGCGCCGTTACCCGAATCGGAGCGGCTCAATGAACTGCGCCACGTTCCGATCTGCGGACCGGTTGCCTGAACCAATTCGCCACTAAGATGAACGAGCGCCCCAGAACGCAAGGGATTTGCAGCGCGCCGCCAACTCTGGCGTCGACGGAATGATGTGAATGTTGGTCGCGTGATTGACGAATTTGTTCTGCCGCGATCGGAGGCGGCATTTTGTATCTCGTACCAAAAGAAGCGCATGCTTTGGCTCACGTGCAAATGGTCCAGCACCTGCTGATCGGACATTGGCCCCCAGCCGACCGCGAGGTCGATCGGCACCAGCGACGCTCCCCGATCGTAACGGTAAATTTTCGAGTGTAATAGCCGCGCATCAACCGCGAAACGTGCGAGCGGTTTCAAATGAAACTCACCGAAACCGAATTCCGGCTCGTTGGTAGGCAAATCGACCTGGATCGGCTCCGACGCGATTAAGACGCCTGGCGGTAAGTAATCGGCCCGTGTAACTGCCAGTGGGCAAACCAGACTCCGGCGATCGCCAGCAGAAAGAGCGTCTTTTCACCAAAATACTCATAATTTCCAGAAGCAGCTTTAGTGCTCGCCAGCCCCACCGTCTCCGAACCGAACTGCCTGCTGGGCGAAGCCTTATGCGAAGACGGGAGGCATTCCTCCGCGAAAGCCCTTAGTTTGCGGCTCCGCAGAGCGTCGCCCTACCAAAAACCACCGTGCATTCGATTGGTAGGGCGAGACTCTGTCGAGCCGGAGCATTCCTCTCATCACCTGCGACGGTGTAGTCTCGACTGACGTTTGGAATGACGTACCTATAAACTCGTAGCCGATGACCTTCGAAACTTCCCGGAATTATTCCCGCCGATCATCCCAGCCTGGCGGGTCATTTTCCCGGTGCCCCAATCGTGCCTGGCGTCGTGGTTCTTGATGAAGTCGCTGCTGCTTTAGCTGAGTGGCGCAAAGATTCCCGGCTCACCGGTGTAACGTCGGTCAAGTTCATCGCGCCGATCAAACCGGGGCAATCCTTTGTCATTGGTTTTGATTCGACAAATACCGCCGAAAATCAGATCGATTTTTGCTGCCGAGTGGACGGGCGCGTGGTAGTTGAAGGGCGCCTTGAGATCAGTTGCGGCGCCTGTATTTAATCTTCACCCTCGTGATCCGCGTCTGGCGCGCTGGCTCGAAGATTATCCGCCGTCGTTATTCAACGAAAACCTCTATCAAAGCATCGAGTTGATGGAACGCTATAGCATCGATCTCGCAATCGATTTGCTCGGCCGTCTAAATGTTCTTGAGCGACTCAGATCAATCGCGATCGGCCCGCGACCTTTGTCATACTTTTTCGTTCCAAACCCGCTTTGCCTCTCACTCTAAGCTTGGCTTTTGCGAGCGTCTGGTCGAAACCGGTTGCATCGAGTACAAAAGGCAAACGCAGATCGTTCCTACCGTTTGCGGTGTTCACCTGGCAACCGCAACGCGCCGAGCTACGCGCGATTGCTCTTGAGATTGACGGCGCCAATGCGTCAACCTTGACCTCCTCGATTATGCTGCAGATCTTTACCCACTCGTCGCTGCCGGAAAACAAAACGGCGAACAGGGGCTATTTCTGCCGCAAGGAATAACCTTATGGTTGAACTATTTTCATAATAACAATTTAACTTATGCGGTTAACAACTGGCTCGGCGCAGTAGTAGCCACTGACTATCTGGCGACTCGGCCCAAGTTTCGAATCCTGGAAATAGGCGCGGCGCAGGTAGCGGCAGCGAAATTCTGCTTTCGCTGCTTGGATGAACGCGGCCTTCTTCCTCGCCTCGACCGCTATCTAATTACAGAACCAAATGCATTTTTCCGGCGCCGTGGCCAACGCCAACTATCGCAGCAATATCTCAACCTGCCGCTTGAATGGGGTATTCTCGACATGAACCTGTCATGGGACACTCAGGGATTGCTCGCGGCGAGTTCGATCTCGTTTATGGCGTCAACGTCCTACATGTCGCCAAGGATCTGTTGTTCAGTTTAGGTCAGGCCTGTGGTGCGCTCTCGCGCCGGCTGGCTGCCTCATAATCAGCGAGTGTGTGCGGCCTTATCTCGACCAACCTATGTATCCGGAATTGGTATTTCAGATCCTGGATAGTTTTACCGACGTCGATATTGATCCAGAATTTCGGACCTAATCCGGGTTTTCTCACCGCGGATCATTGGCGGCGCGCATTCAGCCGCGCCGGCTTCGAACACACTGAAGTAAAACCCGAGCTCGATGGTATTCGCGAAATCTATCCCCATTTCTTCACTGGCGCGATTTGCGGACAGCGGAAAGCGTAGCGGCACAAGGAGCGGCGCTCTCCAGATCGCCGTTTTGAGGGATCCAGACGGCGAGACGCCGCCGTCCCAATGCAGGTTCACCTCGTGTGAGCGTTCTTTTTGTCATTCCGAGCGCAGTCGAGGAGTCTCTAATTTTTAACAGAGGAATAGTAAGAGATCTCTCGACTTTCGCTCGAGATGACAAGGTGGGCACGACTCTCCCGGCAAGATGCTTGGACGACAATAACTCGCACGAGCTCGCCGCTACATGTAATTATGAGATGTGACCATAATGGCGGACAAAACCCTGCACACGCGACGTTGGACAGATCTGCCGGAGCGCGGTACTCCCGACAATGCTGCGCTTGATTCATTGGACCGCCACCGCCGTCGGACGCTGGGCGGCAAGGCTCTTACTACTATCCAACTACGCTCTATTTTGTCCTCAGTGCTCACACCGCCCGTCGAATGTCCTATCAATATCTAGCGCGTGCGCGGCCGTCCGGCCCACTGGTGGCATGTATTTCGCCATTTTCATTGCTTCGCCGCGACCATCCTCGACCGAGTCTATTTGCTTACCGGCGCTTTCCAGCACTTCGAGATAAAATTTCACGACCGTGAGATACTTCATCAGCAGGTCGAAAGCGGTCAGGGTTGCATTCTTTTAGGCTCACATCTTGGGAGCTTCGAAGTCTTGCGCGCCCTGGGCGTGACGCGCGCGGAATTTCCACTTAAGGTCCTGATGGACGTTGTCCATAACGAAAATATCACGCGCTATCTTGATGCGCTTAACCCTGAGATCGCCAGCACCGTCATCAGTTCCGGACCGCCCGGATACATTGCTTAAAGTAAAAGAGAGCCTCGATGGCGGCTTTCTTGTTGGAACATTGGGTGACCGGCCGACAAGCGATGGTAAGACCGCGCAATGTCAATTCCTCGGCGCGCCCGCCACCTTTCCAATCGGCGCGATCCTTATCGCCGCCATGATGCATTGTCCCGTCATCCTGTTCTTTGGTCTTTATCATGGAGGCAACCGCTACGAGATTTTTTCGAGCGATTCGCCGAGGAAATAGTCCTGAACCGCAACCGCCGCGCCGAAGACATCCAGCATTGACGCAGCGTTATGTCGACCGTCTCGAGCATTACGCGCGACTTGCCCCTTACAACTGGTTTAACTTTTATCCGTTTTGGGATTAAAGGCGACATCTCGTAGCACGAGCCATCCTTGGCTGTGGGGCCAACGGGAATCTTGCCCGTTGATTGTGAGTTCTTGGAGTTGGTCGGACCCTAACCGTAGTTTACCTGAATGAACGCTTCGATTGATAAGCCGGAGATCCGTACGCTTATACCGCACGCCGGCACATAATGTGTTCTGTTGGATAATCGTGACCGATTGGGATGACAAATCGATCGTTTGTACTACTAGCACGCATCGCGATAAGACAAATCCGCTCCGACGCGACGGGCGACTCTCTTCCTTAAATGCTCTTGAATATGGTGCACAGGCCGCCGCAATTCATGGCGGATTACGCGCCCGGGCGGCCGGCACGACTGCACCAGCATGTTATTTGGCTGCACTGCGAGATGCGCATCTGTATGTCGACCGCCTCGATGATCTCGCTTCGCCGCTTGAGATTCGCGCCCAACGGTTATTCGGAGACGCCGGCAATACCATTTATCAATGCACAATTTCAGCCCGTGGTATTTCCGTGGCGGAAGGACGCGTCACCATCATGATACGCCCATAGTTCTCAATGTAGGGTAAGCGTTCCCGCTTGCCGTTTTTCGCAATCAGGCAGACAAAGTCTCAGCTTCGTCGCCTCATCACATCACAATCCCTCCATCCACGCAGAGAACCTGTCCCGTGATATAACTCGCTTCCGCCGACGCGAGAAACGCCACCGCTGCCGCGATTTCCTCCGGCGCGCCCACGCGCTTCAACGGAATCTTATCCTGAATCGATTTCTGAATCTCGTTAGAGAGGGCATTCGTCATGTCGGTCGCAACATATCCCGGCGCGATCGCATTCACCGTAATGCTGCGACTGGCCAGTTCTTTCGCGAGCGATTTCGTAAAACCGATCAAGCCGGCCTTGCTCGCGGCGTAATTGGTCTGTCCCGCGTTGCCGATAATCCCGATAACCGAGCTGATGTTAATGATGCGCCCGCTGCGTTGCTTCACCATCGAGCGCTGTAGTGCCCGGGCAAATTGAACGCGCCTTTCAAATTCGTATTCAAAACAAAATCCCAATCTTCCGGCGACATCCGCATGCTTAGCGTGTCGCGGGTCACGCCGGCATTGTTGACCAGAATATCGGCGCGCCCGAAATCGGCCAGAATCTGCTCTCCGATCTTCTGCACTTCAGCGTGATCAGAAACATCCACGCGTACGCTTTGGCGGCATCGTTACGTGAAGCATTAATTTCGTCCGCCGTTCTCTGCGCATTGGCCTCGGTGCGGCTCAACGCTCGCCACTCGCGCTCCTTCGCTCGCCAGTCGCAACGCGATCGCGTGTCCAATCCCCGCCCCGCCCCGGTGACAACCGCAACCTGATTTTCGAACCTCGTCATCGTGCCCATCGTCCTCGACAAAGGCCGCCTATGTCAACAATCGGGCGTTCCATACCGCAGCCACAGATCGGTCGTCGATTGCCTCGGCACGCTTCCGGGCCCTAAACTTCTCGAAACGGCAGTTCGTGGCTAGGTCTGGCCCTTTCCATACCACTTCTTTGATTTCTGGATCCGCAGAGAGAATCTGCTGCATCGCCTCGGTAAGCCGAGTGAGTTGTGCAGTGGCATCAATCTTTTTGAAAAACTTCTTCGCGACGGGCGTGCTCTGGATCAGTGAAGCAGACGAACTCATCATCGTCGCCGTCCTGGTGGCAACACAACAGATAGCAAGCCTAAATCCCTCATTCTGCACCGGAATGTACCATCCCCAGTCCTCCGCAATTATCTCCTCCGTTTTGATCCCCTTGTCGGATAGTTTCCGCACGAGCTTACTCAGCCAGACGTTTGCCCCACAGGCCGGGATTGATCTGTTCCTGCTCCCCTCGTAGGGTGGAAATTTACTGAGCGGAACTCGACTTGCGTTTTTCATCGGCTTATCACCTAACAAGAAACATGCAGTGTCACCCAATTAGCTCTGAGAAAGCTTTTTTAAAGATAAGTCTGAATACGTTCCCGTCAGATCGACGAAGGGAGAACGAGGCGTCTGCCGCTTTTTGGATCAGGAATTGTTTGTGGGGCAGCGCCACAAATGAGAAGCCGCATTGCCTCGGCGAAATAGACTGCAAAAGGACAGACCAGTGTCGGTTCGTAGGCAGAACCATGCTGCCAAGGCTTATTGACGAAGTCGTCACCGCCAATGAGGCCGCCGTCCTTTATCTTTGGAAGCAGCTGTATGAGGTCCAATGTTATCCCCCTAAGCGTGTGGTCTCCATCGATGTAGGCGAAATCAAGTGACTGGTCTGGAATCTCATCAATCACAGCACTCGTTCGGCCGCGGAGGACTATGCGCCGGTTGGCGGCAAAGTCTGTTTTACGTAAGGCCTCAGCATAAACCTCTTCAAAGGTCTGATCGTTTACATTAAATGGTTTGTTCCAATCCGGTAAATGGGCCCAGGGATCAATCATGTGAGTGATTTGGTGAGGGCACTAAAGTTGGCCAGGATTGCCTCGAGCGAAATCTCCCTTCCACACGCCAATCTCGGCGGCACACTCCAGCGAAGCGGTATGGAGAAGGCGTAGCCAAAGATCGAATCGCGAGGGCGAGCCAACGATCCAGTCGCGCAATACGCGACGGCGTGGGAGGGCATAGAGGCATATCTGCTTAGTTTGCTGTCACCTCAACGAGATCAAGCTCGCCCACGGCCGGAGCCCGCTACGAAGTAGCGGCGGGGGGCTAGGTTATCGCTGGCTTGCATCGACATCAGCGAGGCATAAGCTTTTCACGTTATTGCGGTCCCGACAAAAAAGCACACAATCTCAAGCATGCGCTCTGATGCGTGCGAGCGATATCAGGGCATGGACCGGAAATACAGAAACCAGGTTGGGGTTTCTCGGCGGCTTCAGCGCGGAAGGGAAAAAACCGAGGGCATGCATGGACGTTCAGGGTCTCAGGCAAGTTAAGAACACGACTCGCGAAGTGCGGCAGAATCGGCGATCGGCTGCATACGCGGGAAGCTTGACAGGGTAAGGAGGAAGAGCCCAGCCTGCGCGGCATGAACGCGCTCAATCGTTATGTGGATCCAATTTACTGCATTCTGCGACTGATCATTGGGCTGATGTTTGCCTGTCACGGCGGCTCAACAAGATTCTCGGATCTCCGCCGGTCACAGGCGCGCCCACCGACGCCCCTAGGAGCTGGGTGGGGGCGATCATCGAGATTAGCTGGCGGATTTTTGATCGCGTTCGGCTTGCTGCACCCGCGTCGCTGCCTTCATTTCCAGCGGTGAAATGGCGGTGGCGTATTTCATGGTCCACGCCGCGGGCAAAGGCGCTGAACCATCCGCATGTCCAACGGAGCAAGTTTTTTCCACTTCTCAACAAAGGCGAGCTGGCCGTTCTTTACTGCTTTATTTTCTCTCTTCATCTTCTTCTACGGACCGGGACGCTGGACGCACTCGACACGCTGATTTTCCAACGATCGGACGGCAACAGCCGCGTGCTGTTTAGCCATACCGGTTATTGCTCGCTGCAAGCGGCATCGCGCTCGCACGCTGATCTTCAGGAACATCGCTCCGGCGCAGGATTGGGCGAAGGCGCGACTAAACAATTCGCCGCGTCATGGTGAATGGGTTGAGATCAAATCGGGCGATCGCACGATCAAGGCGTTCGTTGTTTATCCGGAGCGCAAGGATAAAGCGCCGGTCGTGATCGTTATTCACGAGATTTTTGGATTGAGTGATTGGGTGCGCGGTCTGTGCGATCAACTGGCAGAGAACGGGGTCATCGCGATTGCGCCCGACTTGCTCAGCGGTCAAACCCTTTCTGATCCCGATGGCGCGCGGAAAGCGATCTCGGCCTTACCGGAACCGCAAATCAAGGCAGACCTCGATGCTACTTCAGATTACGCGCTGAAAATTCCCGCGCGGCAACGGCACCCTGGCGGTATGCGGATTTTGTTGGGGGCGGCGGTTGGGTCTTCCAATACGCAAATATGAATCCGAAACTGAAAGCGGCTTACTCGTTCTATGGAACTGCGCCGGATGAGCCAGCGAAGGTCGCGAACATCGCCTGTCCCGTTTACGGCTTCTACGCAGGGAACGACGAACATGTGAACGTCGACCATTCCGACAGCGCAGGAATTGATGAAGCGTGCCGGGAAAAATACGAGCCGGTGGTGTGACGGCGGCGCTGGACATGGATTCATGCGCGAAGGCGAGAAGCCAGATGCCAATGAGGGGAACCGGCACGCGCGCGATGAAGCCTGGGCACGTTGGAAGACGCTGCTTAAACAATTACCCTGAGAAACGCCGTGCAGCGCTGCGCTACGCTTGTTGTTATCGCACTGCTCAGTCTGGGGGCGCTTCGGCGGCGGAACAGCGGCAAATTTCTTCCCGCATCGCCCGCCAGCCGGTGCATTCCCACGCTCTGGCAGCCATCGGCTACAGCAAACGACTTCACGCGCTCGAAGTGGAGTTTATCAGCGGCGCCATTTATCGTTACAGCAATGTGCCACCGCAGGTGTATCGCGATTTTCTCAGCGCTGCTTCCAAGGCCCAATTCTACGATGCGAATGTGCGCGGGCATTTTCCGTCGGTCCATGTCAAACCGCCACGAACTTAATGTTCGTTCTCACCAAGGAAGAAAAAAAGGGTCATCTGTTTCGTGATGCTCGCGATTCTGGTTGGTCTGGGAGTGAAGGAATATCGGCGCGGTCATACGGCAAATAGCAGCGGCGGACAGCATGGCTTAAAGCAATCGCTCGGGAAACAAGCAGAAGCGAAGCCGCGTCAGAACGATACTGCGGCGTCTCCAGCGAGTACTCATAAATAGGATTGAGGACAAATCGACGCTTGGGCAGCGACTCGAGCGGTTGATACGCGAGCTACCAGCCCTCACCTCATCAATCCTCTTCCCCAAGACGATGAGATGCGCTCAGTGGGATGGAGGGAGCCTTGAACGCCCTAATGAAGGGCCTTCAGTTTTTCGAGCACAAATTCCAGAATTTATTGTTATTTTCCGCCGCTGGCATGAAAACTTCTCAGTGGAAGATAATGCGTGTCTTGATCGCCGACGATCAAAAAGCGTGGGGACATCCCTGGCGAAATGGTCGGCCTTTGTCACCACCAGGTCGTTGAGGTCGTGGCCACAGGCATGGAAGCAATACAGGCATACGACTCGGCACCGGCCGGACGTGGTCTTAATGGATTACCGGATGCCGAAGCTAAACGGCATCACCGCCTGCCGTTACATTCTGGCGAAGGATCCGAACGCGCGCGTGATTTTAATTTCCGGCTGGAGTGCGCCGGTCGAGCCCGAGTCATCAGGTGCAATCGCCATTCTCTGCCAAACCCGTTGCTCTGCCCATGCTCGATGCCGCGCTTACCGCCGCGGTCGAGCCCAGAAAGAAAAAGAGCCAGCGCCGGTAATCGTAGATGCGACGCCCCTCCGAGCGGTAGACTCTGCCGAGCCAGAGGCCTACAGCTTGAGTGATGGCGGCGGCTCGACGGAGTCTCGCCCTACCAATCCTCTCTCGCAAGAAATCCACTGGTAGGGCGACGCTCTGCGGAGCCGGAAACAAAACCGCCGACTCAACCAGACAAAATGTGCAGCCGACACGGCTGCCTACAAAGCGGTAATTTTCCATCTCGCAATTCGCCGGAGATCGCGGTATCACCTCCAGACGGAGGTTTCAAAATGAATAGCATCTCGATTTCTCGACGTAAATTTGCCCAGCTTTTGAGCGCGGGAGCAGCCTGCGCTGTGGTTAAACCCGCGCTGTCTTTGGCGAAAACCGCCCCGGAGGTGAAAAGTCAACCAGCATCGCCGCTAACGAGAATTGTGCGCTTGAGCTCGAACGAAAACCCTTATGGGCCCTCGCCGCACGCGCTCAAAGCGATGACGGACTCGTTCAACGTGGCGTGTCGCTATCCTGACGAAGCGGCCGCTCTCTTGAGTGAAAAACTGGCAACGTTAAATAGTGTTAACGCGAATCAGATCCTGTTAGGAGACGGATCGGGTGAGATTCTGAAACTGTGCGCCGACACTTTCACGGGAGCGCAGCGAAAGTTGGTGGCGGGCGATCCAACTTTCGAGGCCATCCTCCAACATGCCACCGTTAATGGAGCGGAAGTCGTTAAGTACCACTCACCGACAACTTCGCGCACGACCTTAGCAAGATGGGCGCAGTGGCAAATGCAGGTCTTGTTTACATCTGTAACCCGAACAATCCCACCGCCAGTTTCACGCCGAAGAACGAACTAACCGATTTCATCTCCAAAACATCGCCGCAAACGATAATCCTGGTGGATGAAGCTTACTTCCATTACGCCGATAGTCCGGACTACGACAGCGGTCATTCCTTTAATCAAGGATTACCCGAATCTCATTGTCGCGCGCACTTTTTCAAAAATCTATGGCATGGCGGGACTACGTTGCGGCTATGCCGTGGCACAATCGCAAGCCATTGCGCAACTGCGCTCTCATCAAAGCTGGGACAGCGTCAATATTATGGCGGTGGCGGCTGCGACGGCGAGTCTGAGCGACCCCGACCAGGTTACAAACGGCCGGCGGCTGAATCAGGAAACCAGGACGTTTAGTGACTACTCAGCTCGACGCCATGGATTACAAATACATTCCTTCGCAAGCGAACTTTGTCATGATTGATGTAAAACGCCCGGTCCTGCCCCTGATCAAGGCATTAAAGGAACGAAATGTGGAAGTCGGCCGATTATTTCCGGCATTGCCAACTCACATGCGCCTGACCATCGGCAAAAAGGCCGAGATGGAAGCATTTTTGTCCGCCTTCCATCAGGTTTTGGCCTGAAAAGCGGACTCCGTTTGTAGCACAGCCATCTTGGCGTGGGGCCAGCGGGCCCGTTCTTGCCCGCTGATTCGCCGCAGGCTTAAAGTCCTTGAAGCTTGGCCACAACCTGGCGTCGTCCCTAACACCAGGGAGGATGATTTGGTTCTATCAGAATCCACTTATATTCCCTTGGGGAATGGACGAAAAAGCCGCACAGGACTTGCTGCACGAACGATCACTTATCGGGCGCTCTATGCATTCCACCTTGCTCGCGAATGAACGCGATCCGGAAATTCGTTTCGACACCAAGAAACAAATTGCCGCGTTCACCAGCCAGATTTGCGAGGTTATCGTTGGCAAAGCCGAAGCTGTAAAACTGGCGGTCGCCTGTCTGCTCGCGCGCGGTCATCTCTAATTGAAGACATTCCGGGGGTAGGTAAGACGACGCTATCGCAAGCCCTCGCTCGTTCCTCGGCCTCGTCTTTCAGCGCATCCAATTCACCAGTGACCTGCTCCCCGCCGACATCCTCGGTAACTCAATTTTCGATCGGAACGAACAGCGTTTCGTATTTCATCAGGGACCGCTCTTTTCGCAGGTGGTGCTGATCGATGAAGTGAACCGCGCCACCGCCAAGACGCAGAGCGCATTGCTGGAAGCGATGGAAGAACATCAGATCTCGGCTGACGGCGTCACCTACGAACTGCCGCAGCCGTTTTTTGTCATCGCGACACAGAATCCGCAATATCAGGTGGGAACATTTCCATTGCCGGAATCGCAATTGGATCGGTTTCTGATGCGAATCGAACTGGGCGTGCCAGACCGCGCAAGCGAGCGGGCGATGCTTCTGGGGATGGATCGTCGCGAGATGCTCAAGGAATTAAATCCCGTTTTTGGCGCGGAAACATTGCTCGAGATTCAAGCAAAAGTGCGGACAATCCATACCTCATCGGCGCTGCTCGATTATCTCCAGGATTTGCTGGAAGCATCGCGGCAGCGCCATCGCAGCTGGTTTGTCGCCTCGGGCAGGCTCTGGCCTTGCTGCATGCGTCGCAAGCCTGGGCCATGATGAACGGCCGCGACATGGTGTTGCCGGAAGACATTCAAGCCGTGGGGACCGCCGTCATGGCGCATCGGCTCGGACACGATATCGAGCAGTCCGGGAAAGCGGTCGCACGTTTGCCGATACTCTGTTGAAGAGCGTGCCGGTGCCATGAGGCAAGCTGCACCTTCCAAAAGCAGATTTCCCCTTTCCCTACCACGAGTTTCGCCGGCCTGCTGTTTGTCTTGGTCGCAATCTGGGTACGCTGCTTCCAGTCAAAATAACGCCGCCTCAGCTATCTGCTCTTGTTCGCGCTCACGCGAGCGTTTTTCTCGTTTCAATTCCATGGACGTTCTCGAATCTGGGAGGCTTGCAGGTAACGGTCGAATCGGTCAAACCCGCGTTCGCCGGCCAGGAGATTTCCCTGCCGGTGGAGGTGACCCAATGGATCGCGCGCCACCCGGTATGGCCTTGCGCTGGCGCTGCCTGATTTGGGCGACGCTCACGAACGCATCGACGAAATTCCCGCCGGCAAAGCTGCCCGGACTGTGCTTCGATTTCCCGCGGCGATCCGGGGCGAGCATGAGGTGCAGGAAGACTGCAGCTGACCAGTGCCTATCCACTCGGGTTCTTGAGGGTGCTGAAACAGCTTCCGAGTCCGCAACGTTATGTTGTGTATCCGAAGCCCGCTGGCGAGCAGCGTTTGCCGGCTGAGACTGCTGCGTTCCGGGGCAATCCAGCTCGCGGAGGGAGCTCGGAGAGGGCGATGATTTCGCCGGCGTTCGCGCATATGTGCGGGGCGAATCCCAACGCCACATCGACTGGAAAGCGGTCGCGCGCGGACAGGCATTGATGACAAAACAATTTACGGCCGAATCGGACGGCGCTGCTCTATCTCGATTTTGCGGCAGTGCGGCTCGACGATCTCGAAGCGCGCCTTTCGCAACTCGCGCTCTGGGTAATCGAGGCGGAACGTGCGCGACGCCCTTACGGGCTGCGTCTGCCCACGATTGAAATTCGCCGTCACTAGGCGAGCCGCATCTCCATCGCTGCCTGCATGCACTCGCCTTGTTCAAATGAAGACGCTGCGAGAAAGACGACACGCGCATTCCGCGACGACCGCTCTTATGGCTGGCGGCAGCGTTGCTTTCACATTGCCGCCAATGTTTGGGACTCTCTCCGTCCTGGGTGCCCCATGCTGTTTTTGATCGCGCTTCGCCGCGAAGTTCTGGATGGAACCGAAAGGTTATCGTCTTCGCTCCCTGATTTGGAAATTGGTTCTCGTAGCCCTGATCTTGTCCCTGCTTTTCTTCAGCTACGGCTCGGCTTAGGGGAATGGAGCCTGGCGTTTCTCTCATTGTCTTGTTGACGTCGGTCAAGATTTTGGAAGCTCACACTGCGCGCGAGTTCCACATCATGATCATGGTGGCGTGGGTTCTTTGCCTCGTGCGGATTTTCCTTTCTCAGAATTTGGCAATCGCGCTCTGTCTGCTTATTGCCTTCACTTTACTGCTCGTCGCACTCATCCAGTTTCATCGCGGTCTATCATCCGCCTTTTGGCCCGCCGGTTCGCACCGCTGGCAAACTTCTCGCCCAAGCCGCGCCCTTATTATCTTGCTGTTCCTTCTTTTTCCGCGCATCAAGCACCGGGCTCCGATTTCAGATTGCGCCCAGCGTGGAGCGTCGGCTGGCTTCTCCGACCGGCTCTCACCCGGGAGCGTTGCATTTTTGGCTAATTCTTCCGAGGTAGCTTTCCGCGTCGAGTTTCCCGATGGCAAAATCCTCCTCTCGGCGCGATACTGGCGCGGTGTCGTGATGTGGCACGGCGAAGGTTTGAATGGGAAGCGGCAAGATCGTCCGGCGGTACTGCCCCGCACCAGCCAAGGTCCGCCGCGCGGCGAAGCCATTCGACAATGGATTACGATCGAGCCGCATGACGCGCGCTGGATGTTCGCGCTCGATTGGCCAGTGAATTCGCCTTCCGGCGCGACGCTGGCGCCCGGCAATTATTTGTTGAGTAATCAACCGATCCGCAAACCGCGCCGGTACGAAGTTGTATCTTATCACGGAGATTCCGAACAACCGGCTCCATTCGGGTGAACGCGAGCCACTCGCTTCAAGTCCCCGCTTCGATCAGTCCGGCGCGCGCGCGCTGGCGCAGTCCTGGGCGACCGAAAAGGCGAAGCCACGTGCGATCGTAAAGAAAGCGCTGGAGTTTTTTCGCACCCAGGGTTTCGCTATTCGTTTTCGCCGGGCGAATATGGAAAGAACGACCTCGATGAATCTCCTTTTCATCGCCGCCTCGGATTTTGCGAACACTACGCCGCCAGTTTCGCCACCCTGATGCGACTGGCTGGGATTCCCGCGCGCGTCGTTACTGGCTATTTAGGCGGGGAGTATAATCGAGATTGGGCACTTCTTTCTCGTACGACAAGCTGATGCCCATGCCTGGTGCGAAGTTTGGTTTCCAGATAGCGGATGGGAAAGAGTCGATCCCACTGCCGTCGTCGCTCCGGATCGCGTGAATTTGGGATTGAATTTCTTTCTGGAAAGACGTGCCGCCGCCGGCCAACTGGATAATACCCAGAGCGTATTCGCGAGACAGCTGGCGCGCTGGCCGATATTCGGCAGAGCCCGACTCGGCTGGCAGACGCTCAGTTATGCCTGGGACACTCGAGTTCTAAGCTTTGATGGCGACGAGCAGGCGTCATTTTTTGCGTCGGTCGGAATGGCCGGGCATGGACCGATCTTTTTCATTGTTGGCAGCTTATCTTTCGCAACCGCTCTGCTCGCTCTTTACGCGGGATGGACGCATTTGCGGACCCGCCCCGCGGTAACCGCGTCAAAATTGTGTATGAAACGTTTTGCCGGAAAGCGGCCAGGCTGGGAGCGCCGCGCAATCCGGCAGAAGGTCCGCTGGATTTCTCGGTTCGAGCCACACGATTGTTGCCTAACGAATCCGAGCGGATCCGGCGTATCGCGAATACCTATATCGCACTACGCTACGCTCCCGCACCCGATCCAATGATGCTCGAACAATTCGCCAAAGAAGTGAACGCCTTTGTCCGCGCTTCCTAATCTGGGGAGCGCAGGCCGCGGCGAGTGTTCCCAACATTCCAAAGCTATTGCGAACCCGAGTTGCGCCGCGCCCATGGCACGTGAACACTTCGTGTTTTCCTAAATGCTCACCGTCTCCCAGCTCAGCAAATCCTTTAGCGGTCGCATCCTCTTTGATGATGTTCTCGCTGCAGGTCAATCGGGGAGACCGGATCGGATTGGTCCGGACCCAAATGGCGCCGGCAAGTCAACATTGTTTTCGCTAATCCTGGGCGAGGCATCGCCCGATACCGGCCAGATTACTATCGAGAAAAGCGCGACGATTGGGTTCCTTCCGCAGGAAACGGCGGCGGCGAAAGATGAAACCGTCCTCGAGCTGGCATTGGCGACAACGCCGGAGCTCTCCGAAGCGCAGAAAGTCATCAAACAACACGAGTCGGGAAGTGGCTCGGACGACGGAGCCTATCATCGTCGCCTTGCACATTTTCGACGAGCACGGCGGCTGGCAACTTGAACCGAAGGCGAAGCGAGCATCTCGCCGGACTCGCATTTCGCGAAAGCGACTTTCGATCGGCCAGCGCAGGCTATGAGCGGTGGCTGGATCATGCGTGCGCATCTGGCGCGGCTTCTGGTAATGGAGCCCGACCTTCTCCTGCCTCGACGAGCCGACCAACCATCTCGATCTTGAATCGCTCCAAGTGGTTCCAGGAATTTCTGAGAATTTACCCGGGCGCGATCGTCATGATCTCGCACGATCGCGAATTTCTGAATCAATTAGTCAGGAGCATTGTCGAGATTGCCAATGCGAAGCCTCGTCCGCTATCGCGGCAACTGGGATAACTGACGTCGCAGACGAAAGCCGCGCGCGAAGTGCAGCAGCTCTCCAGCCTACAAGAATCAGCAAAGGAAATCGCGTCGCTGCAACTGTTCGCCGATCGCTTCCGCGCCAAGGCGAGCAAAGCGTCTCAGGCCTGAAAGCTACCAAGCAGATCGATCGCATGGAAAAGATTGCCGCGCCCGACGGCGCGCTGGAAAAACGATCAACGTTCGTTTTCCGCAGCCGCCGCGAAGCTGGTCTTCGCGTCATCACGCTAAAAGATGTCGAATCATGCCTACGGCGATCTTGTCGTGTTATCGCGGCTGAATCTTTCATGCCGAGCGCGGGCAGCGGACCGTCCTGGTCTGGACCGAACGGGCGCTGGCAAGATCGACGCTCTCAAACTGCTCGAGGAGTGCTGCCGGTGCGACACTGGCACGCGTGAGCCAGGCCACAATGTTCGCGTCGGATACTTCTCGCAAAACCGAATCGACGTGCTCAATACGAAACTCACCGTCCTCGAGAGCGCGTTGGACGCGCCCAATCCGGTGTCGGAGCAGACCGCGCGCACCGTTCTCGGGGCATTTCTTTTCGCGGCGACGATGTTTTTAAATCGGTCGCCGTGCTAAGCTGGAGGAGAAAATCGCGCTTGGCTCTGGTTAAACTTTTACTCGATCCCCCAACCTCTTGCTCATGGACGAGCCGACTACGCATTTGGACATCGGCTCGATCGACGCCCTCATCGGCGCGCTCAAGCAATATCACGGGACTCTCATCTTCATCAGCCACGACGTGCATTTCATCCGCGCGATTGCAACGAGCGTTCTGCACATTACCGCCAGTCCGGCTCAGATCGGAAGTCGCCTCACATCTTATCCCGGCAACTACCAGTATTATTTGGATAAATCGAAGGCTATCTCGGCCCGACGGCACTCACTGCCGGCTCTAGCCCAAATAACGGACAATTGACAACCGAGAACGTTGCCCGAAGAGCGGGGGCTTGCGCGAACAGAAAGTGCAAAAACGTTTGCAAGCGGAGGCACGCAATGCCATCGCCCGGAAGAAGCGCGAAAAAGAGAAACACGTTCACGCGCTCGAAATGAAAATTGCCGCCTTGGAAGGCCAGCAAAGGAACTCGTCACCGCTCTCGAAGATCCAGCCGCTTACCAACCGGGCGGTCGCGCCGTCGCCCTCAATCGTGAACTATCCGCCGTGACGGATGATCTCGCTCGACTAACAAAAGAATGGAAACCGCTACTGCTGGCGGACTAGCTTCAGTCTGTCCCCGGCAGATACTTTTCCGGAATTGGTGCATCTTGCATTTTCCTGCTGCCAGTAAATCGAGACGATCCACCAGCGCTTGCCATCGTTGAATAGCTGGATGCTATGTAATCCCGCGCATAAATGGTTCGGGATCGTCTTCGTTGTGACGCGACTCGCATGCGTGCTCCAGACATGCGCCATCTGACCGAACTGTTCGGTGCGTCGCGCAATTTCTTTTTCGTAGAAACCGCTCTTCTCAAAGAACGGTTCCACCCGCGCGATGAATCCCTCAATATCCAGAAGGTGCGGCGCAAGATCGATGTCTTCCGTCCCGGCCTTCATCGCCGTCGGAATCAAACGCGCGCCTGGAATGTGCAACGAACGTTCGCGGTCCCAGTCGCGCTTCTTTCCCGCTGGGCCTGAAATTCCGTCGTAAGCCGCTGTGATGATCGAGTCGATCGTCGCGACATCAGCGGGATTGGCTTCTGACTTCAGCATTGGATGTTCGGCGTTGGAGGCTGGCGTTTTGCTTATGTCTTCATCGCCTCCAGGACCTTGCGCGCCGCATTGTGCCCGGGAATGCCACTGACGGCGCCGCCACGTTGCGCGCTCGATCCGCAGAAGAAGACATTCTCGTATTCCGTCTCGACGCCCCAGGTCCCTCTTTGAGTTTTCGTGGTGGCGAATGGCCAGGTCGGTGCGTCGTGAAAAATGTTTCCATGATACATTCCTAACGAGTCTTCGATATCGACCGGACTTTTACTTTCGAGGCAGAGAGTGCCGTCGCGTCCGACCGCAAGACAATCTTCCAGCGGCTCTTCCAGCCACTGGTTCATACTGGCGAGGAATTTCTTCTCCGCTTCTTTCCGCACCGTCCGATTGTCGCGCGCGAACAAGCTCCAGGGCGCGTCCAATCCGAACAGCGTCATGGTGTGATAACCTTGTTCACGCAAATCCGGCGAGAGAATGCTGTTGTCCGTGAGCGTGTGACAATAGACTTCGCAAGGCGTTTTGTCCGGCAGAGCGCCCCTGCGCTAGCCTGCTCGTAGCTCAGATTCATCTGCTCATGCCCCTTCGTCACTGTGAAACGTTCCGCACCACGCTTCGGCCGCCGGATACTTCTTCGCCTTCAGCGTCGGCAGCTTGCGCAAGAGCATGTTGATCTTGAAGACAGACCCTTCATCGGTCGCATCCGGCTGAAATGGCTTGCCGGTAAGCTTCGCCAGCACGTTGGGACCGAAGTTTACGAGGAGAAACCGCGCCTCGATTGTCTGCCGCTTTCCCACCATTTCAAACTCAACGGAAGGGCTTTTTCCATTCAAGCCCAGCGCGCTGTATCCTAATACCCGTTAGAAACTCTGCGCCGCTTCGTCGCGCCGCCTCTTCCAGTTCGCGCGCCACTCGCTCCCATTCCTCCCACCGGCACCTTCCATTCCCCCGTCTTGTTTCCGATTAGATGATAAAGAAAACAACGGTTCTGGACGAGCGACGGATCATGCGGATGCGTAAAGAGCCCGACCTTCGCGTCGGTCAGTAGCAAGCCCGCGCACGCAGATCATTTTGCAAATAACGCTCGATCGCAAGTCCGAGGGGTTCTTCCGCCAAACTGCGCCACGCTTCCCGGGAAATATCATCGACATCAAACCGGCGGCGAAACTCTTCTTTCGCAACCAGGGGTTCCAGCATGCTGTCCCAGCAATGCTCGGCGAAACGCGCGACAAGTTATAAAACTTCTTTAGCTGCTCAAACTCGGTATCGCTGCCGGTAAGATCGATCATCGACTTTCGACCCACCTCCTTGTCGACATTGCTTAGGAGCAGGCCGTCGTGGCGCCCGTTCTTCGCGTAGGGGGTGAACGATCCGGTCGCGCGCCGTCGCAGCTCGAGATTCAATCCGAGATCGCGAATAATTTTCTCAGGAAAAAGGCTAACGAGATATGAGTAACGCGACAGTCGTGCCTCGTAATCGGGAAAGACTTTCTGCGAAGTAGTCGCTCCGCCGATATAGTCGTTTTTTCCAAGAGGAGTACGCTGAGACCCGCCCGCCCGAGATAACTCGCAGCCACCAGCCCATTGTGCCCCGCTCCCAGAATAACGACGTCGTATCGTGATTTGATCATGCTCCATGGTCATTCTCATGCTCATGATCGATTAAACAACCAGAAAAAGGCAAAGCAGGACACGCGGAAACATGCTCTGCGCCGTGTTACCGTGCGCGACCGCGACGGACCGCTTCTGCGTCTGTTTCCGCTTCCCATCAAACATCAAACCTCATACATCAAACATGGTCCGATGGACCCGTTCAGTTATCTCTCCGTCCTCATTTCGATCATCCTGGCCTTGGGAATGACGCGGGTCCTCGCCGGCGTCGGCGAGATGCTGCAGGCGCGCTCGCGTCGCCGGCTTTATTGGGTGCACGCCGTCTGGGTCGTGAACCTGTTTCTGTATCTGGTGGTGGCGTGGTGGATTTTCTATCGCTGGCGCAACCAGCAGCCATGGACATTTTTCCTTTTTATCTTTGTCCTGATTTCACCCACCATCTTATGCCCTGGCCTCTATCGTTCTTTTTCCGCCCGAGTCTTCTTTGGATGAGCTTCGTCAATTACAAAACGCACTATTACTCCAACCATCGCGTATTCTTTCGTTCTCTTCGCACTATTCTCGCCGGTCGATTTCGTCGATACCCTGTTAAAGGGCATTTCGCATCTAGTCGCATTGGGACCGCTTTACTTCATCAGCAGCATCCTCTTTTTCGCCGGACTAGTGATCGCCGCGATTACGCGGAATGAACGTTACCATCAATGTTATGCCATCTTCTTTTTGGCGCAGACAACTCTGATTAGCTTCAATCTTTTTCGCACGTTAATCTGAAAATGTCTCAGCCGTGCCCACGGTCGGTTAATCTATGAGTGCGCTACCTGACATCCACGTTCGCTGCCTCGTTGTCGGCGGCGGGCCGGCGGGCATGATGACTGGTTATTTGCTCGCGCGCGCGGGAGTGGACGTCGTTGTTCTGGAAAAACACGCGGATTTCAACCGCGATTTCCGCGGCGATACTATTCATCCTTCCACCCTCGAGCTTTTGCATGAGCTTGGATTGCTCGAGGAATTTCTTCGGTTACCCCACCAGGAACTACGCGAGATACGCGGAATATTTAATGGTCATGCGGTTCCTATCGCCGATTTCTCGCGTTTGCCGACGCGCTGCAAATTTATCGCTTTCATGCCGCAATGGGATTTTCTCAACTTTCTCTCTCGCCGCGCAATGCACTTCCCCACCTTTGTTCTGTCACATGCAACATGAAGTCATCGATCTGCTTCTTGAAAATGACCAGATTACGGGGTCCGCGTGAAAGAGCCCAGCCGGCGAGCGCGAAATGCGAGCTGATCTTGATCATTGGTGCGGACGGTCGCCATTCAATCACGCACGCGAAAGGAAAACTCGAAATCCAGGAATTCGGCGCCCCAATCGATGTGCTCTGGATGCGTATTTCCAAACGGGAAAACGACCCGCCCCAATCGCTTGGATTTTTCGACACGGGAAACTGCTCGTGCTCCTCGACCGAGGCGATTATTTTCAGGTCGGTTTTGTTATCCCAAAAGGCGAGCTCGACGCGATCAAACAGCGCGGGCTTGCCCGCCTTGCATCGCGACATCGTGCTCCTCGGACCTTTTTGGAAGATCGAATCACGGAGCTGGATGATTGGACAAAGATCAAACTGCTCACCGTCCAGATCAATCGCCTGCGAAAATGGTATCGCGAAGGCTTGCTTTGCATTGGTGACAGCGCCCACGCCATGTCGCCCGCCGGTGGCGTCGGCATCAACCTCGCGTTGCAAGACGCAGTCGCGACCGCAAATTTATTGGCGGCGAAGTTAAGAGCCGGACCGGTGTCGGTCGCTGACTTGAAGCAGGTGCAAGAACGTCGTGAATGGCCAACCCGTGTGATCCAGACAATGCAGGCTTTCATTCATCGCCGGGTAGTGACCGGACGCGAATCCAAAATGGAGATTCGCTTCCGCTTCTGCTCAGGCTCTTCCAATGGTTTCCGGCATTGCGTTCGCTTCCGGCGCGCTTTATCGGCCTCGGCCCGAGGCCGGAGCACATTCATTCGCCGAAAGCGAACTAGACGCATTCAGCTCTTTGAAAAGCTGAGAAACGCAGAGATCCCCAGACAGTTGCCAATCAATTCCTGCGTCACCGGCAGCTCGATCCCGACAGGCGTGATGGCGGGGCAATAACGCAAACCGTCCGTCATTAACCGAGGGCATCGGGCGCGACCTGTCGCTCAACACGCTGAAGCGATCGGCTTCTCAGCACGACATCGCCATCTAATTCAGGGTTGCGCTATGTAAGGCATAAGCTAACAATTTCTTAGTTGATTGCCTCACAGAAATGGTAGTCAAAAACCCGTCGATGATCATTTCTCACAAGCACAAGTTCATCTTTATTAAAACGGTCAAGACCGCGGGTACAAGCCTTGAAGTATTTCTCGCCCAGCATCGCGGTCCAGATGATGTCCTTACCCTTTTCGACCCTCCTATCGAAGGACACCAGCCGCGTAACTACGAAGGATCCTGTAACCCCATCTCTGAAATCCTGCGTGTCCCATTCGGACCGCGGTCTGCCTGGCGATGCCTCCTCAGTCGACGTCAGCGTTTTTACAATCACATGCCGGCCTGGCTTGTTCGGCTGCGCGTCCCTCCCGGCATCTGGAACAGTTATTTCAAGTTCTGCGTCGAGCGCAACCCATGGGATAAGGTTTTATCGCATTACCATATGCACGCCTACCGCCTCGGCGGCGCCCTTTCCTCGATCAATACTTCGCCAGGGGCAAGTTCCCGATCAACTACCCGCGCTACACCACGCCATCCGGATCAAGAATTATCGTCGATCGAGTTGTTCGTTATGAAAATTTGACTGACGAACTTGGCGAGATTTTTACGCGTTTGAACATGCCCTTCGACGGCGACCTGGGGGTCGAGAAAAAGGGTCACTTCCGAACCGATCGTACACCGTATCAATTAGTATTTAGTCCGCAGCAACGCCAGATCGTGGAAAGAGTCTTTGCCCGAGAAATCCAACTCCATGGCTATCGTTTCGCACAGGCTCCTAACCTTGAAGCCATGGCTAATGCCTGAATTGCTCCTGCGATGTTGGATGTGCGATGTTTTTCTTCGTTGGTCAAAGTCTCCGGACTTTTGCAATCAATTTTGAAACCGCGCTTGTTTACATTTGAGTGTCGCATGTGCGACATCTCAATGTTAACTCGGTAATTTCTGAACTGACTTCTTCGTCGCTAACCGCCGTAGTTTAATTTAATGATGGATCGTCCGGCGCTGCGGCCAGCAGCTTGAACCACGGACCCAGCCGGCGCATGATGTCGTACCAAAGCCTGGGCAACCGATCGAGTTTCAGTGTGGCGCGGTCCGGTTTGCGAATGACCCAGGCATTTTGCTTCATCTCCGCTTCGAGCTGGCCCGCCCCCCACCCCGCGTAGCCGATAAACGCGCGCACCGAGTTGGGATCTTTCCCAAGCCTTTCATTTGCTTCTTCAACATCCACATTGTGATTCAGTTTGAGTCCTTCCCCGGTCTTCCACTCCAGGGAAGCAAAAATTAAACGATCGCGACCCACTGGTCCGCCAAAAATACCGGCACCTTCTCCAAGGCGTTCAGCGGCGTTTCGGTGACCACTTCGCTCACCTGTTTTTCAAGCGGCCGATTCAAAATCACACCGAGCGCGCCATCATCGGCGGTATGAGCCGAAATGAACAAGACGGCGCGGCGAAAATTTGGATCAAGCATGTTGGGATGCGCCACCAGCAACGAACCGGCATAACTTTCTCTTTTCTCCTGCGGTAATTCGCGCACGATTTTTATGTAAAAGCGCATGCGCAGGTCCGCAACCTCAGCGACGCGCCGTCCCGGTCCTGGCGCGAAACTTACATCCGCCGTAATCGCCGATCGCGCATTTCGTAAATGGTATCAGCTGTGATTTCATCGCGCCACGGCATCGCCGTGGCCGTAACCAGCTTCTGCGAATCCGCTGGCAAATTATCGAGCAATGCGTTGCGGCGTTCGTGATCGAGCTCACCGAAAATGTCGTCAATTAAAAGCAATGGCGCTTTTCCCTCGCTCGATTTTTCAGCGTCTCCGCCTGCGCGATTTTCATCGCCAGCGCGATTGTTCGCTGTTGCCCTTCCGAGGCAAACTGCGGCGCTGGCAAATGGTCGACAATCAATTCCAGATCGTCGCGATGTGGCCCGACAATTGTCTGACGTAAACGGATTGATTCACTATGCGACCGCTCGAGATCGCTTCCGAAATCGTCGCTGGCGCCCGGAAGAAACCGGAGCTCGAATTTTTCGCGACCGGCGCTGATGCGCTGGTAAGCGTGAGTCGCTAGCGGGGCGAGCATTTCTGTTAACTCCGCGCGCAGACGCAGCAGCACTCGACCATGTTCAATTAGAGGTGGGTCGTAGGCTGCTACTTCACGCGCGCGCGGCACAGGCGATTTCAAGAGCGTGTTACGCGCGCGCAGGGCACGTTCGTAGGCACGCAAAGCCGGCCGATAACTACCATCGATTTGCGCGCCGAGAAAATCCAGATACCGGCGGCGCCCTTCCGATCCACCGCGCACCAGTTCGATGTCGGCATTCGCCAGCGAAACCACGCGCCCGATGCGCAAATATTCGCGCAATGTTCTCTGCTCGATCTCATCAAACTTCACCCGACGCCGCAACGCGCTGAAGCGAAACTCAAGTTCGTGCTCATCATATCTGCCGCGGATTTCGAAAAATTTCTTATTAATTTGAATTACCGGTGCGAGCGAAGAAGAGCGCTGCGATTGTAAACGCAGAAGAACGCAGGCTGCTTCTAATATCGTAGTTTTTCCCTCGCCGTTGGCGCCAAGAAACAAATTGAACGCTGGACCGATATCAACCGATACGCCTTCGAAACAACGGAAATTGCGCAGTCGCAGGTTTGTCAGCATTTAGGAAATTTTCTCATCGTGGAACCAATAATCGCAACGCGCGATCGGAACACAGGAATCCTGCCCGTGCGCCTAGCGGACATCCTGTCCGCTTCCCCGAACGCAGCGGAGTGCAACTCCGCTGGGCGCACAGACTGAAAGTCTGTGTTCCGGTGATCCGAGTCATCCGCATTATCCGGGATCAAAACTCTTCATTCGATAACCGGGCAAGATTCGAGAGCTGCAAAGAGGTATCGATAAGCCCGTCCTCCCGCGCGCAAGCGAAGAACCTCACATATCTGTACTGATCACACAGCCTAGTTCGCACCCCTCAACCATATTTGAGAGGTCCCTCGCCGTCTGGCGCGGCTCGGGATGACAGCGCACGCCACGGCGACGCCTCACCTTACAGCGTGATCAGCTCGAGCCGGCTCTTCATTTCCGCCGGGATGCGATCCCGATGATAAAAACTTCCGCTGATCGGGGTGATATCCGCCGGGCGTAATCCAACCGCCGCCGGAATGAAATTATCATTGCAGAAGATGCCATTCGTCGGGTCCAATCCAATCCAGCCGGCGCCAGGCAAAAAAACTTCCGTCCACGCATGTAACGAACCTTCCGCGCGACTACCTTCTCCACCCGCTAAATATCCGGAGACGACTCGCGCGGCCAGACCGAGATCGCGTAACATTTCCGCCAGCAACACCGCGGTATCGCGACATGCCCCGCGTTGCCGACGCAAAGTTTCGGCCGGCGATTGAGCCGCGCCTTCTTCGCGGCGCTCATAGGAAATTGTTTGGTGGAGAGCGTTCGTTAATTCCACCAACGTCGCCACAGTCTCGCGCGGCGATTCCTGCGAAGGCGGTGTCCAGCCTGGCAACGAAATAGACTCGTCCGGTTTGACGTTTGCGATAAGCGCAAATGATCGAGGCGATATCTTCCTCGTAGTTGAAAGGCATTTGGACAGCGCGACGGGACAGAACAAAATCGAAGGGATTTTCTTCGCCGCTTCCACATCGATGGCAAGCCGCAGCTCCAGCATTTCCGACGGCTGATCGAAAAAACAGGAGGCGACGACATTATCGAAAACATCCCGTCCGAAGCGCACCGTCGTTTCCGGTTGGGTCCGAAAATCGAGCCGCGTTATCTGCACAAATCGATCGGTTCGTGGAAACAGGCGCACATCGTGTGGAGAGAACCTGACCGCCCGATCGTAGCGGTAAATTGTTTCGTATCGAACCCCGATTTTCATCTGTTTGATTATGGCATCTAGACAACGGCAATGCATTTAGGCTAAAATTTTGTTGCGGGGCACGCCAAGCTCATCTACTGGACGAGAAGTTTTCCAAGATTGTTCTGGGGGAACAGCCGCCCTTCGCGTCCTTTCGGGCGTGGGGGCGGTATCTCCTTCTGATGACGGTGCCGCCATCCTTTTCCCGACATTTCAACTGGACGCTGGCGTTCACGATTATTGGGCTGAGTACGATCGCCGCCGGAGTTTTTGTCTTTAACCGCTGCGCCTCACTGCCCGGACGCACGACCAAGGAAACGGTCGACCAAATGGAGCGGGTCGGGCGCGATTTGCGCGACGCGATTGTGCAGATCACGCAGTTGCAACCGCGCGTCACCATCAATAATCGCGTCTATTTTGAACAAACCTCACCGATCGCCGAGCTGGCGCTCATTTCCCAAACGATCGAAGTCGAGCACGAATTTCTTCACACCTGGGCCGGAAGCACCAAACGCCTGCGTTTGCACGGCACCATACACGCCAAAGCCGGCTTCGATTTGCGCCAGGAATTCAGTGTCACGGTCGCGCCGGAAGCGACCATTGTTCGTTTGCCGCACGCACAAATTCTGGGCGTCGAACAAAACGCTATTGAACTGTTGGCCTACGAGAATGGATTTTGGAATCCCATTTCTGGCGCCGACGTGCAAGCGGAGCTGGCTTCTCTTGCCAAACTCGCGCGCGATCGCGCCGCTGCGCGGAATCTTGCAGGCCGAAGCCGAAGAGTCGTTCCGGACACAACTGAAAGCCCGTATTGGCGATACCCCGCCAGTGCAGGTAGATTTTTACCAAACGCCGAGGGTCCGATTGATGCGCCTTTCCGGCGGCGCGGTTGCGCGTTAGACATTCGCCATGTCGCTACGAAAAAAACCGCTGCTTGCGCTCGGTTTTGTTCTGCTCGCGCTCGTTGTTCTGATTCTTTGTTGTGCCGCCGTTGATGGAGCACAGCATCGCAGCCTGGCTCCGATATGAAGCGCGACGCTCCGGACTCGTTGTCAGCTTTTCCGAAATTCACGCCCCACTCTTTCGTCCAGTTGAAATCCGCGAGTCTGAAGATTGTCGGCGCCGGTCTCGATGCCGATCATGTCGAGTTTGACGCCGGACGGATCGAAGCCGGTCTTAGTTTTGCCGCATTTTTCGGCGGATCGGAAAAGTCACACCTTCTCTCCTCACTTCGCGTCGAGCATGCAAAATTCTTTCATCCGTGGCCGCGCGCCACTCTCTGCCGGTCCCATTGATTGGACTGCGCTGGCCAGACTTTTGCCGGAACGTTTCGAGATTTTTGCGGATCAACTCCGACTCGAGCAACCGTTTTCTTTGCTGGCATTTCAGGATACAAAAGTTTCTGCGAGTAAAGGGAACAGCGGGATACTTTCCATTGGCGCGGTCGAAATGCGTGCGCCGTTTTTGGAAAGACGCTTCGCGCACGTTCGAGGCGTGACGCGCTGGCAGGACGACCGCCTTTCCATTGGTTCGGTCAATCTGCTGGAAGGTTTCACCATCGATTCATTGGTAATTGATCTCACCGGTTTGCGCATCGGGCGCGTCGGCACTGATCTTGGCGTTTCCGTTTTGGGTGGCAAAATGCGCGCGAACATTGCCACTGAGCGGCCCGGCAAAACACGACTCTGGGAAGCGGCCGGCACTGCTTCAGGAATTTCACTTCCACAACTCGCCAGCGCTCTGGGCTTGACGGAGCCGGTCCAAGGGATGGTCCGCGCATCGAAGTTCACTTTCCGCGGCGATCCACGCGACTTCCTCAACGCCACGGCTTCAATCTGGACGGAATTGACCGGGTTCAGTTGGCGCGAGCGCAACGCCGACGTCATCATGCTGGGCGCAAACTTTTACGGACACACCGTCCAGTTACAGCAGCTCTTTATTAAACAACGCCGCAACGAATTGACCCTCAGCGGCGAAACCGCCATCGGACACGGAGTGGCTTAATCCTGATTTTCGCGGCGACATCTCCGCATCAATTAATGATCTCGGTCAATTCGCGGAGCTCTTCGGCGCTTGGCCGGATGCGTTCGCCGGTAAAGTGGCCGCTCGCGGTCGCATGCATGCTCACGAGCGAACCGTTGACGGCGATCTCGCTCTCACCGGCGACGCCTTGAAAATTTTTCAGGTCCCGGTCGATTCTTTAACGGCGCGAATTGGTTTGGAGTCGGGTCGAGCGCACGTGGATCAATTGGAATTGAAGCGCGGCGAGGATTTTCTGCGCGCGCAGGGAAAGATCGATCTGGCGCAGAAAAAATCATTCACGCTTTCAGCGGAAAGTTGGTGCCGCGAATTGGTGATTACGCCCTCGAATTCCTCATCATCGGAACGTTGTGCCGGCGCTCTTTCGGCCAAGCTTACTGGCGCCGGCGACGAAAAAGTTTCAGCAGCACGGTTTCCGGACAAACCGATCAATTCTCTTTTTCTGCGCAAAGCAACTGGCGCAGCGATGCCATCGCCATCAATTCACTCAAGATAAAACTGAGCGACACCGCCGAAGCGGAAGTGAAAGGAACAATCGATCTCACCGATCCAAAGCATTTTCGCGCGAATCTTTCTTCAGCGAACGAACTGCGCTGCGATGGGCCATTTGCCGATAACGGTTGTGGGAACGGTCTTGAGTTGCACGAGGGCGAAACGCGGATTGCCCTTCTCCGAGATTACGCTCGACGGACGCGATCTGACGCTGCGTCAATCTTCCTACCGCTCGCCGTCAGCACAATCGATCAAGCTCTGCGACGAAGGTGAACCAGGTCAACCGGTCCAGATCAATATTCCAAAGCGCCCGGAACCGCCGCCGCTCGTCTCCTTCCCCTGCTCTGACTTCCTTCGCCCGCTCCTCCACCGCCGTAATCAGCCAGCGCCGCAATCGTTCTTCGAGCTCAGCCGTGACCGACACGTGAAATGCTGCGCCGGCATCGACTCGCAACGTTTCTCCTTCTGCCGTCTCGAAAATCAATTGCACCGGCCGGCGACCCGGCGAGGCCGCGAGCAGCGCCTGAACCTCTCGCAGTTCATCGGTACCTGTATTCGGCGAAAAATGCAGACAAAGAGGCGGCGTCTCAACGCGGTTCGGGTTTGGATTACGCGGAACTTCCAATGAAAGCAGACGCAGTTTTTCCGCCGTCGCGCGCAACGATTCATCTCGCAGATCGAGTTTGCCCCTGACTCCGACGACATTTCCCGGCACCAACTTTTCCGCGCACTCGAGATAAAGCTCGTTCCAAACCACCAGCTCGAGCGTGCCCGTTAGATCTTCCAGCCAGACGACGGCGAACGGTTTGCCGTCTTTCCTGGTAAATTTCTTGTCCACCTGCGTGATCGCGCCCGCTACCCGGAACGTGGCGCGATCGGAAAGTTCATTCAGCGCCGCAATCGATTGATATTTTCCGTTCGCGATAACGTCGGCATAGGCATCAAGCGGATGTCCAGTGACGTAAAACCCAGCAACTCCTTTTCGTAGCTCATTTTCTCCCGATCGCTCCATGGCATGACGGTCCGCGTCCGTGCCGGCGCAACATGCTCGTGGGTGTCCCCGAAAAGCGATACTTGCCCTGCCATTCGATCGCGATGCGCCGCAGCTGAGGAGGCGAGCGCATCATCGATGCAGGCAAAAGCTCCGCCCGTTCGCGGTGCAGAAAATCGAACGCGCCGCACTTGACCAGAGACTCCAACATTTTGCGATTGGCAATGCGCGAATCGAGCCGGCTGCAGAAATCTTCCAGCGACTTGAAGTCGCCACCGCCCTCGCGCTCGCGAATGGCAAGCTCCATCGCCCCTTGGCCGACATTCTTGATCGCAGCCAGGCCAAAGCGGATGGCAGTGTAGCCGCGGTCGTCGGCCGCGGCCGTTCCGCAATCCGCGTCAATTCCGCCGCGGCCAGCGACCGCCGCTACAGCCTCCGGCACAAACTTCAACCCGCTCCGATTCACATCCGGCGGCAGAATCGTAATGCCCATCCGTTTGCATTCGCTCACCAGCACCGAAATTTTTCGGTGTTATTGATTTCGTTCGAGAGCAAACCAGCCATGAATTCGACCGGATGGTTCGCCTTCAAAAACGCCGTCTGATAACTGATCAGCGCATAGGCCGCGCTATGGCTCTTGTTGAATCCGTAGCCGGCAAATTTTTCCAGCAAATCGAAAATCGCGTTCGCCTTTTTCTCCCCGATCTCGTTAGTCGCGCGCGCAACCGGCAATAAAGTTGGCGCGCTCTTTCGCCATCTTTTCCTTGTCCTTCTTGCCCATGGCGCGCCGGAGCAAATCCGCCTGCCCCATCGAATAGCCTGCCAGTTTGCTGGCCGCCGCCATCACCTGCTCCTGGTAAATCATCACTCCATAGGTATCGGCGCAGATTTCCTCGAGCAGCGGATGCTCGTATCTAATTTTCGTTAGCCCTTTCTTTCGCTTGATGTAATCACCGATCAATTCCATCGGCCCCGGCCGATAAAGCGCGATCAACGCAATGATGTCGTCCAGTTTCCGCACATCGAATTGCTTCGAGACCGACGTGATCCCGCCTGATTCCATTTGAAACAAGCCGATGGTTTCGCCCCGGTTGTAGAGTCCGAAGGCAGCAGCGTCATCAAGCGGAATGTTTTTGAGCGAGAAGCCGGGCACATTTCTTCGAATCAACGTCACCGTGTCTTCAATCACGGTCAGCGTCTTCAATCCCAGAAAATCCATTTTCAGCAGCCCGAGGTCGTTCAATGGATTCATCGAATACTGGCTGACGATGTCGTTGCCTTTGACGTCACGGCAGAGCGGCACGTACTCGGAAAGATCGCGATCACTGATCACAACTCCGGCCGCGTGCACGCCGGCACTGCGGGAAAGTCCTTCCAGCGCGGTCGCGTATTCCATCAACTGCTTTGTCGGCGGCTCGGTCGCGACTGCTCTTTTCAATTCCGGGTTTCTCTCGACCGCGGAATTCAGAGTAATGTTCAGCTCGTTCGGGATCATTTTCGCGATCCGATCGCCGTCCCGCACAGCTCAGTCCCATCACCCGCGCTACATCGCGCACCACGCTGCGCGCTTTCAGTCGGCCAAAAGTGATGATCTGCGCCACGCGACGTTCGCCATATTTTTGCCGGACGTATTCGAGGACTTCGCCGCGACGCGCTTCGCAAAGTCGACATCGATATCGGGCGGAGAAATGCGCTCAGGATTGAGGAAACGCTCAAAGATCAGTCCGTATTGCAACGGATCGATATCCGTAATTCCCAGGACATAAGCGACGATGGAGCCTGCGGCCGAACCGCGACCCGGGCCCACCGGGATTCCTCGCTCTCTGGCAAAATGAATAAAGTCCCAAACGATGAGGAGATAACTAACAAAACCCGTTTTTTCCAGAACATCGACTTCGTAATCCAGTCGCTTGATTAATTCCTGATCGTTGGCTGCGCGTTCGCCGTAACGTTCGTGCAAACCCTTGTAACAAAGCTCGCGCAAATAACCTTCACGCGTTTTGCCTGCCGGCACCGGATACTCGGGATATTTCGATTTCCCGAACTCGATTTCGAGATTGCAACGGTCGGCGATTTCCAGCGTGTTGGTGATCGCCTCCGGAAAATCGCGAAAGATTTCGCGCATTTCCTGGGGCGACTTGAAGTAGAGCTCAGGCTCATATCGCATTCGCTGTTCGTCTTCAATTTTCGTAGCGGTGTTGATGCAAAGAAGAACGTCGTGTGCTCGGTGATCGCTGCGCCGGAGGAAGTGAACGTCGTTGGCCGCGACCAGACCGAGCCCGAATTCGCGCGCGAATTTCGGCAGATGCGCATTGCATTGCTTCTGCTCGGCCATTCCGTGATCGTGCAGCTCGATGAAAAAATTTCGCGGCCCGAAAATGTCGCGATATTCCGCGGTCAGATTCTGCGCTTTTTCAACGTTGCCGGATTGAAGAGCGCTGTTGATCTCACTGGCGAGACAACCGCTCAGGCCGATCAAACCGTCCGCATGCGACGCCAGCAAATCCTTGTCGATGCGCGGCCGATAATAAAAACCGTCGAGATGCGCCGCCGAAATCAGCTTTACCAAATTGCGATAGCCCGTCTCGTTTTCCGCCAGCAAGGTGAAATGGAAGGTAGATTCGCGTGACGGTTTTTCCTTGTATGAGCCGCTAGTGATGTAGGCCTCGCAGCCGATAATCGGCTTGATCCCCGCCGCCTTGGCGCATTGATAAAAATCGATCGCGCCAAAAAGATTGCCATGATCGGTGATCGCCACCGCTGGCATTTTCATTTTCACCGCCTCGTTCATCAGCTCTCGCATCCGAACCGCGCCATCGAGAAGGGAGTATTCGGTGTGAAGATGAAGGTGAACGAAAGAGTCGCGGGGCATCGACGTCAGTATTGAGCGGACAAAACTTTTGGCAAATTTGCCTAGCATTTCGTCGCGATTTCTCGTGCGGCTCTCGCAATGTCCGAGGTGGATCGGCCGCTCGTCGAGCGATGTTGAAGACTGACGGCTTCGCCGCCTGAATTAGCATCGAGCATGAGACTGCTCGATCCACCCTGCGCATTGCGCCTTTCGCCCGGTCGTCCGCAATCGGCATCGGTCGCCCGGCGCCCTCGGGACGACATTTCTTTATTCTCGCAAAATCGTAATTGCATCGCGCGTGTCGCGTTGCTAAGAGAGCGCGTGCCGCGATCCGCTTTCGGTTTGCAAAGGGGCGCGCGCGCGCAAGTTTACCCGCAATGAAAAAACTCGAAGCGATCATCAAGCCCTTCAAACTCGAGGAAGTGAAAGAGGCCCTGGCCGAGCTCGGCATCGAGGGCATGACAGTGACGGAAGTGAAAGGCTTTGGCCGACAGAAAGGGCACACCGAAATTTATCGCGGCAGCGAATACACCGTTGATTTTCTGCCCAAAGTGAAAGTCGAAGTCGTGCTCGCAGACGACATGGTGGATAAAGCCGTCACCGTAGTGGTGAGCGCGGCCAAAACCGGCAAGATCGGCGACGGTAAAGTTTTTGTTCTTCCGGTTGAACACGCGGTCCGCATTCGGACGGAAGAGATCGGCGAAAAAGCGGTGTGAGGAACGCGTGCGCCTTCCTCGCCGTCATTCCGAGCGGAGTCGAGGAATCCCGTGGCGACAACTTTACGGTAACTTCGCGGGATCCCTCGACTTCGCTCGGGATGACCAATCACTTTTCCATCAACTCTCAACCATCAACCATCAACCTTCTGACCCATGGCTAAAGACAAAAAGACCCCGTCCGACGTTTCCAAAATGATCAAGGACCGCGAGGTGAAACTCGTGGATTTCAAGTTCACCGACCTTCCCGGCACCTGGCAGCATTTCACCACCACGCTCACCGAATATAACGAAGACATTTTCACCGACGGCCTCGGCTTCGATGGCTCGAGCATTCGCGGTTGGAAAGTGATCAACGCCTCCGACATGCTCGTCATTCCCGATCCAGCCACGGCGTGGATCGATATTTTTAATGCCGAACCGACGCTCTCATTGATCTGCACCATCGTCGATCCGATCACGCGCGAACCATACGATCGCGACCCGCGCGGTCTCGCCGAAAAGGCGGAGGCTTATTTGAAAAGCACTGGCATCGCCGACACCGCGAATTTCGGACCGGAGGCGGAATTTTTCATTTTCGATGACGTGCGCTTTTCGTCAGCCGCGAATTCCGCCTTTTATCAGATCGAGAGCACCGAAGCGCATTGGAACAGTGCGCGCGAAGAATTTCCCAATCTCGGTTACAAGATCCGCGCAAAGGAAGGTTATTTTCCGGTGCCGCCGGCCGACACCTTGCAGGACATTCGCAATGAAATGTGTCTCGAGCTGGAGAAGGCGGGCGTCCCGATCGAGCGCCAACATCACGAAGTCGCGACCGCGGGCCAGGCTGAAATCGACATCTCGGTTCGCGCCGATGAAAGAGATGGCCGACCACATGCAGTATTACAAATACATCGTGCGCAACGTGGCCAAGCGGCACAACAAAACCGTCACTTTTATGCCCAAGCCACTCTTCGCCGATAACGGCAGCGGCATGCATACTCACATCTCGCTTTGGAAAGGCGATAAACCGCTTTTCGCCGGCAACGGTTACGCGGGATTGTCCGACACCGCGCTCTTTTTCATCGGCGGAATTTTGAAACACGCGCCCGCGCTTACCTGTATCACGAACCCGACGACCAACAGCTACAAACGGCTCGTTCCCGGATTTGAGGCGCCAGTCAATCTCGCTTATTCCGCGCGCAATCGGTCCGCTGCGATCCGTATTCCCACTTACTCGGCCAATCCGAAGTCGAAGCGGATTGAGTTTCGCACGCCCGATTCAGCAGCGAATCCCTACCTCGCCTTCGCCGCGTTGTTGCTGGCGGGCTTGGACGGAATTCAGAGCCGCATTGATCCCGGCGATCCGCTCGACAAAAATCTTTACGATCTTCCGCCGGAAGAACTCGCTAATGTCCCCAGCGTGCCCGATTCGCTCAGTGGCGCTATCGCGGCGCTGGAGAACGACCACGATTTCCTGCTTAAAGGCGACGTCTTCAATTCCGACTTCATCACAAACTGGCTTGAGATGAAACAAAAGGAATATGACGCGTTGCGGTTAAGACCGCACCCCTACGAGTTTTCGATGTACTACGACGTGTAGGCGGATCGCTCTATTTTCGGGGCGCAGGCGTCCCGCCTGTGGGGCCCGCGGGCTTCCAGCCTGCGGAATCTGCAGCGGCGGTCTATGACCGCTGCTATCAAGGAGCGGCGTCTTCCAAGCCGCCGACTTTAATCAAAACTGGCGGTCTGGAGACCGCCGCTCCGCTGGTCTTCCGCAGGATGCCGGAAGAAGCGAGCAAGATGCTCGACGCTCCTGTCTGTTTTGCCTCGGCGATCGATCGTGTCACCGATATAACACTATCACCCGCATGAAGCGACGTTGGGTATTGCTCCTCCTCGGCGGATCCTATTTTGTCGTCATCATGTTTGGAAGCCTTCCCGATAAGTTAATCCTTTTTCCAACGACGTATCGGATTGATGCGCACGGCGCAACGCGGCAGACCATTCCATTCCAAAATGGTGAACTCGAAATCTGGACGGCGCGTTCGCGGCTCGCGCGACAACGCAATCATGTCGATGCCTACGTCCTGCGCTTCTACGGCAACGCCGATCGCGCGGAACGATGGGTTGCGCTCGACGCGGACGCTTTCGGCGAACGCGCCGTTGAAATTTGGGGAATGAATTATCCCGGCTTCGGCGGCAGCTCCGGCCCAGCACGTCTGAAGCGAATGTCGCCCGCCGCACTTGCCGCCTTCGATGCGCTGAAGTCGAAAGCCGGGAACCCGCCGATCTACGTTTTTGGCGCAAGCATTGGGAGCGCGGTAGCAATGGACGTCGCGGCCAACCGCGAAGTCCGCGGTCTTATTCTTCACAATCCGCCACCATTGCGCCAAATAATCTTGCGCAACTACGGCTGGTGGAACCTTTGGCTCCTGGCCGGACCGGTCGCGCTGCAAATTCCACGCGAACTCGATAGCGTCGCGAATGCGAAACGAATTCATGCGCCTGCAATTTTCCTTCTCGCCGAAAACGACGAGATCGTTCCGCCAAAATTTCAACGCCTGGTGGTCGATTCTTTCGCCGGAGAGAAACAGGTGATCACCTTGCCCGGTGCTTACCATAACTCGCCGATTGAAGGCCCGGTCGTGGCAGAAATTCATCGGGCCTACGACCGGTTATTTAGTCGGTGACGTCGTTGCCGGAAGCGGGCGTAATGCCCGCTTGGCGCACAGGCTACCAAGCCTGTGTTCCGTCTTTGTCGCCTAGTGCTATCGATCCGCTTTCAGCTCAACTGAAAATAGTCCGCTCGCCAACGCGGTGGTCAGGAACACAGGCCTTCGGCCTGTGCGCCAAGCTGAGTTGCACTCGCTTCGGTCGTTCAAAGAGTTCGGAATGCATCGGCGAATTTCACGACAGCCTACAATTCAGGTTTATCCAGAGCAGCCGATCCCTCGCCCCGTGATGACGCGTTGATTCGCGCTTCCTGCCCCCGTGTATAGTCTGCGCTTCAGTTTGAAGACGCAAAAATTCTGATCGTCACTCGCGTCTCACTGCGCTGGTCTCGATCGTCTTCGGGCAAACCGCGCACTTCGGTTGGGTCCGTTACGATGATCACGATTACGTTTATCGCTCCGGTCGCGTGACCAGCGGGTTGAGCTTCTCCAACCTCGCATGGGCCTTCACTCATTTTCACGCCGCCAACTGGCATCCCATCACCACCTCTGTCGCACATGCTCGATTGCCAATTATTCGGGGTAAATCCGGCTTGGCATCATTTCAGCAGCGTTGTCATTCACGCCCTGGCCACCATCGCGCTATTTTTTGCCCTCGACTCGCTGACCGGAAAAACTGGCGAAGCGCATTTGTCGCCGGTGTCTTCGCCATTCATCCGCTACGCGCGGAATCGGTGGCTTGGATCGCCGAGCGCAAAGACGTTCTCAGCGGTTTATTCTTCGCGCCTCACCCTGCTGGCGTGGTCCTACTATGCACGCAGGAAATCAGTGACGCGTTATCTGCTCGCGGTTCTTGCGGCCGCGCTTGGAACGCTCTCCAAACCGATGCTGGTCACGATTCCGTTCGTGCTTTTGTTGATCGATTACTGGCCGTTGAATCGTTTTCGAAAAGAAAAATCATTTGGCTGCTCCTGGAGAAAATTCCGTTCGCGCTGGTCGCCGCAGTCTCGGCGGTCGCCACGGTGCTGGCCCAACACGGCCAGATCGACACTTTCGGCTTCTCTCTGCCGTTACGATTTGAAAATGCCATCGTTAGCTACGCGATCTATCTGCGTCAGCTAATCTGGCCCGTTGATCTCGCTGTCCTTTATCCGCATCCGGAAAAATTCTTCCCGTTCCGTGATCATCGCCGGTTCTGCTGCGCTCCTGATCGCGCTGTCGACGATCGCGATCATCTACCGAAAACGATTCCCATTTCTGTTCTCTGGCTGGTTTTGGTTTATTGGCATGTTGGTGCCGGTAATTGGAATCGTGCAGGTTGGCCGGCAGGCTCATGCCGATCGTTACACTTATTTGCCGCTCATCGGTATCACCATCGCCATAGTGTGGCTGGTTGCCGAACTGACGGTGCGCTGGCGTTTTCGAAAACAAATCGGCGCGCTTGTATCCGCCGTCGTCATCATTGCGCTCAGCGCTTGCGCTTATCATCAAACGACGTTCTGGCGCAACGCCGATTCCCTGTGGCCGCACACGCTCGCGGTGACGACAAACAATGATGGCGCGCATCTTGCCTTCGCGACTTCGCTTTTCGCCGAGGGCAAAACCGAAGAAGCGATCGCGCACGCGCGCACAGCAGCGGAAATTCGTCCGGCCAATGCGGGTGTTTATGGCGAGGTGCCGGTCGGCTGGAAGGGAAAGCACTCGATGAAGCGATTCTTTTTGAGCGCACGAGTGGAAAACGAGCCGAACAACATCGGCGCCCGTAACACATTTGGTGTTTTGCTGGTGCAGAAACATCAGACGCGCGCCGCGGTTGAGCAGTGGGAAAGCGCGCTTGCATTAAACCCGAATGACGGAAATGCGCAGAGCAACCTGGCATGGGTGTTCGCCACTGCGCCCGACGCCTCGCTCCGCAACGGAACCCGCGCGGTCGAGTTGGCGGAACGCGCACTGAAACTCGCCGGCGGCATCAACCCGATTCTGCATCGCACGTTGGCTGCGGCCTATGCCGAATCCAGGTCGATTCGACGATGCCATCGCAACAGCGGAGCGCGGCCGGGAATTTGCCGAGCGCGAAGGGTAACCGCGAATTGGCCGACGAATTTGCCGGCGTCCTCGCCCGCTACCGACAGCACCAACCGATGCGCGACGCGAGCCTGGAACTGCACGAAGATTAATTGCACGGAGCGGCGTCTTCCAGAGCCGCCGACTTAAATAAACGGCGGGTCTGGAGACCGCCGCCCTTGAATTCCCCTTCCCCACCGAATTACCTTTGCAACTTCCGCCGGGCGGCCTGATGTTCAACACACATATTATGAGCTTGCTCGCGAGCTTCATGAATCTGGCAGGACCAGATCTGATCGTTATTCTGTTGATCATCCTTGTCCTTTTCGGGGCAAAGAAATTGCCTGAGCTGGCTAAAGGAATGGGACAAGCCGTCCGCGAATTTCAAAAAGCAAAAGACGAATTCAGCGACGAGCTGAACAAAGCCGGCAAGACCGACGAAAAACAGTTCGCCCGGCCCAGGCAAACGTCCCACGAATCGAACCGGGAACTCCCGGCGCGACTGCCCAGCCCGACCCGAACCAAACGGTGGCTCCCGGCAACCGCGCCGATCAAGTTTAGGCGCGTGCCGCGCGTTATTTTGTCATCCTGAGCGAAGTCGAAAGATCTCTAACTGATTTGGCACTTCTCCACGCCTAGCGCACTTTTCGGTTGACTTGCGATTGGCGTCGCAGTGTTGCTTTTCCTGCTTCTATGGGCGTTCCTCCAAGTATTCGGGAAGCATCACACCTCTTAGACCCTGATTAGTCATTCTCTAGCCCATGAGCGAACAACAAGATTATCCTTACGCCACTTACCTCGATATAAAGTTTCCGCCTCTCCACTTGGTTAACGTTCCAGCCCTGGTGAAAGCCTGCACCGAGAAGTGGTACAACCAAACGCTCTGCAAGGTGAACGACTCCGTTGTTCGCCTGGGAGTCATGCAAGGCGAATACCACTGGCACAAACATGACAACGACGACGAGTTCTTCTTTGTCTTGGAGGGGCACTTCATCATCGATCTTGAAGATCGCTCGGTTGATCTGCAGCCACAGCAGGGCTTTGTCGTTCCCAAAGGCGTCAAGCATCGCACTCGGGCGCCCGATCGAGCAGTCATTCTGATGGTGGAAACTGCCGCCATTGTTCCTACCGGCGATGCGTAGCGCCGCGGACGAGACGCGACCTAGGTTACAGGACTTGGTGCTCAGTAGCGCTTTTAGAGGATTTCGCAGTCGGCAATGATAAAACGAAACATCAAAGCGATCGCCTTTGCGTCCCTGACAGCGGCAATTTTGCTCACGGCATTTAGCGCGAGTCTGGCGCAATCCGGTGGGGCCAGCCTGCACGGGTGGGTCGCTTTCGAGGATGTCGCTTACGTAGACAAGCAACCCAGAGCCAAAGTAGTGCTCCAACATGACCCGCCTGGTTCTGGTCCGGCATATTCGACGGAAACCGACGAGCACGGATTCTTTGAGTTTCCGCACACCAGCCTTGGCAGATTCAAGTTAGAGATCACGGCCAAAGGGTTTCAACCCTATTCCGCCGATGTTTACATGCCGTCGGATTTCGCCGGCAACTGGGCCGTGCAGCTCAAGGCGGAAGCGCCGAAGCGACCGTGATCGAGCTCTGCAGTGACTCACTGAGCCGTCGGACACACGGATCAAGCCGACCACAGGTTTACTATCCAGTCTTGATTTCGCTAGCGGCGAATCGCTCGTCAAGAACATCTTTCTCCGCAGCAGGATTCCTTTCTTCTGCAAATAATTAGAGATGTCTCGACTTCGCTCGACATGACAGAAGAGCGCTGGCACGTACACGTTTGCTTTAGACGGAACATGGCCTCCGGCCTGTGCGCCGCAGTGACGCAGACGGTTTGATCCGATGTCTCGAATCAGCGCCAATTACAAGATCTGCTTGGCGCCCTGGTAGAGCGTACGCTCAGGCAAGGCGGGACTGATTTCCTGATCTAAGTCTGTCATTCCTCGAGCGGAAGTCGAGGAATCGTCTCGCTAGTCAACAGTCTGAGATGTCTCGACCTGCGCGTACGTGACAGAACGCAAATAAAATAATATCGCGCAGTAACACCTGAGTTCGTTTAACGTAGCTGCAAGATGGAACGGCGACATATCAAATGGCTTCCGCTGTTGTTGGCGGGATTGTTTTTCGCCTATCAATATTTTTCCTCGGAGAAGTTCGTGAACCCGAGACGGGCCGGAAGAGTCACGTCGCCATGTCCACGCGCGAGGAAGCTTCCCTTGGAGTTCAGAGTTATCAGCAAGTCCTGGCACAGTCGGAGAGTATCAATTCGGGACCGGAACTTAGAGATGGTGAAACGAGTGGCGTCGCGGCTGGCTACCGCAACAGGCAAAGCCGGTGCGGACTTCGACTGGCAGGTCTCTTTGATTCGGTCTTCGCAGGCAAACGCATTCTGTTTGCCGGGCGGTAAGATCGTAGTTTACACCGGCATTCTACCTATCACGCAAAACGAACCTGCCCTTGCGACCGTTTTGGGCCACGAGATGGCGCATGCTACTTCGCGACATGGTTCGCAACGTGTTCTGGAACAGAATCTCGCCCAAACTGCACTGACCGGCGTAGCCATGTCGCTTTCCGATATGGACTACGACAAACAACGCGCGGTGATGGGGCGCTCGGCGCGGGTGCTCAGTTCGGCGTGCTCATGCCATTTAGCCGCAAACACGAGTCAGAAGCCGATGAAATTGGATTGCTTTATATGGCGCGAGCTGGTTACGATCCGCGGGAGAGTATCCGCTTTTGGCAACGAATGGAAAATGCCGGAGGTGCTCAACCACCCGAGTTTCTATCCAGTCATCCGTCGCACGGCACCCGCATTCAGCAACTGGAAGCGGAAATGCCGAAAGCGTTGGAAGAATATAACAAATCCTCGCATGCCGATGCGCCGGCCTCGTTGTAAGCCGCTCGCATTAAGCTCACCGCTTTCCGTCAGTTACATTGCAACGAAGACGACGTTCGTTAGGTTCGCTCTCATGTTAAACTCGTTATTCCTCCGTCCGGGCAAACTCATCGCGGGTTTTGCGTTCATGATCTCTCCGATGGCTCTGGCGTTACCGCACGGTCTGCTCTATAACAATCATCCGGCAGTTCAGGCGGTAATAGCTGTTCAGAACTGTCACCGATACCTGGATGCAACAGCCAGGAAGTTCTCGGCACGGCGGTGAGCGTGAATGAGTCTGGCAGGCCGGTTCTCGCCGTTTATGTTGATCGAGATGCAGCCAAGGCTGGTGACGTTGCATTCGCGACCTGCCTAAAATGTTCATGGAATAGACGTGCAAGTGCACCTCACGGACACGTTCCGTTCCATGCGCGGCAATCCGCACGGCGGTTCTAGTCACGCGGCGATCCAAACTCCCCGATTCAGCTTGGGACCTCTGGAGGCTGGAGCAAGGACCTGGCGAACGGTTTCTGCTGCAGCGGCCCGGCTCACTCGTTCGAGATCGGCAGCACCCAATATATCCTGAGTAACTATCACATCGCTGAGATTGTGCTGGTCTAGTCGCTCCACGTGTCGAGTATTTGCTGACGAAACGGTCTAAAGCCCAATCATTGTTCGATCGGAAAGTGGTAACCGGGCAGGTCGCCAGCAACGGCGCGATTCTGGAGATTGGCACGATTTCGAAGACGACGCTCGCTGCTTCAATCAACCAGGCCGTAAAAAGAGCGGGCCGCACTACTGCACTATCGCGCAGCTCCATCGTCGGCTTGAACGCAACGATCAGTGTCACTTACGATAACGAATGCGCCCGGCGGCGCTGCCTTCACTAAAACGTTCACCGGCCAGATCGTGGTTGGAAACAAAGCGAGCAGGTTCTTGAACAGCGGCGATTCCGGCTCACTAATGGTTGAAGACGTAGCAACCAATCCGCGTGCGATCGGATTGCTTTCGCCGGCAGCAGCACTGATGCGATCGCGAATCCAATCAATCAAGTGCTGAGCTTCCTCGGCGCGACCATGGTCGGCCAGTAGGAGACCCGCCGTTTTGCAATTCAGGTGCCCGTTCGTCGCCAGGCGAACGGGCATTTGCTTTTCCCTTCCTGTTTCCAAACTCCAGTTTGGGAACGGACCACGCATAATCTCTTCCGGCGGCGGCTGCGGTTGCGTTGGGGGCACAGACTACTGGTCTTATGTTTAGGAGGAACACGGGCCTCTGGCCTGTGCGCCCAGCGGGTTTGCAACCCGCTGCGCCAACTAGTTGACACGCTCACCTTGGCCGAGGATAGCGGAGTGCAACTCCGCTGGGCGCACAGGCAGAAATGCCTATGTTCCTAAAACGAACGCACTTCTCTTGAAGCTCCGTTTGCTGTTTTAACGCCCGTGACGCGCAAGCCCAACCTCATCGTGTTTCTGACGGACCAGCAGCGCGCCGATACTATTGTCGGCGAGGCGAGCAGAAGAGTTCATGCGCCGAACCTGCGCAAGCTTGCTTCAGAATCGGTCATTTTTGAGCGCGCCTATGTCACCCACCCTTCTGCGTGCCTTCGCGAGCGTCACTACTAACTGGAATGTGGCCGCATCAAACGGGCTGTACCAAGAACGGTATTTCACTTGATCCCCGATTTCGAACCTTTGCCGAGCTAATTGGCGACGACAGCTACCATCCCGCTTACATGGGAAAGTGGCAGTTGGGAGACGAAGCAAAGCGACAGCGTGGATTTCGGGATTGATTTCGACCGAAGGCGTTAGTGATTACAGCCGGTTCTCGGTTTACGGGGCTACACCCCGGACAAGCCAGACGGATCCTTTTCCGAACGTCTGGTTAGCCAACTGCCACTCGACATTTCGAAGCCCAGATTTCTGGAAGAGCACGCCTGCGAGTTCATCGAGAAGCATCGCCTCGATCCATTTGTTCTATTCGTTTCGTTTGTTGAACCTCATTCACCCTACAACGGCCCTCTCAACCTAGAGCATGCGCTCGAAGATGTAGAACTTGATGCCACAGCAGTCGCGCCAGCGAATGATAATCTCCCGCTGCGCTACAAACTAATGCGGGAATGGCAACAGGCCGAGGCGCTCCTGGATCGGAAGCGATTGCCCAATCTCTTCTTCTTCGGAGTTACTCCGGACGAGTATCGCGCGATGAAACAACGGTATCTTGGCTTCGATAACCATGGTTGACCGAAGCATCGGTGGAATTTTGTCGTGTCTCGAACGGGCTGAATTATTGGATAAAACCATTATTATCCACACCAGCGATCACGGAGATATGCTTGGCGCGCATCATCTTTTGGAAAGGAAGTCATGTTCGAAGAAGCGGTGCGCGTTCCCTATCTTGTTCGATTACCCGGCCAACGCCAGAGCTCTGAGAGTTGTTCAACCGGTCAGCCATATCGACTTCCTGCCTACTTTGCTCGATCTCCTGGGCGAGCCTAAACCGAATCAATGCGCCGGGAATAGCCTGGCTCCATTACTGCACGGCGAAAGCATGGCGCCGGGAAACGTTTTTATCGAATGGTCCCCAATCGTTTCAAAGTGATGAAAGGGACAAAGCTCGCGCCGCGCCGGAAGATTAAACGCGCGATGAATGAATCTACCCGCGCTGTAATCTCCCGGAAGGATGGAAACTCTGCCTGAGAGATCAGGACTTGAATGAACTCTACAACCTGGAGGCTGATCCCAATCGAAGCGCATAACCTTTACTACGAGCCTGATTATCGAGCGATCGTCGAGCAAGGAAGACGCGACATTCTTTCCTGGCAGCGGACCACTGGCGATACCTTGAAGCTTTAGCGCTGAAAAGCTACGATACTGCATCTTTATGGACAAGCTGCCGACGGTAATTGCTACCTCGGTAGTTCGTTCCACGCATCAGGGCGAAAGTCACGGAGGTGTTTACCTGATCGATCTAAATTCCGGCCAGTACGATCAAGTAATCTGATTGGAATGACGACAGTATTAACTGGGAAGGCCGCGGCGGTGACCGTGGTCTGCGCGGGATCGCCTTCCATAACAATCGAGTTTTCCTTGCCCGCCAGCGACGAGATTTTTGTTTATGACACCGCTTTCAACCGCCTCAATTCTTACCGCAATCAATACCTGCAGCGTTGTCACGAAATCAGCTGTCATGAAAATACGCTTTATCTTACCTCCGACCGATTTAAACAGCGTTCTCGAGTTCGACCTGACAACAAATGTTTTTGCTCGCGGATATACCATCAGCCGCGACAAGAAGATAAATGCTTAGTTTGTTTAGGCGCATTGCCAATTCCGCGTCGGCCGCGTTCCACGATTACTTTCTTTGATCCAAATAATACCAACGGACCAAGAGTTGGTCCGGACAGCGGTAGTCTGCACATTAACAACGTTAGCCAACACGACGACTTAATCACGATTTCCGGGACGGCAATTGAAAGCTTGCTTGAGTTGAAACAAAAGACACTGCTGGAATATGCACCGCTGCCGCGAAAAACCCACAATGCCGCAATCTACAAAGACGGAATAATCTACAACGACACTGCTTCCAATAGGCTGGTTATTGCAGATAGAAAGAATCGAATTAAGCAGTCTTTCGATGTTCCATAAATACGAACCGTCGACGCTATCGAACGCGCATTTGCCAGACGATCACGCTCGGCAGAGGTTCGCCCGGGGCCTCTGTTTATATGGCGACGATGTGGTTATCGGCGGTTCATCCTCATCCACCGTTTCCGCCTACAGCCTGGCCACAGGAAGGCGGATTAGCAGCATTAATATTTCAAAAGATATCCGCAACCGCATTCATGGCCTCGAAGTGTGGCCAGGATAAGTCGCACGTTATCATGAGAACGTTTTCGGTTGATTTGCGTGTCGCGGATTTCAGCTAAACTGCTGGAAGTATGCCGAACTATCTCGTTCTCAGCACGAGTGGCAATCCTGATAGCAACAGCCGACGGATGGCACAAATCGCCTTCGACTGGCTAAAGAAAGCAAAGCTGAACTGCCAATGGCTCGATATTAGCAAGCTCGACCTTCCCTTATGCGACGCCGACGCCTGCTACAATCATCCCGCTGCGCAGAATTTAACTGCCGCAGTCGAAAAAGCTGATGGAATCATTGTTGCGACGCCGGTTTACAACTACGATGTTGCCGCTGCGGCCAAGAACATGGTCGAGCTAACCGGAAGTGCCTGGGAAGACAAAATAGTCGCTTTTCTTTGCGCGGCCGGCGGGATGGGCAGCTACATGTCGGTCATGAGCTTTGCCAATAGCCTCATGCTCGATTTCCGCTGTCTCATCATTCCGCGATTTGTTTTTGCTACGGGTGATTCTTTTGACGGCGACAGGCTGTCGGATACCAAGGTTGCGAAACGGATCGAACAAGTCGCCGCCGAGCTTGTCCGGGTGACGAAAGGAGTGCGCAGCTAACCCGTCTTGATAAAGCCGATGCCATTTCTATGTACGCAATTCACTTCTCATCTTCGTCCTCTCCGCTCGCGATGAGGGGACAGGGCGGGGCGAGGGGTGCGCCATGCTTAACAGACTGTTGAAATACTGCCCTCACTGCCGCTTGCGCGTGCGTCTCTCCCAGCGGGAGAGAATGGGAGAGGAGACTCGCACGTCGCGTGTCTGTAATCGCTCGAAAGAGCGGTTCCTTCTCCCCGGGGAGAAGGTGAGGATGAGGGCTTTCAACAGTCTGCCAAGAACGGATGCACCCCGACGTTTATGAAAATGCTTGCCTCATGAAATATTGGATTGGCACTTCTGGATTCCAGTATGCGGAATGGAAGGGAAGCTTTTACCCAGAGGATTTGCCGGCGGCGAAGATGCTTCCTTTTACGCCGAACGATTCAATACCACAGAGGTTAATTACACCTTCCACCGAATTCCGGCACCGAAAACGATCACAAACTGGTGCCAGCTTACCCCGGAAACGTTTCGATTTACCTTAAAGGCGCCGCAAAAGTCACGCATTTCGCGAGGCTGCGCAATTGCGGCGACACGGTCGATTACTTTACGACGTTGTGAACGGATTGGGGTCACGGCTCGGCCCAGTCTTATTTCAACTTCCGCCAAATTTGAAGAAGGACGCCCCTCTGCTCGAGCATTTTACGGAATCGTTGCCGGCGAGTATGCGGGCAGCCTTCGAGTTTCGCCATGAATCATGGCTGGATGAGGAAATATTCGCGCTGCTGCGAAAGCGAAATGTTTGCTTGTGCATCGCCGACACCGAAAAGCTGGAGACGCCACAGGTCGTGACCGCCGATTGGGGTTACCTGCGTTTACGACGTGAAGATTATCAAACGGACGATGTGAAGCGATGGGCAAACGTAATCAAAGCACATGTCGGAGAATGGTCCGATGTTTTTGTTTACTTTAAGCATGAAGAAGCTGGCATCGGGCCGAAGTTAGCAACGCAAATGCGCGAACTGCTCGAACAGTTGTGAGGCCTTGTGCCAAGCGCCTGTCTGCAAAGGCCGGCGTTTGACACAAACGCCGTTGCAGAAACACGATCAGGCGGCAGCGCGGCGCTTCTGCTTGACCAGCGCAGTGGATGTTCGGCGGCCGTCGCGATTGGAACCGCGTTTTACCTTGACCGATTGATTGCGGTTCAGGCTTTCCTGCAAAACCTTAACCAGGTCGACCACATTGGTAGCCCGGAGCCTTTACCTCGACCTTGGGCGCGATCTCCTTCTTGTTAGCTTTTTGCTCGATCATCTCCATCACGGCATCCCGATATTCGTCCCGATATTTCTGTGGCTCCCACACACTCGACATGCTTTCAATAAGGGCGTGCGCCATTTTCAGTTCCTTCTCGTTCAACCTCGGTCTTGGGCCGGTTCCAATTCCTCCGGCGTGAGCACTTCGCTGGCGAAATGCATGAGCTCGAGAATAAGAAATAGTCCATCGGGCTTGACCGCGGCCAAGGTATTCACGATTGCTGATCACGACCTTGGCTACGCCGATCTTGCCGGTGCCACTCAGGGCCTTGTGCAGCAAAGCATAAGCTTTCTCGCCACCCTTCTGCGGTTCCAAAAGTAAGGCTTATAAAAGAATTTTGGATCCACCTGCTCCAGCTCCACAAAGTCGGTAATATCGATGGAATGGGTGGATTCAATCCGCACCTTTTCAAAATCTTCGTCTTTCAAAACGATATAGCGCCCACGCTCATATTCGAAGCCTTTGACGATTTGATCGGCTGAAACTTCTTTCATATCGGCCTCAGCCACTTTTTGTATCGGATGGGACTAAGGTCAGTCGCGCGCAGTTGGCGGAAACTTAATTTCTCCTCGCGAGTGGCGGGATAAACCGCGATCGGGATATAGACCAACCCGAAGCTGATGCTGCCTTTCCAAATAGGACGCATAATTTTCGAGGTCGCGCAGCTTAGAGAGGTTGTTCCCTCTCTTGTCAATTGCGCGCTTCCCTTTATTGCGAGCAACAATCAAGCCATGCAAATGCACGCAATAGTAGAATGGGGCTGACGTTGTTTGACAATTGCAGGGCATCTGTTTCAGATTCCGAAAATCGCACAGGGCATACCGAACAGCTTTACATTCTCCACTGCTGCATTTAAGCTCTCGCGATATTACCGATTCGGACCATCTGCGTGCTTTCCTCGCATGACATCTACACATCAGTCCAAACACCGCAACATCATGGAGCTGATCGAAAACAACCGCCTGTCATCGCGAATCGCGCAGACGATGAGGACCTCGACAAAGGGTAATTGATCGCACAAGCAGTCGCGCGTGACGTTGTCGATTGCCGCGCGCAAACACGGCGTTAGTTTCGCCTGGCTATGAAATCGAGATTGTTCGTTTTTGCTTCCCTAATCATTGCATCCTTTCTTCTTACGCCATTCCTACCCGCACGGGATACGGACAGGACGTGGACGATGCCATTCAGGAGAGCGACCGAATCTGCCAAAAAATGGGCGTGAAAATGCCAGATGTGAAGAAAGCAGATTCGAAGAAGTGGGAGGAAGGTGAGAAATTGAAAGATCGTCCGACCGGACCAACCTACGGAGAAGAGAAATCCCTCATCCTTCAATCCTCTCCCTTCGGAAAGGGAGAGGAAAGGAGAACCACCACGGGACGTGTCGGTATGCGCGCAGAATGCGAGCGCTACCCATCAGCCAGCGGCAAAAACTTTTCGCGACTACCTTATCGTCTTTGACGGTGTAGATGCCCACCTCGGACATCTGCATTCGTTCCTTTGAATTCCTGTCAGTAGCGTCAATGTCAAATCGAACTACAAATGTATCACCTGCTACAAACGGACCGCTCACCTTCGAGTCATGCACCTCCATGTTCTTTTCCCACCAATCGGTTTTACCTCGTACTTGATCGATCCCTCGCATTTCCGCCGGCATGTTTTCCATCGCGCGTGGTTCAATGCTGACGATATCTTTCGCATAAAGATCGTCGATCGCCTTCTTCCAGTCCTTCCCCTTGCAAAGCTCCACCAATCTCATCGCAACGTCTTCCGTACTCATATTTCCTCCATTGTTTTGGTTTATTTCCGCTCACAGAAACAGCTTCCTTCAGTTTATTCGTTTGTGCAAGTTCTGCTCACCGATGGCATGATCCTCTGTCGCCCGAACTATTTTGCTTCGGATGCTGGCTCTAATCACTCCAAAGACGTTGCCAGCGGGATCTTCAGCGTAGGCCAACCAGCCAACACTGGGGATCTTCATCTTCGGCACACAAATCTTACCGCCGCGCTCCTCAATTTTCTTTATCGACTGATCGAGTGATGGAACGGCGATCGTGTTTATCGTGCCGGGACTTTGCCCTCGCGAGGACGGGCCAGACCGCCATTGATTCCCGGGTCCTTATCGTCGCCTGTTGTGACAACGCCAGTAATCAATTGGACCGCCCTCGAACTTTTTGAACTTCCAGCCGAAAACATCCTGGTAAAACGGGCAGACCGCTTCCGGATCGGGAGTGTAAATTTCGAAATGAATTACGCGCTGCATATTTCAATCCTTTCCTAAAAATTTGTTTCGCATCAATCTCTCAATCGCTGTCCAGGCAACGTCGCGGGCACAATCAATCACATGTTTGCCACGGACGCGGGACAAAGATTTCCCACCAAATATATGTTTCGTTCGGTTGCCGCTCGGATTGGCCGTTTTTTCTGAAATAAGTTGGCGAACGCTCGATCATGCACATGCGCATCGTCGTCCGAGCGCAACTTCAACAGGCAAAGATGCCAATCATCGCCCTGCGGATCCACCGGGCTGCGCGTTAGTGCTGCGCTGGATGCGGTATGATGCATGAAGTCCAGCGGAAGATTCTCCAGTCTTTTTCGCAAAACCGGTCACTTTTCGCGCGTGGCTGGAGAAACATCATCAGACAAAGCGCGAGCAATGGGTTGGCTTTCACCGGAAAGCTTCCGGACGCGTCAGTATCACCTGGCCGGAAGCGGTGGATGAAGCGCTTTGCTTCGGTTGGATCGACGGTTTGCGCAAACGCATCGATGCCGAGAGCTACAAAATTCGTTTTACCCCGCGTCGGCCGACCAGCAACTGGAGCGCGATCAACATTCGCCGGATGAAAGAGCTTATGCGCGAGCGTCGCGTTCGACCTGCTGGGATGAAGGCTTTTCAGAAACGAGTGCCGGAGAGATCGGGCATTTACAGTTATGAAAATCGAAAATCAGCGACGTTAAGTGCGGCAGCGAGGAAAAAGTTCCGCGCCGATATCGTAGCCTGGAAATTTTTCCAGCAACAACCAGCGTCCTATCGGCAGACCACAATCTGGTGGGTGGCTAGCGCGAAGCGCCCACAAACACAGCAAGATCGCCTACGCAAGTTAATCGCTTTCTCAAAAGCTGGCCGCAGATTATAGACCCTTCGCGACATGTCTCTGCAGCTAAGTCTTTAGGCTGATTACCGACTTTCTTGCAATCGACCATCAACCATTAACCTTTCCTCCATGACTCTTTCATCCCGTGCTCTCACCATCCTCCACGAATGGGTGCAATCGGAAAGTCTGCGAAAACATTGTTACGCGGTCGCTGATTCAATGAAGCATTTCGCAGCAGTTGCGTGGTGAAGATGCGGATCTCTGGGAGGCGGTCGGGTTATTGCACGATATGGATTACGAGCGTCACCCGAATCTGGAACGGAGTTCGACCGAAGGACACCCGCTTCGTCGGCGTGGCGTGGTTACGCGATCAAGGCTGGAGTGAAGAAATCTGCCGGGCAATTCTTTCGCACGCTGATTATTCAGAAGTGTCTCGCGCGACACGCCGCTCGAGAAAACCCTCTATGCGGTTGATGAACTGAGCGGATTCGTCATTGCCGTGGCGCGGGTGCGGCCTTCGAAAAGCATTCACGAAGTGGAGGTCGCGGCGGTAAAAAAGAAGATGAAAGACAAGGCGTTCGCCCGCGCTGTGAATCGCGATGACATCGTGCGCGGCGCGGAAGAACTTGGCATGCCTCTCGATAATGTGATCGCGGGAGTTATCACGGCCTTGAAGTCGGATGCCGAGCGGCTAGGACTTCAGGAGCTCCTCTACTCTGTCATCCGAGTGAGCCGGAAGTCGAAGGATCTCTAACTATTCTGCGCGATTCCGCTGTCCCTGAAACCAGCAGGCAATCCATCGCGAACGATGAGTCAATGGTGCAAGCCTGCTCCGCTATTTGAGACTCCTCGGTCAGAGCCGGACGGGCGTATTCGCTCGGACTGACAAGCGGTCATAGCGTCCGTTGTCTACCAGGCTTCGGTCAACAATTGGCGCGTTTCTTCCACGCCTGCACGCCAGATCTTTCATCATCTCTTCGTCTTCACGCTGGTAGTAGCCGCCGTAGTTTCCATCCTTCAGGTAGTCACGCAATGATCGCGGATCTAGCTGACGCAAATGCTCAAGATCACTCATCGGCTTCTGCTCGTCGGGCATGGTTACGTTCGGCCAGTCGCGTCCATGGAAAATTTTCCATCCATGAGGCGTGCGAGGCGATAGGATCGATCGCGAGCACTTGCGCCCAGGCTTTCGGCGCATTCCACCAGTTGTGAAACTTGATTCGAATCTCCGGGTGATCAGACATCCATTCACCGGCAAGTGATTGCGCAGGCGCATTGCCGCCATGCCCGTTGACGATCAGGATCCGCTTGAACCCCTGCTCCGCCATCGCGTCAAGAATGTCGCCGACCACGCGCAAGTAAGTATCCACCCGTAACGTAATCGAGCCGGGAAACGCGCGAAAATACGGCGTGATTCCGTAAGCCACCACCGGAAAGACGGGAACGCCCAACGGCTCCGCCGCTTCGACCGCGATTCGCTCAGCCAAGAATGCTATCGACGCTCAGACTCAGGTAAGCATGCTGCTCGGTGCACTCCCGAGCGGCAAGCACACAGCGATCGTCTCGCTTGAGATATTCCTCCACCATCATCCAATTCATGTCGCTGAATGCGCATGGGTGCAGTCCTTCGATGGATTCGCCGTCTCGCCGAAGCTTAATACTCGGCAAAGGCGGCATCGGGATAGCAATAGAGCCAGCGCTCGCCCGGCTGGGCTGACGCGATGACTGGATGCCTGCTCGCCGCGCGCGTGTTTGCTGGCGTGTTGATTAGGCGAGCTGTCGCAACACAACGTCGCGCCGCACTGCTGGCAGGTGCGCAGATGCACCCATTGCGCCCCGATCTTCACACACTCCGCGCACTCGCGGCGGTCAGGAAGTTTGATGGTCGTGATGGCGGAAAGATGGCTGCAACTTCCGTTGGACATAATTCACATCGTTTTCAAATACTCGTGCACAAACTGGACTGCCATTGACCCTTCGCCAACCGCAGAAGCGACGCGTTTGACTGAGCCGGAACGCACATCTCCCGCCGCGAATACACCCGGTCGGCTCGTTTCCAACAGAAATGGCTGCCGTTTCAAGGTCCAGTGTCGCGAATCCCCCAGCTCGATTCCGGTGCGCACAAAATGCTTCTCATCCTTTTCGATTTCGGACGGTAACCAATCAGTCCGCGGGGTCGCGCCGATGAAACTGAAGAGCGCAGCTGTCGCCAGGGTTCTCTTCTCGCCGGTGGTTTTATTTAAAATTTCAACCGAACTCAAATGACCGTCGCCATTCATGCGAATGACTTCGGTGCAGCGAAGGATCTCGATGTTGGGGGTGTTCATGATCCGATGGGCCAGATAACTCGACATGCTCTTGCAAAGATCATCGCCACGAATGAGCAGGAAGACCTTGCGCGCGTTCTGCGAAAGATAAACCGCAGCCTGGCCGGCAGAATTACCGCCGCCTACCAACATGACATCCGAGCCGCGGCACATCTGCGCCTCGTTAGGTGTGGCGGCATAATAGACACCAGCGCCTTCGAATCGACTACAATGCTCAACCTCGAGTCGGCGATATTCCGCGCCGGTGGCGATGAGCAAACATTTGGCGACAACATTTTCTCCGCCTTCCAATTCAAGAACGGAATACGTCTTGTCGAAGGTCAGTTTAGTTGCCGGCGTTGGAATCGATATCTGCGCGCCGAACTTATCGGCTTGAAGAACCGCGCGATCGGCCAACTCGCTTCCAGTGATGCCGGTCGGAAATCCCAGGTAATTTTCGATGCGCATGCTGCTCCCGGCCTGACCTCCCGGCGCCGTATGCTCGAGCACGATCGTCCGTTTAGTCCTTCCGATGCGCCATAAACCGCCGCCGCCAATCCCGCCGGTCCTGAACCAACGATGGCCAGATCATAAACGGTGTGCTCGACCGGACGACGAATACCGATCTTTTCGGCCAACTCGCGATTCGACGGATTGCGCAAGACCAGACAATGCGCGCAGGCAACGATGGGCGTTTCAGCCTCCGTCACTCCGAATTGCTGGAGTAATTGATTCACTGCCGGATCGCCTTCCAAATCCAACCAGGTAAAGAGCACGCGATTTTTCGCCAGAAAATCGCGGATCCGAAAGGTGTCGCGCGAGTATCGCGAACCGATCACGCGCAATCCGGTGAATTCTGGCGATTCACGCATTAATTGACGGCGCGCGATGAACGCTTGCAGAATAAGATCGCTCAGCTCCGGATCCTGATTCAAGACCTTCCGCAGTTCTGTCTCCGACATTTCATAAACCTCGCAATCGGATCGCGCGATCGCACTGACTACTTTCGGACTGCCAGTCAGATGGCCAACGTCGCCGGTGAAATCTCCGGGCCTTGCACCCTGATCGTCTTCGGCTGATCGCCGGTGACATCGATAATTTCAAGTTCACCAGACTTGATGACAAAGAACTTCGGATCGCGATCGCCCGCGCGAAACAGCGCCTCTCCTGCGCGAAACGTCTTCGTTGACGTGCCCGCGTAACGAGCGAGCTGCCTGATCTGCTCCTCTGTCAGCTTCGGGAACGCCATCGCGTTTAGATCCTGCGCGGCCATTGCTCCGACTCTCAACCCTCAACGATCAACACTCAACCTTAACAGGCATTGCCCGCTGCTTCCCGAAAGACAACGGGCTGCAAGCCTGTTGGCGCACTGGCTGCAAGCCTGTGTTCCTACTGTGCGAACGCGTCATCCCGGAACACAGACATTCCTGTCTGTGCGCTAAACAGGCATTCCTGCCTGTTTCTTCTCCGCGGGACACAACAGCTTAAAAGTTCGTCGAGCGCGCAGGCTGCAGGCGTATTTCCCGGCTGCAGCGACGTGCGACCACGGCTCCCGAAAAATTGCAAAAAAATAGTTGACTGATCAGTCTAGATGAATAAATGGTGTGTCATGCCTAGAGTAAGTGACATGAAAAAACGCCTGACCGATGCGGCGTTGGATTTGATGTGGGAGAACAGCTACGGCACGACTTCGGTGGACGCCATTTGCGAGCGTGCCGGTGCAAAAAGGAAGCTTTTATTATTTCTTCAAGTCAAAGTCCGAGCTAACCGCTGCTGCTCTGGAGGCGGAATGGAATAAAAACAAGGCGAACATGGACGCTCTTTTTTCACCAACAATTCCACCGCTCGAGCGGTTCGATCGCTACTTCGAACATGTGCACGACCGTCTGGCCGAACTTCAACAAGAGTGCGGCTCTATCCTCGGATGTCCTCTCTTAAGCATCGGGAGCGAGGTGAGCACGCAGGACAAGGTGGTGCGCGATACGGTCGACCGCATTTTTGATCGGAAGATAAAGTATTTTGAGTCAGCGATTCGGGACGCAGATGCGCAAGGCTTGATCGAGGCGCCGGATCCTCAAGCGAAAGCGAAGATGCTCTTTGCTTGTTACCATGGCACGCTCGCGCAGGCGCGCATTCAAAACGACCTCGAATTGCTGCGGAACTTTAAAGAAAGAGCGATGGACGTGCTGGGTGCCAAGCCAGCCGCCGCTGCATCCGCATGAAGCATCTCTTTTTGCCAAATTTATAGACGACTAGTCAAGTATAAACCCACTAAAACCGAAAAACTCATGATCACTGACCAAACCACCGACACCCTATCCACTTTTCTCCAGAACCTTCCCGGCGCGGTTTCCAAACTGAAAAACCGCCTGCAACGAAACTACGAACGGCTTTACCCCGGCCTGCACGACCTTATTCGAATCGTCCTCGATGAAGAAGAAGCGAACGCGCGGAAGCTGTCTCCTTTTCCGCATTTGCTTCTGCCTGATCTAGTGGATGCACACATCGCGCAGCTCGGGCTGGAACCGGTAAAATACGAGAACCTGTTCAGGCCGGTCCGCAGCGCGGCCGACGAAAGCCATCAGCTCGTTCCGGCTTATGCGAATTGCTGAAAATACATTACAACTTTAAGCCTCGCGCCTCTGCCTCGACGCCCTCTCTAAAGTGACAGTGCCGATTATCTCTCGAGTAGGATCGGCCAGTCTCACGGACGCGCCATCGCTCGCGGCTGATGATCGCCGATATCGTGCAGCATTAGGAATTCACAACCAGCTCCCGGCTCATGTGGATCGTTAAACTAGCCCTTCGCCGCCCATACACTTTCGTCGTGATGGCGCTCTTGATCGTGCTGCTCGGCGTGGTGTCGATCAAGAACACGCCGACGGACATCTTTCCTGAGATCGATATTCCAGTGGTCACAGTTGTCTGGCAATACAGTGGTCTCTCCGCCGATCAAATGGCGAAGCAGATCACGACCTTCAGCGAGCATACCATCTCGTCCGCGGTCGATAACGTAAAGAACATCGAGTCACAAACACTGGCGGGTGTCGCGGTCATTCGCATTTCCTTTCAACCAAATGTGCGGATCGATTCCGCCATCGCGCAGGTCACCGCGGTGTCGCAAACGATTTTGCGGCGCATGCCTCCGGGGACGCAGCCGCCATTCATCATCCGCTACAACGCGTCGAGCGTCCCCATATTGCAGCTCGCGCTGGGCAGCAAGACCCTGAGCGAAGCGCAGCTCTACGATTACGGCATTTATCGCGTGCGGCAGGCGATTGCACCGGTGCGCGGCGCGACACTTCCGCTTCCGTATGGCGGAAAGCCGCGACAGATCATGGTCGATCTGGATCCGCAGTCCTTGCTCTCCAAGGGCCTTTCGCCGCTCGATGTCGGCAATGCCGTTAATGCACAAAACCTCACCCTTCCCAGCGGCACTTCGAAAATTGGCGAACGCGAATTTACCGTAAGCCTCAACAGCAGCCCGGACACAGTCGCCGCGCTCAACGATGTGCCGATCAAGCAGGTGAACGGCTCGATGGTTTACATCCGTGACGTCGCTCATGTGCGCGATGGTTTCGCGGTCCAGACAAATATTGTCCGCCAGGACGGCAGTCCTTCCGCCTTACTGACGATTTTGAAAAACGGCGGCGCCTCGACTCTCGATATTGTAAATCAGATCAAGGCGCTCCTGCCGAGTATGCGCGCCGCCGCGCCTCCCGGTTTGGAAATGACCGAGTTGTTCGATCAATCCATTTTCGTGCGGGCGGCAATTAGCGGGGTCATCAAAGAAGGTGTCATCGCGGCCCTGCTCACCGCCACCATGATCCTGCTCTTTCTCGGCAGTTGGCGCAGCACCTTTATCGTCATGGTGTCGATCCCGTTGTCGATCCTGGCATCGTTATCGATTTTAAGTCTGCTCGGCTACACCCTGAACGTGATGACGCTGGGCGGCCTCGCGCTCGCGATTGGCATTCTGGTGGACGACGCCACCGTCGAGCTGGAAAACATTCACCGAAATCTCGCACAGGGAAAACCGATCCAACGCGCGATTCTCGACGGCGCGCAACAGATCGCCGTGCCCGCCTTCGTCTCCACGCTTGCCATCTGTATTGTCTTCGTCTCGGTCGTATTCCTAACCGGCCCGGCGAAATATCTCTTCACCCCGCTCGCGCTCGCCGTCGTCTTCGCCATGCTCGCGTCGTATCTCCTTTCGCGCACGCTCGTGCCAGTGATGGTGAAATATCTCATTCGCGGTCACGAAGGCGAAAAACCGACGCCCAATTTTTTCACCCGGATTCAGGAATCGTTTAATACTCGATTCGAAAAACTTCGTCAGCGTTACGTCGATGCTCTCGCCTGGTCGCTTGCAGAACCGACTGAGCATTTTCATCCTGTTTCTTATTCTCGTTGGCAGCGCGTTCGCGATTTTGCCGATCGTCGGACGCGATTTTTCCCAACCGTTGATGCGGGCCAATTTCGTTTGCACGTCAACGCACCTCCCGGAACGCGGTTGGAAGAGAGCCAGAAGATTTTCTCGAATGTGGAAGAAACCATTCGCGAGGTCGTTCCGCCATCTGATCTGGCATTGGTATTGGACAACATCGGCATACCGCAGGGCATCAATCTCGCCTTTAGTGATAACGCCACGATCAGTTCAGCCGACGGCGAGATTCTCGTCTCGCTCAAGTCCGATCATCGCGGGTCGACTCCTGCGTATATGAAGATCGCTGCGGGAGAAACTCGCGGAACGTTTTCCGCAGTTGAGTTTCTATTTCCAGCCGGCGGACATCGTCAGCCAGATTTTGAATTTCGGTTTGCCTGCGCCAATCGACATTCAGATCGCCGGTTTTGCCGATAAGCCGAACTATGCAATCGCGCGTCAAGTCGAGGCGCGGGTGAAACAAATTCCCGGCGCGGTTGACGTCGGCCTGCATCAGGTGACGAACGCACCAGAGCTGCGCGTAAAAGTCGATCGGACCCGCGCGCAGGAGCTCGGCTTTACTGAGCGCGACGTCGCCAACAGCCTGCTGATTTCGCTCAGCTCCAGCTTCCAGGTGACACCCAACTTTTGGACCGATCCGAAAAGCGGGATCAACTATCCAGTCGCGATCCAGACCCCGCAGCATCTGGTCGATTCAATTGATGCCATTACTTCGACATCGCTGGCCGGGAACGATCCGGCGCATCCGCAGTTACTGAGCAATCTGGTCTCGCTCGAGCGCAACGAAACACCAGCGGACGTCAGCCACACCAATGTGCAACCGGTGTTCGACATTTATGCCAATGTGCAAGGCGCGGATCTGGGTCGGGTCTCCGATCAGGTCACAAAAATCGTAAACGAGTTTCGTCCCAAACTTTCGCCCGGGAGCACGATCAACGTGCGCGGCCAGGTTGAAAGCATGAACAGCGCCTTCAGCAAACTGGGCCTCGGCCTCATCTTCGCCGCAGTGCTCATTTATTTCCTGATGGTCGTTAATTTTCAATCGTGGACTGATCCCTTCATCATCATCACGGCGCTGCCCGGCGCGTTCGCGGGCATTTTGTGGATGCTGTTTTTGACGCACACAACCTTCAACGTGGAGTCGATGATGGGCGCGATCATGAGCATCGGCGTAGCCACCGCCAACAGCATCCTCATGATCACGTTCGCAAACGAACAATTGCGTGAAGGCAGGAACGCGCTCGACGCCGCCATCGCCGCTGGTCACACCCGTCTGCGGCCGGTGGTGATGACCGCGCTCGCGATGATCATCGGCATGGTGCCGATGGCGCTGGGACTGGGCGAAGGCGGCGAACAAAACGCGCCGCTCGGCCGCGCCGTGATTGGCGGCTTATTACTCGCGACGGTAGCAACCCTCTTCTTCGTCCCCGTTGTTTTCAGCGTGATTCGTCATAAAACGCGACCGCGCGAGATCGACGATCCAGATCTTGTTAGCACCCAACTCGAACCAGTTACTCAACATTAAGGAGAACCGAATGACTACGACCGAACATATTGAATCTTTCAAAGCCAACCTCCAATCATCCGCCAATCACATCGGCCGCGGCCTGAGCCGGCGCGCTCTGCTGGGCACGGTTGGCGTGCTAACGGTGCTCTTCCTTTGGGGAATGGTGCCGCGCTGGCGCGCCAACGCTTCGCTTTTAGATGCGACGCGTGATCAACGCCCGACGGTCAGCGTGGTTTCGAGCCAACGCCCCGAAGGGGCCGCGAGATCTTGTTTTGCCCGGCAGCACACAGGCGATCCAGGAAGCAGCGATCTACGCCCGGACCAATGGTTACGTGCGTAAGTGGTACTTGATATCGGCGCCAAAGTCGAAGCTGGAGACTTATTGGCCGAAATCGAAACCCCGGAAATCGATCAGGAATTGAACCAGGCTCGCGCGACGGCCCAGCAGGCGGTGGCAAACGCCGAACTGGCGCGAGCGACGCTGACGCGCTGGCAGGAGCTCGTCGCCAAGAAAGTCGTTTCCTCGCAGGAGTTCGACGAGAAGAAATCCGCGTTGGATGCGCGCCAGGCCGATCTCACTGCCGCCCAAGCGAACGTGGCCCGGTTGGAAAAGTTGCAAGGCTTCCAGAAAGTTGTCGCCCCATTCCCCGGCATCGTAACCGCCCGCAACATCGATAACGGTGCGCTCGTCTCCGCCGGCAACGGTGGTCAAACTTCGCCGCTCTTTCACGTCGCGCAGACCGACACCCTCCGAATCTACGTCACCGTCCCGCAAACAAACGCGCGTTCGGTTGCTGCCGAACAAAGCGCCGCTGTCTCATTCCGTGAAATTCCGGAGAAAACCTTCGACGCGAAAGTCGTTCGCACTGCTGGCGCGCTCGATCCCGCCTCACGCACATTACTGACCGAGCTCCAAGTCGCGAACGCTGACGGTCAATTGTTCCCGGGCATGTATGCCGAGGTCAAGTTCGCCTTCCCACAAGACTCACGGACTCTGCTCGTTCCCGGCAACGCCGTCACTGTCCAATCCGAGGGACCGAAAGTCTTGATCGTCGATGCGAAGCAAAGCATTCGGGCGCGTTCCGTAAAACTCGGCCGCGATTTGGGCGACAAGGTTGAAATCCTTTCCGGCCTCAATCCAGCCGAACTGCTCGTAGCAAATCCGAGCGGATCTTTGCGCGAAGGCGAAGAGGTAAAGGCTCAGCCGCAACCAATCCAAGCGAAGAAATGACGCACCGACAAAACAAACTTTTGAGAACCAACCAAATGAAAGGCACACAATGAAAAATGGAAAACTTGCAGGAAAAATCGCAGTCGTAACCGGAGCGTCGAAAGGAATCGGCGCCGACATCGCAAAACAATTCGCGGCTGAAGGCGCAGCTGTCGTCGTCAATTACGCGTCCTCAAAGAAGGCGCCGATCGCGTCGTTGACGAAATCGCAAAGCGCGGCGGCAAAGCGATCGCCGTAAAGGCGAACGTCGCCAAGAAGGCGGAAATCGAACGACTTTTTCCGCAACAGAAGGCCTTCGGCAAGATCGATATCCTGGTCAACAACGCCGGAGTTTACGACTGGTCGCCACTTGAAGAGATCACCGAGGAACAATTCCACAAACACTTCGACGTGAATGTCCTCGGCCTGCTCCTCGCCACGCAGGAAGCGGTCAAGCATTTCGACTCCACTGGCGGCAACATTATAAACATTAGCTCGACCGTCACCTCATTGACGCCGCCGAGTTCGTCGGTTTACACCGGGACAAAAGGCGCGGTCGATGCCATCACCAGAACACTGGCCAAGGAGCTCGGTCCGCGCAAGATCCGCGTCAACGCCATCAATCCCGGCATGGTGGAAACGGAAGGAGTGCGCGCAGCCGGCTTCGACCAAGGCGATCTTCGCAAAAGCATTGAAGCACAGACGCCGCTCGGTCGCATCGGCCAACCCGAGGACATTGCTCCCGCTGCGGTCTTTCTCGCGTCGTCCGATTCCGCGTGGATCACCGGCGAAACGGTTCGTGTCGCGGGCGGCCTTCGTTAAGCCAAGGAGACAATGAATTTAAAAACAACAACACAAAGGAAATCAAAATCATGAAAACTAAATTCTACTGGGTCGCGCTCCTCGCGAGTGCGGCCATGATTGCGCAAGCGAAAGCGGGAGGTCATTACGGAGGTGGAGGCGGCGGCGGCTTTGCCATGGCCGCGCATCCAGCTCCAGCGCACGCAGCCGCTCCAGCATTCCAGCTCCGCTGCACGCGGTAATTTTGGCGGCGGACGCTACATCGCGCCCGGAGCGCGCGTCTCATCGTGCTCATGCGACCGACGACATTTCGGCAACAGCGCTTCGTTGGTTCTGATCGCACGTTTAGTCGCTCGGTTGCAACTGGAACGGCCAATCGTCGCTTCGATCGATCTCGAACAGTTATTGGTCGAGAAACCCGTCTCACACGAAACGGAAATGATTTCAGGAATCGTTTCCAAACCCGCGGTTCAAACGTCGGACGCGAGCATGTCTTTGCGCGACGCTCAGCGGATTGGCATCGTGATTGGGACCGGCGCAGTGATCATTGGTGGCATGGACATCGTTGCCACTTCGTCAACGGCTTCTGGTTCATCTACGACACGGGATTCTATCCGCACGATTATTGGTATCCGTCAGGCTATGGCTACGGCTACTACGGATCCGCTTACTATCCGTATGACTACGATCCCGGCGTTTATGAAGGCGGCGCCGATTACTACGGCCAGGGCGCCTACGACTCATCGGTGCAATATGCAGATTCGACGGTAGCGGCAGTCCAGGAGCAGTTAACGCGACAAGGTTATTACCGAGGAGAAATCGACGGCGTCTTCGGCCCGGAAACTCGTCGGGCCGTTACACGTTATCAAAGCGACCACGGCTTGCGTGTGACCGGGAGTCTTAACACGGACACGCTGCACGCTCTGGGGTTTCCACAAGTGGCAAACAACTAACGAGGAAAGAGAACATGACCAAGACAAAATCCGATGTCATCACCGACTCAAGCTGGGACATCCCATTCTGGTTCGCTGTTCTCAGCCCGGTGCTCGGGATTCTGCTCGGCTTTCTCGCCCTTCTCTTGTTCTACCACTGACAACCGTAGGAGAGAACCAATGGCCTCGAGAAAGAAAATGGTAATCTGGCAGGGAAAAAAGAATGAATCTCAGCAAATTCGTGTTTCGCCCAATGACACAGCGCGTTGCGTCGCCGGCGGATCGATCCGGCTCTATCTCCGAAGAGGGAGTCGCAACCTCTCCTTCAGCGGGATGGCAAAACCCCGGACGGGAAATGGCGGCAGATGATGGAGCACTGACAAATTCAATAGTTAAACAATTTCGAACACTGCTTAGCCGCACCGAGCCGACCCGCCCAAAAACATTATGAACAGAATCATTGAAGCAGACTTGCTCCGGAAAGTCCTGCAGTGCCGAGATTGGCCCGCTTAACACGCCCGCCGATTTGGAGCGGTAGGCGCCTCTGGCAGAACAAAGCCGTGAACGTCTCTATGAAAAAATGGACGGTAAGCTTGAAAAACACGCCTCATGAGCTGGTATAACTACGTCTTTTGCTTCTTTGCGGGAACGTTTCTGGCTAACGTGGTGCCGCATTTCGTGCATGGTATTTCGGGCGACCCTTTTCCCACTCCGTTCGCCCACCCTCCTGGAAAAGAGATTGTCTTCGCCGACCACGAATGTGGTTTGGGCGCTGGTTAATCTGATTGTTGGTTATGTCTTGCTTCGGATCGGAAAGGTCTCGAGCGGTGGTAACCTGGCGTTGGCTGTTTTCTTCGCCGGCATCGCCGCACTCAGCACGTGGCTAAGCGTGCTGTTTGCTAAGATAAAGCCAGCCAATCGCTCGCGCAAAAACAACGCACGCAAACAGTTTGCTCGTATGAGAACCCTGACAGCATCAGATGCGGCGAAAGCCGTCGTTCGCCGAAATACCGAAGAGGTCCAAGGCAAAGGGAACTTCGATGTTTTTGAAGAACTCTTCTCGGACAATTTCGTCGACCACACACCGCAGCCAAACATGACTCCCGACAAAGCTGGGCGTGCCGCAAACTCTACCGCTATATTCGCGACGCATTCCCGGACTTTCATGCGCAGATCCGTTTTCGAACTCGCTGCCGACTATGGAATTCAGTTCGGTGGAAAGGATCCCAGAGGCGTCAATGCAAAGAAACTCTAAATCGTGACAACTAACGAGAACTATGTGCGTAAGTTCGCCAACACCGTGCTAGAGGAGGATGGCCTTTACTTGGCTCGGGAGAAAATGAACCCGCGCACCTTTTTGGCCGAGTTGAAGCGTCGCCACGTCTACAGGGTCGCAATTGCTTACGGCGTTGTCGCCTGGCTTTTGATCCAGGTCGCCACGCAGGTTTTTCCATTCTTCGAGATTCCGAATTGGGTCGTTAGACTCGTCGTGCTCGTCAGTGTCCTCGGTTTTCCGATCGCTCTCGATCATTGCCTGGGCTTTTGAAATGACACCCCAAGGGATGAAGCGCGCCGAGGAGATCGCGCCGAACGAGTATATCCCGCATTGGAGCACACGGAAGTTCGCGGCCCTCATTGTGACCATCGCGATGCTCGCAACGGGTGTGCTGATGTTTCAACTTGGTGCGCAGCAAGCCAACGTCCTCGGCCCAGATTACTGCCGCTGCAACGCCCTCTCAAAAGTCGATCGCCGTTCTGCCGCTGCTTAACGAAAGCGGTGATCCGGGCGACGAGTATTTTTCGGATGGGCTGTCGGAGGAATTGATCGCCGCCCTGGCTCAAGTCAGAGAGCTCAAGGTAATCGGCCGCAGCTCTTCGTTCCGCTTCAAGGACAAGAAGGAGGAGAGCAAAAGCAATTGGCGAGAAGTTGGGCGTAAGCACGCTGCTGGAAGGGACCGTGCGCAAACAGGGAGATCAGGTCCGGATCGTCGCCGGAACTGATAAACGCCGCAGACGGAAGCGAGCTGTGGTCGCGAACGTTCGATCGTGAACTTAAAGACATCTTCGCGGTCCAGAGCCGAAATTGCGGATGGCCGTTGCTACGTCATTGGAGCTGACAGTTGCTCGGCGACAAATGACAAGTCGGCGCAAAACGCTGCGACCAAAAGTGTAGAAGCACATAATGCTTATCTCCAGGGCCACTTTTACTTCGAGCGCCGCAATCTCGAAGACTATCGCAAATCGGTCGGCTTCTTCGATCAAGCGATCCACCTCGATCCTGGCTATGCGCTGGCCTATGCGGAGCGTTCCGAAGCCTGGGCTTGGATCGGCGATTTAAGCAGCGAGAAACAGAAGGAGGCTTGGGCGGCCGCAGGAAGCGATGCCGAGAAGGCCGTCGCGATCGACCCGCATCTCGCGGAAGCGCACGCGGCCCTGGGCTGGGTTCGCTTTTTTATCGAATGGAAATTTGCCGAGGGTCTGGCCGAACTCAGGACGCGCGCAGCAGCTCTCGCCGTGGAACCCGACCGCCAACGATTTGCTGGCGCGAGTGGTAGTTTATCTTGGTCAATTTCAAGAGGCCGAGAAGCTGGCCCGGCAAGCGATTGAACTCGACCCGCTCGCTTATCAAGCCCGCACCAGCCTGGCCCGTGTTCTTTTTGCCGAGGGAAAACTCGATGAAGCTGAAGCTGCAGCGCGCAAGGCGGCGGAACTGCAGCCGACCGCCGCGGGCAACCATCGGTGGCAGGTGTTTGTGGCGATCCAGCGTGGCGATGGCGAGGCGGCCCTGCGCGAAGCTCAGACTGGAGCCTAACGAAGGCTACCGACGTTTCGAACTCGCACTCGCGCACTATGCGCGCGGGGATCGCCCTGCGGCAGACGCAGCTCTGGCCGAGCTGATCGCCAAGGACGGAAACTTTTAGGCCTATCAGATCGCTGAGGTCTACGCCTGGCGAGGCGAAAAGGACAAGGCTTTCGAGTGGTTACAAATCTCCTCTGAATAATCATGACACTGGGACGCTGAGCCTTTTGATCGACCCGTTAATGCGCGGTTTGCACCATGACGCCCGCTACGACGGCCTGCTCGCGAAAATAGGTTTGCCAGTGCGGTTATGAGTGCGGTTGTTCCAACTAAGCCACCTTCAGTTGCATTTCGGAATGTCTTCGAACTCGCTGCCGATTACGGCGTTCATTTCGAAAGATTGGAGCGAAGGGAAAAGAACACAATGATTCTATACAATACGATCGTTGGTTTGGCGGCCGGGGCTGGGTTGCTTCGAGTTGCTCAACTGCTTCAAACAATTCGCCAATGGCGAAAAAGTGCAGCCGGAGGGCTTCGTTTTGACCTTTGGCATCACCGGATTTATTCAGACCGTCCTGGCCTAACGATTTCTGTGATGTGGCCCTACACGAAGGTCCTTCACGCCAACATCATGCTCGGCGAGCCGGCTGCTGGCTTTCGGGGTATTGCTTGTGGCAGCATCGTTCTTTCTCTGCGCAGGCGCGAAATTTTTAACGATCTGGGGACGGAAATGAAAGATCTGCTCAGGCATTAGCTTACATCGTGTCGGTGCTACGTCCTGTTGGCACCTGGATTTTTGCGAGTGGCCTGATGATGGCCTCACTCGTTGTCGCCATTGTCTACTATCAACTCGGGCACGCGCCGCCGCAGGAACCGATTAGCGGCTACTTTGGCGATAGTTGGGTGGAGCCGCTCTTTTAGCGTTGCTGTGGGGGTTGATTTCGGTCGGTGCTCTGTCTGCTGCCGGCAGCAATTGCGAAATGGAACCGCCAGGTCATAAACGTGGTTCGCCTTCGTTGGAGCGCCGCCGGGGCGTTGCTCGTTCTCTTTAGCGCCATGAACTACTTCACCCACATCGGTCTACTCATGAACACTTCCGACTCGTTCTAGAAATCACAACCAACGAAAGGCTAATTCCATGAACAACAAAACATTCTCCGGCAAAGTTGCGCTCGTAACCGGAGGAACATCCGGTATTGGCAAAGCCACCGCGATCGAATTCGCTCGCGCTGGTGCAAAGGTCGTTCTGACCGGCCGCCGCGAAAAAGAAGGGGCGCAGGTCGTCGCTGAAATTAAGAAACTCGGCGGTGAGGCGGCGTTCGTGCGCGCCGACGTGGCGAAAGATGCGGACGTGAAACAGATGGTCGATTTTACGGTCAAGACGTTCGGCCGGCCTCGACATCGCCTTTAACAACGCCGGCGTTGAGTGGATAGGCCCATTGGATCAGGCCACCGAGGCCGAATACCGCCGCATCTTCGACATCAACGTTTGGGGCGTTCTGAATTCGATGCGTCACGAAATCCCTGTCATGCTAAAAAACGGCGGTGGGGCAATCGTCAATACCTCCAGCGTGGCCGGGCACGTTGGCATGGGTCAGGTCAGCATCTACACCGCGTCCAAGCATGCGGTCGAAGGCTTGACCAAGGCTCTCGCGCTGGAGTTCGCCAAACAAAATATCCGTATTAACGCAGTGGCCCCCGCCGGTGTCGCAACCGAGATGGTCGATCGCTTTGCCGGAAAAGAAGGCGAGATGCGCGATTACCTCACGTCTCTTCATCCGGTCGGACGAATTGGCGCCAGCGAAGAAATCGCCGCGGCGGTTCTCTATCTCTGTTCCGACGACGCGAAATTTACCACCGGCACTTCCCTCGTGGTGGATGGAGGAATGCTAGCCCAATAAAGAATAAGCGCCGCACAAATGAAACCTGACGCGAAACACGCGGGTAAACTCGAAGGAAAAATTGCACTGATTACCGGCGGCAATAGCGGCATTGGCCTTGCCACGGCGAAACAGTTTGTGAATGAAGGCGCCTACGTCTTCATCACAGGGCGCCGTGAAGCCGAGTTGGCGGCGGCGAAAAAACAGATCGGAAAGAATGTAACCGCGATCCAGGGTGACGTGTCGAATCTCGACGATCTCGATCGTTTGTTCGCCCAAATCAGAAAAGAGAAAGGCAAGATCGACATCGTGTTCGCCAATGCCGGAGTCGCGAGATACGCGCCGCTCGGGGCAATCACTGAAGGTTTTTTCGATTCGATCTTCGATATAAACGTTAAAGGCGTCCTGTTCACGGTTCAGAAATCGCTTTCGCTTCTGCGCGATGGCGGATCGATCATCCTGAATGCGTCGATCGTCGCCAGCAAAGGATTGTCGTCGAATAGTGTTTATAGCGCCACGAAAGCTGCCGTGCGTTCATTCGCGCGGACATGGACAACAGACCTGAAGGATCGCCGCATTCGCGTGAATGCAATCAGCCCGGGCCCCATCGACACACCGGGCCTAAGCGAGTTGCTGGCTTCTTCTGAAACTGGCGAACAACGAAGGAAAATGATTTCAACCACGGTCCCGCTCGGCCGATTCGGGAGACCGGAAGAGATCGCGAAGGCGGTCGTGTTTCTCGCATCGGACGACGCCAGCTACATCACCGGCATTGAACTGTTCGTCGATGGCGGATTCGCACAAGTTTGAAGACACTAAAAATTGAAAGGAACAAAATGAAAAACGCAAAACAGAAATGGAAAAGTGGCATTCATTACCGGCGCCAATCGCGGCCTCGGTTTGGAGACCGCCCGCGAGCTCGGCAAGGCTTGGCGATCGTTGTAGTTCTCGGCTCGCGCGACGCGAAAAAAGGCGAAGCCGCAGCTGCGAAGCTGCGCGACGAAGGTATTACTGCTGGAAAGTCTGGGCTTTGATGTCACGAACACGCGCGATCACCAGAAGGCTTATGATTACTTAGCGCGAAAATACGGTCGACTGGATATTCTGGTTAATAACGCAGGCGTTTTGAAGGAGGACCAAATTTCGCCAACCGGTTCAGGGCCGAACCCGGTCAGCGCGGTGTCGCCGGAAACTTTGCGCGAAACGTTCGAAACGAATTTCTTTGCGCCCGTTGCGCTGACTCAAAAACTATTGCCGCTCATACGCAAAGCGCCGGCAGGGCGAATTGTGAATGTTTCCAGCATCCTGGGTTCTCTGCGCGCTGCATTCCGATCCGAACTCGCCGATTTACGCGTTCAAGACTTTCGCTTACGACGCATCGAAAGCTGCGCTAAATTCATTCACGGTGCATCTCGCCTACGAATTGCGCGACAACAAAATCAAAGTGAACTCCGCGCATCCTGGCTGGGTGAAGACCGAGATGGGCGGCCCGAACGCGACGATGGAAGTCAGCGAAGGTGGCAAGACGAGCGCACAACTCGCCACGCTTGCCCGACGACGGACCGAACGGCGGTTTCTTCCATCTCGGCCAGCCAGTCCCGTGGTAAATCAAATGAAACGAAAGGAACAAAATGAAAAACGGAAAACTAAATGGAAAAGTTGCGGTGGTAACCGGGGCGTCGAAAGGAATCGGCGCTGGTATCGCGAAACATCTCGCCACGGAAGGCGCGGCGGTGGTGGTCAATTACGCATCTTCCAAGGACGGTGCAGACAAGGTAGTTGACGAAATTAGCAAGCGCGGCGGAAAGGCGATCGCCGTTCAGGGCGACGTCGCGAAGAAGAAAGACATCGAGCGCCTTTTTGCCGAAGCGAAAAAGTCATTCGGCAAGATCGACATCCTGGTTAACAACGCCGGAGTTTACGACTTCAAACCTCTTGAAGAAGTGACGGAAACCGAGTTTCACCGTGAGTTCAATACCAATGTTCTTGGTCTGATTCTCGCAACCCAGGAGGCGGCGAAGCACTTTAGCGCCGACGGCGGGAGCGTGATCAATGTCAGTTCGGTGGCGAGTTCGGCAACCCCGCCCAACTCGGCAATCTATACCGCAACCAAAGGAGCTGTGGATGCGATCACTCGTGCGTTGGCGAAAGAACTAGGACCAAGAAAATCCGCATCAACGCGGTCAATCCAGGCGGGATTGAAACTGAAGGCTTTCACGCCATCGGAATTCCGGGAAGCGATTTTGAGAAACAAATGGTCGCGCAGACGCCGCTCGGTCGCATCGGACAACCCGGAGACGTCGCACCGGTGGTTGCGTTTCTGGCTTCCTCGGAAGCCGAATGGATCACCGGCGAAACCATCCGTGTCGCAGGCGGATTTCGCTAATCGATCATGAGCGATTCAACAACAGCTACAATTGAAGGAACGGGGACGAAACCGGCCGACGTGGTTGTGCGCGGCGACGCAAGTGGGTTTCTCCAGGAGATCGTCAGCGGCGCGCATCAGTTGCGTGCTGACGAACCGGTTGCTGTGGGCGGCGGTGATGCCGCGCCTGGGCCTTACGATTATGTGCTGGTTGGACTGGGGGCATGCACATCGATGACGGTCGGCTTATGCGCGCGCACCAAAAAGTGGCCGTTGGAAAACATAAGCGTTTCACTCCGCCACTCGCGCATTCATGCGAAAGATTGCGCCGAGTGCGAGACGAAAGACGGAATGCTAGACCGGATCGATGTCGAGATCCGGATTGAGCGGTGCGTTGACACCGGAACAGCGCGCCAAACTGATGGAGATCGCGGCCAAATGCCCGGTCCATCGCACCCTAAAATCGGAGATAAACATCCGCCTGCGAACCGCTCCCACCGGGTCATTGAGTGAAGGTGCCCAGACAAAGATTCAATCGAAACCAACCCAAACCGGGAAATGACAACTAACGAGAAACAGCTCGGTAAGCTCGATGGAAGGTTGCGCTTATCACCGGTGGCAACAGTGGCATCGGCCTTGCCACGGCGAAGCGGTTTGTAAATGAGGGTGCCTACGTCTTCATCACCGGGCGTCGTAAGTCGGAACTGGACGCGGCGGTCAAGGAGATGGGAAAAAATGTTACCGCGGTTCAAGGAGACGTGGCGAACCTCGACGATCTCGATCGGCTCTTCGCTCAAATCAAAAAGCAAAAGGGCAAGCTCGATATCGTTGTTCGCCAACGCTGGAATCGCCACAGGACGCGCCGCTTGGCACGATCACCGAAGAGTTGTTTGACGGAGGCATCGCTCAAGTCTGAATCGCATGAATACTATTATCGACATCATCGAGCGGTCGCAGATGCGACGCGCATTGCAAAAGGAGCACGAACTTCAGAATCTCGACGCGCTGAGCCACAGGCCTGTTGCTCTGGTTAAAAGCGAGGGATCGAAACAGAGGGAGTGCGAATATCGACAGTCGCGCTTCCTGGAAGGACGAAATGGTCACCGCCGCACGATGGCCGAGATCGACTGGTCGTGATGTTGGAGCCAAACAGACCAACTGTTGGAGAGAGACTGCGATACGGCCGTTCCCTCGCGATGGGCTTGGGTTCCAGCAAACAGCAATTGCAAAGTGGCGAACGCGGGTGAGCAGACGAGGAACTTAATGATCCTTGAATTCAACGATGTAACCGTAAGGAAGGAACAGACCGAATGAACTCGGCAGGCTAAAATGAATGGTGGTCCATTCCCTGAACAACACGAAACGAGAATGAATCGACATCTCGCGCACAAATGGCGAGAAATGTTCCAGCGCCGCCGCCGAATGCGCGATCCATTACTTGTGTTTAACATGTCGATCTTCAACTTCGACGACGGATGGAATCGCATTTTCACTCAATTCAAAATTCACGAAGACGGCACGTGATAAAGGACCACATCGGCGAAGGTCGATGAAGCGGCGAGCCGGGGCGACGCGATCCACGCCGGCCATTCAGCGGGCCCTGCATTATAATTGTGCGCCGTAGTTAAAAAAATCGAGCGCACAACGCCGCCTTCGGCGCGAAGCGCCGCGCCGTTGATCGCCGACGAAGAGGGCTGGCGATGAACGCCACCAAAGCGGCCACTTCATCGGTTGTGGCGAAACGTTGCAGAGAGGAGCCGGGCCGGGCGGTGTGAAAGAATTCTTTCTCTATCTCTTCGGGGTGACGTTTTCGTTCGCGCCATGTCGATAAGGAACTTCTCAACACCTTCCGAACGAGTGGGGCCGGCAAGGACCGAATTCACAGTGAGGAGCTGTCCCTAGCACGTCGTCTCGGCCAATCCTCGCGCGAGCGCCACCTGCATCGTCTTGGTGACTCCGTAATGGATCATCTCCACCGGAATGTTGATGGCGGACTCGCTGGAGATGAAAATGATGCGACCCCAATTGGCCGCTTTCATCCGCGACAGATAATGGCGCGACAGGCGCACGCCGCTCATAAAGTTTACCTCGATAATTGTGTGCCAATCATCATCGGTGATCTGCTCGAAGGGCTTCGGCTCGTATACGCCCACGTTATTGACAAGAACATCGACGGCCGGCACAGCCTCGATACATTTTGAAATCCCTCCGGCGTAGCCAGATCTACGGCGATGCCGCTGATTTTCGCGTCGCGGATTTCTTTCCGGATACTTTCAGTCGCGTTGTCAACTCGCTGCTGAGTGCGGCCAGTGATAACGACCGATGCTCCTTCCCGCGCCAGCGTACGGGCAATCGCGAACCCGATTCCGGCGGTCGATCCTGTGACCAAGGTTTTCTTTCCATCCAATTGCAAATTCATAGCGTCGCTCTTTCTGGCTGTGCTGAAAAACTATTGCACCCAAATGCTTTCGAGGCAGAAATCTCGTCCCGGAAGGAACACCGGTCTGCGAGACCTGTGTGGCGCACAGGCTTTCTAAGCCTGTGTTCCATGTCGCTGGTCACGTGGTTCACGATCTTCAAGCAGCCCGAGTGGAGGCTCGACGACTCTCTATTTCGGTCTGAGTAGCTGTGGAGCGCCGTTTCGATGGCCGCTTTCAGTCCCGGTCCGCTAAATGGCTTGAGCACGCACGCCAAAGGCGCCGGCGGCTACCGCACGCTCCATTGTTCCGTCATCCGCGTGAGCGGTGAGAAAGACGACCGGCAGATGGAAGTTGCCGCGGATGGCGACTGCGGCAACGATGCCATTGACGGTTCCAGCAAGAGTGATGTCCATAAGAACCAGATCTGGCTTATGTAATTCAACGGCATTAAGAGCTTCATCAGCGGTGCTAGCGGTAGCTGCGACTTGATAGCCGAGTGAGGCGAGTTCGCGCTTAAGCGCTGACACGGTGATGGCTTCGTCTTCGACGATAAGGATGCGGGCGTTAGTCATGGTAAGTCGGTTTGGGTTGGGGTTCTGTTTTCGCTGTTTCCGAAGATAGGAGAGAAGGGAAGAAAATTGTGGTGCGCGTGCCGCCCGCTGGGTCATTTTCAATTTTTGCTTCGCCGCGAATCTGCCTCGTCATTCCCAGGACGAGTTCAAGGCCGAGCCCTGCATTCTTTCTTGCGTCGAATCCGGCGGCAACCCGTAGCCATCGTCGCGCACGGTCATTTGATTGCGGTTACCCCCGTGCAGTTCCACCGTGAGGTTACCCGCAGGGCATCCGCTAAACCCATGCTTAAGCGCATTAAGGAGGAGTTCATTGGCGATGAGACCAACGTCACCGCAGTGTCCAGGTCGACTGCGACCGGATCGGCGCGGACGTCGAGCACCAAAGTGCAGCCTTGAGGCGTGTGGGAGCGGACGAGCATCTCGGCCATCTCCCGAAGGTGTGCTGCGAAGTCCAAATCGGAAAATTCGCCGCTGGAGTAGAGCTGTTCGTGCAGCCGAGCCATGGAGTAGATGCGGTCGCGACATTCATCGAAAACGGCCTTGTCTGCGGCGTTGCTGAGCTTCTCCGCCTGGAGCATCAGGAGGCTGGAGATGATCTGGAGGTTGTTCTTGACCTCTGTGGTGCACTTCGGCCAACCAAGCGGTGCGTCGCTCGACGCGCTCTTGAAGTTCGGCCTGGAGCCGGCGGAGCGTTGATAAAAGGTGCGCGACGATGCCGTAGATCAAGGCTAGCATCGCAGCATTCCAATAGGGCATGAGCGGGTGGCCGTAGGCGTGGCTCAGCGCTGAATCGCCGACGAGCCACGCGGCGGCGCTCAGCACGCCGATGAACCAGCCGCTCACACGGCCTGCATTCCAGGTAGCCAGGACCACCGGCACGAGATAGAACAAGCGCCAGCGAGAAGTCGCCTGTGACGTAGTCGAACCAGGCGATCACAGCCACCAGGACTACGGACAGGATCGTGGCGGCAGTGTGCGACATGCGGCCGAGGAGCTCGAGCGTGCGATGAATCGGAGCGAGAGATTGCTCCCAGGCCGAGGCACCGAACCGAACAGGCGAGATGAAAAAAGTCAGAGTTACTGAGCTGCTTTGTTTTCATCTCGATCTTTTGAGTTCAATTTCCTTTCCACGACTTCAGATTCCCAATTTCGTTCGGCAGCGATCAGAGCAACTGATCCGGCTCTGAGGTTCGCGGTTAGCGAAGCGCGTCTGCCACAACGGCTTGTTGAAGCAAACACGAGCGCCATTCGCGTAGGCGACGGAGCTCGCGCGGGAAAAGAACAACAAGCTGCCATTTGATCGTAATACGATGTTGGATTTAGCCTGCCACCGGCTGCGACAACCCGAAGGACCGCAATGTCTCCGGGGATAGACTCCCGGTTACACTCCTGATTCGTGCCGATTTGATACTTTGCCACCGCATCGCGCACGAGCGGGCCGTAAATCCCGTCGATTGGGCCGCTATAATAGCCCGGTTGCGTAAGCTGCTTCTCAACGGCGGTCACGGTCGGATCGACCATCGGTGCGTTGCTGTATACGTTCTCGTTATAATAATGCGGCTCTACGTCGGCGTAATACCCCGGATAGTAGTCGTACGGGTAATAGTCGTAGGTGTAGTATGGGTAGTAGTCCCAGGGAAAAACCCGTCATCAGGCCACACCAGGAACCATCGATAAAGACAAAGAAGCGATTGTGGAAGAAATGGGCGTGACGCCGGTCCCAGTCGTTGTGCCAATTTTGGTCGTGACGTTCGGCGATATGACCGTTGAACGCGGGCCGGGCGGATGTTCGCGCTTGCCGCGCCGCTGAATTATTCCCGCGGAGATCCGGTCTGGTCATAGAAGGAGATTGATGAAACGGAGAACGCGCCTGTCCGATGCGCGAGTTCCGTAATGCATGCCTCTGCTATAGTAGTAAGCGGGGCGACCACTGGAGCACAGGTGTCTGCCGGAGCCCACTCCGCCTCCGCGGCTACCCACTTCGCCGCCCGATCGCCCCCACCTCCGCCTGCGGCGTGTCCGCCGCCAAAACCGCCACCACTACCGAATACGCCTTCGTGACCAGCTGCCCAGCCAGCGTGAGCAAAGGCGATCGATGTGATGCCGACTAAACTAAAGAATGTTAATTTTCTCATATTTCACGATCGTGGCTGTCCTTTTCGCGGCTATTGCACGTCGGTGGGATTTTCCGGTGCCACGTTCGAGTGATGCTGTCGCCTCTTCCGGATGAGGTCCCGGCGGTTGTGCCAGCCCACGACGAAAGTCGTGGGATCGTCAAAGAACAACCACAAAGATAGCGCTCAGCAAGCCCATGATCAGTATCGACAAAAGGACGAGGTGCCGTGAGCTTACGCCGCGGCGGTCGGGAGAGATCGACCTGAGCAGCAGCGCCGCCTAAACACGAGGCGAAGGCTCTCGGGGTGATCATCAAAAATCAAAAACGTGCTGCACAGTCCTGCTCTCAGCAGAACTTGTCGGTAGGCAGCTGCACCGCCTGCTTAATGATAAAAATCTTTTCGTCCCCGATGCCAAGCCGACGATCAAGAGAAAGAAAGCGAAACGAATTGGCCAGAACGATCTTCACGGCCGGCAGTCTAGGAAGACGACGCGCGTTGAATGTTCTGGCCCGGTGATGAGAGCTCGCCTTTTTTCATACCTTATCGCTATGAGCAGGCCATCACATCACACAGCCATGGCGCGTCCGTTGAGATCTTTTCGTGCTACTTGCGAAAACATCTTTACTACCTCATTCGAGTAGATCGGTCGTCCGCCGACGAACGCGGACTAGATGATCGCTGAGAGTGCTGGCCCTCGCCTTAGGCGAATTTCTTTTGCCGGCGCGCCGCCAGGCCGACAACCGAAGCCCGTGGTGGCCGCACCTAATAACCGGCAGCAGAATTGAAATTGCCATCACCACGGCGATGACGTGCAGCGCGCCGGCATAGGAACCTGTCGTTTCACGCATATGGGCGATGAACAACGGACCGACCGCGCTGGCGAAGCTCCAGGCAGTCAGCATTAAACCATAAATCGGACCCACGTTCTTCGGACCAAAATAATCAGCAGTAAACGCCGGCATCGTGCCAAAGCCGCCGCCATAACACATCAGCACTATGAAGGTGACGATCGTCATTAACGAGGCCGTGGTGATAGTTGGAAGAAACCAAAACAGCAGAACTTGAACAATGAACATCACAAGGAATGTGAAGCGGCGCGTGATCAGATCCGAAACCCACGCCCAGAAGACGCGACCGACTGCGTTGCCGAGGCTGGCGATTCCGACCATGCTGCCGCAACGACCGCACTCCGCCTTCGGTCAATTCCTGAAAAATCGGCGCCTCCTGCGAGATGACCGAAATGCCGGCGCAGGTATTGAGAAACAACAGCAGCCAGAGCGCCCACCACTTGCCAGGTCTTGAGTGCCTCGCTCAGCACGAAGTCATGTCCAGCGCGTTGCGAAGTTTGGAGTGCGCTTGGTTTCCAGCCTTCCAGTTGCCAGCCGTCCGGCGGATTTTGCATAAACATGCCGGCAATGATTGTGACGATGAGGTAGCGCGATGCCGAGGTACGCGAATGTGCTCAAGACACCGACGCTTTGAATGAGTCGCGTCGCCACCGGCGCGGTGATGAGTGCGCCCGGCTCCGAATCCGCCGACCGCGATGCCAGTGATGAGTCCTCTTTTATCGGGAAACCATTTTACCAACACGGCCACCGGAACGATGTAGCCGAGACCGAGACCGATGCCGCCGATCAATCCGTAACTGATGTATCAACCAGGCCAGGCTATGGGTGAAGCTGGCGAGAAAAACTCCCACCCCGTAAAACACGCCGCCGGTCAGCGCAACGATGCGCGGCCCTTTGCGGTTCAGCCACAGTCCACCAAAGAACGCGGCAAATCCCAGCACGAAAATGCTGATCGTAAAGCGTCAGCGTTACTTCTGAGATGCTCCATCCGAATTGCTTTGTCAGTGGCGCTCGGAAAACGCTCCAGGCGTAAACAGCACCGAGCGCAATCTGGAAAAACACTCCCGCGATCGCGATTACCCAACGATTATTCGTGCGCATAGTTTGATCATTTTGGAGTTATCAACTGCGCCTCTCTTGGTATCGCATCGAGAGTCGCTTTGTCGATATGCAAATGCGCGACGACCAATTCCGGCGGTGTGCGAGTCAGCTACACGGAGAACGAAAGGTCTGAAAACGCCGATTATTTGTGCGCATAAATCCCTCTTAGGACAGAGGCATGACCACGCCGCCATTCTTGGGAATCGCATCGTAGGTTGCCTTGTCGATGCGCAGGTGTGCCATGACCGCTTCCGGTGGAGTATGAGCCAGCCACTCCGAGAAAGAAAGGTCCTGAAAACGATCGACCTTGCCGAACATCTCCAGGAACACCAGGTCGGTGTCGCCTGTGTTCTCGACGTAGTGCAGCAAGCGTCTTCTGGACGTATCCGACGTCTCCCTCTTGAAAGTCCATCGTGCGAGCCTTGTTGCCTGTGTCCACCACGGTCATTCGCCCCTTGCCACTAATGTAGATACTGCCATTCGTCCGCATTTGGATGCCAGTGCAGTTCTCGTAGCCCGCCTGGATGAACGGTAACCAGTGCCATCGCTGTGGTTGAGACTTTGAAATTGCTGGAATCAACAATGCGCACCTCGCCACCTCTTCGTCTTCATTCGTCGGCGGCATTTCCATCGTGCGAAAAGCAAAGTCCTGCGGCGACCTTCCACGTGCCCGGCCGCTGCCTTCTGATCGGCCTCCAGTGAGCCTGGAACATCCGCTTGAAAATGAATAACTCTTGTTTCGGCACATTCTTGAACGCCTGCTTCGCTGACAGCGAAATTTTTTGCCAACACCTCAGGCGGCAGATGCGCCATCGCGTCGCTCAACAGGACCGTTTCTGACTCAGAAAAATTACCGTCGTCGAAAACGAGCATGAATTCGCATCCGTCGGGATTGAGACCTTGAATGGAGTGAGGAATTCCTGCGGGAAAAACCAAAGATCATTTTTGTTCACGTCGGCGACGAAACTTTTGCCGTCCAGATCGATGGCCGTAATCCGCGCTGTCCCGTAAAGCATGATGGCCCATTCGCCGGCCGTGTGCCAATGCAGCTCGCGGAATGCCACCGGCGGTCAGCCTCATGTTCACACCCGCCAGGGTCTTGGACACGGGGAGCTCCCGAACCGTCACCTCGCGCGACCATCCGCCTTCGTAAACACGCTTGTTCGCAAAGGAGAACGGATATTTGAAGTTTTGCACCAGGCTCTTGGAGTCCGTGCTCGGTGGCCAGATGGAATCCGGGTTCTGGCCATCGAGCACCCGATTGGCTGGACCCGGATCAGTCGGGTTGGCTGCATTCACCACTTTTTGCAATGCGGCAAAGCTGCCTATCGCTACCGCGGTTTTTCCGATGAAACTTCGACGAGTGAATTCGCTCATAATTATTTCTCCTGAGGGCTGTGAGTTTGTGTTTTGATTTGAAATTGTTCATGTCATGCGCTCCACACCTGGTGCAAGATGCTAGAGCAGGACCAGCGTCAGACCGCCCCAAACAAATAGGATTGCCTCCTCACGATTGTGTCGGACGACCGGCACATCGTTCTCGACGTTTGGATCGCGATCGAAAAATTGGTGTCGCCTGCGGAAGATGGAAATGCCGCCGAACAGAAAAACGATCACCGCGATAGTGAAGGCGACGCGTAACGCCGGAATGCCGGCCTGCTCAATCACCGCCATGAACGCCATTACTTGGTAAGTACCAGGATGTTCATTTCGATTCGCGATGCGTAGTCCGCACCAAGTCATGCCTATCCTGACCGATGATGATCGTAATGATGCGATCGGGCGGAGAAGGTTTGCTCGGGTAGGGTGACCGAAGCACCGCAAACGCGTTGGAAGCGAAGATCGACAATACGATCATCGTTATCGCGAGGGAATTGTTCGTGTTCATAAGGAATGTTCGTCCTGCGCCCAATCGGTTTCTACGACGCGTCCGGAGGATATTCCGTTGCTACCGAAGGGCGGACTGGGATTCCCTCATTCGAGGGAAGAGGCTCAGCACTCGACAGCAGTCGTCGCGGGCGCATAGCGTAAAGAAGATAAAGGAGGCACGCGTGAAATCGGAAGTAACGATCGAATACTGCACGGTCTGAAACTACGAACCTAAAGCCGCCAGTTTGGCGGCTCGCATTCGTAAAACGGCCGGCGTGACTTCCAGGTTGATCGCGTCCGGCGGCGGTGCCTTCTGAAATTCGCGTCAACGGTGAACTCATCTACTCCAAACTCGAGACCGGCGAGTGGCCCGGATTTCGACGCGATTGCCGCGCAGATCAGAGCGCATAAGTAATTTCCTTAGCGCTTTCGCTTCTTCTTCATTTGAACGTTCGACGTTGGAAGTTGGGCGTTGGGCGTTTTCCTTCTGCCGGAGAGTGAAGGGTGCCTGGTGGCCCTCGCGGTCTTCAAAACCGTTGTCGGTCCCGTATGCGCGGGATCGGGGTAGGTTCGATTCCTATCCTCTCCGCCTAACGATGTTCGATGTGCGACGTTTGATGTTTGAAGTGCGAGCAAATCGAGCATCGGATCCTAAATCAAACCTCAAACATCAAACCTCAAAGATTTTCGAAAGGAGGTGATCGCATGTCGCGCGAGCAAATTCGCAAGCTCACGTCGCTCTCATCCTGCGCCGGGTGAGCATCGAAGTTGAGCCAAAAGGCCCTGTCGCAAGTTTTGCGGCAGCTTCCAAAGTTGCGCGATCCGAACGTGCTCGTCGGCTCCGTTACGCGCGGACGACGCCGGCGTGTATCGCTTGACGAGAGATCGCGCGCTGGTGCAGACGGTGGACTTCTTCACCCCCATCGTGGACGACCCGTTTTGCTACGGCCAAATCGCCGCCACCAATGCGATCTCCGACATTTACGCAATGGGCGGCCGTCCGCTCACTGCGTTGAACATCATGGGAATCCCGACTGATCTCGTCCCGAACAAGGTGATTACGGAGATCCTTCGCGGCGGCACGGCGAAGGCGAAGGAAGCCGGCTGCGCAATAATCGGTGGGCACACCATTCGCAATCCCGAGCCTATTTATGGACTCGCTGTCACCGGAATGGTGTCCCCGAGGCGCATGCTGACGAACTCGCGCGCTGGCGCCGGCGATCTCCTTCTTCTGACGAAGCCTCTCGGAACCGGGATCGCAACGACCGGGATCAAACGCGGACTAACGAGTGCTGCACTAACGAGAAATCCATCACGCTCATGTGCCAGCTGAACATCGTCGGTGCCGGAGCTGGCCGAGCTTGGCTTGATTCGCGCGGCTGTTGATGTGACTGGGTTTGGTTTGCTCGGACATCTCTCCTCGATGTGCCGCGCCAGTGGCGTCGGCGCAGAAATCGTCGCCGCAAAAGTGCCGGTGATCAGCCGCGAAGTTTTCTCGCTCATCGCGCAAGACTGTGTTCCCGGCGGGACAAGACAAAATCTCGAAACAGCAAATGCCATTGTGGAATGGAACAGCACTCCTGAGTCGGTGCGCCTTCTGCTTGCAGACGCACAGACGAGTGGCGGCTTGTTGCTTCTGTGTTCCGCCCAAACGATTGCAGGAAGTGGAAGGTGTTTTGAAAAAGAACCGCACCGCCTGCGCAGCGATGATCGGCAAAATCATTCGCTCCAGCAGACCACGCATATGCATGATCGATTAAAAGCGGTTGCAACATCCCCGACCCCTTACCCCAACCCTCTCCCAACGGGAGAGGTGGTTTCCTCTCCTCGGGGAGAAGGTTGTGATGAGGGCCGCGCAATCGGTTGGCGACTGATACCATCTTATGAATCGAGCCATTGTAACAGAGTCGCGGCGAAAAATTCCTTCGGTGGACAAAGTCGTCTGTGAAATCGGCAACTGCGATCTGCCGCGCCGGGTTATCGTTGACGTTGTTCGACACGAAACTCGGGTTGCTACGGGCAGAGAAAAAGGTCCCAAACTTCAGCGGGGTTATGAGCCGCGTTCGCACGGCCATCGACGCGTTGCAGCTCGCGAAAATTCAACCGGTAATCAACGGCACCGGTATTGTCATTCACACCAACTTCGGCCGCGCACCGCTCGGGCCGGCGCTAATCGAATCGCTCACCGCGATCGGTCCTAGTTACACCAATCTCGAATACGATCTGACGAGCGGCGAACGCGGTCATCGTGCGACTTACCTCGAGCACAATCTCGCGCTGCTCTGCGAGGCCGAAGCAACGACCGTGGTGAACAATTGCGCCGCCGCGCTCATCCTCCTCCTGCGGCATTTTACCGCGAAGAAAAAGGAAGTGGTCATCTCACGCGGCGAGCTGATTCAGATTGGCGGCGGTTTTCGCATCCCGGAAATTCTCGAAGCCAGTGGCGCGAAACTGCGCGAAATCGGCACCACGAACAAAACTTCGGTTAAAGATTACGCCCGCGCGCTTGGGCCCGATACCGCCCTGATCCTGAAGGTGCATCGCAGCAATTTTTTCATGGGCGGATTTATTGAATCGCCCGGCACGGACGCGCTGGCGAAACTCGCCCGCACGAAACGCGTTCCTTTGTCGAAGATCTCGGCAGCGGCGCGATTGTCGCGACAGAAAAGCTCGGAACGATGGAACACGAACCCAGGCCTAACGAGACGTTAAGCAGCGGGGTCGATCTCGTTTGCTTCAGCGGCGACAAACTGTTCGGCGGTCCGCAGGCCGGAATCATCGCTGGAAAACGGCGTTACATCGCGGCGCTCGAAGCGCGAGCCCTTTTTCCGCGCGCTGCGCTGCGACAAACTCATTCTTGACCGCGCTGCAAACCACGGTTGATCTTTATCTAGCCGGTAAGAGCAGCGAGCTGCCTGTGCTTGCCATACTGACGTTACCAACGACGAATTGCGCATCCGCGCTGAGCTTTTACTCGAGCAAATCCGCGATCTGCCACTGCACGCTGCCGTCGGCGAAGGCAAGGCGCAGATCGGCGGAGGTAGCTTGCCCCGCTCTGTTATTCCATCGGTCACGCTCTGATCTACGGCCGAAGACAATTTCGCTCGAAAATCTTGCCACCAGACTCCGGCGCGGCTCGCCGCCAATCGTCGGCTACATCGCAGGAGGAAAATTTAAACTCGATCTGCGCACCATTTTCCCGCGACAGGATGCGGAGGTTGTAGAGCGCACTGCGCACGGCGCAATGGAATTGAAGCGGTTCATCCTCGCAACGGCCGGGCACGTTGATCACGGCAAGAGCGCGCTCGTGCGTGCGCTCACCGGCACCGACCCGGATCGCCTCCCGAAGAAAGCTGCGTGGCATCACGATCGAGCTGGGTTTTGCGCAGCTTGAACTGCGAATGCCCGACGCGTTGCTCAGCGTCGGGATCGTGGACGTGCCGGGGCACGAGGATTTCGTCAAGAACATGGTCGCGGGCGTCGGCTCGATCGATCTCGCGCTGCTCGTTGTCGCGGCTGACGACGGCTGGATGCCGCAGACGGAAGAACATCTGCAGATTTTGATTTATCTCGGGGTGCGGCGCATCGTCGTCGCGCTCACGAAAATTGACCTCGTTGAAGCGGCAGATGCGGCCGAGGAAAAGGTCCGCGCCCAACTCCGCGATACGCCATTCGGAGATGCGGCAATCGTTCGGACATCGATCACAACCGGGAGCGGCGTCGAGGAATTGAAAGCGCAGCTGGCGCGCGAATTCAGCGTGCTCGTCCCCCAGCGCGATCTCGGCAAACCGCGCCTCGCGGTTGATCGCGCGTTCATTTTGCGCGGCATCGGAACTATCGTAACTGGCACACTTGTCGGTGGAACGCTGAGGCGCGGACAAGCTGTGGTCGTTCAACCGGCCAAGATTCCCGCGCGGATCCGCACGATTCAAAATCACAATCGTGAAGTTGAAGCGATCGGTCCCGGCGCGCGAACGGCGTTGAGTCTGCCGGATGTGGCCGTAGCGCGCGAGAAGAACACTCTGGGTGTTTGGCGCGGCGATGTTATCACGCTTAGTGAATTCGGCGAAGCGAGTGCGATTGCAGACGTCATGCTGTCTCGCTCTCGGCGCTTGCCGATGAAGACGAGGTCGATCAAACATGGCACCGCAGTGCGCGTGCACCACGGCAGCGCCAACTTCGGTGCGCGTGCTTTTTCCAAACCAGCGAAGAGCTGCGCGCGGGCGAAACTGCCATTGCCCAAATACGTTTTGACGAACCGGCGTTCCTTTTCGCCGGCGATCGCTTTGTGATTCGCGATGCCGCTGAACAGAACACGCTGGCCGGTGGGGTTGTATTGGATCCGGATGCGAGCGCGCGAAATTTTCGGCGCGCAGCTCAGCGCGAATTTCTCGCCAAACGGGCGCAGGCGCCGCACGAAGCAGGAGTCTTTGTGGCGACGCAGATCGGGCGCGATCGCGCGGTGAAGCGTAACGCGCTGGTCGTAAAATCATCGTTCAGCGCGGACGAGATCGCTGAGTCGCTTAAGAGTGCGAATGTGATCGAGCGCGGTGAACTTGTGGTTGACGCAAAGTGGTGGAATGAATTTTGCGACAAGCCGAAGCGACCATTGACGTCGAACATAGGACGCATCCAAACCACCGTGGGCTCGCGCTCTCAGAACTTCGCCAGGCGCTCGCACGTGAGTTGCCGCTTCCGGAAGTTTTCGACGTGCTCGCGTCTGAATTGTGCCGCAACGGGTTTGTTCGCACTGGCGAAGCGCATCGCTCGCGCTACGCACCGTCCGACTTTGCCGCTGCAACTTCAGAGTGCCGCTCGGAAAATCCGCGACGCCCTCGCGGCGGAAAAACCGCCTTCGTCGGCCGAGCTCGCGCCCGATGCGACATCGCAGCAGGCTCTCCGTTTTCTCGAGATCGTGGTGAACTGGTGGAATTAAGTGCTGAGGTCGTTCTCGCGACTGAGCAGTTTGTGAAAATGCGCGATGCGATTGTCGCCTTTTGCGCGAGAACAATTCCGGCACCGCCTCCGAATTACGCGAACTCCTCGGCACCAGTCGTCGCGTGATCATTCCATTTCTCGAGCGTCTCGATCGCGACGGTGTTACTCGAAGAATCGCTGACAAGAGAGTTCTGGCGAAACCAAACTGAAGCTCAGCGTTGCGAAGCGAAGACTGCTTCCGGATCGGCGCCGGAAACTTTGCCGACCGCGATCCAGCCGATTCGGCTGACGAGTGCGCCGGCTAAAAACGAAATTGCCGCCCAGGGAATGAACCCGAGGAAACGGAGAACCAATGCGAGCGGTCCATTCAAAACTTCGCCGATGCGAATGAGCCAGCCGGATCCGTGTTCGTGGATCGCTCGATTGGCTGCGCCCTGTTTGTCAAGGCTCAGCCAGATCAAGAGCGCTGATCTCAACCGCGGCGGCGTAAAATCCGAGAAAATTGAGCGCAGCGATTCGGTGCCCCAGCAATTCCAACACGCCGGCCGCGGATCCCAAGCCGGCGGTTCCAAAATGAATCGGCAGCAAGGTGCGATGCAAAAACCACGCGGGAATCGCCGTCGCTCCGATGAGGACGCCGGTATAAGTCGCGAGCAAAGTTCCGAAAATTGCCGCACCAAAATGAAGATCCCAGCGGCCAAGCGCAGGAGTTGATCGAGCGTGCCGGGAAAAATCTGATGCGCGTGCAATTCGAGCGCGATCAAACCCGGCCACGGCACATGCGCCAAATGTGGTCAGAATCCACGCGCCCATCGACATGGCGGAGCGATGTTTGAAAACGCGCAGCATGTTGAGGAAGAGATGCGGACGGCCGAGATCCATGATCAGGAGAATGGGCGAAAGGACCGCGCCGGCGATGGCCGCGAATCCACATCGCCGTGCGGGCAAGCTCGACATGATGAAACAGGATGCGCCGAACTGCGATCACTGCCGACATCCCGCCGATCCCGCCAAAGAAAAAGTAGAGCGGAACCTCCCAAGTCCAGACCGGCGGTTTCACCACCGGCTGCCCGTAGTAGCCGGGTTTGCGCGGGATGGGTCCACCGACAACGTCGACGCCGCGACCCGGGACAACGCCTTCCTGCCACGCTTGCTCGCGCAGTTGCTTCGAGGCGCTTTTCGGACGGCGAATCGGTTGTCATGAGAAAAACGCGAAACGCCACGCAGCGTCGCGATGATTGATGCGATTGCCGTCGCAAACGCAGCGGTCCACGCGGACTTCAGATAAATGGTTGGAATCTGCGGTTTCGGTGGAAGCCCATAAGCTTCCGGTTCGCCGAGGATCAAAAGAATGCGTGGATGCCGCGCACGGATGTCTCCGTCGGATCGTAAACTTGCGCGTCGGCGTAACCATTTTGTTTTAGATGCTGGACACGCTCCATTTGCACGGGCGCGCAAATCGTCGAGTCGGCCGAAGACGATCGATTCGGTTGGACAAACCTTCGCGCAAGCCGGTGCGAGGCCGCTCTTTTTGTCGATCGTAACAGAAGGTGCATTTGAACGCGCCGCCGGCGTCCGGCAGCGGCGCGGGCCGACGATCGATCACGCCCGAACGGACACGAGACGACGCAGTAGCCGCAGCCATTGCAGACGTCGTTCTGCACCAGACACGGAACCGACTTCAGTGCGAACAATCGATCCGGTCGGACACGCTTCGAGGCAACCGGCTTCTTCGCAATGTTTGCAAACATCGGACAGAAACACCCAGCGAAACGGATCTTCCGCCTTCGCCGCGGCTACGGCGAGACAAGTCCGATTGCGGATCGGGCAGACCCATCGGTCCGCGTGATCTGGTTTCCTTTTTGTCGATCTTGCTCGAGAAACATGACATGTCGCCATGTCGATGCGCCGAGGTGGCCGGTGTTGTCGTAAGAATTTCCCGACCACGTGAAGCCGTCATCCGGCACCTGGTTCCATTCTTTGCATGCGACTTCACATGCTTTGCAACCGATGCAAACGCTCGGGTCGGTGAAGAAGCCCACTCGACGTGATCCTGCACGTAGGAATGTTTCCGCTGATTCGTGCTTTGATTCCTTCGCCGATCATAACAGCATTGGAGTAGTGGAGCGTTGGAGTGGAGGAGTACTGGATTGCTGAGGCCGAGGTGTTCGCGCTGTTATCACCCCTTCATTATTCCAGGACTTCATCACTCACCTGTTCCGACACTCATTCGCGGTCTTCCCTTGCAACGAATAGCCAGACTTAATTTCTTTGACGGCTGCTGCTTTCTCAGGCGGCGGGCTGCTCGGGATGCAAATTCGGCGGGCCATCCGCCGGCACGTATTTTTGAGCCACTCCTCGAACATGGGTCCGCGAGGCAATCGCGCCCGGCACGATGTTGCAGGCGAGCGCTTTCGCTTCCATGATCGTGACGTTCGGCTCGCCCGGACATCGGCACTGAAATCATTCGTGGCGTCGCCACGCACCGGTCCGGCGGAACCGAAATGAAACGGCATGGCAATTTGATGGACCGTCTTTCCGTTGAGATGCATCGGCCGAATACGACGACTAACGAGCGCCCGCGCTTCGATCGCGCCCCGCAAACTGACGACCGAAATGTAATCGCCATTGTCGATCTTAAGTTCGCGCGCAAGCTCGGGAGACATTTCCGCGAACAATTCCGGTTGCAACTCTGCGAGATGACTGAGGAAGCGTGACATGCCGCCAGCGGTATGGTGCTCGGTCAGTCGATAGGTTGTTAGAGACAAAGGAAATCGCGGGTCACCGGGCGGTGCGAACCGGTTTTCCTGGCGAGTAAACCAATTGACCACCGGATTCGTGTCGCGCGAATAGAGCGCGTTGTGCACCGGCGACTCGAGCGGTTCGTAGTGGGTCGGCATCGGTCCATCCTGCAAACCCTTCGGAACGTGCAGCCAGCCGAGCCCGTCCTCGTGCAACATGAATGGCGCATCGCCGGGAATCGCATCGAGTCCGCTTCGTTTCCGGCCGGGCGAAACTCAGGCGACTTGTCGGCCGACGAAATCAGGAACGTCGATACCGCCCCATTTGCGTTGCCCCTGGTCCCACCAGACCAATTTCTTGCCCTCGCTCCAGGGTTCGCCGGTCGGCGCCGCGCTCGCTCTATTATATATGATGCGACGATCTCCCGGCCAGGAGAAGCCCAGCCGTGGCCGAGATAATCTTTGGACTGGCGCGAGTTCGCCTTGTTAATCTTATCGGGACCGTAGGACACCGGAGTAAATCCACCCGCCACATGCCGTTGAACCGTCGGACTTCAGTCGCGGATAACCATCGATCTGCGGGCCATGATGCGGATCGCCGTTGCGAGCGAGACCGCAAAACCACTCCGTCAGCGTCCGACTGTGGGTTCGTATACCAGCCGTTGATTTCGGCCAGAATCGCTTCCGTTGGCGGCATGCCCGTTTCATCTTCCGGATACCACCAATCAAGGTTACGCAACGGTTCGTCGATCGGATCGTTCGATTCTTTTGCTTTGGCGATCAAACGGATTGCAAGCTGGTGCATGAACCACTCGTCGGATCGACAATCTCCGGGAGGTGACACCGCCGGCTGACGCCACTGCAAAAGCCGTTGTGTGTTGGTGAATGTGCCGTCGTTTTCGGCGTGCCCAGCCGCATGGAAAAAGAAGACTTCGGTCTCGATCTCCTCCGTTTTCAATTCCCCGCGCTCGATCTCCGGCGAATCGCGCCCAAAATGCGGCTGCTTCGATTTCGACCAGATCACGCACGACCAGCCATTTTAACTTTGACAGTGCCTTTCGCTGCAAACGGGAGTTTGCCCCCTGCCACCGCCGGATTCTGGCCCATCACAAACATGCCTTCCATTTTTCCGTCAGCCATGTTGGAAACATATTCGAAGAACGAATGGTTCCCCGTGATCTTCGGAACCCAGTTGTAACCGAAGTCGTTTTCCGCCGTCGCGTTCTTGCCATAGTACGCCTTCAGCAAGCTGATGAAGTAAGCCGGGATAATTATGCCAGAGACCGGTCGGCTTTGTTTGATGCGCGAGGTAATCGCGCAACGTTTCTTCGCGTGCCGTCGCCGCGCGGCATCGGCAGGTAACCGGGCAAAATATCGTAGAGCGTCGGAATGTCGGTCGAACCCTGAATGGAAGCGTGACCACGCAGCGCAAGAATTCCGCCGCCCGGCCGACCGATGTTGCCGAGCAAGAGTTGCAGGATCGACGCGGTGCGAATGATCTGAACGCCTTTGAATGTTGCGTCCAACCGAGCGCGTAACAAATCGCCGCGGTCTTGTCCGGACCCGAGGCGGCGACCAGCGCATCCGCAACTTTGTGAAACAGCGCCGGCGAAATCCCGCAAATCTTCTCGACCATTTCCGGCGTGTAGCGCCCGAAGTGACGGCGCAGGGATTGGAAGAGCACAGCGCGGATGTTGCAAGGTCAGATCGCGCTCGGGAAAACTTAGGCCGCTATCGCCTTGGTAGACCCCAGCTCTTATTGTCGTAGGCGCGCCGCTGCTCGTTCCAGCCGGAGAAAAGCCGGTCGCACCTTCTTCCGCATCGCGAAAATCTTCGCGCAAAATGCAGGAGGCATTGGTGAAGTGCACCACGTAATCGCGGAAGAAGAGATTGTTCTCGATAATGTGCCTGATGAGCCCGCCCAGAAAAGCGATGTCGCCGCCGGCGCGGATTGGCACCCAGATATCGGCCAGCGCACTGGTGCGCGAAAATCTTGGATCAACATGAATAATGGTCGCGCCGCGCTCCTTTGCTTTCATGACCCAGCGGAAACCGACCGGGTGTGCTTCGGCCATAGACGAGCCCTCGATCAGAATGCAATCGGCGTTAGCGAGATCTTGTTGCGCAGTCGTAGCTCCGCCCCGGCCGAAGGAGGTGCCCAGACCGGGCACCGTGCTGCTATGTCATATCCGCGCCTGGTTGGATATGCAGACCATCCCCAGGCCGAGAGTGAAAAGTTTTCGGATAAGATAGTTTTCTTCGATATCGAGCGTGGCGCCGCCGAGATGACAGATCGCGGTCGTGTGATTGATCGTCATCCCGTCCTTTTTGTGCACGAATGTGCGCTTGCGCGATTCCCAGACGCGATCGGCCACCATGTCCAGCGCGCGATCCAGCGAAATGTGCGTCCATTCTTTCGCGCGCGGCGCGCGATATTTCATTTTCGTCTCTCGGCCGATTGTGCGTGAGTAATTGATAAGAAGCGGCGCCTTTCGGACAAAGGTTCCCCTGGCTGATTGGACTCTCGGGATCGCCTTCGATCGAAATCAGTTTGCCATCCTTGTGAAAAACGAGCTGGCCGCAGCCAACTCCGCAGTACGGGCAAACCGAGCGCGCCACTTCCGCACCGTCGATCCGCGCGTGCATCGCGCGCGTTTTATCGGACATCGATTCGAGCCCGGTTCCGTTTTTGCGCTTCACGAATTTGGCGAACGAGCGGCCATTTCGAGAGCAAAGCACCAAACGAGGTCATGGCAGAATTCTGCTGTTTCAATCTCTAGGTGGCGCCAGATGAGGGGTCAAACCAAATGTTCGCGGGTCTTCACGACGAGGTGGCCGAGATGGTGTCCGGCTGGAATCACTCGTATTCTTCGAAGCTTGCTCTGGTGCTCACGTCCTTTCCTTTCTCAAAATGCACCGAATTGTGAAAAGGTTGAGGCAGGTGCCTCGCGCAGCCAGACCACATTAAGCTTTGACGACGAGACGTGATCCTAGTGATTTTGCGACGCCTCGGTCGGTCTTAGCGCCGCGGCTCCGAAGTTCACGCTGAATCGTTTGCACCATATGGACACTGCCCGGTATTTCGCCAGGTCCAAGTCGCTACCAAGCTTGTAGTTCTGGTCGCCGATGTTGCCCTTGAGGACTCCCAGATCAATGAATCCAGCCTGTTGCACCGTCGCTACGTCCTTTGCATCGTCGGCTGCGACCATGTAGACGTGCACATCAGGACCGTTTGATGTGCTGAAGCTCGCTAGGCGGAGAACGACGAGTGCCATCTCCCATCTGGAAGATGGTTGCGGTACCTTCCGTGGGGTGCAAAATGCTGTAGAACCGTCCGGATTCCAGAGGCTGCGCCGACAGGCCGCCTTGCGTGGCCGGCAATCGCTTCGTCAACACGGCGATTGACCACAAGCCGCTCCGGCCGAAATGCATACCAGGCGACCAAAGCCGCGACCGCGGCAACTGGAATCGCAAGTTTTGTCCACTTTTTCATTTTCGTATCTCCTCGCTCTAAATAGCCTTCATTTCGCCGCCGTCCATAATAAGATGATCATTTCCAACTCAGCAGGTCCCATAAACCAAGCGTTAGACCGTGGACGCTCTTTCGCGCGGGTCTTCGGCGGCGAGATAAAATGGGTGCAGCGTGCTGCGGCTACCGGGCTTGTGCCTGTCGAGATCTGCGATCGGTCTCGAAAATGATGTCGCGCTGGCGCGATTTGTGGAGCGCCGATGAACCGGCCTCAGTCACTTGCGCCGGCTTTCGCCTGGTCATTTCAACACTTGTGGGATCTCTCTATATAGTACGCTCTATTGTCGGTGCCTTGGTGGATATTCTTCGATGCTGTTGTTTGCGCGAATTCCGACGGTGTTCAGGCTCCGATGCCAGTGTCAAAGGGTATCAAACGAGGTCCGTAACCCTCTCTGGGAGTCCCGTCAGTGTCAAAAAGTGAAAGCGAGTAACATCTTTTCTAAGTCTGATGTTGCTGCCAACACGTTGAAGCCGACTCGAATGAGATACCCCAATAAAAAAGGCGAGGGCGGTCACTTTCAATTCTGGCGAACAAACGCCGGCGTGCATCTGAAGTGCATCGCAGCTACGGCAGGATGGGTGAGCTTGCGTTCTGGCGTGATGGCGTAGAATCGCTGTCGGCAGGCATCCGTTCGGCCAATGACACCAAAACCAAAGCGAGTTGCAGCTTCCTTCGCCACGAGGGTTGCCACTGGGATGAAACCGACGCCATGGAACGCGAGAACATGGAGCAATGCAGGATCTTCGAACTCGCCGACCAACCGAGGTCGAATGCCGCTGGCGTGAAACCACTTCTCGAGCGACCGGCGCAGCCCGCTGTTCGCCATCGGTAACAAGGCGGCGCGCGCCATTCAGCGACTTGGGAAAACAGCGCTTAAGCTCGGCGCCAGTTTTGCCTCCGCACAGAACGTCACCCCGCATTCGCCTAGGGAGATGGTTGAATACTTTTGCGTTGACGCCACTGGAGGCCGGCTCATCCGCGAGCACGACGTCCAGCCGATACGCGGCGAGTTCGACCAGCATATCAGAGACTTTGGTTTCCAACAGGAGACCTGCACCCGTTGTTGCAGTCGAAAAATCGGCTCGATGATCCGGTAAGCGACCAGCTTGGGCAAGGCGTCTGCAACGCCAAGCTGCGCAGCCGCAGGGGACGTGATGTTGGCCGCTGCTTCACCGAGCTCAGCAAATCCGCGCCGATGGAGAAAATCTCTTCAGCATAGCTCAGCACGTGCTGACCGGCGTCAGTCAGCGCCAGACCGCGGCCGACGCGACGAAAAAGTTTTTCACCGAGCACACCTTCGAGCGCCTGAATCTGCGCGCTGATCGTGGGTTGGGAAACGTGGAGTTTGACTGCGGCTTTGGTGAGGCCGCCTTCCTTGGCCACCGTCCAAAAGTAACGCAGGTGGTGGTAATTCAGGAATTCCACGATTCAGAAACTTCTTTCGCTTAAACCTAAAAGTCCAATCGGGAAATCGTATTAGTCTAATCCAGCAACGGCTGGGAAGCTGACCATCATCAGATCATCCAATTCATGAAAACCCAATTTCATATTCGCGGTCTTAACGTCAGCGCCGATTTGCGCCGTTGGCTGAAGCAACCACTCGAACGGTTGCAGAGCCTGATTCCGGTTTCGGCCGCCGCGGTGGTGCTGGAACATCGGCGAGACGAGGCACCGGCCTTCCGCGCGTTTGCATTGCTGGCTGTGCCCGGACCGGACATCCACGCCGAAGCTCGCGATCACACGCTGGAGGCGGCTTGGCTCAAGGTCACCACCGCTCTGCGCAAACAGATCGAGCAGCGTAAGAGCAAGCAAATCGCGCGTATCAAGTCGAACCGCCAGCAATCCATCTCCATGGCGTGCTGGTCAACAGGAGGATTCCCAAGATGATTTCACCCAAGACCATTAAACGTGTCGTAATTCTGGTCGTCGGTGGAACGGTGCTTTTGCTGGGCGTCGCATTGATTGCGCTGCCTGGCCCTGCCTTCGTAGTGATACTCTGCGGGACTCGCCATTCTGGCGATTGAGTTTACATGGGCCAGAGATTGGCTGCGATCAGCGCGCGCCATTCTGCCACTGAATTTCCAGAAACCATTCTTCGACGACAAAGAAGAGGAGGATTGTGTAATCGACTCGGCGCAGCGTCGTATTTCGGTTTCGGCAGGTCCACCGTAGCGTCTGCTTACCCACAAGAAAAGAGAAATAACAACAACAAAACGAAAGGAAAGAAAATGAAAAACGAAGACAAAGAACACCAACCGGCTTCTGGACGAAAATCATCCCAATCAGGATGAGCTCGCGCGGCGCGCTTATGAACTTTATCAGGCGCGAGGCGGAGAACCCGGCCACGAACTTGAAGACTGGCTGCAAGCCGAACGGGAAGTCAATAAGCACGGCCAGGTTATCCATAGCGGCTGACGGAGAAAGATTGGGAATGACAGGAGGTGGCACGGATGACCGTCAATGAGATTTTGCTCTCGCAATTCTGAAACTGGCATCCGTGCTGCTCTTGGTGCTGCCAGGGCTCCAGGGTGCTGGCCAGCATCATTCACAAATGGAACACGCCGTATGATCGCTTCAATCTGGCCATGGGTTGGATTCGCTTTGTTCATTCTGGCGATGCTTGCGTTGGACCTGGGCGTGTTCCATCGCAAAGCCCAGCCGGTCTCGTCCAAGGAAGCGCTTGGCTGGACTGCGATCTGGGTAACTCTCGCGTTGCTCTTTGGCGCGGGCGTGTGGCACTTCGCCGGACAGGAGAAGGCACTGGAGTTCTCTATACCGGCTGGCTCATCGAATATTCGCTCAGCGTGGACAACGTCTTTGTCTTTGCGCTGATTTTCTCTTACTTCGCCGTGCCGCCGGCCTGGCAACGCAAGGTGGTTGTTCTGGGGAATTCTAGGGCGTTGGTGATGCGATTGGCAATGATTGGCGCGGGCGTGACCCTGATGGCGCGGTTTAGTTGGGTGTTGTATCTTTTCGGCGCGTTTCTCATCTTCACAGGAATCAGAATGGCGTTCCGGCGCACTGAACAAATCCACCCGGAGCGCAACCCGGTCGTGCGTTGGTTTCGCAAATGCGTGCCAGTGACCCGTGATTATCACGGGGACAGTTTCGTGGTGCGCCGAGGCGGTCGCTGGGTGGCCACGCCGTTACTGGTGGTGCTGGTCTGCGTGGAAACAACCGACTCTGCTGTTCGCCACAGATTCCATTCCAGCCATCTTCGCGGTCACACTCGACCCGTTCATTGTTTATTCGTCGACTGTCTTTGCCATTCTGGGCCTGCGGTCACTTTACTTCGTGCTGGCTGGGGCGATAAACCTGTTTCACTACCTGCAGCTAGGCTTGGGCGTGGTGCTCGGCCCGTCGGCGTGAAGATGCTACTGGCACACACGACGTGGAGAATTGAGACGCTGCCAGCGCTGCTAGTGGTCGCGACGGTAATCACAGCATCCATCGCGGCGTCGCTGCTCTGCCGTCGTCGGCCGAAACGAGGAACGAGGAAGCTGTTGATATCTTCGCGATCAGTGTCAACACGCCAGAGACAGATTGCGCGACCGTCATCAGAGAACCTGGACCGGAATCGCTTATTACGACGCCAGCGCTGCGCGCTCTGCAACGGGATTGTCCAAGCGTAACCTGCGAAAAGCAGGCAATTGTGGCAACGACTCCATCGTTTCCGCCGATAGCCATGCACCACTGCTCCGTAAGGGCGACCTCAAGGCGTTTCGACTGTATTTTAGCCGGAAATGATCCTCGCAGTCGCGGGATTACCGGATCGCGTAGGCTCCGGGATTTTCGCACAAGAAAAGTCGCGGCGTAGTATGCCTGTTGGGCATGCTGAGGCAAGAAACATAGTCTTTCCCGAAGTGGCCTCGGCGATTCGATAGTCTTCTCATGAAAACTTAGAGTAAGGGAGAGCCAGCAACATGAGCAGAACGATCAAAGCAGTCGAGCGTCACATGATTCCGCAAGCCAAAGTTCCGCCAGTCCGGCTCGGACTTCAGTCTCCGCGCCGCGAAGCTCGTCGCCGAATGGCAGCAACGCGGACCAGAACACTTTCCGGACACGCATTTCGCAAGTTGCGCTTAGCGCCTGGCGCCGACCCAGTCCGTGATCGCGACTGTCTGGCCGCGTTGGTAATCGGGCTGTTTGCGATCAATCGCGAATGGGCTAACGAAAGGAGATGAATCATCATGCATGCGAAAGGTCGCAGTGCCATCACAAACGTGGACTGGGCGCTCTGGTTCGCAGTGTTCAGTCCGATCATCGGAGTTTTGTTAGGCGTGCTCGGCGTTTTCATCCTCGCGGGTTGAAAGGGGCAATCATGAACACAATACATTCTTCAAGTCTCGCCGCTGAAGTTCCCGCTTACGCGCAGCTTCAGCGCGAGATGCACGATGCTCTGCGGGCGCAGCATCCGGACTGATTCTACCAAATGGCGATTGTCCTACCTGCGACTCTTATGACGCGCGATTTGCGAAGCTGCTCATCCAAACGCTGACCAACGGGCGCCTCGCGGACTGAAGCAAGGCAACACCTCAATTTCAATTCGAATTCCAATATCCTTCCCGCGTCACTACGATGCATCACATACAATGAAAAAGACGAAAATAGTTATCGCTGGCGGCGGGTTTGCCGGTCTCTATGCCGCCAAGTATCTGGATAAGAGGTTGGCGCGCAGGCCGGACATCGAAGTGACGCTGATCAGTCGCGAAAATTTTATTCTCTTCACGCCGATGCTGCATGAAGTCGCCGCCGGTGATCTTTCACCGGGCGACATCGTCAATCCGCTCCGGCGCATTCTTCGTCATGTCAACGTCGTCCAAGCTGATATTCAGGCGATAGACCTAACGACAAAAAAATCCGCTGTGTGGCCGGCGTGCGGGATATGGAGCTTGAGTTCGAGTTCGATCATCTCCTTCTCACGATTGGTTCGGAAACGAACTTCTTTGACCTGCAAGGCGTGCGGGATTGGGCGGTAACGATGAAAAGCCTTTCCGACGCCGCACTGCTGCGCAATCGAATGGTGGCGCTGTTAGAAGAAGCTTCCCTGGAAAAGGACGAGGCGACGCGCAGAGAGTTACTCACGTTCGTTACCGCGGGCGGCGGTTTCGCCGGCGTTGAAACCACTGGCGCGGTTAACGACTTCGTGCGCGAGACGGTGAAGTTCTATCCAGCATTGCGCGAAGAGACGGTTCAGTGGTGGTGGTGCATCCGGGCAAGTTTCTTTTACCTGAACTGGGCGAGGAGCTGGGACGCTACACCGAAAAAAATTGTCTCAACGCAAGGTAGAAATAATCAAAGGCGCGCGTGTCGCGGGGTATGATGGTTCGGTCGTTAAGCTGACTGACGGCACATCCATTCCCGCTGACGACTCTCATTTGGACGGCTGGTGTTAAACCAAGCGCTGCGATTGAATCGTTAGACTGTAAGAAAGAGCGAGGACGTCTTCTTGTGAACGAATATCTCGCCGTCCCGGGAGTCAGCGGATTATGGGCCGCTGGCGATTGCGCAGCTGTTCCGGATGGTTACGAAACGGGAAATTTTTTCCGCCAACCGCTCAGCACGGTTTGCGGGAGGCGATAACGGCGGCGAAGAACATCGAAGCCGCGATTGACGGGCGTCCGCTGAAGCCATTCGTTTTTACCACTCTCGGACAACTGGCGACCATCGGCCGTCGCACGGGCGTCGCGATGGTCTTTGGGTTCAAGTTCTCCGGTCTTATCGCCTGGGCGATGTGGCGAAGCATTTATTTAATGAAGCTACCGCGCCTGGCCAAGAAGCTCCGCGTCATGATGGATTGGACGCTGGATCTTTTGTTCGGCCGAGAGATCGAACAGATGATCACGTTGCGCGATGTCCAGGCGCTAAGCGATCGGCTGGCTCGCATTCGAGCTCAAACAAAGCGCGGATCAGAAGAACAAAACCAGTTTAGCAACCAACGTCAGGGAGTTCATGACCTATGGCTAAGAAACCACTAACAGATGCTCCGGATGGCGCACCGCTTGCGCCGCCGTGCATCATGCGTCATTTTCGGCGCGGCCGGTGATCTAACGAAGCGTCTGGTCGTCCCCGCGCTCTACAACCTGGTGAAGGCGCGCGGCGGCTACCTGACGAATTCCGGATTGTCGGCGTCGACCTCGCCTCGAAGACAACAGAGGAATGGCGCACCGGTCTAACCGATACAATGCAGGGATTCGTCGGCAGCGACGCCGAATTCGCAGTCGACCATATTGACCAGAACGCCTGGCAATGGCTGACCGATCGCATGAGCTATTTGCAAGGCGACCTAACAGATGCCGAAACGTATCGCCGGCTTGACGCGCATCTCGCCGGACTCGACAAGACAGCAGGAACGGCGGGCAACCGCCTCTTCTATCTCGCGATCGCGGACCGCTTCTTCAGTGTGGCGGTTGCGGGTCTCGGAGCGGCGGGTCTGGTCACGGAAAGAGACGGACAATGGCGCCGAGTCGTGATCGAGAAGCCTTTTGGCCATGACTTGAATTCGGCCAAGGCGCTGAACGCCGAAATCCTGAAACACCTGCAAGAGCATCAGATCTACCGGATCGATCATTTTCTCAGGCAAGGAAACCGTGCAGAACATCATGGCGCTACGCTTCGCCAACGGTCTCTTCGAGCCGATGTGGAATCGAGAACACATTGATCACGTTCAGATTACCGCTGCCGAGACTGTCGGGGTCGAGCAGCGGGGAAAGTTTTATGAGAAGACCGGCGCATTGCGCGACATGGTCCCAAATCACGTATTTCAACTACTGGCAATGACAGCGATGGAGCCGCCGATCTCCTTCGATGCCGATGCGGTTCGGGCGAAGAAGGCGGAAGTGATTGAGGCCATACGTCCACTCGATCCTGCGCGAGCGCTCAAGAGACGCAGTGCGCGGCCAATACGACGCCGGCACCGTCTCTGGGCAAGGCCGTCCGGGCGTATCGCCAGGAGCCCGACGTAGCTCCGGATTCGAACACCGAGACCTACATCGCCTGCAAGTTGCAGATCAGATAACTGGCGTTGGGCCGGCGTCCCGTTCTACCTGCGCACCGGCAAATACCTGAAGCGCCGGGTAACGGAGATAGCAATCCGTTTCCACCAGGCGCCGTTTACTCTTTTCCGCGGCACAGATGTCGAGCGAATGCATCCCAATTGGATGATCCTGCGCATCCAGCCGAGTGAGGGTATCGGGCTAGAGTTCGCGGCTAAGCGTCCCGGCCCGACTCGTGAAGCTGAGCAACGTCAGCATGGACTTCGCCTACGAGGACTATTTCAAGACCGCGCCGAACACCGGCTATGAGACCCTCATCTACGACTGCATGATCGGTGACGCGACCTTGTTCCAGCGCGCCGATAATATCGAGGCGGGCTGGGCAGCTGTTCAGCCGATCCTGGATCTTTGGGCAGATAATCGGCCGTCCCCTTTTCCAAACTATACCGCTGGCAGTAACGGCCCGGCCGCGGCTGACGAGCTACTCGCGCGCGATGGTCGCGCCTGGCGGCCTCTGGACCTAACAAATCACCAATAAATTATGAAAGCGACACAACAACTCCACAATCTGGGCCAGAGCCTCTGGCTCGATAATATCACTCGTGACCTGCTGAATAATGGGACGCTCGAGCGTTACATCGCCGAGCTTCGCCATTACGGGGCTGACGTCAAACCCAACGATCTTCGATCACGCAATTAAGAACAGCAGTAGCTACGATCGCGCGATTCGAGATTATGCAAGCAAAGGTAAGAGCGGCGAGGAACTGTTCTTCGAACTGGCGTTGGAAGACCTTACGCGCGCAGCAGACCTGTTTCGACCTGTCCACGATCGGACCAACGGGCTGGACGGATGGGTATCCCTGGAAGTTTCGCCGTTACTGGCGCATAACACCGCGAGCACTCTGGCGGAAGCGAAGCAGCTATTTGCGCGCGCGAATCGTCCTAACCTGCTAATCAAAATTCCGGGAACCAAGGAAGGTCTTCCGGCAATCGAGGAAGCTATTTTCGCGGGAATTCCAGTCAACGTGACCCTCCTGTTTTCGCCGGAGCAGTATCGAGCAGTCGCCGAGGCTTACATGCGAGGCATTGAGCGCCGCATTCGAGGCTGGACTGAATCCAAAAGTGGGATCGGTAGCTTCGGTGTTCGTGAGCCGGTGGGATACCGCGGTCGCCGGCAAAGTTCCACCCGAACTTACGAACCAGGTTAGGTATTGCGATAGCTCGCCGCACCTACCAGGGCATACGTCAAGCTTACTTGGTCTCATCCAGGTGGCAGCGCGCCTTCAATGAAGGCGCGATTCCGCAACGGCTACTGTTTGGCTAGCACCGGAACTAAAGATCCGAAAGCCTCCGATACACTTTACGTTGAAAGCCTGGCGTGCACCGCTAACGGTGAACACGATGCCGGAGGCAACGCTGCAAGCTTTAGCCGATCACGGCAAGGTAGATGCCCTACCAGCAAAAGACATGAGACGATACCGCTCGCGGCTCTGAACGAGTTCGTCAAAGCGGGAGTGAACCTGATGCGCTCGGCGCGCAGCTCCAGGATGAGGGAGCAACTTCATTCGTTAAGTCGTGGAACGATTTACTCAATGTAATTTCATCGAAAACTGCGTGCACTTCGACGCAAGCAGCCTAAATTATGCAAAAAAGAGAACGTCACTTAAGCGGTTACCGGCCTGGAAGGCCCTCGCCGAACATAGCAAAGAGATCAGAAAGCTGCACTTGCGCGAGCTATTCGCTAGACGACTCTACACGCGGCGAAAAGCTCACCGCGCGAAGGTGCAGGACTGTTTCTGGATTACTCCAAGAACCGGGTCACTGAAACTAGCCTGAAGCTGCTCCAGCAGCTCGCAGAGGAGTGCGACTTGCGCGGAACGGATCGATGCCATGTTTCGCGGCGAGAAAATAAACATCACCGAAAAACGCGCCGTGCTGCACGTCGCCTTACGCGCGCCGAAGAATGCAACCATCACTGCTCGACGGCAAAAACGTTGTGCCGGAAGTCCACGACGTGCTCGACAAGATGGCCACGTTTAGTAACCGGATCCGCAGCGGTGAATGGGTCGGGCACACCGGTAAGCGCATTCGGAACATTATTAATATCGGTATCGGCGGCTCCGATCTCGGGCCGGTAATGGCCTACGAAGCTCTCAAGCATTACACGCGATCGCAGCCTCACCTTTCGCTTCGTCTCCAACGTCGACGGCACCGACTTCGTGGAAGCTACCCGCGATCTCGATCCGGCGGAGACCCTGTTCATCGTTTCGTCCAAGACCTTCACCACGCTCGAAACAATGACCAACGCGCAAACCGCGCGCGACTGGCTGTTACAAGGACTTAGGCGGCGACAAAGCTGCGGTAGCCAAACATTTCGTTGCCGTTTCCACCAACGCCGAGAAGGTGTCCGCGTTCGGCATTGATACGGCCAACATGTTCGGTTTCTGGGATTGGGTCGGTGGACGTTACTCGATGGATTCAGCCATCGGCTTGTCAACCATGCTGGCGATCGGACCGGACAACTTCCGTAGCATGCTCGACGGCTTCCATCAGATGGACGAGCACTTTCGCACAGCGCCGTTCGATCAAAACCTGCCGGTTCTTCTCGGGTTTGCTTACTGTCTGGTATACCGACTTTTTCGATGCGCAGACGATCGCCGTCCTGCCCTACGAGCAATATCTGAAACGGTTTCCCGGCTTACCTCCAACAGCTGACGATGGAGAGTAACGGCAAGCACGTCACTCTTGATGGAAAACAGGTCAACTACGACACCGGGCCGATCTATTGGGGTGAACCCGGCACGAACGGACAGCATTCGTTCTATCAGTTGATCCATCAGGGCACGCGGCTGATTCCGTGTGATTTTATCGCCTTCGGTCACGCACTAACGCCGCTCGGCCGTCATCACGACATGCTCCTGGCCAATGTCTTCGCACAGGCTGAAGCGCTTGCTTTTGGCAAGACAGCCGAACAGGTAAGGGCGGAAGGCACGCCTGAGTGGCTCGTGCCGCATCGCGTTTTTGAAGGTAATCGGCCGTCGAATGTTATCCTGGCTGACCGGCTAACTCCTGAGGTGCTCGGCAAGCTGGTGGCGCTTTACGAACACAGCGTTTTCACTCAGGGCACGATCTGGAACATCAACTCATTCGATCAATGGGGCGTAGAACTCGGCAAAGCTCTAGCTCAACGGATCATTCCAGAGTTGGAAGCTTCATCGGAGCCGGAGCTGAAACACGATAGCTCAACCAACAATCTGATCCGCCGCTACCGGCAGATGAAACACATCATAAAAGACCAATCGAGAGCATCTTCGAAGCTTCGACGGTGAAGAATACTTCCACAATGTAACTCAACCAATGGAGAACAAGTCATGAAAGAACAGACCACAATGCAGCTTGGGAATGATCGGCCTTGGCCGAATGGGTGGGAACATGGTGCGGCGCTTACTGGAGAAAGGACAAAAATGCGTCGTGTTTGATCGCTCTCCCAAATCAGTCGGCGATCTGGTCAAAGAGGGAGCAGAGGGAGCCAGCTCATTGGCAGACCTCGTTGCAAAGCTCGAGCGACCGCGAGCTATCTGGCTGATGGTGCCGGCGGCGGTAGTTGATCAGACCATCGGTGAGCTGTCACCGCTGCTCGAGAACGGCGATACCATCATAGACGGCGGCAACTCTTACTACGTGGATGATATCGAACGCGCGAAAGGCCTGCGCTCGTTAGGTATTCACTATATCGATGTCGGAACCAGCGGCGGCATCTGGGGCTTGGAACGTGGTTATTGCATGATGATCGGCGGCGACACAGAGATAGTTCAGCGTCTCGGATCCTATTTTCGCCGCGCTTGCGCCGGGCCGTGGACAGGTGCCGCGCACCCCCGGCCGCGACAAACTTGGCGGAACGGCCGAACAAGGTTACCTGCCATTGCGGGCCGAACGGCGCCGGCCATTTCGTGAAGATGATCCATAACGGGATCGAGTATGGAATCATGGCCGCGTATGCGGAAGGTCTCAGTGTCTTGAAAGGCGCTAACGCAGGCAAGCGTGAAAGCGAAGTAGATGCCGAGACAACGCCGCTGCGGAATCCGGAGCATTACCAGTACGACTTCAACCGTAGCTGATATTTCCGAAGTCTGGCGGCGCGGCAGCGTGATTGCGTCCTGGCTGCTTCGATCTAACCGCATCTGCCCTTCACGACCGATCCCGCAGCTCGCGAATTTTGCCGGCCGAGTTTCTGATTCAGGCGAAGGCCGCTGGACAATCAAGGCGGCGATCGATGAAGGCGTGCCGGTGCCAGCGTTAACGGCGGCTTTGTATGAACGCTTTTCCTCGCGCGGCGAAGCTGATTACGCCGACCGAGCTGCTATCCGCGATGCGCTTTGGGTTCGGTGGTCACTTGGAGAAACAACAAGCTAAAGCAGCTTAGAGTATATGAGTGTATCCGCGACACATGCGACCGCTAACAAGGAACGTGAGGCACCCTCTACCAGAGCGCCTGCCTACGATTCGCCTTCTTCTTGCCGATGTAGATGGCACCCCTGGTAACTCATGAGAAGGTGTTAACGCGAGCGCGCGCGTGCTGCGGTCGCAAAAATGCGGAGTGCGGGAATTCGAGTTCGCGATTACCAGCGGCCGCCCGCCGCGTGGCATGGAAATGCTGATCGCGCCGTTGGCGCTCACCACACCTATTGCTGCTTTCAATGGCGGCACTGTTTGTTAAGCCAGACCTATCCGTCATCGAACAACGGTGTGCTGCAGGCCGACGTTATCGAGCCTGCGATGGAGACGATGCGGAAGCGTGGACTCGACAGCTGGATCTATCGTGGCACGGAATGGTTCGTGCGCGACCGGCACGGACCACATGTCGATCGCGAAGAATGGACGGTGAAATTTCCTCCCACGGTGGTGTCGAACTTCGAACGGCCTTACCAACGACGTGGCGAAGTTAGTCGGAGTAAGCGACGATCTTGAGGCGGTCCGCAACTGTGAAACAGCGGTGCGCGAGCAGTTCGCGGCGAAAGTTCACACGAGACAAACCAATCCTGAGCGCGAAACATTGGTCTCAGCCGCGCGTTCGCAGCCTTACTACCTCGACGTTACTCACCCGGAAGCGAACAAAGGCTACGTTGTCACGCGCCTGTCCGAAATGCTCCGCATTCCGACACGAGCAAATTGCAACCATCGGTGACATGCCTAACGACATGGCGATGTTCGAAAAAGCGGGATCAGCATCGCGATGGGTCAGGCCGGTGAAGAAGTGAGATCCGCGGCCACCTACACCACAAGCTCATCCGAAGAAGAAGGTTTCGCTAAAGCCGTCGAAGACTACGTTCTGAATAGCGGATCTTGACAGTTAGCTATCCACAGGCGCGCCGGCTGGCGGAAGACAACACCCATCAATTCCAATACGAATTCCAATATGCTTCCCGCGGCAGACGCGTTGCCTGGGGAGCGCACGCGCCTGCGTGCTGGTTTCGGCGCCTCGCCGAAACGAACTTGTCCCGAGCGGACGCGGAGACGAAAATTGTCGACCTGGCGAAAGTTAATCTTTTTCGGTAGGCGAGTCTGAGCGGCAATCGCGCGGCAGAAGTATTTGCGCTGCCCGGGCGACGCGGTCTTACCGAGTACTCTGATTTCTATCGAGTCCTGTATTCAGCGAGAGCGCGGTGAACGTTTGCAACCGCCATGCCACCTTCGCCCACCGCCGCAGCGCAACGCTTGACCGAACCGGAGCGCACGTCGCCCGCGGCGAACACCCCGGGTCGGCTCGTTTCCAGCGGGCCCGGCGCGCGATCCATTTTCTGCCAGGCTGAGGATTGCGCCACTTTTGCGCCGGTGAGGATGAAGCCTTTATCGTCGCGCTCGATCTCGGCGGGGAGCCAGCCGGTGCACGGTAACGCGCCGATCATCGAAAACACGGCCGGTGTTTCCACCGTGCGTCGCGCACCGGTGCCCGTGTTCTCGAGTTCGACTGATTCCAATTTCCTGCGGCCAGTCATTCGCCTGATTTCGGTTTGATAAAGAATTTCGATATTCTCCTTTGTCTCGACACGGCGCGAAAGATAGCTCGACATACTTTTCGTTAGGCTATCGCCGCGCACGACGAGCAGCACCTTCTCAGCCCCTTCGGAAACGAACATCGCTGCCTGACCGGCAGAGTTACCCGCGCCGGCGACGATCACCGTTGATCCGCTACAAAGCTGAGCTTCGAGCGGCGTTGCTGCGTAATAAACACCCGAGCCTTCAAATTGTTCGCGCCCTTCCGCATCGAGTCGCCGGTAATCCGCGCCCGTCGCGATAATCACCGCCTTCGCGCGCAAGATAGCGTTGTAACCTTCGATATGCAGGGAAATGCGGATGCTCAGCATCAGGTGTGTAGCCGAGTGATAACGCCTGCGAAGGCGTCGTGAATTTGGCGCCGAAACGAAATGCCTGCAGTTGCGCGCGATATGTTAGATCGCCGCCGCTGATGCCGGTGGGGAAACCGAAGAAGTTCTCGATGAGCGATGAGGCTCCGGCCTGACCACCGGGCGCGTAGCTTTCCAGCACGACCGTGTTGAGTCCTTCGGAAGCTGCATACACGGCTGCGCCAAGACCAGCTGGCCCGGCGCCAACGATCGCGAGATCGGACGAGATTTCGTCCTGATCGTCGGATGGCCAATGGCCGAAGCAGACCGGCGGCCTAAATGCGTGTAGTTCTTTGACTTATCCCAAAGGAGGGATTAAGCAGACAACCTCCCGAGTGGCAGCGGAAAATCTCGCAAAGGTGAAATAGCCGTGCTCTCGCGCGCGCGAACGTGTGAGCATGAAATCGAATGATCCTCGAGGCGCATCTGAGCTGTGCAGCTTCTGCAAGTCAGATCGACCGATGCGACGCAGGCGCGGACGACAAGAAATGGAGGTGATCGCGGATGAGCAGTCGCATACTAGCAACTGGCGATTCGCTGAGCGACCCTGGAGCAGTGATGTCGGCGCGGCGGGCGTTCTGCTCCGCACGCTGATGGTTTGTTTCACAGTCTGGCTTATCGCCACCGAGATCCTCATCTTCGATCAGATTAAATTTGACGCAAAGGCCGAGCTCGAGCAAGCCGCGCGGGCACTTCCCTGAACCGCGGGTTATGGTCCTGACTGAACGGCCGTCCAATCTCCCAAGCCGGTGCAAAGATGGAGAGGTTATGAAAGCAAAGAATTTCAAACCGTTCAACATGACTCACGAATCGCCGCGTGAGGAAACTTGCGGTGATGCTGAATCGGGCCTCGTTGCACGGTGGCAGACCAGACTGGAAGCGAGGCCTGGCTACGGCGCTCTGCAAGTTGCGTTTGGAGTCTCGCACCTTCGGAGCCACAAGGCAATTACTAACCTGAACCTGTAGGAGCAGTCAACCATGATCGCAATCTCCATCGCGTGCGGACTTGTTATTTGCCTGTTTCAGCCCGATGTGGGCGAGGCTACTGGTCAGGATTGATCCTGGCCATTGAATCCCCCCTGTCGAACGCGAATAGCGACAGAGGTGGTAGACTCCGGAGCAGCGAAGAAAAATGTGATGGACTACTTAAGAATCCAGAACACTGTGTGTTGAGTCAACCCTTCCCTAGCAAAGTGCTGCTCATGCTGAGCGGAAGCGTAAACATCTCTGTCTCCCCAAAGGGAACCCTTGAGACCTGATTAGAGATTCTTCGCAATGTCGCGATGGCCTTTGGGGTCAAGTTCTTTGGGTTTTATCGCTTGGTGGATGTGGCGATAGCATTTACTTAGCGAAGCTGCCGCGCTTGTGCCAAGCAGCCTTTCGCGTCACGACGGGTTGGACACTGGCTCTTTGTTCGGCCGAGAACATCGAGCAGATGATCACCGTCCGTGATATCGAAGAGCCACGAGTCAACTGGGCGCGAATCCGCGCGCTAACAAAGCAAGCAAGCCCGACGAGCGCGGCTTCTAAAGCGTCGATGGCGAAGTAACCCCGCCAATGGTCGCTCCGGCGAGGGCGGCGACAGCTGAGATCGTAGCGGAGTCCATGGCGGGCGGCAGTTTCAGCTAACTTCCTTGATTTTTGATTCGATCAGTCGCGCGCTCGGGCCAGATGTAATGGAAGACGAGTCCGGTGACGATGAGACCGAAGAGAATTCCGACGACGCGATCGCGGACGTTATCGAGATCGGTGTCGGGCGCGTATCCCTGAAAGACGCTGTAGAAGAAAGCGAATGCGATTTGCAGCCCGGCATAACTGATCCGTTCGCTTCCGGTCGCGACCCAGCCGGCGATGGCAGCGGCACAAGCAACCAGCACGACGAGCGATGCGATCGTTTCCATGTGCGGCATCAGGAACACGATGGAGAAAAGCGCGAGCGCGCCGCCGATCACGCAACCGACGATTCGTAACGTTCCTTTATAGAGCGTCGCCTCAGTGCTCTCCAGCGCGATGAACGTGCAGGTAATGAACGCCGTGTGGATTCCCGACCAATCGATCGCCGCATAAACGATGTAAGCAAAACATCGCGGCGAAAGTGACTTTGAGCGCGAAGTGCACGTGCGCGGGATTGGTAAACGCATCCGGCACAAACAAACTTTTCGGTTTCGGCCGATGCTCAGCTGCCTCGGCCGGTGTCCGGCAGAAACAGCGAGTTCAGCACGACTGTGACCGCGACGCGCGTAGGCAATGGCGCTACCCAGAGCCAAAGAGCTCCGCGAACCAACAGTTCAGGTGACGGAATCCGCTTCGCCGATGGATTGCGAGTAAGCGACAACAAAGCCAATGATGAATCCGAGCGGCCCGATCACAAAAACGCGCGACAACCACATTCCGAGAAAAGCGCGATTGCCATTCCGGGAATGCGCAGTTCCGGATGACCATAGGTGAACTTGTAAAGCAGGAGACGTGGCGCCAATGCCAATGGTCAGCGCCGATAAGCCCGCCGACTCCGGTGATCGTCGTGAGAAGCTTGGTCTCCTTCGAGACGAAGAAAACCATGTAGGCGCTGTAGCGCGAGCTCCGGCACTTGCAGCGTCATCGAAATGATCACGCACAACACCACGCCACCGATGATGATCGCTGTTCGGATCTTGCGCGCGCGCGTCGGCGCCAGCTCGCGTTTGAACCAGCCAATCCAATCCGGAATCAATCGGTCGTGCTTCGAGAAACGTCGCGCTCATGAAATTATTTCCGCGAAGGCGGACCTTTGATGATCGCGACCGCGGACGCGCCCATGCGGAAAAGATCCTGATCGGGATTTTCGACTTCGATGCGAACGGGAAAGCGTTGCGCGACTCGGACCCAGTTCAGTTCGCGCTTCACGTAAGGGCACACCGGAGGGAGGCAGATCGATCTCGCCTTCGGGCTTCACCGCCCATCCGATTCCCTGCACTTTTCCACGGAAGCGCTGGTTAGGCGCGGACGAGAGGTAAACAATCGCTTCGCTGCCCGGAGCCATATGTCGGACTTCCGCCTCGCGAAAATTCGCGATCACGTACCATTTGCTCGTGTCAAGCAACGAGAAGACGGGAACCCCGGCGGAAACATGGGCGCCGGCCGAGATGTTGAGATTGATGACACGTCCGGAAAAAGGAGCGATGACCTTGCAATAGGAGACATGGAGTTCCTCGAGATTGATGGTCGCCACCGCACCTTCGCGCTGAGCTTGTAGGGTCGTCACGTGCGGTTCGGGCTTCATCGACGTTTTCGGCGGTCGTAAAGCTCATTGGGCAGGAGCGGTTCCAGGCGCTGCAAGGTGCTATGGGCTTGTGCAATCTGTCGATCCAGAGTGGCCAACTCAGCTTTAGCCTTTTCCAGGTTGAGTCTGTAATCCTCCGGGTCGATTTCGAAAAGCACGTCGCCTTCCTTTACCGCTTGGTTGTCCTGCACATTCAGCTTGAGGATTTGACCACCACACGCGGCGCAATGCCCACGACATTCGCGCGCGCGGTCGCATCATCCGTGCGCGGGTGTCGTTCGATGATTCCCCAGACGTAAAGCGTGATCAGGACCGCACTGGCGACGATGATTACGCGATGCGATCTTGCGAATGAATTTGCGTTGTTCGACGCCGCCGTCCTGCTGAGATCACGACGTTTTCCCGGGTCTTGTCGATTTAAAGGAGCAGAGGCTTCGTGCATTGCGTGTTCAGTTTTGGTAAAAAGAATCCAGGTCGCGAAGGTGAAGATGATCATCAGGCACGAATAGATGAGCGGGGCCGGACCGAGGTATGGCTTCAAATGGCAAATTTGAACGATCCAATGCGCAACGAGCGTCAAGCGCCAGTCCGCTGATGATGCAGACCATCCATGCCGGAAAGTACGAGCCAAGAACATCGACGGTTGGTGAATGGTGACTGAAGACGCGCCCTGCGAGAAAAAGCGAAAACGACAACTGTGGCGCCGACGCCGACAAAGTTCAAAACTGTCGGCCGGGTTTTCATTTTTGTGACGGCCTAACTGAATGTGTCGAGCCCCGCAGTGGCCTAACGGTTCGCGCTGAGGGCCGCGCCAATTCTCCTGTGCTCAGGGCCAAGGCAGCTGCCGCCGGTGAAGATTGCGGCCTGCGTGTCGTGACTAACGCTGCGGGCGAGAGTCAGATTTCGCTCGGCGCTGACGAGTTTCGGGATAGGTGCCCAAACCTTGCTGATAAGATTCGAGAACCGAATCGTATGCATTTTGGGATGCCGTTAGAAGTTTGGCGGCGGAATCCTGTTTGCGAAGAGCAGTCTTGAAGTCCGTGTAAGCTTTCCAAACTTCGCGCACCGCGGCATCGCGAGCTCCGGCCAGTTCACTTTCAGCTCCGCGCAGTTCAGCCTCTGCCATTTCCAATTGATGATCGCCGGGCAAAGCCATCAAAGATTGGGCACTCAACCGTCAGGAACCCGCCGAAGGTGGGCTGGGTGTCCCCAAAGTATTTTGAATTGTTGATGCTGACATCGAGTTCCGTTTCAGTTGCGTGACCAGCAACAGCGACTTTCGGATAGTATTCCGCTCTGACCTTGCGGACTTCATATTCCTTCGCATGCACGTCGGCCAGCTTCGCCACCAGATCCGGCCGCTGAGACAAAGCCTTTTCGATTAATTCGTCCACTGAACCGTTGATTTGGCCGAGCGACGAACTTTGCCCAAGATCAGCTATCTTCAAAGGCACCGTCGGCAACAGTCCAACGCTTTCGACCAGAGCCACTCTGGCGTCGCTTTCGGCGCCAACGGCAGCCTCGACATCAAATTCAGCCTGCGCTGTTTGCTGTTGCGCTTGAAGTAATTCGGGTTTTGTCGCGAGCCCGTTATCGACTCGAGCTTGCACGGCTTGCTCAACGGTTCGCCCAGCTTCTAAAGCACTTTGGCTAACAATCACTTTCTGACGGGCGGTGCCGAATTTATAAAAACGGTCTGTTACTTCGAAAACAATCTTTTGATGAGTTCCGTTGAAACCAACGTTTGCCATCATCAAACGCTCTTTCGCGGCTGCGACCAAAGCGCCACGTTCACCAAAATCGAGTAAAAGCCATTTCGCCTTAAGCTCTGCCTTATAGACGCGGGCTTCGGTAACAAGGGAGCTGCCGCCGGTGATTTGCACAGAGGCGAGAGGATTCGTCAGTAACGTCTCCCGGTTAACGGCCAATGTCGGAAACGGAATGAACGCTCTGTCGTAACCAGCGGCCGCGGAGGCAGCGAAGTACGGGTAATAGGTGCTCTGACTTAAACCGACGGCCGCCGCTGCCAGCCGCGCCCGCTCCCAGGCAACGCGCGTCTCGGGATTGTTTCGTTGCGCGATGTCGATCAACTCTGCCAGCTTGTAGACTTTTCGAGGATCAATCGAAATCTTCGATTCTCCCTCCGTTTCACTCCCACTCTTTCCAGCGAGTTCGCGTTCGTAGCTTGGAAGATTGGGTGGCGTCCAGGGCCGGTCGGAAGATGGCGGAGTATCGTTCCGCGCAGCCGCGACTGCGATTGTCACAAACGATTGCATAGTCACTATCGAAATGAGATTCATAGCTCCATTTCAGTGCGGACGTCGCAGATGAAACGGCGTGGATCGGCCGATCTTGAGGTCGAAATTGCTGTCCGCAATCCAGAGCGAGCCGATCATGATCATCGTCGGGTTCGAGGTCAACCCCGTCACCGACAGGTCGGCGATGTAACGCTGAGTGCGCCGCTCTTTAACAGGTCGCGCGTGATGGTGTCGAGCCAGAGACTCTGGCCCAGGTTGTGCAGCAGGCTGGTGGCTTTCATATGTTCATTTGATTCGATGGTTAATATAGATGGAGCGATTTCAGATCAAGGTTTACTCGCCGACGTGGCGATCTTCATTTCACAGTCGGTGTGCTCAGGATCGGCGGCTGTGTGATCGGCGGAGCACTCGCGCCCTTCACCATCGTCTTCCTCATGCCGCATATGGTGACAATTGCGGGCGCGCGGCGCGAATCGGAGGCAATCGTCAACTCGAACCACATGGCGCAATACAATCCACAAGCTATTCGCGAAGTTCAGCGGATCCCTAAGAATCAGTCTCGCGACTCCGGCAAAGGAATGACAGTTACTGATCTGCCTTGTAGCGTAAGGACGATGACACTCGCGCGGCGCGCTGCCTTACTACTCGTTGGTCTGCTGTTACTGTGCTTTGCGTTTGGCGCACAAGCGCAGAACGCATCCCCTTCGCCGACGGCGTCTCCTTCTCCCCACGCCGACAGCGGCACCGACTGCTGTGCCCTTGCCTGACATCGTCTCGGCTTCCGATTCTGCTTCGGAGGGACTCAATGATATTCAATCGGAGCTTTCTTCGAACAAGACAGTCGACAACATCACGCGCGAACTTGCGGCCACGACAAAGGAAATCGACGCGCGCGAGCTTGAAACGCGCCGCATTCTCCGGCCAGGCGTGCCGCTGGAAACGTTGGGCGATTTCGAGACGCGCTGGCAAAAGCTAGCCGATCAACTCACTGCGTGGAGTCGGCAGCTAACGGATCGCGCGACCGCGCACGACCGCGAGCTCACCCAAATGTCCGCGACGCGCACGACGTGGAAGGCGACGCTCGAACTCGCGGGCAAATCCAACGCGCCACCAGAAGTGATGCAACGCATCAATCAGGTGTTGCAGGGGATCGACGCGACCGAAGAGATGCTACAGAACCGCCGCGCCGCCGTGCTCAGTTTGCAGACGCGCGTGGCCGAGCAAACGCAACGCGTTAATAGTGGGTTGCGTTCCATCAAATCGGCGCAAAGCGCAGCAGTTAATCGCCTCTGGGTGCAGGATAGCCCGCCGATCTGGAGTCCCGAGGTGCGCACGGCCGCGGCGCAATCACTCGGACGTGACAGCCAGGTCTCGTTAGGCGCGCAGGCCGCGCTAGTGCGCAACTACCTCGAACGCGAGTGGACAAAGCTGATCTACGTCGCGCTGCTCTTTATCGCGTTTGCCTTCATCATGCTGCGAGTCAAACGCCATGTCGCACGCTGGACCGATAAAGATCGGGCACTCGACCGCACCAATCGCGTCCTGCAATTGCCGTTCTCGACTGCATCTCTGCTCACGTTAATTTCTGCGCGCCTGATCCTCCACGACGCACCGCGCGCCGTCTGGCTCATTCTCGCCACGCTTGCCTTGATTCCCATCGTGGTGCTGCTGCGGCGTCTGATCGATCGGCATCTCTTCCCGATCGTCAATGCACTGGTCGTTTTCTATTTCGTCGCGCAACTGCGCGTGCTCGCAGCCTCCATCCCTGTGCTCTCGCGCATCATCCTTCTGCTGGAAACGGTGGGCGGTCTTATCTTTCTCATCTGGTTCATCCGCGCGCGACGGCGTTCGGACCACGCACGACATCGAACAAAACGGCCCGCGTTGCGGGCTCCATCGCGGTGGCTGGCTTCGGCGCGATCATTGTCGCGGACTTGTTAGGCTACGTGGCCCTGGCGAATTATCTTAGCGTTGCCATCCTGACTGCGGCTTACTTCGCGGTCGCGCTTTATGCTGCGGCCCGAATTCTCGAAGGGCTCGTTTTCTTTGGCCTGCAAATTCGGCCGCTCGCCTCGCTTGCCGTCGTGCAACGGCAACGGCCATTGCTGCGCAGGCGCATCGCGCGCCTGATCGAGGTGGCTGCGATCGTCACCTGGGTTCTGCTAGCGCTGAGTGCGTTCTCGTTACGCGAAGCGGTCATCAGCCGGACGATTGCCTTACTCAATGCCAAGGTCGGGGTGCGGTTCGGTCCATTTCTCCTTAGGCGCGGTCGTGGCCTTCATTCTCACCATCTGGATCACGCTGCTTCTCTCGCGTTTGCTGCGTTTTTCCTCAAAGAAGAAATCTACGATCGCTTTCACCTCGCGCGCGGCCCGGCCTACGCAGTCTCGACCCTCGTGCACTACGGCGTGCTGCTGGTCGGATTCTATATCGCAATCGCCGCACTCGGCGCCGACATGACGAAGTTCGCTATCCTGGCCGGTGCATTCGGTGTCGGCATCGGCTTCGGTCTGCAAAACGTCTTCAATAATTTCTTTTCCGGCCTGATTCTTCTTTTCGAGCGGCCGGTGCAGGTGGGCGATGTGATCGAAGTGGGGGATCAGACAGGAGTCGTTAGGCGCATCGGCATTCGCGCCAGCATCATCGCTCTCGACGACAAGTCCCAGCTCATCATTCCGAACGGTCAGCTCATTTCCGAAAAAGTAACGAACCGAACCTTCTCCAGCCGGCAAAAACGGATGGAGCTAACCATTCGCATCGCTTACGGAAGCGATCCCGAGCAGGTAATCGCGTTACTTCTGAAAACTGCCGCAGCGCATCCAAAGGTAACCAAAGATCCGCCGCCCGATGCCGTGCTAAAGCAATTCGGCGAAGACGCGCTTGTCTTCGTGCTCGGCTTTACTACCGAGGAGGTTTCGCAATCTCCGTTTGTGCAAAGCGATGTGGCCGTGGCCGTGAACGCAGCGCTACGGGCGGCCGGAATCGAGATTGCCTTTCCCCAGCGCATCGTCCATCTCGAACAAAACGATAACGCGAGTAAGCACTCGTCAGACCCGCATCGCGCAGACGCTGGGGGTAATTTGCCTCCACGAGGCGGCGAAAACCTTGCTGACACAGCAAACGCAAGCCCGAGTCCAGGCAAACGCGTCACCAAAGTAGCTCCCACGTGAACAACTGGATAAGGCTTTGATCGAAGAAGCCGCCAGGCTGTATGCGGATACGCTCGTTCACCCAATGACTGACGTCTCAAAGGTGTCTGGCTCTATGCGCCGATAAGCGAGATGCGTGTCCTATCCGCGAGAGACACGGTGGAAAGTGCGGACGGGTCTCCAACTTATGGCGCCTTTACCATCCTGACTATCACTGAATCAGTATCTGGATTTGAATGGGCGAGGCGAATGGTTTTGGGACAAGGACGGCGCCCGGACCGGGAAGGCGGCACCTACGGCGAGAGTTGCAGTGGGTCTGAATATAATGCTGAACCGCTGGATCAATTTTCGGCCCGAACTACGCGGCGATTTTGCTTCGGATCCGGCTTTCGGTTCGGTAAGCTCGCGTCGGCGAGAACGAAGTCAATTCACAGCCGCATTCGGTGTCATCTTGAAGTCCCACTAACGAAATGCTTCGGCAATACGTCCGATAGCAGATCACCCTGACGAGGGATTACCAAATCCCACCTTTGCTCCATGGCGATCGATTTCAAAAACAGATATTTTGTCAGCGTAATGGATCCGCTCATAATCATCTTCAGTTTGACGATTTTGCTTTTCGGCTTCGATTCGAGTCCGAACTGACAAGCAGCATCGGCGTTGGCTAAGTTAGGCTTGGAAAGGAACACTGTGACCAGGAAGCAAGTTGCTAATGTGTTAGTGGACAAGTTGACGGCGACCAGCGCGAAGCGAACTACCAAAGTGCCTTTGGATGAAACTGACGTGGAGTTTGATGACGATCAGATCGATGAAGCGCTGAGCGACGCTCGCGACGAAGCTCACCTAGATCGCTCGTCGTGCCACGCAAGGCAAATACGAATGAGGAGCGGTCAAACCATGAGAAAAATCCGCTGAACAAAGGCGATCATCATGGAGAACGCTGCTGGCATCGGGACAGTTACAACTAAGATGGTGGACGCGCGGGCGCGCGAGTTAAGCTCGTGTCAACGGTCGCGGTTCCAAACCGAGCGAGGCTGACTATCAACAAGCCAAAGCGTGAGCTGACCGGAGAATCAGAAATCGATCCACAGGAGGAGAACCTCGAGTCCCTGCCCGAATCGGAAGGTTGGGATGTGGTGCCCGGCTCCGACCGGACGTCAAGCAGCTAGAATCTCTCGGTGAAGATGAAGATGCCGAGGGACGGAGCGGAAGCGCGCAGATGTTCGCAGAAGGCATCAGCGAAGCAGAGCACGATCAAATGCTTCGCGCCGCACGAGGCGGATGAGCAGAACGACGAAGAATAACTATCGCGAAGTTTGTGCCTACCTCGCGAGTGGGGATGGGGCGGTGGCCCTCCGTGATCGGCAGCCTCGGAGCATGCAAGCAACCTCGCCCGCGCAGGTGGCGCGGTTCCACTGCGAGGTGCAGTATGCCTCTTGGGCATGCTGAGGGAAGAAACATAGTCTTTCACTAACAGCAGGTCCGGTCGCATGATAGCATGCATGAAAAATTTAACTCACTGGAGGCAATAAGATGAGGCTGGATCCAAAAGTTGGGAGTGCAGCGGCACGAGACAGCGGTGGAATTGACTTATGAGAATTCAAGTTCAATCCGATGCCGACGCTGCGGCCACAGCGGGAGCGAAGTTTATTGCCGACCAAGCCCGCGAGGCCGTTGCGGCGCGCGGACGTTTCGTCATGGCGGTCAGCGGCGGTCACGTTCCGTGGCAGATGTTCCGGATCTTAGCCAGCGAAACAATGCCGTGGAAGGACGTGCATGTGACGCAGGTGGACGAGCGAGTGGCGCCGGCGGGCGACCAAGACCGCAATCTGACACACCTGCGAGAAAGCTTGCTTTCACAAGTGCCGTTGCCGTCCGGGCAATTCCACGCGATGCCGGTGGAGGAAAATGATTTGGAAGCCGCCGCCGCAAGCTATGCGAGTCTGCTCCGGCAGATTGCCGGTTCGCCGCCGGTGTTGGACCTTGTGCATCTCGGACTCGGACCGGACGGCCACACCGCATCGCTCGTGCCGGGCGATCCTGTTCTTGACGTCACTGACCGCGACGTTGCGGTGACCGGAGTTTACCAAAAGCGTCGAAGGATGACCGTTGACCTATCCGGTCCTGAACCGTGCTCGTTGCATTCTGTGGTTGGTGACCGGGCCGGAGAAAGCTGAAATCCTCCAGCGCCTCGCCAGCGGCGATGCATCGATTCCAGCGGGCCGCATCCGGCGGGACACGGCCGTGGTGTTGGCTGACCGCGCGGCCGGCGAGCAACATCAGCGCGACGGAAACGAAAGGAATCTGATGCGCATAGGAATAGCAGCGGACCACGGCGGCTTTCCCTTGAAAGAGCAATTGGCCGTCCGACTGAAATCCGCCGGCCACGAGGTCGTGGACTTCGGTGCTCACCAGTTGACGCCCGAGGATGATTATCCCGACTTCGTCATTCCGCTTGGACAGGCAGTGGCCGCTGACACGGTGGATCGCGGTGTGGCGGTTTGCGGCAGCGGTGTCGGCGCATCGGTTTGTGCGAACAAAATCAACGGCGTCCGCGCTTGTCTGATTGAGGATCATTTTTCGGCGAAGCAAGGCGTCGAGGACGACAACCTCAACGTCATCTGTCTGGGCGGGCGCATCGAAGGCCCGGAACTGGCCTGGGATTTGGTCCAGACGTTTCTCGCCGCCAAATTCACCAACGCCGACCGACACCTGCGACGGCTGCGCAAGGTGGCCGCGTTGGAGACACAAAACGACTACGCAAAACGATAGGGAGGGAATTATGACCGATGAGGAAATGACTCAATTAGCGATCAACACAATTCGCACGCTTTCGATCGATGCGGTCCAGCAGGCGAAGTCTGGACATCCCGGGCACGCCAATGGCACTCGGCGCCGTTGATTTACACGATTTGGAATCGCGTCATGCGCTTTGATCCGCAGGACCCAATCTGGCCTAACCGTGACCGGTTCGTCCTCTCGAATGGCCACGCTTCCATGTTGCTCTGGTCCATTCTTCACCTCACCGGCGTCCAGGCGGTGAACGCCGACTATGAAAATCTCGGACAACCCTCGGTCACGCTGGACGATATTCGCCGGTTTCGCCAACTCGACAGCAAAGCGCCCGGCCACCCGGAATATCATTGGGTGTCGGGAGTGGAAACCACCACCGGCCCGCTCGGACAAGGTGTCGCGACCAGCGTCGGCATGGCCATCGCCCAGAAATGGCTCGCCAACCGATACAACAAACCAGGTTTTGAAATCTTCGACTACAACATCTACGCCGTCTGCGGTGACGGTTGCATGATGGAAGGCGTTGCTTCCGAAGCCGCCTCGCTCGCCGGTCATCTCGGTCTCGATAATCTCTGCTGGGTTTGGGACAACAATCACATCAGCATCGAAGGGAACACGAACATCACATTCACCGAAGACGTGGCCGCGCGCTTTCCTCGCCTACGGCTGGAACGTTCTGCGCGTCGGCGATGCCAACGACATTGAGCCGAATCGAACAGGCGCTCACGATATTCCAACAGACGAAAGGCCGGCCCACGTTCATCGTTTTGGACAGCCATATCGGTTACGGTTCACCGCACAAACAGGACACAGCCGAAGCTCACGGCGAACCGCTTGGTGACGAGGAAATCCGGCTGGCCAAGAAGTTTTACGGCTGGCCGGAAGACGCGAAGTTCTTCGTGCCTGACGGCGTCTATGGCCATTTCAAAGACGGCATTGGCAAACGCGGCGAGGACGCCCGAACAGAGTGGATGCAGTTGTTCGCGGCTTACCGCAAACAGTTTCCGATCTCGCGAACGAGATCGAACTGATGCAGCGACGCGACCTTCCGGCAGGGTGGGATCGGAATCTTCCTGTTTTTCCCGCTGATGCGAAGGGCCTCGCGGGCCGTGAGGCATCGAGCAAAGTGCTGAATGTGCTCGCGCAAAATATCCCGTGGTTCCTCGGCGGTTCCGCTGATCTTGGGCCTTCCAACAAAACGCAGTTAACATTCGAGGGCGCTGGACAGTTCCAGCCCGCCAGCCCCGGCGGAAAGAATCTGCATTATGGCATCCGAGAGCACGCGATGGGCGCCGTGGTGAACGGAATGTCGCTTTCCAAGCTGCGGCCATTCGGCGCGACTTTTTCATCTTCAGCGATTATGTCCGTCCGGCGATCCGGCTCTCGGCTTTGATGGAATTGCCCACACTATTTGTGTTCACTCACGACGCCATGGGCGATGGTGAGGATGGCCCGACCCATCAACCCGTGGAGCATCTGGCATCACTGCGCGCCATTCCCGGATTGGTGACGCTCCGACCTGCTGACGCGAATGAAGTCAGCCGAGGCTTACCGCTACATCGTGCAACTGCGTCACAAGCCGGCGGTGCTCGTTCTCTCTCGCCAACCTCTGCCGACATTGGACCGGACAAATACGCATCCGCCGCCGGAGTCGCACGCGGGCGCTACATCCTTGCCGACGCGCCCGGCAATAATCCCGAATTGATCCTTATCGCGTCGGGCAGCGAAGTAAGCCTCGCTGTCCAAGCGCATGAAAAGTTGATCGCCGAAGGCATCCGGTCGCGTGTGGTTTCGATACCGTCTTGGGATATATTCGAACATCAGACGCAAGAGTATCGAGATGCCGTTTTGCCATCGCAGGTAAAGGCGCGGGTCGCAATTGAGCAAGCGTCGACTTTTGATGGGAGCGATACGTCGGCCAGGCGGGTGTGTTATTGGAATGAAAACATTTGGGGCGTCGGCGCCGCTAAAAGAGCTTCAGAGAAAGTTCGGCTTCGAGCCGGACCAGGTGGTGACGATCGCAAAGGATTTGCTCGTTAGAAACCAGCGCAGCCCGGCATCCGCAGCGGCATGACTTGCTGAACTACCGCACTCGCTCGTTTGTTCCGGTGGCGGAAGACACTAAAGGGAACGTTCTATCACGATTTTCCACGGTAGGTTCTCGCAGCCTTCTACCCTGTTACCTGACTGAAAAACCAAGCGCCCACGAGGCCGAGGATCGCGCCGATCAACGGACTGAGCATCGCGAACCAGAGGGCGATGTTGGTAACGAGAGGGCCATGTGTTTGTATATCTGTGCTCATTTATTTTGCTAAGCGGCGGCCAGGAGCCCGGCCGGATCTTCTTTCTTGCTCAGGGCGCGGCGCAGCTTCGCCAGCGCAATGTTCTGCAACTGGCGAATTCCGCTCGCGCGTCACCCCAAAGGTTTTGCCGATGTCTTCCAGCGTCTTCCGTTTTCCACCGCCGAGGCCGAAACGCTGCGAGATGATTCTTCTTCTCGCGTTGATCGAGACACTTCGAGAAGCCCGTCCATCTGACGCGAGCAAATTCTTGTCGCGCAGCGATTCAAACGGCGTTTCCGCGTCCTCGTCGCCGATCATCTCGCTGAACTCCGCTGAATCCTCGTCGCCAACTACGGCGTCGAGCGAAACCGGCCGGATACCGAGACTTTTCAATCTTGCCACCTTTCCGCTGGCGATGCCGATCTCTTCGCCAAGTTCCTCATCGGTCGGCTCGCGGCCGAGTTCATCGCTCATCTGCAACGAGACGCGACGTACCTTGGCGATCTTATCGACGAGATGGACCGGGAGCCGGATCGTTTTGCTTTGATTCGCTAGCGCGCGTTTGATCGATTGTTTGATCCACCACGCCGCATATGTGCTCAGCTTCGCCCCTTTGGTCGGGTCGAAGCGCTCCACCGCTTTGGTCAAGCCGATGTTACCTTCCGAAATCAGGTCAAGCAGCGAGCAGACCGAGATCGACGTAATCGTGCGCGATGGTAACAACGAGCCGTAAATTCGACAGAATCATCCGCTCGCGCGCTGCGGCATCTCCCTTCTTAATTTTTGCTGCCAGCTCAATCTCCTGTTCCGGCGTCAAAAGAGGAATTTGCCCGATTTCGCGCAGGTATTTGCTCAATCCGTTATCGCCTTCATTCATGACCGAACGTAGTCGCCGAGGCGACGCATCCGCTATTGCGCAAGTGTGGGATTTTGAAATACCGCTCGCGGGATGATTGGCACTCCTCTTTGGATGACCTCGCGCGATCTACGAGGGCTGCGCCCTCGTCCGCTTAATGTTGCTGATTCCTTCGATCACGAGCGCGATCAAGCCGCGGCTTTCTCTTGTATGCTCTGTGTGCTTGTAAGAACACGCGGCGAAAGCAAGTCGGCGAGACCAACCCGACGAAGAAGCTCTACGCGCCCATGGTGAGAACAGCGCGGAACCGCACTCTTGCCGCTGTGCATTTGCTCGTAGGCTTCGGCCACGCGGCTCAGCGGAAATTTCTCAATCATCGGGTGCACGCCAGTCAACGCACTGAATTCTAATGTATCCTGCGAATCCTTCGGCTGTGCCGGAATACCAGCCGGAGATCGATCGTCGCCCCACGATTAACGGCATCACGCTTACGCTTAGCGGATCACTGGGCGCGGCCGGCACAAGCGAGATTCCCGTCCGACGCCAGATCCATCGACCAGCAGCAGAGATGGCTTTTGCGCTTCGGCGCCGTCGCCAGAATCACGCGCGCGCCTCCGAGTTTTTGCAATTCTGCCACGGTGTCGACTGCGCCGGAATCGATGTACTGATGCGCGCCCAGCTTTCTGGCCAACGGCTTCCTTGTCTTTGCCGCGACCGAGCGCGACGGTGTGAAATCCCATCTTCCGCGCGTATTGCACACCGAGATGGCCGAGACCGCCGATGCCCGTGAACTGCCACCACCTCGCCGGCGCGAGCGCCCGAATTCCGCAGCGCGTTGTAAACGGTGACACCGGCGCACATGAACGGTCCGGCTTCTTCTGCCGGCAGATCATCCGGAATCGCCGCTAAAGCTGCCGACCGGCGCGATCATGTAATTCGGCATAACCGCCATCGAAATCAATGCCGGTGACTTTGCGATTTACGCACATGGCGAAATCTCCGCGCCGGCATCGATCACAGACCAAACAGTGTCCGCCGTGCCAGCCGACACCGACACGGTCGCCTTCTTTCCACTGAGTAATATCGGCGCCGATAGCATCGATGCGGCCGGCGATTTCATGTCCCGGCACTCGCGGATATTGAAGTCCCGGCCAGAGACCCTCTTTAACCAACAGTATCGCTGTGACAAATCCCGCACGCTTCCACTTTCACGCGAACCTGCCCGGCGCCAGGCTTCGGGATATCGCGTTCCACCAATTCCCAATCTCCACCGGGTTTGCTGACCTGCGCCGCTTTCATTTTCTTATTCATAAATACCTGGTCCTTGTCTGTCTTTTTCAACCGCTTTGTTTGGCAAGAAGCCCGTCGCGAGAGTTGTTCCATCGAGCTGAAAGCGTCTGCGAAAAGCGCTATCGAATAGTCGTGAGGGAACGAAGCGGTGTAGTCGGCTCAACATCACGCCTTCACCGACGGGGTAATGCAGGCGCGGTGACTTCGCGGTCGCCGCGTCGTAAACAACTTCGGCAACGTCGTAAGGGTCGTTTCCATTCGCGGTTTTCTTGCTTAATGATTTCTGTCACTCGCTGTTTTTGGTCGGCGTAGGCCGGAATAACGGCTTGAACGCTTTTTTCGTTCTTCGCGATTTTGGTCCTTGTGTGCATCGGCTCGACCAACACCGCCCGAATACCGAAGGCTCTGACTTCATGATCCAGCGTGGCCGTATAACCCTCGAGCGCATGTTTGCTCGCAGCGTAAATCCCGCGGTAATGGCCCGGGAAGAAGACCGAGCATTGAACTAATGTTTACGATCCGGCCGTAACCATTCCGTCGCATCGAGGGGAAGAACGGCCTGAGTAACGCGCAGGACACCGAAGAAATTTGTCTCAAACAGCTGCCTCGCTTCTTCGACGCTTGTCTCCTCCAATCCGCCGGCGAGCGAGTAGCCCGCATTGTTAATCAAGACGTCGATCTTGCCCGCCTTCTCTAATACCGACCTAACAGCTTCTCTGACGCTCCCGTCGTCATTTACATCCATGTCGATCAACTCAACCTGGTCGATGAGACTTGCACGACGAAGATCTCTCACCGTTCCGAAGGTGCGCGCGTCGTGTTCCGCCAACAGTTGAGGCCGTCTCCCGCCCGATACCGGACGAAGCGCCTGTTACCAATGCAACTGTGTTCGTAGTCATGTTCATTGTCATCCCCAACGTGTCAGCGAGCATCGGACTGCGGCCACCGCAAGTCCGCGGGATTTTCCAGTCACACTGGCGAGGGAATCCGTATTACTTCGTTCGAGGTAGGTATCGATCGTCACATCACGCTCGAGCGCGATCGGCGACAGCAACCATGTTCATTGTTCCAGCGAAACATCCTCAGCATCTTTCCAAACGGCGGTAAATGCGTAAGTCTGGCCGGGCCTTGCGCTCACGTATATGGGACTCCGGCGTGTTTACATCGATATCCGGGTTTGTGGTCATTGAGATGACATGTTGGCCAGGGCGCAGGATCGCGTCGTAGCTTTGATTATACCCGAGATCCGCAACTTGGACGCCATCGACGAACAGGTTGACGAACCTCGAGTGTTCCAAAATTGGGTGCCCTGGTTACGACCAGACGAGCGTTATTGCCTGAACTACCCGGACGCAGAGTCCGCTCTGGCCTCGCGCGCCTGAATTGATGTGCTTGCAGCAAAGCTGCACGCGATTGCTATCATGACTAGTTTTACCGGAAACATATTGTGATATTTTCATACCCCACCTTCCGCGTCGAAATCGTGGGGCCCCTAGTCCGCGCTCGTGGATTTTCGTCTGCTGCGGGTGAAGGAGCTGTCGCTGCTACTTTTGAGAGAGGCTCGGCGAGTGGCCTGAACATCAACGGAGCGCGGAAAGCGCGGATGAGTAAGCAATTTTCGCCACAACATATTTGAGCTCGGTTTTTTCTGATTCAGGGACTTTCCAGGGCTTGGGAGAGATTACCCCCGCTGCCGAAATATTAAATTCAGCAGCTCGGAAGTCATGTCGTCCGGCTTTTAAGAGAGGGATGACCGGACGTACTACCGAGCAGCTCAGTCCGAATGGCATCGGCTGCCAGATTCAGGACATCACAAAGATTTAGGAATGAGCACGGCCACTTGCGATCGTTAGATGTGATCCAGTTGCGCGCATCGGCATAAAGCGAATAGCCCGCCCCGCGCCGTGCGTGGCGAAACTTCCACAGATCATTTGCCGCCTGAGAAAAGACGGCAACTGCCAGCTTTCGCTCGGGACAAACCTTGCCAAATTGGCGGTCGTCCTTTGAGCCGTAGTCTGCATCCTTGCCATGCGAGCAATCGGCCGCGAGATAAAGGTTTCTCGCTGTTGTGTTCCCCGAAACCACGCTAGTCCTGTTCATCCGGTCGGATGATCTAACGAGGCGTTGGTTTCGAGGAGGTCGAATTCTCATACCCAGCCTCGGCAATAATCGAACCGTGGTTCTCACTTTGCGAAAGATCTCACTCCACCAGCAGATCCTCTCTACAATGCGAGCGTGGGATTTTGAAATACCCCTTCCGAGGTAGTTGATGCTCATCCCTTCGAGATGCGTCTGATTGAGAGAAACAGCGAAGCGGGTCGCCATCGCCCGTCAGCGATTAAATGAAGGAAAAAGCAGCGAAAGAAAGAACAACTAAGGCTCGGGAATGCCGAGTCGGCCGTGAATGTTAAGACACTCGATTTCTTCGTCAACGAAAAGCGCCAGGAAAGCCTGGACCAAAGGCAAACAGATAAGCCCACGGAGCTGCCACGAAGTTCATCGGCCGATGGAGTCCGGACGGAGCGAACAATTCACGAGCGCGTATCGAGCGCGAACTTGAGCGACGCGCTCGAACCTGTGACCACGAGCTAGAAAAGAGAAATACAAAATTGTCTTCGATCAACCATAGCGTTTATGAAGCCTGGTCGACAGATGCTTGCACCTGGAACGAAAGGCTTCGAAGCTGCATCCATTCAGCAAGGCGCGCTCTTAACTTAAATGAAAGCCCCAGAACCAGCCGGTCCAATTGCTTTCCACCCCTGTCGCTGAGCACCTCAACATCCCCGAAAGAACGAAGAAGGCCTCGATGCCAGCGTGAAATATGAATTGGCACCGAAACGCCCGGAGGAATCGTTCCTCATGACGCACGGAGCCTCATCGCTTGGTTGAGGTAACCAGAAATTGAACGCTTGGTCCGAACACCTCAAGTGCCTCGCGATCACGTTCAACTACAATGCGTTAGTAAATGATTCAGTTCTTGTAAGAGTATTCATTGCTTCTTCTCTCCAGTTGTTGCATGGGTCGTAACATCCGTTTCATAAGGTGTATTTCGCCTTTGCATCGAGCTCTCCAAGTCTGCTTTTGCATTTGGCTTGAAGGCGAGGTTTCATAACTACTTTATTTAAAAAGGCTCACAATGACGACCAGTCGCCGGTCTGGGCGTTTCCGAGCCGTTACGATGTCCTGCAGCAACTGAACGTTGGCCCACCTGGATTTCCCGGAAGCTTCACGCAGCATCTTCGATATCTCCTTCCCGGAATACTGTTCGCCCCTCTGTCCATCCGAGTGCATGATCATTGAATGCCGCGACGGGAATGGTCCCGTCTTCTCATCGTTATAGAGCATCTCATGAATGAGAATGTGACCTCCCGGGCCGCAAACTCGCTCTCTCAGTAAGGAAGCTGCGACATTCGGTGTCCAATCATGATAGATCATTGAATAGAAGTGAACGTCGGCCGGTGGGAACGGATCCGTCCACATGTCTCCCGCGTGCGCCCGGATGCGTGTTTGCAGGTCATAATCAGCGATGAACTCTTCTGCGACTCGCACACCGGAGCGGCATCGAACACGATTCCTGGAGACGAGGAAACTTGGAGAGCAGCACCGATAGAGGAGCGCCTGAACCCCACCAACATCGAGCATGACCTCGCGAGCGGAGAGATCAACAACCTCGGGCCATGCCAGCTATGCGCGGGTCCCGGCTACTGGTGCTGTGCATCGTGCGGGTAAAAGAAACGCTGAGATCCGCTGCTCTGGTGACTTGAACATTTCCTGACCGCCCGCATAAGCCTGGGGCCGTGTCTGTCCGGCACCGCCTTCTCAAGTTGTTCCAACGAACAGACCGGAATAGTTGTTGATGATGAGATCGCGAGATGTTCCGAAGTATGTCGGGCTTTTGAGAAGGTAGTCCTCCGCGAGTGGAGCAAGAGGTGAGCTGGCCACCCCCTCGAAGCTCGAGAAATCCGAGCGCTACGGCGGCGGCTAGATCGCTTCGCCGCCTGGCGCTTGACCTGAGCGCCTCACACACCTGCGGCAGAGAGCGAGGTCGATTGGCGATCAGAGGAAAGAGTTTGAGTTTGTGAGCGAGAAGTATGGCTGGAATCCATAAACACCGAAGATCAGGCATCCCACACCTGTCGGTCGTCCGTCTGCGGCCTCTTTGATGTCGATCAAAGCCGTTCGTCCCACGATTACCTCCCCTTCGCCTCGTCTGAGTTTCTTTGACGCCAAATGCTGCCTGTCGCGCCTCGATTGCTCCAGCGCGCCGCGTTCTTCGGCTGCAGCAGCCGGATGGATGCTCTTCTCCCAGGTAACTGATCAGCTCCTCCAGGCACTCCTCGCGTCCGGATCCCGGATTGCTTGTAACCGCCAAAAGGGGTTCCGGGAAAATGCCGCCCGACTCATTCAACACCCAGACGTAACCGGCCTCCACTGCGGAAGCCGTGCGATGCGCGGTGGCCAAAGTCGTTGGTCCAAATCGAGCAAATCAGGCCGTTTTCCCCCGGTCACCGCCTTCTCACAATCATTTGGTCGAATCGGCTCACGGCGGGATCCAGACGGTCGGCTCCCTGGAACGGCAGCACCCACCCTGGATACTCAGGGGAAGAGCGCTGACCTCATCCAACTGCCTAAGCTCGTCTTGGGTGAGTGTGAGTTCGACCGCCGCGAGATTGTCCTGAAGCTGGTCGAGGCGTTTCGCGCCAATGATGACCGAGGTTACCACAGGCTTTGCCAAGAGCCATGCGAGCGAGAGACGTGCAGGACTACATCCATGTGCTTTCGCGATCGGAGCCATCACGTCGAGGATCTTCCAGGTCCGCTCTTTGTCCACGATGGGAAAGTCGTAGTCAGTGCGGCGCGAATCCGCGGGCTTCTGGTTCGTCCGGCTGAACTTGCCGGAAAGCAAGCCACCGGCAAGCGGACTCCACACGAGCAGGCCGACCTTTTCGGATTCCAGCAGGGGAACGATTTCCCGTTCGAGATCGCGGCCGGCGATCGAGTAATAAGCCTGAAGCGTGTCGAATCGGGCCAGGTTCCTGAACTCGGAGATGCCGAGGGCTTTGGCGATCTTCCATGCCTGCCAGTTGGAGCAGCCGATGTAGCGGACCTTTCCCTGCAGCGACGAGGGTGTCGAGAGCGCGAAGCGTCTCTTCGATCAGGGGTCACGTAGTCGTTGGCGTGGATCTGGTACAGGTCGATATGGTCGGTCTGCAAACGGCGGAGACTGGCCTCCACGCCGTCCATGATGTGGCCGCGAGAAGCCCCGATGTCATTCCGCCCCGGGCCGACGCGGCTATAGACCTTCGTCGCGATCACGACATCCTTCCGCGCGATCTTAAGGTTTTTCAGTGATTGCCCGAGAATCTTTTCGCTCTCACCTTCCGTGTAATTGTCCGCCGTATCAAAGAAGTTGATGCCGCCGTCAATCGACGTCTTGACCAGTTCATCAGCCCCGGCCTGGCCAACGGCGCTGATGGCCTTGAAGAGCCCTCTGCCGTCCCCGAATGTCATGGTTCCAAAGCAAAAGGCGCGAAACAAGCAGTCCTGTGTTGCTCTAAGGTTTCGTACTCCATATTTTCTTCCTTTCTGAAAAATGGTTCTACCGTTTGTCACTGACGCGAATTCATGGATTCTTGGCCGTCGCCGGTCGCGCTCTCGTTGTTTCGTCCTCGGTTTGCGAAGCCGTATTTGTTGATGACTCATAAGCATTTCGTGTGTTTTATTTGTTACCTCACGATATCGGCGAGCCGTTAGACATCTGAAATCGCGTGGTCGCGGGATTTTGCAGTCCCTCTTTGGGGGAGTGGCTGGGCGGGCCGAAAACTGTTAATCTTTCACAGTCAGCGCCGAACTAGATCAGACGCGCCCTGCAAATGAATGGTTTGTCATGAAGTCCCGAGCGCTTGCTAGCGTGGGAACCGGTCCAGGAACAACTGGCGCCCAGCTCGTTGGATGGCGGCCGCTCTCAGAGCATCCGTTTTTCCGTTATGGATTGGCGGTCCTCTCTGTCGCAGCAGCACTCGGAATAAAACTCACCCTCCAAAAATTTAATGTGGGCTATCCGCTCTCCTCTTCTTTCCTTGCCGCAATCGCGATCTCATTTTGGTATGGAGGAACAGGCCCTGGTCTTGTCTCGGTCGTGCTCTCGTTTGTAGCGTTTGGCTATTTCGTCCTCCCTTATGAAGTTGCCTCATCGGATGGTCCTTCCGGACGGATCGACTAAGCCCGTCTATTTGTCGGCCAGTTGGCGTTCGCATCTTCCCTATTTTATTTATTTCGCAGTGGTAGCGCTGTTAATGAGCTGGTTTAGCTTCGTCGCGGCGGCGCGCCGAGCGATTGCTTGGCCAGGCGCGCAGTGAACTCGAACTGAAAGTTGAAGAGCGGACGACTCAACTGCAGCGGGTCAATGAAGAGCTGCGTGCTGAGATCACGGAGCGCAAGCGGGCGGAAGATGCGCTGCGCGCTTCCGAGCAAGTCGCGCGCGGACAAGTCGAGGCACTGGCGCAGAGCTTGGACGTTCTCGCGACTGCGCCGGCGCCGGAAAAATTCATCTGGGCAGATGCTGAGCATGATTGGCCGCCTCTTGAACGCGCAAAGCGTGAGCTTGTGGTTGTTCGACAACTCGACCGACTCACTCATTTTGCGCTCCTCAACGTCGGATGGCGGAAAATTGGCCGCACCGGATCCGGAGCATCCATTCATTAAGGACCCCTTATTCTGGAAGCACAACGCAGTAATCCAGGAGCTGCTTTTCACGGCAGCTCCGGTGGTTTGCGATGACGTCGAGACTGATCCGCGCGTTAACGGCGATTGGGGTGAGCATTTGAAACGAAACGGCACAAAGAGGTTTCTCGCAGTGCCGCTTTTGGTGGGCGGACAAGTCAGAGGCTTTGTTGGCATTCGCCATGTCGATCGTGCGTCTTATCGGCCGGAGGAAATCGAGCTTGACCCAGGCACTCGCTCACCAGGCCATGCTTGCAATTCAACTCAATCTATTTGCGGAGCAAAGCCAGCAGGCTGCCGTGCTTGAAGAACGAAATAGAATGGCGCGCGACATGCACGACACACTCGCGCAGGGTTTCACCGGAGTGATTATCCAATTGGAAGCGGCCGAGGATGCGACGTCATGCGGCCAGCAGACGGAGGCGGACAAACATCTGCATCGCGCCGCGGCTTTGGCTCGTCAAAGTTTAAGCGAAGCGCGTCGATCTGTGCACGCCCTGCGACCGGACGCTTTGGAGCGCGATAATTTTGGGACGCGCTCAAAGGAATCATCAAGGACACAACGGCGGGAACCGCGCTGCACACCACCTTCGAACTGCACGGCAAATTGCCAGAGCTCCCGCGGATTTGGCAGGAAAACCTTTTACACATTGGGCAGGAAGCTTTGACCAACGCGCTGAGCTTACGCGCACGCGCAGAATTTTCGAACGCGCTTAACCTGCAACGGCAAGCGGAGTTCGCCTGGAGCTGCGTGATGATGGCGCCGGATTTGACCTCAAAGATCGACATGATGGTTTGGGTCTCACCGGGATGCGGGAGCGGGTTGAACAAATGAGCGGAGACTTGGAAATTACGAGCGAGCGCGGCAAAGGCACAAAGATTGTCGTCGCTTTGCCCCTCAATCAGGAATCGATGTCATGAGGAGCAAAAAGCAGGGCCAGGTTGCGAACCGAGATCGCAGGTGGACCTCTCATTAACCAAGTGGTTCGAATAGTTCTTGGCCGTGGCGACCGCACGACATCATCCCGTAAATGTCGAACAGCCCGCACAGCGGGAATATGTTGGATTCGATGTTGGCCTTCAACTTGCCACTGGTTGCGGCAATCCAAAGGACTGCAATGTCTCCGCTCGGAGCCGGCGAGTGTCAGCGGCAGCTTATTTCCGGCTGCCTGCTGGAAAACTCGCCGGCTTGCACGATTTGAATTGCAGCACCTTAGGTCCAACCGTGATCACTCCAAACAGGCCGTTTGCATAATCGTTTGGGCCCGCTGTAAAGAAGAGTTGGTTGTGTGCGCCGTTCGCGTTGTTGGCGGCGTCCTGGCCAAACTGCAGTGCCCAGATATTGTCGACCTCAATAGGCTTGCCCTTCGCGTTGCGAAGTGGGCCGAGAAATTGACCCGTCGCAGGATTGAACGCGTTGATCCGGCCTCTGGAAATGTTGTTGCTAATGAGAATCGCATTACTCATAGGACCAAAATCCGCTGGAGCTAGCGCAATGCCCCAGGGCGAATGCAGAGGACCGTGGACGGCGAAGTGCTTCACCAAATTACCTTCGGTATCAAAACGTCCACAAAGCCACCCTGCGCTTTGTTCAGGGCGGTGAACGTCACCCAAATGTTACCATTTACAGTCTGAATTCCGTAAGGGTAAAACTTTTCGGGATAGCCGGGTCGTCAAAGGACTTCACCAGATGAAATGCGCCATCGAACATGTCAATTCTGCGGTTCGGGCCACCATCGGCGGCATACAGGAAAGTGCCTGCTTGGTTGGTCGCGATAGCCAGGCCCGTGTAACTCGCACCTGCGCTCGATCTATTAGCCGCGATAGTGCGCATGAGTAGCGCCCGTCGCTGGATTAGCTAAGCCGACTGTGGGATTCCAGCCGCTGATCGTACCGTCTAGTGTGGCGAAGATAAAAGCCGATCGGCCCGATCTGCCGTCTTCCGTGACGGTAAAGTCGGTCGCGGTGGGGCTGATGTTTCCGACGATACCGGTCGGCGTGCCAAGCGTCCCCGCGGGGCTGCCTGGTGCCGGCGGGACGGTCACGAAATTCGTGGTTCCGCCGCTGGCGATAACTGGCTGACCCGCCGCGTTGCAGCAGGCTGGAGTCTCCGGTGCCATTGTCGCTAGTCCACCAGGGGCTGGTGGGAAGTGCAACGAGACCCCAGGCGTTGACCAGATGTGGGTCAGTAAAGGCGCTACTGTCGGACCATTCGAAACTAAATCGGTCCGTTTGTATTGAGCCGACGCGGTGGTGATTGTTAGGGCAATTACCACCAGAACTGCAGGAATTCTTATTTTCATTGTTTTGTTTTCCATTTGTCGCATTCGCACTTTAAGACTTTTATTTGGCCGCATCCGCTTCCTCTGCCAGCTGGTTTAGGAGGGTAAAGAACGCCGGCGGTTGACCGATGAAGAGCCCGTCCGCAGTCAAGGCTTTGACCGCGCCCATTGCAGCTCCTCTGTCTCGGTCGGACGAATGATCGAAACGATCGGGAACGTGCGGTTAAGGAATACGGTGGGCTCGGGCATGATCAGATTCGTCTGGAACTCCTCGCCGCCAAACGGAGGGGAATTGAGATCGGGAAAGACCAACCCGTTGGTGGGATCGGTCAGCGGCAGGCGCATTACCGGCTTTGTCGTGCCACGTCTGAAAGTGCATTGCTTCGGTGGGGCCGATACTGAGCAGGACTCGCAACACCTCCACGTCGTCGACCCGCTGGGCCAGACGATGGGTAAAGGCTGGTGCCGCCTTGCTCGATAAACGCAGAAGTGGAAGCCCGCCGTGTTGGCGATTGCTTGCAAATGATTCGCCGGAGCGAGATCGCCGTCGTTGCGGGGAATCGCCGGAAACTGGCCCGCACTCAATCCCGGGACTGCTTGCGGGAAGGTGTCGCCTAAATCGGGATTCTTGTTGTCGCTGCGGTAACGCGTCCACCAGCTCGTGTCCACGGTCAGCTGCATCAGATTGGTGAGCCGTCCGATTTGCTGGGCGCCAGTCGCCTGACTGCTCGGCAGAGTACGAAACTGATCCAGATTGACGGGATCGGCCCCTTTCGAAACCAGAAAGGCGTTAATGAACGCGGCGTGGGTAATCTCATCGTCGGTGTTGTCATGGATATGCTGGTCCATGTCCTCATCCAACACTTCGCACGGCCGCGGTATAGGCTGGGTTCCCGGTTCCGCCTGGAACTTCGCTGTCTTGGATTCCGGCGAGCTCGTTGTATTGCTGCCACAAATCGGCTTCGATGATTTCTGCTGCCGCCAGGAATCGAAGAATGGCCGCGTCTCCCTTCTTTAGATGGCCTTTCTCTTTTTCATTACCCTCTTTGCCAAAAGAGTATTGGCCAACAGTCCGGCGCCCATAGTCACTGCTCCGGCGGCGAGTGACTTGCCCAGAAAGGAACGGCGGCTGAAAGAGCCTTTCGACGGTTTGATCGTCTCCGTTGCTTTGTTGATTTCGGTTTCATGAAGCACGTTACTGCCGTGCTTCCGGTCGATTATTGTGCTGCCTATTTGAGTATTCATTTTATCCGGACACGCTAGGAATGCCCTAGGGTCAGTCACAATAGGGCCTTGGTAGGATTCCGTTGTACCCACCTACGAGATGATGTTCGCTCCCTCTTTCGAGATAGAGCTCATCCGGCGTTCTTCGTTTTACTTCGCCGCCGATGTACTTGCGCCGGATAAGCCGGAGGCCAGAAGCGCCCCTTGAATTGCTTCCGCCAGTTTTTTAGCCGGACCTCTGCCCCAATAGTGGAAAAACAAAATGCGCGGCTGCTCATCCGTCATGTGCGAGTGAATCGCGACGATATTAATCCTGCCGACGCGAATCGCTTTCAGCGCGGATTGCAGTTCATCTTCAGTGACAGCGAAGTCTCCGTCGACCATAGCGTTGTCATCGCTTCCGGCAAAGGCCATCCACGTATTCACGCCCATCGCGTTGTCGATCTTGACGCCATGCATCGTCGCCGGATGGCCAATCGTGAATTTCACCATTCCGTTGTTAGTTTCACCGGTCATTCCGAAGATTTTGTTTAGCGGATCCGCCGAAATTGAATTTTTCTCCGGCAACGCAGTTCCGCCGAAAGAATCTTTCGGTTGCGGATCGGCTGCACGGATTTCCTTGGTCTTGTCGTAAACTTTACGCACCGCGCCAGCCAGTTGTTCGACCGTTCCTTCCCCTTCAATGTGCATGAAGTAAACCTTCGGATGATCGAAGAAGAAATGATTGTGCAGCGCGGTGACGCTGAGGCCGCTGTCGAACGCGGCCGACATAACAGGATTGACTTCGTCTTCGAAAAGGACGGTGTCTCCCATCACCATAGCCTCGGTGTGCACGCCTTGTATGAATGCCGGCCCAGCTTATCGAGGTCCCATGAACGGCGGCATCGTCGATCCATCGACCGCCACCGCCACGTCGCTGCGAGAAAAACCAATTCGGTAGACCCCCTCTTTTCGTTCAGCTTGCCTTTGAGCCCGGTGATATTGTCGATCTCTCGCGGTATCGAGCGCCGATGCCCCGGGGATGATCGCGCGCTGCAAAACGCGATGATTATTAGGAGTTTTTTCATTTTCGAAGTCATCGGTTCTGAAGCGTTTACGTGCGTCCTGAATCGAGGCAGCTTGATTAATACTTCTCGCCATTCTCAGCCTCTTTCCTTGTCATCGAGGTCCGATGTCGGCCTTCAGCTCGCCGCGCGATGCCAACTAAACTAACTAATCTTAAGTTTCTCATGCCCCGTAAAATCGTGGCGCTCCCGTGTCGCGGCCATTGCGCGGACGTGGGATTTTCCAGTGCCAACGCCGAGGTGATGCCCGCTCCCACTTTAGAAATAGGCTTGAGAAAGTGGCGCGGTGCGTGAACCAGCGATGGAGGGGCGAGCTCTCGCGAGCCCGGTATTATTCGGCGTCGCGGAGCTCCGCCCTCCAACGCCGATCGCACTGAATTTGGACAGTCTGTCCCTTGCGTTAAGCTGAATTAAGCCGCGCCGCGTAGCGTTAGCGACCGCCTCGGTGCGGCTGATGACGTTCATCTTGGCGAAGATGGCTTTCACGTGCGATTTCACAGTGCCCTCACTAATAAAGAGAGCCGAGCCGATCTCTTTGTTGCTTTTTCCTTGAGCCATCAGCTTGAGCACGTCGATCTCGCGTTCGCTCAAGCGTTTCGCCGCTGACGCGTTGCGCGAGTTTGGCGGCAAGATGCACCGGCACGCAGGTTTCGCCGGCGTGCACTCGGCGAATGCAATCCATTAGTGCTTCGCGCGGTGCGTCCTTGAGCAGGTAACCTTTCGCGCCGGCTTGAATGGCGCGGTAGATATCTTCATCGCCGTCGAATGTCGTTAGCACAATGATCCGCGCTTTCTCATCGCCGGAACGAATTTCCTTAAGCGCCCCTACGCCATCGAGCTCAGGCATGCGCAGATCGAGCAGCGTCACATCGGGATGATGTTGCTTCCAAAGATCGACCGCTTCGCGTCCATTGCCCGCCTCGCCGATGACGGTCATGTCTGTTTTCCGAGTGATGAGTGAAACCAAACCTTCGCGGACAACGCTGTGATCATCAGCGATGAGCACAGTGATACGAAGGCCTTTTCGTATCTCCAACTTTCGGCGCTTTCTTCGCAGCAGACTTTGGTTTCTTCGCAGACTTCTTAGAACTTCGCCGCTGTTTTCTTTTGGATGTCATGAACATCGATTCGCCGTTGCAGGGCAGCAGCACGGTGATCTTCGTGCCCTTGCCGCGCTGAGCTGGTGATTTCCAATTCGCCGCCCATTTGTTCGACCCGCTCGCGCATTCCGGCGAGACCCACCCCGTCATGTCGATCTTTGACTTTGAATCCGTCGCCGTCGTCGCGAAGTTCCAGACGAAGTTCTTTCGCCTTGTAAGTTAGTCGCGTTTCGAAGTTGCGAGCGTGGGCGCATCTGAGCGTGTTGGTCAAAGCTTCCTGTCCGATATGCAGAAGATTTTCCTGCCAGGGCTGAGGAAGCTCCGGTAGCTTGCCTTGCGCTTCAAACGTTGTGTGGAGCGCTGTTCCAGCGGTCGTGTTCTTAATAGCGCCTTTGAGCGCGTCCCAAAAATTGTGTTCTTGCAAGGCTTGCGGGCGCAACGCGTGCACCGACCTGCGCGCTTCGCTCAGACTCTGCCGGGCTAATTCGCCGGCGCGATGCAAATGATTGTCCGCTTCCTCTGCGAGAACCGCACGAAATCGCATCCTCGGCTGCTTCCAATTGCACAATCACACCCGGTGAAACCTTGCGCAGAGCGTGTCGTGAATGTCCCGCGCCATTCGATTTCGTTCTTCGAAAACCGCCGCCCGCTGGCCTTGCTCGGCAAACTCATTGAGTTGAATGCGCAAGCATGACTTGATGGGCGAGCGCCTGGGTCAATTCGATTTCCTCCGGCCGATAAGATCGCACGGTCGGCATGGCGGACGCCAATAAAACCCCTGACATGTCCGCCGACTAAAATCGGAACTGCCAAAAACCTTTCGTGCCCTTTCGCTCAAATAGTCGCGCCACTCGCCCTTCACGCGCGGATCAGTCTCCACGTCTTCGCAAACGACCGGACCTGCCGTGAAGAGCAGTTCCTGGATTATTGCGTTCTGTTTCCAAGACAACGGGTCCTTCATGAATGGATGCTCCGGGTCAGGCGCGACGCGGTTTTGCGCCGTCCAGCCATTCGACCGCAAAACGAGTGAGTCAGTCGATTCGTCGAATAACCACAAAGTCACGCTTTGCGCGTTCAGAAGGCGACCAATTGTACTCAGCATCTGCCCAATGAACTTTTCCGGGTCCGGCGCAGTCGCCAAAACATCCAAACTCTGCGCCAGCGCCTCACACTTGTCCGCGCGCCACTTGCTCGGAAGCGCGCAGCGCCTCTTCGGAGCGTTTGCTTTCAGTTACATCGATAACGGTGCCCACGAACTCCACCAGATTACCGGCCTCATCGCAAACCGGATGACCGACTGCGTGGATGTCCTTGACGACACCGCCCGGGTGAACAATCCTGTAATCTGTTTCGAAGTCCGCTTTTGTCGCGAATGGCGTTTTCGAACAGTTCCCTGACTCTGTCCTGGTCCTCCGGACAAAGGCGCTCAAAGAATGTTTCGAATCGCGGCGGCCCGGCGTCCGGATCGAAACCAAGGACGCGATAAGTTTCGTCCGACCAGTACCTGATTTCGCCGGTGGCGGGCGCCCATGCCCAACTCCCGGTATGGCTGAGGCGCTGTGCTTCCGCAAGATAGGCTTCGCTCTCGCGCCGGGCCGTTTCCGCCAGCTTGCGCTCGAATGGCGATGCCCGCGAGATGAGTAATGTGCTTGATCGTGTCCTGCTCGCGCGGGCTCGGGCTGCGCGGCTCGCGATAATACATGGCGAAGGTCCCGATCACTTTGCCTTCGGAAGAAAAGATCGGCGTGGACCAGCAGGCGCGGAGCGAATGCGTCAAAGCCAGGTCGCGAAAATCGGATCCCACAATGGATCGGTCGCGATGTCGGACACAATCACCTGTTCAGCGCGGTAAGCGGCCGTTCCGCATGAACCTACAGAAGGCCCGATGAAAGCCAGCCGTCGATTGCGTCCGTGTAAGCTTTCGGAAGATTCGGCGCCGCGCCGTGCCGCAATTGCTTGCCATTTGGATCCATTAATAAGATGGAGGCAAGGACGCCGGAGGATTGCTCTTCCACCAGCAGGCATAGGTTATCGAGTATGTCGGCCAGCGAATCGCCTTTGGCCGCCATCTCAAGAACTCTATTCTCTCCGGCCAACAGCGCTTCACGCCGCTTACGCTGGCTAATATCTCTGATGATCGCCTGGTAATATCGGCCGCGCAGCGCTGACAAAGAAACCTCCACCGGAATCACTTCGCCATTTTTTCGCAGGAATTTTCGCTCGAACCTGAAAAGATCCTTCCGCTTTCAATTTGTCGATCCGGTCCCGAAACAGATGGAGTTCTTCCGGAACGTAGGTGTCGGTAATTGAAAAGCCGATCAGTTCTTCTTCCGTGACGACCTGCCAGCTCGACGCCGGCCGGGTTCACCAACACACATTTGCTGTCCGCATCGAGAACGCAGATGGCGTCGGGCGACGCATTGATAAGATCCCGATATTTTTCCTCGCTTGTCCGCAATGCGGCCTCTGCCCGATCGCGTTCAATCGCAACTCGTGCCAGGTAGGTCGCCTTCTTCGATAACCTCGAGGTCGTGCGGATTCGGGCTTCGCGTTTCGCGCTCATAAATACAAAAAGTTCCCAGGACTTTTCCTTCCGACGACAGTATTGGATTCGACCAGGAGGCTCGCAGCCCGTGACTTAATGCGGCAGCGCGATGCTCCGGCACGTCCCAAAGCGGATCGGTCGCGATATCAGAAACTATGACCGCTGATCCGCGATAGGCCGCCGTCCCGCAAGAGCCGGCACACGGTCCAATAGGCAGCTTTTCCATCTCCTGCCTCCATCCTTTGGGAAGACTCGGGCCCGCCACGGAATCCAGATGAAGACCATCGGAACGAAGCAGCAAAATCGAAGCAAGCGTACCGGGACGGTACATCCTCGATAATCAGACACAGGGCATTCAGGATCTCCTTGAGCGCAACGCCGGTGGCGATCATCTCGAGAAGACGCTTTTCACCGGCGAACAACGCCTCTCCTCGCTTGCGCTCGGTGATGTCTACCGTGGTGCCGATATAACTATCGACTTCGCCAGACTCCTCGACGACGGGTCGGCCCACTCCCTGCACATGCTTAATAGATCCGTCCGCAAGCGCGATTCGAAATTCCAGGTCGAATCCGCTTTTCTCGTAATTGCTTCATCGAGACTTCGCTCAATAAATGATCGATCTTCCGGATGAACCGTTTCCAGGAATAACTGAAAAGACGGCTCGGTCTTCTCAGGATCGAAGCCAAAGATCCGGAAATGTTCCTCTGACCAGGTACACCTCTCCGCTGGAAACATTCCAGCTCCAGCTTCCGGTGTGGCTGATTCTCTGTCCCTCAGCTAGAAACGCTTCGCTGCGCCGGAGTGCCGTCTCCGCGCGAGCGCGGTCTGCTTTTCCCGAGCTTCACGCAGTGCGCGAGCGACCGCAGGGCCCAGCCTGGCCAGACGCGTCTTTCAATACGTAATCGGTGGCGCCGGTCTTGAGCGCTTCGATGGCGACGTCTTCACCCAGGGTTCCGGAAACAAATATCAATGGCACTTCGGGCGCGCGCTGCTGCGCGATTCTGAGCGCGGATAATCCGTCAAAGGAGGGCAGTGTGTAATCTGCGAGAATAAGATCTACGTTTCCCTGCTTGAGCGCAGCGAGAAAATCCTGCTCCCTCTCGACTCTCGTCAGCTCGCTCTGTATTCCTTCCCCTTCGAGAGTGGCTTGGACGAGTTCTGTGTCCCTGACGTCGTCTTCAAGGTGCAGAACTCGGAGCGGAGAATTCATCTCTTACCTTTTTTGACGCTGCCGGGCGGAGGCTCGTTGATCACCGCCCAAAACACTCCCAGCTCTTTCACGGCGTTGACGAATTGATGGAAATCGACCGGCTTAACCACGTATGCCGTTCACACCCAGCTTGTAGCTTTGCACGAGGTCGCGCTCTTCATGCGAAGAGGTGAGGACCACCACCGGGATCATCTTCAGATTTTCATCCGCTCGGACCTGCTTGAAGGACCTCGAAACCGTTCGACCTTGGGTAATTTTAGATCGAGCAGCATCACCGCCGGGTTGCCGTTGGTGCGCTTCTCATAATTCCCGCGGCGATAAAGATAATCGAGCGCCTCTTCGCCGTCGCGCGCGACCACTACTTCGTTAGCCAGGTTGTACTCGGCGAGGCCGGTAAGCGTAAGCTCCACATCCTTTGGGTCATCCTCGACTAACAAGATACGTTTTACATCACTCGTCATGCGTTAATGTCTCCGGTTTCGGCAGCGCAACATAGAAAGTCGCGCCGTTCTCAATCGAGCCTTCCGCCCACACTCGCCCGCCGTGCCGATGGACAATTCGCTGGACCGTAGCGAGGCCGATCCCAGTGCCTTCGAATGCGTCCTGCGGAATGAAGGCGCTGGAAAACACCAAACAGCTTGTCCTTATACTTCGTATCGAAGCCGACTCCGTTGTCTTTAACAAACACGACCACCTCATTTGGTCTGTGGTTTAACGAATCGATTTCTATCTCGGCCTGCGGGCGCGTTCGAGTGAATTTCACCGCGTTCGAAATGAGATTAGTGAACACCAGCCGGAGCAGAGAAGGATCGCCGTAGCAAATCGGCAAAGTCCCAATTCGCCAGACAATGCTCCGGCCCCTGCGTGTCTGGGGCAATTTCGCGCGACCACGTCTCTTACGAGCGACTCGAGATTAATGGTTGCCTTTGCGTTTCTACCCGGCCGATCCGCGAGAAGGCTAGAAGGTCGTCCACCAGGCTGCCCATCCGGTTGGCTGATTCCAGAATCATCTAGTGATGTGGCGCCGGCTTTTGTCGTCGAGAACGGGCTCAGAGTCTTTCTGCAACAACTCGGTGAATCCCGCGATGTGTCGAAGGGGCGCGCGCAGGTCGTGAGAAACGGAATAGGCGAATGCCTCCAGCTCCTTATTAACGGACTGCAAGTCGTCATTTATTTCCCTCAACTCGGCAGTCCGCTCCTTCACTTTAATGTCCAACTCGTCGCGAGATCGGCGAAGAGCTTCCTCGGCTCTTTTGCGCTCGGTGAGCTGGTCTCGGAGCGGCGTGCTCTACATCCTCGCGTTCCTGGATATTGGTTAACAGCCTCTCCACCTCACGCTCTGCCTGGTTAGTCCCCAGAAATTCGTCAGGCGGCACATAGTACAGATTTCGGCAGACCGTGCCGCGATAGACCACCACGGGATGCGTGCGGATGACGTCGAGAATGAGTTCCGGTGGGAAAAGGCGTCGATTGTACTGGCAAAGCGCGGAGCAATTATTTTCCGCGAGCGAGTGATTTAACCTGCTTTCGTATTCCATCCAGCGTTCAAGTCCACGGGCCCCTCTTACAACCCATTCTGTCTCGCCGGTGGCGCGGAGCGCAGAAAAACCTTCACTCATGGCCGATTGCGTGGCTTCCTTCCAGAAGGTAAACATCCAGTCGGGGTTAAAAGATCCATGCCTCAGATATGCTTGCTCTTTGGTTGCCAGAACGAGGGCTTTGGATGCGGTCGCACGCTCTACGTCAATTCCTTCCGACTGCATGGCTTGGCGAACTTCGCCGACCGTGCCGTCGTCGGCGATGTAAATGCATTTTTCGCCGCGATCCAGCCCGATCTGCATGAACGGAATGGCAACCCGTAATGTTCTTCACGGTTCTCGTATATCGAGCAGAAGTGATCGTGTGGGCCGAGTTGTTCTGAGCGCCGCGATCAGCGGAGTTCTCTCGTGCTGCCGGATTCATAAAGCCTCCTTGGTTTAAAATCTCTTTCGCTACAACGAGCGCGAGCTTTTCGACAAAGCTTTCACTCATGCATTTGCCTTTCCAGGTTTGGGCAGCGCCAACATAAAAGGTGGCGCCGTTATTGACTAAGGCTTCCGCCCACACTCGACCGCCGTGGCCGATGGACAATTCGCTGGACTGTGGCGAGACCGATCCCAGTGCCTTCGAACGCCTCCTGCGAGTGCAAGCGTTGGAATACACCGAACAGCTTGTCTTTATGCTTCATGTCAAAACCGACTCCGTTATCCTTAATAAACACGACGAGTTCCTCCGGCGTGTGGTTTAACCGAACCGATTTCTATCTCAGCCTGCGGGCCGCGTTCGAGTGAATTTCACCGCGTTCGAAACGAGATTACTGAACACCAGCCGGAGCAGGGAAGGATCGCCGTAGCAAATCGGCAAAGCCCCAATCCGCCAGATAATTTTCCGCGCCTGCGTGTCCGGGGCGATTTCGCCGATCACGGCTTTCACGAGCTGCTCAAGATTGATAGGTTGTCTTTTGCGTTTCGGCCCGACCGATCCGCGAGAAGGCCAGAAGATCGTCCACCAAGCTGCCCATACGGTAAGCCGCGTCCAGAATCATACTCAATGTGGTGCCGACTCTTGTCGTCCAGCACGCGGTCAGCGTGCTTCTGCAAAGCTCGGTGAATCCGGCAATATGCCGAACCGGCGCGCGCAGATCGTGCGAGACGGAATAGGCGAACGCCTCCAATTCCTGGTTAACGGACTGCAAATCGACGTTCATTTTTCCTAACTCGGCAGTCCGCTCTTTCACTTTGACTTCCAACTCGTCGCGCGATCGGCGAAGAGCTTCCTCGGCTCTTTTTTCGCTCAGTGATATTGTTGTTCGTCTCCAGAATCGCGGCGGGATTGTCCTCGCTCGTCCCGCTGCAATGACCAGCGGCTTGCCACCACCACCCGCGCGCCGTCGCGTGTCGTGTGGATGAGTTCGCCTTCCCAGCGGCCCGTCCCGAGCAGCTTTGATGTTAATCTCATCGAGTGGTTCGGGAAAGCTCGTGCCCGCTAGTTCGTGCGACACCTGACCGACTGCCTCCCTGACTTGACCAACACTACAGCTCCTGGGCACCCTGATTCCAGTAAGTGATCACGTCATTCATGTCGCGCACGAAAACGGTATCGTGCGTGAGGTCGAGCAGAGCTGGCGCGCTCCCGCAGAATCTCTTCCGCCTCGCCTGCGCTCGGCTACTTCCTGCTGCAACTGTTCGTTAGTTTTTCGGAGTTCCGCCGTCCGCTCGGCGACTTTGATCTCCAATTCATCGCGCGATTGCCGAAGGTCTGCCTCGGCCCGTCGCCGCACCACACCGAACCAAATTAGAAGCCCCGAAAAGAAGGCGAACACGGGGAAATAGGCGAGATCTTCACGCGTGACACTGAGACTATAGAGCGGTGGAGTAAAAAGTAATTGAAGGCGAGTTCTCCGACCGCAAATGCGATGACCGCCGGCCAGACTCCAGCGCATCAACCTCGTTAGGGCAACAGCCAGAACGAAAAACGTAAATACCGACTCGTGAAGATCGCAGCGGTCGGCTAAAACCCGAGGCGCCGTTGCTGCGGCGACAGAACCCAGCCGCCAGGCCATACCGAAAAATGATTCGCTCAGACGAGTGCCGAGGCGCAACAGCTTGGCAGACGGGGTTTGAGTTTCAGCGGCCGAATTCACGTGATCGCCCTCCCGCGAAATCAGCCAACCTCTTGGCCGCGGAATACATGACCTTTCAACCTTAACATATGATTGCCGACTGATCTTGTCAGTTCGTTTCCTATCCCCCGAAAGAGGCACTCCAAAATCTCGCCACCGCAGCGTGGTGGCAGGCCATAGGGCCACGTTAGCGTTGGAAGTAAGAGAAATTCCATAATGAAAGCTAGACAACGTGAAAATAATTTCAGGAGCAGAGTGCGCGACCTTTTTCGACGACGCGCGACCAGGCGCGACCCCTTGCTCGTCTTTAACATGTCGATCTTTAATTTCACCGACGGATGGAGCCGCACGTTTTCGAAATATGAATACGCGCGGTTCTACGCCTAACGAACCGATGCCAAAGTAAGGGGACAAGACCGCGGACAATGGACGCCGCGGAGGGATCAATCGCTAGTCAACGCGCCAGTTGCCGATGTCTACAAGCGCTGGCTGGCGTTTGAAGATTATCCAAAATTCATCACCGCGATCAAACGCGTCCGAAAATTGGACGAGAACCATTTTGTCGCGTCGCTCGCTTTCAACGGAAAGCAATATGAGGCGACGCTTGAGATCATGCTGCGTGTCCCCGAGCGACGGCTGGCCTGGCGAACTATTTGCCAACAGTCATGCGCAGGATCATCTTGCCGCTGGAGTCGTTTCCTTCGCCTCGCTTTCTGATCACAGCACGCGCGTGACGCCTGAAAGCTGACCTCGAGTTTCGGCGGCAATGTTTCGAATCGAGTCGATAAATACCTGCGCAATTTCAAACGGTTAATTGAGAAACGGTGAGATCGAAGAACGCGAAACATTGTTTCGACCTCAACCAGTAAGTGTCCAGAGCGAAGAAGGCAACGTTCTCGCGTATGTGTTACAGCCTGGTGAAATATCGGACACGAGACCTGAAACATGAAGCCGACAATTGAAATCAATGAAGAGAACTTCGAGATCGAAGTTTTGAAATTGACTCCTCAACCGCCGTGTCTTTTGAATTCCAGAATCATTAAGATTCTTTGTCTGATCTGAATTGTTCGGCACGTTGATATCGCTGTTGGCCGGAATCCGAGTCACGCGCCAAGCGGAAGAGGACGAATCTTTTCGTTTGTTTCCGCTAACGGATTTATTTGGTCCAGCAAGACAACAACCCGATCTCGCCCGTCGTGCGGCGCCGACCAGTCAGTCCCTTTCGGAACGGACGTTGTTGATACTCGAACCTGTTCGTTCTCAAAGATCCCCTTCTGTCGTGGTGCCGTTTTTGCCGGGGACACCTGAAATGAACTCCCCGTTGGGCGAAGCAGGCAAATTCTTTCGTTCGCGCTCCTCCTGCAATGCGTGTTTCGTCCGGAAACGCTCGATGATATTGCTGACATTGCGTCGCCTCATATCCAACCCTTACCGCCGGAATGCTCGTTCGCCGCTACGACGCGTTCGGGAGATTCTCTTACTCCCCGCCGAATCAATGACGATTCGGTTCCGAGAGCGACGCTGACGGTAGTGCTATCCGAACACAGACCAGAAACCGGCAACAAACCTACAGTTGAATCAGCGCGCGGTGGGCGGCGTTTTGCCACAGCTTCAGCGCGGCTGTTAACGTTGAGCTTGGCGAATATGCTTTTCACGTGCGATTTGACCGTGCCCGCGACTAATAAAGAGCACCGAACCGATCTCCTTATTGCTTTTCCCCTGAGCCATCAGCTTTAGGACATCGATTTCGCGCTCGCTCGACGGCTTTCGCCGCTGACGCGTTCCGCTAACTTGTTTGCCAGATGCACGGGAACGCAAGTTTCCCCAGCGTGCACGCGGCGAATGGAATCAATCAGCGCCTCGCGCGGAACGTCCTTGAGCAGATAGCCCTTCGCTCCCGCCTGAATGGCGCGGTAGATATCTTCGTCACCATCGAACGTCGTCAGCACGATAATCCGCGCGTTCTCATCGTCAGCCCGAATCTGTTTGATTACGCCGACTCCATCGAGCTCAGGCATGCGCAGATCGAGCAGCGTCACCTCGGGCCGATGCTGTTTCCAAAGATCGACCGCTTCACGTCCGTTACCAGCCTCGCCGACAACCATCATGTCTGATTCGAACCCGATTAGCGAAACCAAGCCTTGGCGTAAGACGCTGTGATCGTCGGCAATAAGTATGCCGATCCGAGGCTTTTTTGGCGTGTCGTTAGCTTTCGCTGTTTTCATCGCAACAGACGTTGGTTTCTTTCCAGGTTTCTGAAACTTCGCGGTCACTTTCTTTTTGGAAGTCATAACATCGATTTCCCGTTACTGGGCAATACCACGGTGATCTTTGTGCCCTTGCTGCGTGAGCTTGCGATTTTTAATTCGCCTCCCATTTGTTCAACCCGCTCCCGCATGCCAGCAAGGCCCCGACCATCATGTTGATCTTGCGGTTTGAACCCGTCACCGTCATCGGAAAATTCCAAACGCAGTTTCTTCGGATCGGACATTAGCCGAGTTCCAAATTTGTGGGCGTGTGCATACTTGATCGTGTTGGTCAAAGCTTCCTGCCCAATGTGCAGTAAATTTTCCTGCCAAACGGGCGGAAGCTGGCTGATCTTGCCTTGAATTTTGAAACTTGGGTGAAGCGCCGTTCCAACCGTGATGCTTTTGATCATGTCTTTAAGCGCGTCCCAAAAGTTCTCTTTCTTCAACGCTTGCGGGCGAAGCGCGTGCACAGATCGACGCGCTTCGCTCAGACTCTTGCGTGCCAACCCGCCCGCCCATCGCAAATGTTCGTCTGCTTGCTTTGGGCGATGATGCTCAATCGCTTTTTCGGCCGCTTCCAATTGCATAATCACACCGGTGAAACCTTGCGCCAGCGTATCGTGGATATCGCGCGCCATTCTATTTCGTTCCTCGAGCACGGCGGCCCGTTGGCTTTGCTCGGCAAATTGATCGAGTTGAACTGCAAACATCGCCTGATGCGCGAGCGCTTGCGCTAATTCGACCTCTTCACGCCGGTAGGGCGGCCGATCTCCATGGCGAATGCCGATGAACCCCTTAACATGCCCGCCGACCAAGGTTGGAATTGCTAATAACTTCCTGGTTCCCTTTGATCGGAAATAATCGCGCCCGGCGCTGGAGATCCGCGGATCATGTTCTACGTCCTCGCAAACGACCGGCGCTCCGGTAAAAATAATTTCCTGAAGCACCTTATCCTCTTTCCACGATAAGGCATTCTTAATAAGCGGATGCTCCGGATCACTCGCCGCAAAATTTGCGCCCTCAGCCGCGGCCCGCAAAATGACCGAATCGTTCGCTTCGTCTAACAACCACAAAACCACGCTTTGCGCCTTCAAAAAGCGTCCGATCGTGCTCAGCATTTGGCCGATTAGGTTTTTCGGCGCGGTCGCGGTGGCCAAGATATCGAGGTTCTGCGCTAATGCTTCAACTTGTCCGCGCGCAACTCGCTCGGAAGCGCGCAACGCCGCTTCGGCGCATTTGTGCTCAGTTACGTCCACGGTCGTGCCAACATACTCGACCAGGTTACCGGAAGCGTTAAAGACCGGGCGGCCCACACTGTGGGCGTGCACTTATCGATCCATCCGGAAGGACAATTCGATAGTCCATCTCATAGTCGGTCTTCGCGTCCCTGGCCTTATTAAACATTCGCACGAGGGACGGACGATCTTCAGGATGAATTCGCTTTCGAAACATTTCCAACGTCGGTTTCTCTTTTTCAGGATCGCAGGCAAAAATTCGAAGCAACTCCGGCGAGGCAATGAAATCTCGCGAGGAAACGTTGATGGCCCAGCTGCCCATGTGTCCGAGTCTCTGCGCCTCGAGTAAATAAGCCTCGCTTCTGCGCAGCTTCTCTTCCGCCTGTTTGCGGTCCTCGATGTCGTGGATCGTCGCATACCACTTCGCGATATTTCCCTTTTCATCGCGCAATGGCACGGTGCGGTTCAGGAACCACCGATATTTTCCGTCCGCCCGCCGAAAGCGCGCTTCTATCTCGAGAGGTTCCCCAGCCGCCAACGCCTCCTCCCAATTGTTCAGCAACTTGTCGACGTCTTCAGGATGGACCGTTTTCATCCAGCCCCAGCCCAGTATCTCTTCCCTGGAGCATCCCAGGTAATCCAGCCAACTTTGATTTACGAAATCAACCGCGCCATCAGGTAGAGTCCTCAGGACTGAAGTCGGAATTGCTTCGAGCGTGATGCGAAGTTCCTTCGTTTTGCCGGATCCTTTCTTCCGCCTCCTTTGCTGCGGTGACGTCCATCGCTGCTCCAACAAACTCCAGTTCGCCCGACTCACTTCCTTGGCCGTGACCAACCACACCCAGGTGTTTGATGAAGCCATCGGGGTTGCGGTTAGCGTCACAAAATGGGGCTCCATCGTTGCTGTCCTAGCTGGGCGCTACAAATCGACTTCATGATGACGATTCTCCGGATGCCTGAGTTTAGTTCAGTGCTGAGATAAAACGTACTGATCGCCCCTGGCACTGCCAGTCCCCCGAAAAGGGATTTGAGAATCCTGCAATTGTTTCGTGGTGAGAAGTGGGGCCGCTTCTAATTTTGTTAGCGAACACCAGCCAAAATGAAAACCAAACGACGTGGAAATAATTCCGCGGCTGCGACCAGGCAAGATTCTTGGACGCCGCCGGCGGAGACAGGTTCCCTGCTCACGCTGGACATATCCGCGATGGATGGTGCCGCACGCTTTCGAGACATGAAAGCGCGCGGTTCAATGCCTAACACACACGCGCTATGAGTGCAGCACAGGGATCCGATCGTGGTAAGGGCGCCGGTCGGCGATGTCTACCGACAATGGTTACGAGTTGAAGATTTCCCGAAATTCATGCCGGCGGTGAAAGAGGTGCAAAAGCTGGATGGCGGGCATTTTGCCATCGTGTTTTCCTTCAATGGAAAGCGGCATGAAGGCGTGCTCGAGATCATGCTGCGAGCACCCGAACGAAGACTGGCTTGGCGAGCGCTGGCCGGAGGAGCTTCCAATTATCTCGCCTCCGGTGTCGTGTCTTTCACGTCACGTCCCAATCGAAGCACCTGCGTGATCCTAAAAATATGCCCCTGGCTTTAACGGCTCCGTCTCGCATCGGGTGCACAGCTATCTGCGCAATTTCAAAAGATTTATGGAGCACCCCTCGAATAGGGCATCAGAAAATCCATCACCCGCGCAATAGCGGCTCTTTGATCGTCGAGCGTAAATTGAGAGCATGAAAACAAACCGCTTTTTCATGCGAATTCGCACCATTGTGGTTCGCTCTGCTTATTCCTCTTATCGCTTTTGCCGTCGCATTGATGTTGGGGCTGTTATTCAGCTAACACAGGATTCTATGCACCGCGGCCGGCTATCAGCTCATATAAACGAGAGATGCGAACAGGGACGTATTATGCGAACTACAATCGGCGGGATATTCCGCCCGGATCGCCATGCGTTTTTTGCGAAGCTCGCGCTGAGTTTGCTGTCGCAGCCCGCGATCAAGTTCAGACCGGCACCGCTTCCACGCGGAGGGACACGGTGAGATGTCAGAATATGCGGAAGGCGGCGCCGCACTGGTCTCACTCGCAAGCGGGAATACGGGCATCTCCCGCGCGGGATACTAAGAAAATCTCCCGCATGCGTAATGGCTGCGAAACGGAAGCGTAACGATCTTTGAGTATGAAAAAGTTAAAATTACTTAGTTTAATCGGCATCACATCGATTGCCCTAGCTAACGCCGGATGGGCAGCTGGCCACGGCGGCGGTGGAGGAGGCTTCGGTGGTGGTGGTTTTAGCGGTGGTGGACACGGCGGAGGTGGCGGCCGAGCTGGGCCAGCTGGAGGCGGTCTGTCGCGGTGGTGGTTTCCGCGGCGGAGCAGGATTCCGTTCTCGTGGACCAGGATTCAGTGGTCGTCCCTTCAATGGAAGAATGGGCCGTATCGTCGAACGTCACGATGCAAATTGGCACCGCGACTGGGACCGGCACCATGGCCACTTCTTCCACCATCGGTTCTTTTGTCTTTGACGACGGTTTCTGGTTCGGACTGGATCCCTGGTATTATCCTTACGACGATTACTATGCATGACGACCAGGATTATTACGGATCCGATGCGTCCACCGATCCATATTCGGTGTCGATGGTCGGTGCCGTCCAATCGGACCTGGCCAGGCAAGGTTACTATCGCGGTGTGATCGACGGTGTTTACGGCCCGCAGACGCGCGTGGCTATCACGCGTTATCAAACGCAATCACGGGTTGCAAGTGACCGGTAGTCTTACTACGGCAACGCTGCGATCCCTCGGATTGCCACAACCAATGGGTAGCTAACAAGTGCGGAATTGCTCCATGAGAACGCCGCGTTTCGACGTCCTGTAGGAGAAATGGGGAGCAATGGAGGTGAGCGCCCTTAGCGACGCTCACTTTCGGCTCGTTGGTCGGACGGGAGCGCAAGTTGAATGAGAAAGAATTCGATGAAATCGCCACTGATTCTTCTCTTCACGCGCGACGGTGACTTCGCTATGGCGCACGTCCCGGAGCGGAGTGCTCAGAAAGATCTCCGCATGCGCAATGGCCGCCGAAACCGAAGAGTAACGATGTTTAGACTATGAAAAGTTAAGATTACTTAGTCTAGTTGGCATCACATCGTTTGCCCTAGCTCACGCAGGATTGGCAGCTGGCCACGGCGGGGCGGAGGCGGCCACGGTGGTGGTGGTTTCCATGGTGGCGGCGGTTTCCACGGGGAGGCTTTCGTGGTGGCCAATTCAGTTCAATGCGAGGCGGACACATGTTCGGCCGCGGCGGTTTCCACGGCGGCGGCTTTCGTGGTGACCGTTTTGGCGGTGGTTTTCGTGGTGGCCGTTTTGGTGACCGTCATCACCGATTCAATAATGATGTCATCTTCTTCGACGACTTCGGCTTTCCGGGGTGGTGGGTCTGGGGCTATCCGTACGGATATTACGGTCCCTACCATTACCCGTACGATTACTATAGTACGGCGGGTACGGTTACTAAGGCGACCCCGGTTATGGATACCGCTATGGCAGCCGATCAGGGCATTTTCGGGAGTTTGCGGAGGTGGTGACAAGCGCGCGAGCGACGGCGTTTAGGATTCGCCTTGTTGCTCTGTGCGTTTTGACACGCTCACGGAACTCGCTTCGAGAATCGTCTCGTAAACTTTCTGACGAGAGATATCGCGATGCACGAAGTGGATGGCGGCGAAGTGGCCGCGCGGATTGAATTCGACCCGACATCGCACGGAACGCCGTTGTCTTTCTTACCGCCTCTGATTACGTCGTTCCTGTTTGCAACTAGCTCGAATGAGAAAGTAGGAGCACCTCCCTGTGGGATACTAGAAAATCCCCGCATGTGCAATGGCCGTGAGGCGCAACCGTAACGACCTTTAGAGTATGAAAAAGTTAAGATTACTTAGTCTAGTCGGCATCACGTCGATGGCACTCACTCATGCTGCGTGGGCGGGTCCCCACGGCGGAGGTGGAGGAGGCTTCGGTGGTGGTGGTTTTAGCGGTGGTGGCCATGTCGGCGGCGGGGGCGGCCGCGCGGGGCCAGTTGGAGGCGGAGGCGGTTTCCGTGGCGGTGGAGTTAGCTTCGGTGGAGCGCGCTTCTCCGGTGGAGGCCGGCATTTCGCAGGCAGAACTGGCATGTCAGGAGTGAGACCGCCGGTCTTTTCGAGACCCGGCCGGGTAATAAATAGTCGCCCGGCGCTTTCAAACGTCGCACGCAATCGTGGCGCGATGCCCTCATCCGCGCGTCCATCGCGAATGGTTTCGCAACGCGGATTGAACGTGAACGGACGGACGGACCACATCGCCGAACGTCATGACTCAAATTGGCACGGCGACTGGGACCGGCGGCACGCACATTTTGACCACGGTCACTTCTTTGTGTTTGTCGGCGGCTTCTGGTGCGGATTAGATGCCGGATTCTTTCCATGGGACTACCTGCCGTATTACGCCGACGATTATTACCCATATGATTACTACACTGCTGACGTTCCGCAGCGACGATAACGAGAACACCGAGGCCGTTGATAACGGAGTACCGGTGGCTGACCCCACGGTCCAAGCCGTGCAGACGCAGCTCACTCAACTGGGCTATTACAACGGCCCAGCCGATGGCTTTTTCGGTCCGGCTACCCGCGACGCCGTCGCGAAATATCAAATCGCCAGGAACCTCGATGTAACCGGAAGTCTGTCGCCCGACATGCTGCAGTCGCTCGGGTTGCCACAAGCAACAGGTAGTTAACAAGCGCGGAATTACTCGATGATGAATCCCACATTCGACTGTTGGTAGAGAGACGGGAGCAACGGAGGTGGGCGCCCATAGCGACGCTCACTTCCAGCTGGTTGGTCTGGACGCGAGCGCGAATTGAACGACGAGAAATTCGATGAAACCGCGACTGATTTTTCTTTTCACGCCCGACGATGATTTCGCTCAATCAGTCCGCGAACCGCTCTTGGAACGGGCGGAGTCGTGCTCGGCTTAACCATACTCGTTGCTGTTTCGAGCTACCTCGCACGAGGGAGTACGCATCACCCTCGGAGTGGCAACGCAAAATCCCACACACGCGCAATCGCGGCACGGTGACAGCAAAGGATAACTTGAGGGAGGGGTTAAAACGAAAACCCGATTCTAACTAAACCTTTACCGAGGAAATTATCATGTCTCACCAGATTCATTCCTACAGCGAGCTTCAGCAGCAGATTCACGAAGACTTGCGCATCCAGCATCCGGAATGGGTCGGACCCAACGGTGACTGCCCCAGGTGCGACTCCTACGAGCGGCGTCTGGCGGAGTTGATCGGCCTTTTCCAATCCGCGCGAACGCAAGTTGGTCGCAACTTAGTTAGCCGGTCAATCGATTGAAACAAAAACACCCGCAAACATGAAACGAATCGTTGAAATCGATGACGCGAACTTCGAAAGGAAGTTTTAAAATCCAGCCAACCTGTGTTGGTCGAGTTTGCCACCGGCTGGAGTCTTCCTTCTGTCATGTTCGACGGGTCGATGGACGAAATTGCCAATGAGTTTGTCGAAGATCTCAAGCTCGCTACCGTTAAACTCGATCGAAATCCGAAACTCGGACTGTGGTACGGTATTCAATCCGTTCCGACAGTTCTGTATTTCGTCGATGGCGAAGCCAGGATCGGGATTTTGGGACCGCGAGCAAGGAGACGATCCTTTCCCAATTGAGACCGGTCATAAACAGCAGCACCAGCGGCCAAGTGATTTCAATGCATGACAAAATTGCGTTTAGGCAAAATGCAATTAACAGACGCGGTCATAGCAGCCGAATACGATTAGAATGAAAATTGGATTCATTGGCTTGGGTATCATGGGTAGTCGCATGGCAGCGAACCTGCAGAAGCTACGGCTACTCCCTGGTCATGTTCAATCGAACGCGGGTCAAAGCAGAGGCGTTGCTCGGCCCCTGCGGAGCATTTTCTGATTCTCCGGCAAAACTCGCCCAACAAGTCGATGTGCTGTTCACAATGCTGGCTCATTCGGACGCGGTCGAACAAGTGGCGCTAGGTGCCAATGGATTTTTGAATCACCTCCGGCCAAACGCACTTTGGGTCGATTGTAGCTCCGTCAATCCGTCGTTCTCGCAGAAGATGGCAGCCGAAGCAGCGCGTCGCGTCAGATCCGTTTTGTCGACGCGCCCGTGACCGGATCTGCTCCGGTGGCCGCCGAAGCGAAGCTCATTTTCTGGGTGGGCGCTCAGGAGGTCGACTTGGAAGCAAGTCGCTCACTCCTTCTGTGCATGGGCAACAAAATTGTTCATGCTGGCGGACACGGAATGGGGACCTCCATGAAAATGGTAATCAATCTGTTATTAGCAATGCCGATGGCCGCATTCGCTGAAGCCATGGCGTTGGGTAAAGGACTCGGGCTCTCCCAAAAGTCTTGTTCGATTCATTGCTCGGTTCGCCCACGGTCGCGCCGTTTGCTCGCACTGAAGCGTGAGAAAATCGAGGGCGGAAATTACGAAGCTGAATTTCCGTTGCAGTGGATGCAGAAGGATCTGCATCTCGCTTCAGTGAGTGCCTACGAATCTGGTGTGGCCTTGGCCGTAACAAATGTAACCAAAGAAATCTATCGGCTGGCGATGCGCGGCGGACACGAGACTAACGACTTTTCGGCCATCTACGAATTCGCCATGGGCGACGACGGAAAAGAACGGATTGCTCCACCATGATAAAGACAATCTCGTATCTCGGTCTCGGAACCATGGGCAGCGGCATGGCGTCCAACCTTCTCAAAACCGGTTATCAACTTACCGTCTGGAATCGAAGCGTCGAAAATGTGAGCTGTTCGCCAGGAAGGGCGCTTGCGTCGCCGATACTCCAACGGACGCCGTCCGTGAAGTCGATCTTATCATACTGCTTGAGTAATGACCAGGCCGCGTGCTGGAAATAAATGCGAGAATTTGTTTTGACTCGTGTGTTACTGTTCAGCGCCGGATCATGCAGTACGACCGAGGAAGCTGATGAGCGATTTTACCGTGATACCGAGAGTATCGCGTTTCCCCCGCTCAGCGACGAGCAGCTGGCAACATTGGAGTCGTTAGGCACGCGCCGCAAAGTTAATCGTGGCGAGATTATTTACAAAACTGGTCAGCGCGACGTGCCGTTCCATCTCGTCTTGAGCGGAGAGCTCGAGGTTTTTGAATCACGCGATGGTGAGGAACAAATCCTCGGCGTGCCCGGGCCGCGCGATTTTGTTGGCGACATCGCGATGCTCACCGGGACCGCGGTTATTGCGACTGTGCGCGGCAAAGCTGAGGAATCGGAGATCCTGCAAATTCCCGCGGCACGCTTGCGTCGTGCGTTAGCGGAAATTCCGAGCGTGAGCGAAACGATCGTGAGCGCGCTGATCATGCGACGCAAACGTCTGCAGCGCGATCGGGAATTTACCGGCTTGCGCATCCTGGCCGATCGTGATTCGCGCGAAGGACATCAACTCGACGATTTTCTCGATAAGAACCATTATCCACACCGAGTCATCGACGCAGCGAGCGAGCAGGGCAAACGCTCGCGCAACGGCTGAATCTTGCATCGCGTGATCTGCCGGCACTCATCACTCCGAGTGGAATGCCGTTGCGACACCCGTCGTTGCGCGAAGTCGCACGGGTAGCCGGTCTGCTTCGGCCATTGGCTTCGGAAGATGAGGACGAAATCTTGTCCGATCTCGCGATTGTTGGCGCCGGGCCAGCTGGTCTTGCCGCAGCCGTGTATGCAGCTTCCGAAGGACTCAACACGGTCGTGCTGGAAAGCTACGCGCCCGGTGGTCAGGCCGGAGCCTCATCGCTCATCGAGAACTTCTTCGGTTTCCCACCGGCATCAGCGGCGGCGATCTAACCTATCGCGCGCAACTGCAGGCATTTCGTTTCGGCGCCAAATTCACCACGCCTTCGCAGGCGTTATCACTCGGCTACACACCTGATGTTGAGCATCCGCATTTCCTGCATATCGAAGGTTGCAACGCTGTCTTGCGCGCGAAGGCGGTGATTATCGCAACGGGCGCAGATTACCGGCGACTCGATGCGGAAGGGCGCGAACAATTTGAAGGCTCGGGTGTTTATTACGCAGCCACGCCGCTCGAAGCTCAGCTTTGTAGCGGATCAACGGCGATCGTCGTCGGCGCGGGTAACTCCGCCGGTCAGGGCAGCGATGTTTGTTTCCGAAGGTGGCTGAGAAGGTGTTGCTCATCGTGCGCGGCGATAGCCTAACGAAAAATATGTCGAGCTATCTTTCGCGTCGTATCGAGACAAAGGAGAATATTCGAAATTCTTTATCAAACCGAAATCAGGCGAATGAATGGCCGCAGGAAATTGGAATCAGTCGAGCTCGAGAACATGGGCACCGGTGCGCGGCGCACGGTGGAAACACCGGCCGTGTTTTCGATGATCGGCGCATTACCGTGCACTGGCTGGCTTCCCGCCGAGATCGAGCGCGACGACAAAGGCTTCATCCTCACCGGCGCAAAAGTGGCGCAATCCTCAGCCTGGCAGAAAATGAATCGCGCGCCGGGCCCGATGGAAACGAGCCGACCCGGGCGTGTTCGCCGCGGGCGACGTGCGCTCCGGTTCGGTCAAGCGTTGCGCCGCTGCGGTCGGCGAAGGTGGCATGGCGGTTGCAAACGTCCACCGCGCTCTCGCTGAATACAGAACTCGATAGAAATTAAGTATCTCGGTCCTAACTGCGCGGCGCGAACGGCGCAAGCGCTTCTGCCGAGCAATGACTTTCAACCGGCCTAACGAATAGCCTGCGCCGGATTTTAAGTGGCTTTCCTGTCCTGAATGCGCGGCGATTGCGTCTAGTCTGGCCAGGGTCTCTGCTGCGGCAAAGTGAGATGCGTAGCAGCTGCCAGGTTCTCGCGCAGATGCTCGACCGACGATGTTCCCGGAATCAACAGCAATATCTGGCGAGCGCTCGTAGTAACCATGCCAGAGCTACCCGCATTGACGTGACTTGCATCGACGCGGCGGCTGCATCCAGCACCGAGTGACTGCAATGGACTGAAACCTCCGAGCGGGAAAACGGTACATAAGCTGATGCCTTGCGCGGCGAGGTTATCAATGAAGGCATCATCGTTCCTGTGCGCAAGGTTGTAGTAGTTCTGCAACGCAAACTATCTCGGTCATTGTTTGAGCCTCCTCGGCCAATTGCGTTGGCGTCACGTTGCTTAGACCGATATTGCTGAGATGAATCCCTGATGCTTTAGCTCGACGAGCGTAGCTAGCGGTTCGGCGATCGATCCCTCAGATGGTTCTGCAACTCCTCCGACGCGGGAGATTCACAACATCGAGGCTCTCAAGCCCGAGGTTCTCACATTGTCATGGACGCCATCGATTAGCTCCTGCGCGAAATGTGCAGGAATCCACGGATTTATCCGCGCCACGTCGCGCGCCAACCCTGGTGACAATCACCAATTCTTTCGGATAAGGATGCAACGCGCGGCGAATGATTTGGCTGGTAGCGTGAGGCCGTAGAAGTCGCTGGTATCAATGTGTGATTCACGCCGGCGGCTACCGCTTCGCGCAACACAGCCACGGCGGCATCGGGATCACGCGGTGGTCCCTGGACCCCTGGACCGGCGAGTTGCATCGCACCGTATCCCAGGCGGTGCACGGTCATTGAAGTCCCCAGAAACGTGAAGCTGCCGCCGAGGTTGGTTGTCTCTAATGGTTGAACGTCGTTAGGGTCATTCATAACAAATCTGCTTCGGGTCCGCGTATCGCAGGGTTCACGGATGCAACGATGGGGAAGGCGTTGGCGAAGATTTGTCGTTTGCGCCTTTGATCCTGCGCATTCTTTTTCCGATCGAATTCCTCCTGCAGTTTGTCCGTAATCTCCCTTGGCAACTGTATTTTTGATCGTGTCGGGCCAATGATGATGGCGACGCAGTGGCGCTCGGTTGAGGTTTTGATGTTGCCGTAGGTGTCCTGAGCATGCGCGTGATGCCGGGCGCGAAAATCACGGACACAATGGCAAGCCCGATCAGTAATACAACGACGATGAATACCGTCCGAGCCAGGGGCGAGAGTCCTTTGCGCGCCGCGCCGTGTTTCGCCCGCGGAACTGTTCCCCGCGATTTACTCGATTCGCGCCGGCGGTGCGGGATTGCCAACTGTCTCGGCGTAAAGATTGACTAACGACACGACGACTCCGTGTTTGACCTCCACATCGCCCAACTCGTGCAGGTAGGGATGCCAACGGCGCTGTTGCGCCAGATCATCTGCCGCAGCTGCTTGCTCACCAGAATGTGACCGGCATCGCCGCAATCCATCACCCGTTGCGCGATGTTGATGCCAACGCCGGCGATGTTTTCGGCGCCCGTTCGCGTCTTTGACCTGATGCACCGGGCCGCTGTGGATTCCTGATTCTCACCGGCAGACTCGGCTGGGCACGCAAGGCCTGGCTGATCTCCACGCGCATTCGACCGGCTCTTCCACCGAGCCGGTGAACACCAGGCCATTCCATCGCCGGTCGGCAGGATGGTAAGCTCTCCCGCAGCCTGGCTTGGCGCGCAGCTTCGGTGCTGCGGACGACGTGATTCAACTCCTGAAGCGCTTCGATTGTTCGTCGGTCAGCCGCTTGGAGTAACCGACAATGTCCAGGAAGAGGACATGCGCGATCTCGCCGCGGCCTACTCTTTTGCTCACCTCCCATGAAGCGTAATGTAAGCGTTTGCGATACCCGCTTCTACTTCTTCTGTGGGAATATTCATCGCTTCCGAAATTCGCCACTAAGTGGTCATGGAAAGCGTGGCGTCCTCCCACAGATGTCACTTGAAATCCGGGGTTTCGTTCAGCTCTCAGCGGCGGCGGAGAAAACGCGAGAAACCAGCGGCAAGCCGATCTCAATGGGACTCGCCTGCTTCGCACGTCGCAATTAAACGGGGATTGGAATCGAAAAGCGCAGTGTCATACTTGATCACATGCGTTCACTTAATTTTTGGATAGCAGCCGTTGTCTCGCTCGGCTCCGTTCAGGCCGCTGAACAGATCTCCGTGAAAGACGCCAAGATCGACAACGTGCAGTTGCATTACCTGACCGCGGGCCACGGACCGGCGATGGTAATTTTGTTGCACGGGTTTGCGGAAACTTCGCGGATGTGGCGACCGATTATTCCCAAACTCGCGGAAAGGTTCACGGTCATCGCGCCGGATTTGCCCGGCATCGGCGACTCGTCGATTCCGGACAAGATCGACATGTTGGATGCGGCGCGAAGCAGATCCATGACCTCGTGCGCTCGCTGAAGATCGACAAGGCGCGTGTGGTCGGCCACGACATCGGATTGATGGTTGCGTACGCATATGCCGCGCAATTTCCTAACGAAACAGAGAAGCTCGCCGTGATGGACGCATTTCTGCCCGGCGTGCCAGGCTGGGAAGCCGATCTACAACGCGCCGAACATCTGGCATTTTCGGTTCAACGGCGAGTATCCCGAAAAATTAGTGCAGGGGCGGGAGCGCATTTACTTCGAATATTTCTGGAACGTTCTGGCCGCCGACAAAACGCGATTCAATTCCGGAAGCGGATCGCAAAGCGTACACCGAGGCGTATTCGAAGCCGGGCCGAATGCGCGCGGCGTGGACGTATTTCGCGTCGTGGCCGCAACTGGCGAAAGATTTCGCGCAGCTATCGCAGACAGAAATTGACGATGCCGGTGTTGTCGATCGGCGGCGAGAAATCGTTAGGCAACGAGCTCGGCGCGCAAATGAAACTCGTCGCGGACAACGTCACTAGCAATACGTAACTGAACGAA